>OIZW01000213.1_pt1 | contig 60775 bp, 72 predicted proteins | sample 1588581 | NCBI WGS metagenome assembly OIZW01 (sample SAMN03283266) | human gut metagenome | biome: human-associated habitat; material: feces | host: Homo sapiens | place: USA | collected 2013 | reverse complement strand
TTAATAAAAGAATTATTTTTAGTATTATAAATAACAGTATCAATATAATGATTAGGATGAGCTCCTCCAAGAAAAAGTTCACTATAAAATACAAGAGATATATAATCTTTATATTTATATTCTTTATAATCTATATATAATGTATAAATATGATAATTATCATCAAAGGGAGTATTCTTAATTTCTCTACTATATTTATTAATAATATATTTAATTCTTTTATTAAGTTTTCTATACTTAAAACTAGGATACTTAATACTAATTTCTAATTCATTATCTTTCTCATTAACAAATTTAACTCTAGTATTATTAATACTAATAATGAAGTAGGTAATTAATAAAGCAAAAAATATAAATAAAGATATTATAAATAAAATATTTTTTTTCATACTAAAATATATTCTTATTAAAATATAAATATTAATATAACTTTATGTATAAATAACTCACTTATATATAATATAAGAATAGGCATATTGTTATTAGACCTAAGGCTAATAACAACACTAATAAGACTTGAGACAAGGCTTATAGTGAAAAAAATAAAAAAATTAGCAATTTTATGTTGACATTGCTAACAAATAGTAATATAATTATATTAGCAGTAGAAAAGAAGGACTGCTAATAAGGGAAGTGATATGATATGATCACGGATAGACAAAAAGAAATGCTGAAAATAATCGCAGAAGAATATATAAAGACTGCTAAACCAGTAAGTTCTAATCATATCTGTAAAAAATTAAAATGTTCTAGTGCTACCATTAGAAACGAAATGGCTAAACTAGAAGAATTACATTTACTTGAAAAGAATCACTTTGCTTCAGGTAGAATACCAAGTGAAGAAGGCTATAAGTATTATGTAGATCATTTAATGAAACCTAAAAATATGACTGGTGAAGATATGCTTAAACTACAAACAATATTTCACAATCATTCACTAGATTTAAATGATACTATTAAAAAGAGTATCGAAATAGTTAGTGAAATAACAAATTATACAGCAGTAGTACTTGGTAATTCTTCTAAAGAGAATAGATTAAAGAAAGTAGAGGTAGTACCACTTGAAGATAATAAAATATTATCAATAGTTATTACTGATAAAGGTATAGTACAACATAAGATATTATACTTACCAAATGATGTATCTACTGGTGATGTAAAAAAGACTGTTGAACTAATAAATAAATTAGTCGTAGGTACACCAATAAATGAAGTAAGTGAAAAACTAGAATATGAAGTAAAACCAATAATAAGAGATTATGTAAAACAATATGAAGTTTTATATAATACCTTCTATGATGCCTTTCATGAATTTACTACTGAGAAAACTAGTGAAGCCTATTTTGGTGGAAGAACAAATATGTTAAAACAACCAGAATTCTCTAGTATTGATAAAGTAAAGGAAATACTTAGTAAATTTGAAGACATAGATAGCATTTCTAAAATGAAAGAAGAAGATAATGGTATTAATATTTATGTTGGTAGTGAAACAGAATTAACTGATGATGTTTCAGTAATAAAAACAAAATATAATATCAATGGTGAAGAAGGAACAATAGCAATAATTGGCCCTAAGAGAATGGAATATGATCGAGTTGTAACTCTTCTTGATTATATAAAGAATAACCTAGGAGGAGATTATGGAAAATAAAAAGAAAAAGAAACACGAACATAAAGAAGATTGCCACTGCAACGAAGAACACAAATGTGAGGAAACTTGCAAGTGTGAAGAATCTTGTAAGTGCAATGAAGAAGAATGTTCTTGCACAGAAGAATCAAACATTAATGATGAAAGAGAACTTCTAAGTAAAAGAATAAAAGACTTAGAGGAGGCTCTTCTTCGTAGTCAAGCAGAATTAATTAACTACAAAAGAAGAAAAGATGAAGAAACATCTAGAATAATTAAGTATGCTGAGGAAGATATACTAAAAGGATTTTTACCAATATTAGATAACTTTGAAAGAGCTATAAATATGGATGATAATAATCTAGAAGATGAAGTATCTAATTTCTTACAAGGCTTTAAACTTATGTATAAGCAAATAAAAGACTTACTTACTAAGTTTGAAGTAAAAGAGATGGAATGTTTAGGTAAAGAGTTTGATCCAACTTATCATCAAGCTGTTACTACAGGTAAAGATGAATCTAAAAAGTCAGGTATAATTCTTGAAGTATTACAAAAAGGTTATATGTACAAAGATAAAGTACTTAGAACCGCTATGGTAAAAGTAAATGAGTAAAAGTACCATAAGAGATATTATTTATATTCTAATATTCTTAGCAGTTTTAATACTTGGAATAAGATTTATCGTATGGATATTCCCAGTACTAATATTATTAATACTAGGATACTATATCTATAGAAGTATAAAGATAAATAGAACTATTAGAAATATGCATAATACCACAAATAATAAAAATAAAGATAAAAAAATGAAAGTCATTCATGAATTTGATGAAGACTAATAAATATGTAAAGGAGATTGATAAATATGAGTAAAATTATAGGAATTGACTTAGGTACAACAAATAGTTGTGTATCTGTATATGAAGGGGGAGAAGCTAAAGTAATAACTAATCCCGAAGGAATGAGAACTACTCCATCAGTAGTAGCATTCAAAAATGGGGAAATAATTGTTGGACAAAAGGCTAAAAACCAAATGGTAACCAATAAAGATACTATTTCTTCAATAAAAAGAAAAATGGGTACTAGTGAAAAAGTATCCGCTAATGGAAAAGAATATACTCCAGAAGAGATATCTGCAATGATACTAGGAGATCTTAAGAAAACTGCTGAAGCTTACTTAGGAGAACCAGTAACAAAAGCTGTAATTACAGTACCTGCATACTTTAATGATAGTCAAAGACAAGCTACTAAGAATGCTGGTAAAATTGCTGGACTAGAAGTAGAAAGAATAATTAATGAACCAACAGCAGCTGCTCTTGCTTATGGACTAGATAAACAAGAAAAAGCACAAACTATCTTAGTATACGACTTAGGTGGTGGTACATTCGATGTATCTATTCTAGAACTTGGTGATGGTGTATTTGAAGTTAAATCTACAAGTGGTAACAATCATTTAGGAGGAGATGACTTTGATGAAAGAGTAATGGAATGGATGACTGATGAATTTAAGAAAGAGTCTGGTGTTGATTTAACTAAAGATAAAATGGCTATGCAAAGAGTTAGAGATGCTGCTGAAAAAGCTAAGAAAGATCTTAGCGGTATGACTTCTACTGAAATATCATTACCATTTATATCTCAAGGAACAGATGGACCACTTCATTTAAACTTAACTTTAACTAAAGCTAAATTTGAAGATTTAATTAGAGATTTAGTAGAATCAACTACTGAACCAGTAAGAAAAGCATTAAAAGATGCTAAATTAACATCTAAGGATATTGATAAAGTATTACTAGTAGGAGGTTCAACAAGAATACCTTGTGTTCAAGAACTAGTTAAGAAAGAATTAGGTAAAGAACCATCTAAAGAAGTTAACCCAGATGAAGTAGTAGCTATGGGTGCTGCTATTCAAGGCGGAGTATTAACAGGTGACGTTAATGATATCGTACTTCTAGATGTAACGCCATTATCACTTGGTATTGAAACACTAGGAGGAGTAATGACTGTATTAATACCTAGAAATACTACAATACCTACAAGTAAGAGTCAAGTATTTAGTACAGCTGCTGATAATCAACCTGCTGTTGATATCCATGTATTACAAGGTGAAAGACCAATGGCTAACGATAACAAGACCCTTGGTAACTTCCAATTAACTAACATTCCACCTGCTCCAAGAGGAGTACCACAAATCGAAGTAACATTTGATATAGATGCTAATGGTATCGTAAATGTCAAAGCAAAAGACTTGGGTACTGGAAAAGAACAATCAATTACAATTACTGCTACTAATACATTAAGTGATGAAGAAATCGATAAGATGATGAAAGAAGCAGAAAAAAATAAAGAAGCTGATAACAAGAAGAAAGAAGTAGCAGATGCTAAGAATGATGCTGAACAAGTAGTATTCATGACTGAAAAGGCTCTTAAAGATTTAGGAGAAAAAGTAACTGATTCTGATAAGAAAGAAGCTGAAGACTTAATGGAAGAAACTAAGAAGGCTATTGAAACAGAAGATGTTGAAAAGATTAATAAAGCTAAAGATAAACTATTAGAGAAGGCTAATGCTCTTGCTACAAAAGTTTATGAAGAAGCTGCTAAAAATAATCAAAGTGCAGAAAGTGCTAAGACTGAAACTAAAGAAGAAAAGAAAGAAGACAAAGACGACACAGTAGTAGATGCTGAGTACGAAGAAAAATAATTTAAATAAAAAGTTAAAGTTCTAGTTTTCTAGCTAGAACTTTATACTTATGTTCGGAGGAAATTATGAATAAAAAAGATTACTACGAGGTACTAGGAGTACCAAAAACAGCGTCTCAAGATGAAATAAAATCTGCCTTCAGAAAACTAGCCAAAAAATACCACCCTGATGTATCAAAAGAAGAAAATGCTGCTGAAAAGTTTAAAGAATGTCAAGAAGCCTATGCTGTATTATCCGATGAAACAAAAAGAAAACAATACGATCAGTATGGTCATGCAGCCTTTACCAATGAAAATGGTGGTTTCTCTGGATTTGATGGCTTTGACTTTGGAGGAATGGAAGATATCTTTGGAGATTTATTTAAAAACTTTGGTTTTGGTTCATCTTCATCTGGTACAAGAACAAGTTCTAGAAGAGAAGATGGTAGCGACTTACTATATCGTATGAGTATTACTTTTGAAGAGGCGGTTAATGGAGCTAAAAGAGATATAAAAGTAGATACTGAAGATGAATGTTCTGAGTGTCATGGACAGGGTGGCTTTAATATGCATACTTGCCCTGATTGTAAAGGATCTGGAACTGTAACAAGACAGCAAAGTACTATCTTTGGTTCATTTCTATCAAAAACCTCTTGTCCAACATGTCATGGAACTGGTTCGACATTTGATAAGATTTGTACTAATTGTCATGGTACTGGTAAAGAAAGAAAAGTTAAAACTCTAACCATTACTATTCCTAAAGGAATAAATACCGGCAATAGAATAAGACTTGCTGGTAAAGGTGAAGCAGGTACTAATGGAGGAGAACCAGGAGATTTATATATTGAATTTAGTGTTAAAGAAGATGATTTCTATACTAGAGATGAAAACGATATTTATATTACTGTACCTCTTACTATTACTGAAGCAGTATTAGGATGCAAGAAAGAGATACCTACAATCTATGGAAATGCTATTATAACTATTCCTGATGGTACTAAAAATGGTAGTAAATTAAGATTAAAAGGAAAAGGAATAGATAGTGATATTAATAATAAAAAAGGCGATATGTATGTAATAGTAGATGTCGTTATGCCAAGTAAATTAACTAAAAAACAAAAAGATTTATTTAAAGAATTATCTGAAACAACACTAGATGATGATAGTAAGTTTACTAAATTTAATAAGATGTTAAAAAAATAATATATGCGCTCTAAGCCTAAGGTCTTAGAGCGTTATTTTGAGCCTAATTTTAGTCTCAAAATAAAGTCTATTATATATAAGCCATAGATATATATATTTAGAGTACAAACAAATAATGAAGTTAACAATCCTAAAACAGGAGATAATATAGTTACTTATATTGTTATTGGAGTAGTAGCAATACTTGGAATAATAATATGTGCAGTAATGTATTTAAAAAAGAAAAAAGATAATAAATAATATAAAGAGATAAATTACTATCTCTTTTTACTTTTGTATGATATAATTATCTAAAGGCAATATAATGTAGTATGAGGTGTGAATATGAAGAAGTATATTAAAGAAAATAAAAATAGAATAATAATATTAGTATGTACCTTTCTATTTCAAACATCAGTATATAGTATAACCAAACTATTTCAAGGTACACCAATGCATCTAAATAACTATTTTGATAATATGATACCATTTATACCAGCCTTTGTAATATTCTATGTCTTGTGGTATTTATTACTATTCTTAATACCATTACTAATATTAAAATATAACAAAAAAGTATTTGATAGATACATAGTAACATGTCTAATATACGCATTATTTGAAGGAATAATATTTATACTATTACCAACCACTATGACTAGAGAACCACTAGTAGTAGACAGTATTTCAACATGGATAATAAATATTATATACAAAGTAGATACTCCAGTAAATCTATTTCCTTCAGCTCACTGTGCCTTAGCCATATTATTTATAATATCAACATTAGACGTCAAAGAAATAAAAAAAGAATACAAAATATTAATAACAATAACATCAGTATTAATAATGTTATCAACAGTATTCATAAAACAACATGTAATCGTAGATGTACTAGGAGCCTTTATAATAGTTCCAATGTATTATATAATAAGAAAAAAGAAAATAAATCTAGAAGAGAGTGGTATATATGCAAAGATATTTCGCCAAAAGAAGAGAACAAAATAACTTAATACTTGAAGAGTCAGATATTCATCATATTAAGAATGTTATGCGAATGAATATAAACGATAAAATAGAAGTAGTACATGATAAAGTATTATATATATGTAATATAGATAATCTAGATCCATTAACTCTTTCAGTAGAGGATACTATTAGTAAAGAAAATAAGCTAAATATAGAATTAACAATAGCTATAGGTTTAGTAAAAGAACAAAAAATAGATTTAATTCTTCAAAAACTAACTGAACTAGGTGTATCAAGAATAATTCCAGTCGATATGGAAAGAAGTATTGTTAAGTTAGATAAAGAAAGATTTAGTAAGAAAAAAGTAAGATGGCAAATGATCTGCAAGGAGGCTAGTGAACAGTCTAAGAGAACAGATATCCCAGAAATAACTGATATTATGAGTATTAAAGATTTAGTAAATCTAGATTATGATATCAAATTAGTAGCATCTACAAAAGAAAAAGATAAATTACTAAATTACTATTTACAAAGCATAAAAGATTGTGCTAAAATTATAATGGTAATAGGTCCAGAAGGCGGAATAAGCCCTAAAGAAGAAACATATTTATTAGAAAATAATTATAACCCAGTATCTTTTGGAGACCTAATATTTAGAGTGGAAACTGCTGCCATATATGCTGGCGCAGTATTTAACTTTATCGCAGTAAGAGGTGAATATAATGATAAATTCATTTAATGATTTTTATAATAACTTATCAAGTAATGGTTTATTTTTCTTTTGGATAGTAGTATTTCTTTTTGTATTTGTTATTTTCCTACTTGTGGTACTTCTACTAAAAAATAGAAAACTATCTAAATATCTAAAAGAAAATAATATTAAGGAAGAATTAAATGATACTCATGATGATACTCCATTAATATTAAGTGAAGCAAAGGAAGAACCTAAAGAAATAGTAAAAGAATTACCAAAACAAGAAATAATTGAACCAAAAGAATTAGAAAAAGTAAAAGAAGAAGTAAAAGAAGAAATTAAAGAAGAAAAAATACCAGTAAATACTAATAATAATGGTTTATATACAAAGAATGTTTTAAGAGAAAAAAGAGTCCAAACATCACCAATTCATATTGATAGAGAATTATCAAGTAGAGAAGAATTACCAAAAGAAGATTATCATACAAATGAAGATATCCTTACAGGTATAGATTTACATGAAGATGCTTTATCTCCACTTGAAACAATGGAAGATGCTTATGAAGTAAATGATAATATGAAGTTTGCTTCAGACATTGTTGAAAGGATGGAAGAAGAAATAAAGCCATCTAATATAGAACTAACTGACTATGAAAGAAAGCAAGAAGAAGAAGCAATAATAAGTTATGATGAATTATTAAAAGTAAAAGATAAAATATATAATATTACTGATGATGAAGAAACAGACGAATTTATTGATGAACTAAAAAATTTTAGAATAGATTTACAATAAGTAGGGTAACCTTCTTTTTTTTCGACATAAAACTATTACCTAATGTTATATATTATTACTAGGTGATGATATTATGAATGGTAAAATGAAATTAAAAAAAATAGTAAAGAAAAAAATTAAACTATCATTTATCTATATCATAGTAATATATATAATCTTTTCCATAACTTTTTATTATTCTTTAAAAAATAGTAATAACATAAATAATAAAGAATTTATTAACTTTCTCTTAAAAGGAGGTAATTCTCATCTAATTGGAGATTACAAACTAATAAATATCGTTAATAACAGTACTAAGTTTTTGTTTAGTATAGACTTTACTAATCCCAGTTCCATCCTTGATAGGAGCATAACTTCCTCTAGCAAAGATTATGAACATAACGATGACTATAGTAATCTAGAAGAATTAAAAAAGATAAGTTCTTATATCGAAGATCCAAATCCTGTAGATATAGATAGTCCTATTATATATATTTATAATTCACATCAGTTAGAAAATTATAATAGTTCAAACTTAGATATTTATGGAATAACTCCTAATGTATTAATGGCCTCTTATTTACTAAAAGAAAAACTAAATAGTAAAGGACTATCTACAATTGTTGAAGACTCCAACTTATCAGAATTCTTAAGTATAAATAATTGGAATCATGCTAGTTCATATAAAGCCTCACGAATATTTATCTTAGATAAAAAGAATAAATATAATACTCTAAAATATTTTATTGATATTCATAGAGACTCAGTAAATAAAAATGTAACTAGTGTAAACATAAATGGTAAAGATTATGCTAGAATACTCTTTGTCATAGGATTAGAACATGATAATTATAAAGATAATCTAAAATTAAGTGAAGACTTAAATAATTTATTCAATAAATATTATAAAGGTTTATCTAGAGGTATCTATAAAAAAGAAGGCCCTGGAGTAGACGGTATATATAACCAAGATATCAGTCCTAATAGTATTTTAATTGAAGTAGGAGGAGTAGATAACAATATAGATGAAGTACTTAATACTACTGAAGCAATATCTAACATATTATATTATTATATAAAAGGTGATAATAATGGATAAGAAAAAAATATTAAAAATAGTATTCATAGTATTATTCTTAAGCTTTATCATAGCTTATGTAATAGAAAAAAGTGGTTATTATGAATATAATCTTCGTAATAAAACAGTTTTAACTAAAGAATCGATGGAGAAGTTTGAAAAAGATGTAAGTGAAGGTAGGGATGTTAGTATTGAAGATTATGTAGTTAATACCAGTACTGACTACACAACAAAATTAACCAGAGGTACCAACAAGGTATCCACTAAAGTAAATGATGTTCTAAAAAAAGGCATAGAGAGTGTATTTAAAGTATTAGGTAAGTTTGTCTATGACTAAAGGCATACAAGAAAACATACAAGAAAGCATACAAGTAGATTGACTATAATTAATATATATAGTATAATATTAGTAGAAAAAAATGAGGTGATTTAAATGCAAAATTATATACCACCATTTGAAATAACTAATATTATGCTAGAAAGAGTTTCTTCAATTATGAAGAAAATTGGTGGACTTGAAAACTATAACGATTTAAATAAAATGCCAGTCTTAAGAAGAAATAACAGAATAAAATCTATTCATTCATCACTTGCAATAGAGGCAAACTCTTTATCACTTAGTCAAGTTAAAGATGTTATTGATGGTAAATTGGTAATTGGACCAGAAAAAGAAATACAAGAAGTAAAAAACGCTTATAATGCTTATTTAAAAATTAAAGAAGTAAATCCATATAGTATAAAAGATTTAAAAGAAATACACGGCATTATGACATATTTAACTACAGAGGAATCCGGAAAGTTTAGAAGTACTGGCGAAGGAGTCTTTGATGAGAATGGCAATTGCATACATATTTGTCCACCAGCAAATCAAGTAGAAGAACTTATGGAGCAACTGTTCAATTGGATGAAAGAAAAAAAGAACGAAATACATCCATTAATATTATCTTCAGTATTCCATTATGAATTTGTCTTTATACATCCATTTGGTGATGGCAATGGAAGAACAGCTAGATTGTGGCAGAATGTTATCTTATCTGAATATGAAGATATATTTGAATATGTTCCAATAGAAAGTGCAATAAAAAAATATCAAGATGAATACTATAGAGTAATTGCTAATTGTAATGCAAATGGTAATTCAACTGAATTTATAGAATTTATGTTAAAAATGATTGATGAAGAACTAGATACTTTAATTGTTGGAGTAAATAATCAAATTAATCATATAAGTCCATATATAAAAAAATTACTTGATACAATGGAGCCAGGAATTAAATATAGTACCAATGAGTTAATGAAATTAGTAGATATGAAATCTAGAGTTTCATTTAGAGAAAACTATCTAGTTCCCGCTATTGAAAATAATTTAATAAAAATGACATATCCAGATAACCCAACTAATAAAAATCAAACATATTATAAAGATTAATATAGTCTATTTATTATAAAAAGAAGCAAGATTATTTTCTTACTTCTTTTAATATTCTATCAGTATTACTAAAATTTAATTTAGCCACTTCTTTTAAAACATTTACCCCATATTTTTCTACTAATTTAATACCAACATCTTCCACATAATAATTGGCTCCCTTAGGTAAGAAGATACCATACTTATCACCAAGTTTATCAATTTCCTTAACAAAGATATATCTACTTATTAATGAGGAACAAGCGACAGATAAACACTTATCTTCAGCCTTAGTAATAAAAGTAATTCCCTTCAAAGGACTAGGTACTTCAGATAAATGCTTATAATAAGATGACTCAGGTTCAAACTGATCTACAACAATATAATCATATTCATTATCCTTAACCATCTCAGTTAATACTTTATTATGAAGTACAGCCTTTATCTTATTCATATTCATATCTTTACCATAATTCTTATTATATTCTTTATTAGATAACATAATAGTTTTATATTTAATTCTCTTAATAATTTTAGGAACTATTTTTAGTATTTGTTCATCAGATAATTTTTTAGAATCTTTAACTCCAAGTTCAGTCAAGAAAGGAATATCATCTTTATTTACATATGATGCAGTTACTACGATAGGTCCATAATAATCACCAGTACCAACTTCATCAGAACCAACTGAAGAAATATCTATTGGTATAGTAGTTTCTTCCTTTTTTTCTTTAACTTCTTCCCTATCTATAAAGTAATCAATATTCTCTTTATCTTTACCAATACTTTCCCACATACCAGCTTCAATATCTGCTGATACTCCTTGAAACATTGCTTTACCAGATTCATATAAAGTAACTATTGTATCACCAGTATCAGCTTGAAATATAGCATAAGGAGGAGTTTTATCTCTTTTCATGTCTTTATAAAAGTCATTCATTAATTTTTTAGTCTCATTATCTACGCGTATAACTTTGGTAATAGTTTTATTTTTCATGTTCCACCTCTTAATTACATTTTATCAAATTACTATAAGAAAGTCTATAAAACTTTATAGTTAAAAGATAATTTTACACAATTTCCTTGAAAAAAATCTCTATCCATGTTATAGTAATTACTATCAAAGAGGTGATACCATGAAGTTTTACACTGGACCAGAAGATTTAAAAGATGTTATAGAAAGATACATCGTTATAGGAAATGATATGGCAGTATATTATTTAAACAATAGAAAAGTATCTATTCCCAATTTTACTGAAGAACAAAGAGAAGAAATTAAAAAAATAATGTTACAACAATTACAAGAAAGAAATGAAAGTGTAAATCTAAGACCATATACTTTACAAAAAAGTTTTGATACTGCAGTATTAACTACACTAGTGGGTTCATATATAGCTAATCGTATTAAGTTTGGTACTATGAAAGCCTACCTAACAATAGGTACAATATTTGGTACAATATATTTAACTAATAGAATACTAAAAGAAAAAGCAATAATTAAAGAAGTAAAAAAATCAAACTTATTTCTTGATATGTATGAAGAATTACAAACTCCTGAAGGTAAAATTGCCGTCGAAGAATTAAACTTTGATAAAATATATTCTGAAGATCTAAATGTTAATACTTTAGATGATTTTAGTTACAGTGAAGTTAAAGAAGTACATAAAAAACTAAAAAAAGTAAAATAGTAAGTTATCTTAATTTTAAGATGCTTTTTTCTTTATATTTCCTTGTTTTTTAAGCATAATTAATATATAATATATATCGAGGGTGTTAGGTATGAAAAGACAAATCATCAAAGTAAATAATATGTCATTTAAATTTGAAGACAATTATCTATTCAAAGATTTTAATCTAGAAATAGAAGAGTCTTCTTTTGTCTCAATCATAGGTATGAATGGTTCCGGCAAAAGTACTTTAGCCAAAATACTAATAGGACTATATAAAGCCGAAGGCTATATTACCATAGATGGTTATTTATTAAATGAGCAATTCATTAAAAAAATAAGAAGAGTATTTTCTGTTTGCTTTGCAAATAGTGAAACCCATTTTATTGGAGAAACAGTAAGAGATGACTTAGTATTTTCACTAGAAAACTTAGGTTATTTTTATGATGAAATGACTACCTTAATAGATATAATATCCAAAAAGTTCAAACTAGAGAATATTCTAGATAAGGAGCCAAGTCTCTTAACTGAAAGCGAAAAAACAAAAGTAGCCATTGCTTCAAGTCTAATTCATAGTCCTAAAATATTATTACTTGATGAAACAATAAATAAACTAACAGATACCGATAAAAAATTAGTTTTTAAATTACTTAAAGAATATCAAAAAGAAAAAAAGCTTACTATAATACTAATTACGCATAATCTTGAAGAAACACTATTTTCTGATAGAATTATTGTATTAGAAAATGGTAAAATAATCAAAGATGAAACAAAAGAAGAAATCTATAAAAATGATTATTTAGAAAGAAAGGGTTTTGAACTACCATTTGTAGTAAAACTATCACAAAATCTAATACTATATGATTTATTAGATAAAGTATATTTTAGTGAAAACGAGGTAATGAATAAATTATGGCCTTAAGTTTTAATAATGTAACATATAAAAGTAATTTAAAAAAGTTCAACTATGATTTTGAAGATGGTAAAATAACTACCATAGTATCGGGAGAAAGTCTATCATACTTTACTTATCTAATAAGTAATCTTGAAAAAGATTATAACGGTAAAATAACTAATACCTATAAAGGAAGAAATATTGGGGTAGTATTTAATAATCCTGAAGAAGCGTTTATTTTTAATTCAGTAAGAGAAGAATTAGAGTTTGGTTTAAAAAAATATAATTATAAAGTAAGTACTATAAACAAAAGAATTGAAGACTCACTAAAAATGGTTAATCTACCAAAAGAATATTTAGATAAAAGTCCATTTGAATTATCAAGCGGTGAAAAAGAAAGTCTAGCCCTAGGAATAGTATTATCACTAAATCCCAAATTAATTATTATTGATAATCCAACAAGTAACCTTGATAGTAGAAATAAAGAATATCTAATAAAATTATTAAAGAAAATAAAAACTAGATATAATAAAACAATAATATTATTAACAAGCGATATAGAATTTACTATAAAAGTAACAGATAACTATTTAATACTAAAAAATGATAAAATAATAAGTTCAGGAGTAAAGAAAGAATTATTAAATAATATTAGTAAGATTAAAACTAGTAAGGTAGAAATACCTAAAATAATAGATTTTATAAATGCTGTAAAGAAAAAGAAAAATATTAACTTAGAACTAACTTTTGATGTAAAAGAATTAATGAAAGATATATATCGTAATGTTAAATAATATTACCATAGGTAGATATATAAATAAATCATCAGTAGTTCATAAGTTAAATCCAGTATTTAAAATAATATCATTAATAATAATGATAATAAGTATCTTCTTTATAGATAGTTATATAGACATAACTTTACTTAGTATGTATCTATTATTAACCATGTTATATAGTGATATAGATATAAAAGTATACCTAAAAAATATTTATGGTATAAAAATACTTCTAATATTTATATTTATTATAGATTTAATCTTTTTTACAAGTATAAATAGAATAATATTCGATATATTTAAATTAATATTTATTGTCTTATATTCCTCTATACTAACATATACCACTAGTATTACAGAACTAACCTTCGGTATAGAAAAGTTATTAAGACCATTTAACAAATTAATTCCAGTAGGAGATATAGCCATGATAATAACTTTATCAATAAGATATATTCCTACATTAACCGAAGAAGCAAGTAGAATAATAAAGGCTCAAAAACTAAGAGGAATAAATTTTGATACTAAAAATATTAAAGAAAAAATAATAAGCATCAGTGGTATTCTAATACCAATGTTTACTTTATCAATAAAAAGAGCCGAAGAATCCGCAGATATAATGGATATAAGATTATATAATTACGGCAAATCAAGAACTAACTATCGTACTAATAAGTGGACTAAAATAAATAGCTTATTACTAATACTAAATATATTAATATTAATTATAATAATCTGTTATTAAAAATTACAAAGTAATAAAGTTAGCAATGATACTCTATAAAAGCAATAAATACAGTAGTTTATACGATTTTTCTAACCTTAGGAAAATTGTGGTGAATGTACACTATCTGAAATTTGCTAACATAAAAATATAAAACTAAATTAATTAAAAGGGGGAAAGATAAAATGAATAATTTAGAAATTAATAATATTACATTCGAAAGTATTAAACATATTGATGAATATGGAAATGAATACTGGGAAGCAAGAGAGTTACAAGAAGCATTACAATATACCGAATGGAGAAAATTCGAAGGTGTAATTGATAAAGCAAAAATTGCTTGTGAGTGGGGTGGTTATAAGGCTTTAGACCATTTTGGCGGAGCCGCCAAAATGGTTGAAATAGGTTCTAGTACAAAAAGAGAAGTTCCTGATTACAAGTTATCTAGATATGCTTGCTACTTGATAGCACAAAATGGTGATAGTAGGAAGAAAAGTGTTGCTCTTGCTCAAACCTATTTTGCTGTGCAGACAAGAAAAATGGAACTTACTGAAAGAGATTACTCTAGTTTAACTGAAGATGAAAAAAGATTCTATCAGAGAAATCTAACTAAAAAAGGTAACTATTCACCAAATCAAACTGCTAAAAAAGCCGGCGTAAAGAACTTTGATAAATTTCATAATGCTGGTTATAAAGGATTATATAATGGAGAAACAGCAAATGATATTGCTAAAAGAAAGAAATTAAGATATCGTGAAGATATTCTAGATAATATGGGTAGTGAAGAACTTGCAGCCAATCTTTTTAGAATTACCCAAACTGAAGCAAAATTAAAAAAAGATAATATAGAGGGTGAATCTGAAGCAAATAAAACTCACTATAATATTGGTAAAAACATTAGAGAGGTAATAGCTAAAAATGGAGGTACTATGCCCGAAGATTTACCGGCACCAGATAAAAGTCTAAAAGAATTAGAAAAAGAAACAAAAAACATACTTATAAATAGCAAATAAATAATATAATAAATTTATTAAGGAGAGAAGTATTATGAGATATTTAATTACAATTAGTTATGATGGGACAGATTTTTCTGGCTATCAAAAACAGCCCAAAGAAAGAACAGTTCAGTCGGAACTAGAAAAAGCATTAAAAGAAATAAATGGAGGTAAGAAAGTAGATGTTCATGCTTCAGGAAGAACTGATGCTGGAGTACATGCACTAAACCAGAAGGTTCACTTTGATTTAGAAACAAAAATAACTCCTGATAAACTAGTAAGAGGTTTAAATAGTCTTTTACCAAATGATATTTATGTAAAAGACGTTAAAGAAGTACCAGAGGACTTTCATGCCAGGTTTTCTGCGATAGGTAAAGAATACATCTACAAACTAAATATGGGTGAATATAATCCATTAGAAAGAAACTATGTCTATCAGCATAATAAAAAATTAGATGTTATCGAAATGGAAAGAGCTATGAAGTACCTTGAAGGAGAACATAACTTCAAATCATTTACTAAAACAGATGAAGAAAAAGATGACTATGTAAGAACAATATCGCAAACAAATATAATTAGAGATAGCAAAGACATAAATAAAATAACTCTCTCATTCGTCGGAACGGGCTTTTTAAGATATATGGTAAGAAATATTGTTGGCACCCTAATAGCGGTTGGTGAAGGTAAAATAAAGAGTGAAGAAGTAATAGATATATTAAGAAAAGAAGATAGGAAAGCTGCTGGTAAAACAGCAAATCCAGAAGGATTATATCTAAAGAATGTCTTTTATTAATTTACAAAGTTAAAAATATATATTATAATTAATTAGAAGGATGTGTAATTATGGGAAGAGAATTAAGAAGAAAAGAAGCAAAAAGAAATGGAAAAAATGTTAGAGATATACAAAAATTAAGTAAAGAAAAACCAATGACTATGAAACAGCTCATTACAATAATAGTAGTTTTATTAGTATTTTTTGTAATACTTTATATACTAACAGGAATATTTATTACTAAAGATATAAAGTGGTTTGATAAGAAAGATACTACTACTGATAATGTAAGTACTATATCAAATAAGATACTAGGAGTAGATTCATTAAGACAATCTGAAGAAGAATACTATGTCTACTACTACGACACTACTAACGAAAATAGTGATGTAACAAGTACTATTAATAGTCTTACTACAAAGGTATACAAAGTAGACCTACATGATGCATTTAACGCCAATATAGTTGGTGATCCATCAGGAGTAGTATCAGATATATCAGAATTAAAAGTAGCAGATCCTACAGTAATCAAAGTAGTAAACAGTACTATTACCGAGTACTATACAGGAGTAGAACAAATAACTACCACTTTAAAATAAAAAATAAGGGGGCAATTATGCAAAAATTATATTTAGATTGTGATGGTGTAATTCTAGATACAATAAATTATACCTATCAAATAATAAAAGAAAGAGGTATTTCCGAAGATAAAATAGATGACTTCTATAAAAACTTGTCATGGGAGACTCTAATCGAAGAGGCTGGAGAAATAAATAATTCCATTGAAAAAATAAAAGAATTAAGTAAACATTTTGATGTAGAAATACTAACTCATGTTAATTCTGATAATGAAATAAGAGCAAAGTTTAAATACTTTACTTCAGTACTCCCAGATATCAAGTTAAATGTTGTTCCAAAAATAATTAAGAAAGGCGATATAGTAAATCCAAAAGGAGCTATTCTTGTAGATGACTTTATGCCTAACTTAGAATACTGGAGTGAAGTAGGTGGAATACCAGTAAAATTTTCTGATACTAATAAAGAATGTAAATTTATTAAAATAAATGACTTATTAGAATTATTAGAAATGGATTTTACAAATAAAGTAAAGATTAAAGAATAAAGGTGATACAAATGAAGTTGATGAATGTAAAAGGAACTAGTGACAGTCTTCCTAAAGAAGAATTAATAAAAAGAAGAGTAGTAAATACCTTAACTAGTACTTTTGAAAAGTTTGGATATATGCCACTTGATACTACCATATTATGTTATTATGATCTATTGGCATCAAAGTATGCTGGTGGTAGTGAAATACTAAAAGAAGTATATACTCTAAATGATCAAGGCGATAGAAAACTAGGACTAAGATATGATCTTACAGTACCATTTTCCAAAGTAATTAGTATGAATGTAAATAAAAATATAACATTACCATTAAAAAGATACGAAGTAGGAAAAGTGTTTCGTGATGGTCCAGTAAAGACAGGTAGAGCAAGAGAGTTCTATCAGTGTGATGTTGATGTCTGTGGTATAGAAGGAACATTTATTGAAGCAGAAATGTTATCAATGACTAGTCTATGTTATAAAAAACTAGGAATAGATGTTTATATAGAAGTAAATAATCGTAAATTACTTGAAGGCTTCATCCTAGCGGCAGGTATAGATGAAAATATTAAGAATAAAGTAATACTATCTGTAGATAAACTAGCCAAAATAGGAGAAAGAGGAGTAAAAGAAGAATTATCTTCTTATGATATAGAAGATGAAAAACTAGATAAACTATTTAGTTACTTCAAATGTACTATTGAAGAGTTAGATAATTTAGACATTACCAATAATACATTTACCGAAGGAAAAGAAGAAATAAAAGAATTATTTAACTACTTAAATAGTCTAGAAATAACAGAATGTAAGTTTACTCCATATCTTGCTAGAGGATTAGAAATATATACTGGTACAGTATTTGAAGTGTTTGATAAGAAACAAAGAATTATGTCCGCTATTGGAGGAGGAGGAAGATATGATAAAATAATTACCAACTTTATAGAGGATGGTAATACATATCCTGCCGTAGGAATATCTTTTGGTATTGTACCAATATGTGAAATATTAAAAGAAGAAGTAAATGAAGCATTATATGATGTACTTATAGTACCTATGAATACTAATATAGAATCATTAAAACTAGCTAATAGTTTGAGAAAAGACGATATCAAAGTACTAATAGAAATGAATAATAGAAAATTAAAGAAAGTATTTGAATCTGCTGATAAAAATAATGTACCTTATGTCATAGTACTAGGAGAAAACGAAGTAAATGAAGGTACTATAGAAATAAAAGATATGAAAAATAAAACTACTAGTAAGTTTAATATAAATGATATAGAAGGTATGAAAGAATATATTAATAAATAATATTATATATCCTCTTAAGCCTATAGATAGTCTTAAGAGGCACAATAGAGCCTAAGGTCTCTATTGTGAAAGTTTATTTAAGAAAGATATAACTAATATCTTTCTTTTAATATATAGATTCTGCTTATATATAATAGATATGTAGATACACTATTATTAGACTTTAGGCTAATAATAGCACTTTAATACCCAAGAATTAAAGTGAAAAAAATAAATAAATTACTTGAAAAAAAACAAAATATTTGATATTATATTTATAGTAAGGAATGGTCGGTATATGAAACAAGATATAAAACAAAATAAAGTAAATATCTTTTTACTAATTACTACAATATTCAGTACTCTTATACTGTTAATAGGAGCAACATTCTCATATTTTAGTACAAGAAATATGAGTAAAATGAATGCCCTAACAGTAGAGGCAGGAAAAGTAAGATTAGGCCTTAGTGTATCCGCACTTAGTACCGGACATAAGTTAATTCCTACTAATGATAGTGATATAATGACAGCATATAAACAAAATTGTATAGATGACTATGGTAATGGAGCATGTTCATTATATGAATTTGAAGTATATAACTTCAATAAAAGTCAAGATGTTATAGGTAAAATAGATTTTAATGTAAGTAAAATAGAAAATCTAAGTTATATGATATTAGATGAAAACGATAATGTATATTTAAGTAAAACAAGTGTACCAAATGGAGAAACAAAAGATTTACCTTTAGGAGAACATTTCTTATTAGGAGAAGCTACAGAATTAAGTAGCACTTCAAGAAAGTTTAAATTAATAATATGGTTAACAAACTTAGAAGAAGATCAAAATGATATAGATGCTGGTGGTAGTTTTTCTGCAGTAATAACATTTAGTTCAGTAACAGGAGGTAGATTAACCGCTACTGTAGAAGGCTATGAAGATAGTGGTAATAACATCTCTCATTTAGGAGGTGTCTAGTATGAAGCAAAAACTATTCAGTTCAATATGTTTGGTTCTAGCCATTGTAATAGTAGTAACAACGAGTACAACATTTGCTTATCTTATAGCATCAAGTGAAAATACAACTGATGTTTCAGGTAAAACAGCAGACTTTAATGTAAAACTAGCATTAACTACAGTACATAAATCTACCAACATGGTACCACTAAAAGATTCACTAGTAGTAACTTCAATAAAAAATACTAATAAATGTATAGAAGATAAAAATAACTATGAAGTATGCTCTTTATACAAATTAACTTTAAGTAATACAGGCAGTTCATTTACATTAAATGGCTATTTAAAAACAAGTAGTACAACTTATACAACAGGTAATTTAAAATATCAAGTATATGATACTAACTATAATGCTGTAACCGATGTCTTAACACCTTCATTAACTGCTAGTCAAAAAGTATACTTCAAAAAAGGCTCAAATAATATAGAAACCACAATAAATAGTACTAATGTAGAGTATTATCTAGTAATGTGGATAACAGAAACAAATACTATGCAAACAGCAGATTATTCAAAGAATTATTCTGGAGTAGTAGGATTTGAAGCTATCAGCGGAGATGTACTAGAAGCTAATTTAACAACATAAAATATACTGTAACAAAAAAAGGTTGACAGTATATTTTTTTTGTGTTAAAATACTAAATGAAAGCGAGGGATAAAGATGGCAGTAAAAATAAGACTAACAAGAATGGGAGCAAAGAAAGCACCATTTTATCGTGTAGTAGTTGCAGATTCAAGAAGTCCAAGAGATGGTAGAATCGTAGAAAAAATAGGTACATATAATCCATTAACTACACCAGCTGAAATTAATATAGATAAGGAAGCTGCAAAAGAATGGCTTAAAAAAGGAGCTATACCTACTGATACAGTAAAGAATTTATTTAGTAAAGCAGGAATTATGAAAGAATTCCATGAAGAAAAGCAAGGTAAATAATGAACGATTTAGTAAATTTAACAGAACTAATCATTAAAGGATTAGTAAATGATAGCGAATCAGTATCAGTAAAAGAGTTCGAATCAGATGAAGATAACACAGTATTAATTGAAGTAATGGTATCTAGTGAAGATATGCCTAAAGTAATAGGTTATAGTGGTAAAACAATAAATTCAATTAGAACCATAGTTCAAGCTGCTTCATTTAATAAAGATAACAAATTAGTTAAAATAAATGTAGACTCTTATTAAGAACCAAGTGTTCTTTTTTTCTTTACTTTTTTTGACATATATTTTATAATAATTATGGAGGATAAAATATGAGCAAAATAAAAAATATATACGCAAGAGAAATATTAGATTCAAGAGGGAATCCTACAGTAGAAGTAGAAGTAACTCTAGAATCAGGAATAATCGGAGTAGCTTCAGTACCAAGTGGAGCCTCTACTGGTAAAAATGAAGCCTTAGAATTAAGAGATAACGATAAAAATAGATATCATGGAAAAGGAGTATTAAAAGCAGTATCTAATGTAAATAATATTATAAAATCAAGTCTAATTGGTAAAGATAGTTTAAATCAAAAAGAAATAGATAATATTATGTTAGAATTAGATGGTACAGATAATAAATCAGTACTAGGAGCTAATGCCATACTAGGAGTATCTCTAGCCAATTTAAAAGCTGCCGCTAAATACAAAGGCTTAGAATTATATGAATATCTAGGTAAAGAATATAGTATGCCAAAATGTATGATGAATATCCTAAATGGTGGAGCTCATGCCAGTAACAAATTAGATTTCCAAGAATTCATGATAGTACCAAATAAAGAAGAATATAAAGAAAATCTAAGAATGGGATCAGAAGTATTCAATACCCTAAAGAGTATCTTAAAAGAAAAAGATTTACTTTGTGGAGTAGGTGATGAAGGTGGCTTTGCTCCTTTAATAGAGGATGCCGAAGAGGCTCTTGACCTAATTGAAGAAGCTATAACCAAATCAGGATATACTCTAGGTAAAGATATAAATATAGCTTTAGATGTTGCCGCATCAGAGTTCTATGATGAAGAAAAAGATACATACTTACTTGAAGGAAAAGAATACACTAGAGAAGAATTAATTAGTTATTATGAAAAATTAGTAGATAAATATCATATAATCTCAATAGAGGATGGTATGGCTGAAGAAGATTTTAAAGGCTGGAAACTATTAACAAATAGACTATCAAATATTCAGTTAGTTGGAGACGACCTATTCGTAACCAATAAAAAACTATTACAAAAAGGTATAGACCTAGGCATAGCAAATGCTATCCTACTAAAATTAAATCAAATAGGTACAGTAACTGAAACCTTAGAAACAATCAAACTAGCAAGAGAAAATAACTATAAAACAATAATATCTCATCGTAGCGGTGAAACAGAAGATAACTACATATCAGATTTTGCCGTAGGACTAAATCTAGGCCAAATAAAAACAGGCTCAATGTCAAGAGGAGAACGTCTATCAAAATATAATAGACTTCTAAGAATAGAGGAACAAATAAAATGAAAAAACTATTAATAATAATACCACTACTATTTATATTAATAGGTTGTACTAATAAAGAAGAAGAAAATAAAATAGCTTACTTAGAATATAAAAATGAATTAGAACAAAGAGATATATTTAATGGTGAAGAAACCCTTGACTTTAATGTATATTTTAATATTGAAAGAGTAGATGAAGAAATAACAGATTATAGCTTAGTAATAGATACTCCTAAAATAAATATGCATAATGTAAAAGCATTACTTATTCATGACTTTGTCAACGAAGAAGCATATCCATCAGTAGGAATATTTGATAGTCCAAAAGAACTACAAGAGAATAGTAAAGATAAAATAGTATTAAATGGACATATTCAAACCATAAATGATATTTCCAATACTAAGTTTAAATTATACCTAGAATATACTGATGATAATAATGATTTAAATAAAATATATTATGAAGTAAATAGGGGCTAAAAAATGACAAAAAGTGTATAACAAATGTTATATACTTTTTTTGGTGATATCATGAAAGTAAAAGTAATAGATGAAGGACATGAAAAAGATTTAGAAGAATCTATAAATAACTTTATCAAAGAAAATAATATCGATATAATAGATATCAAGTTTAATAGTTCATGTAGTATCTATGGAGAAGAGCAAATATACTGTTTTTCTGCTCTTATAATGTATGAAAGTAATAATAAAGAATAAATATTTAAATATGTCAAATATAATCTTTCTCTTTATATAAATTCCAATTTGTGGTATCATATATATAGGAAGTGAAATATGAGAACTAAGAAAATATTTTTAAATATGATATGTGATATTTTACCTTACCTAATAATTGGCGTAATAGGTATAGTAAAAATGGATGTTTTAATAAACTATATCGGAGACGTTGGTAATGGCTATTATCAAACCATAAACCAAATAATATCTTATGTCTTCTTAGCTCAAATGGGCTTCTCCGAAGCCGTTACCTATAGTTTATATAAACCATTCGCAGATAAAAATAAAGATAATATAAATGCCATATATGGCGGAGCAAGAAAAGTATTTAGAATAATAGCCTTTGTAATATTAGGAATAATATGCCTAGTAACACTAGGATTATATCTCTTCTATCACTTTGAAGAAGGTTATAAAGCATCCGCTTTAATATGCTTCTTCATAATCTCAACATCATACCTAATATCATATTTTGGAAGAGGTCAAACATATCAAGCCGTATTATGTGCTGCCCAAGAAAAATATGTATATTCCCTAGTATTCAATGGAGTAAAAATACTATGTGACATCCTAATAGTAGTAGTAACAGTAAAATTTAGAACACTAGAATCAATAGCCATCGTAATCTTAATAATGAAGATACTCGAAGAAATAATAAACAGAATAGTAGTCAAAAAGAAATATCCATATCTTCATGAAATAGCTAGAAAAGATACCAGTATGGTAAAAATGACCAAAGATTTAGCTTGGACACAAATAGGCTATCTAGTATTAAATAACGTCGATGCCTTATTATTAATGGCCTTCAATGGCCCAGTAATGGTAAGCATCTATACCACATATAATTATATATTAAGATTCTTAAATGAAGTAGCCTCAAGAGTAGAACTATCAAGTGTATATTCTTTTGGTAATGTCTTTGCTAAAAAAGAAGATGATAGAGTATACTCATTATTCAAAGAATTCCTAATGCTATTTATCTTAATAGCCTTTAGTATGTCAATAACATTTATGATAGGAATAAGAGGCTTTGTCTCAGTATGGGTAGGAAAAGAAAACTACATACTAAGTTATTTAACAGTAGTACTATTTACCTCAACATTATTCCTAAATATCATGTATTATCCTCTAGTGGCCTTAATAAATGCCGATGGCCTATTTAAAGATAATAAAAAACACATCTTTATATGTGCTACAACTAACTTAGTATTATCAATAATACTAATAAACTTCTTTGGAATAAATGGAATATTATTAGGTACTGCAATTGCTTTCTTAGTAAATATATTACTAAAAACAAATCTAGTTACCAAGAAAATATTAAAAGAAGTAAAACTACTAGACGTATTAAAATACTTTATCATAACAATACTATTATTTGTTATATTATCATTAATCTTAACACCAGTAGAATCATACTTTGTAAGTATAAGTACCGGTTTTATAAGTACAATAATAAAACTAGGTATAGTATTCATCTTAGTAACATTAATAACTATGATAATATTATATTTAATTAGTAATGATGCCAAAAATCTTTTCCGAAGAATATTAAATATGTTAAAAAGAAAACTAAAAAAATAGAGATTTTTACTTTTTCTCTATTTTTTCTTTTATATTATTTTTAAAATCAATAACCTTATCCTTAACATTAATTTTAATCTTAGGAAAAGCCTTAAATAATCTACGATTAAGAATCTTACCATTAATAATCTCTTTTATCTTATGATTAAAGTCCTCAGTACTATCTTTCTTAATAAGTTTAGTAATAGTATTCTTAATTCTAATAGTAACATTAAGAGATATAATTAAATCAGTAATAAATATAACAAGTAAAGCACTACCCAATATTATTAATACCTTATCACTAATCATAGCAATAACACTAGATAAGAAAGGATTAATAATATATATAAGAAGGGCACCAAGTAAACCAAACCAAATAGAATTCTCTAAACATACTCTTCCATTAATATTAAATTTCCTATTACTATAATCCCACCATCTAGCCTTAAATAACTTCTCCATAATATAACTAACCAAATATTCCATTATTGAACAAACTACTACCGCTAAAAGAAATACAGTGATAAAACTATTACGATATCTACTAAGATATAAAATCATAATAATAGAGGAAAATCCATATATAGGACAATAAGGACCTAACAAAAAACCTCTATTAACAAACTTTTTATCTTTATTAAAAGTAACAACTACCTCAATAGCCCACCCAACAAAAGAATAAATTAAAAATAATATAAAATAAGTAAAAAAAGTTTTCATATATCTACCTCACTTTAAAAGTATACCAAAATAAGTAAAATATGTAAAGATATTGAAAAAAATAATATAATATTATATAATTAGAGGGAAGAAGGTGTATTTATGAAAAGGATATTAACAGGATTAAAACCAAGCGGAGAATTGACTTTAGGTAGTTATATTGGCGGTATAAAAGGTACTATTAAAAGACAAGAAGAGTATGAATCATTTCTTTTTGTACCAGATATGCATGCTATTACAGTAAGACAAGAACACGATTTATTAAAAGAAAGAATAAGAAAAAATGTAGCTTTATATTTAGCCTGTGGTGTAGACCCAGACAAAAATATAATATATTTACAATCAGAAAATCTATATCATGCTAATCTATCTTGGGTATTAGAATGCAACACCTACATGGGCGAAGCCTCTCGTATGACACAGTATAAAGATAAATCAAGTAAAGGAGAAAACGTTACTGTAGGACTATTTACATATCCAATCTTAATGGCCTCAGATATATTATTATATGATGCTGACTATGTACCAGTAGGAATAGATCAAAAACAACATGTAGAACTTGCACGTAATATTGCCGAAAGATTTAACAAAAACTATGGAGAAACATTCAAAATACCAGAACCATTAATACCTAAAGTAGGAGCCAAAATAATGGATTTACAAAATCCCACTAAAAAGATGAGTAAGAGTGATGAAACATATAAAGGAGTAATCCTTCTATTAGATGATGAAAAAACAATTAGAAAGAAAATAATGAGTGCTGTAACAGATAGTGAATCAAAAGTCTACTATAACCCTGAAACAAAACCAGGAATATCAAATTTACTTATTATTTATTCATCACTTAAAGAAATAAGTATAAAAGATGCTGAAGAACACTTTAAAGACTATAACTATGGTAATTTAAAAAAAGAAGTTGCCGACTTAGTTGTAGAAGTTCTAACTAATATTCAAACAAAGTATAATGAATTAATAAATAGTACTGAAATAGATGAAATACTAGATAGAGGAAAAGAAATAACTAATAAAATAGCCAAACAAAAACTAGAAGAAGTATTCAGTAAAGTAGGTTTAGGAAGATATTAAAGGAATGAATTAAAACTCATTCCTTTTCTATATATATTTCTTTATTAATAATAGTATTATATTTAGATAATTTATCTAAAACACCCTTATCAACATAAACATTATAAGTAATATTTTCATCAAAACTCTTATTAATAACTCTAGAATTTCCAAGAATATAATCAACATCTTTAATATCATTATAATTAAAAATAATATCTATATCATAACCCTTTTCTAACTCAATAATATTATTATCTCTAATAACTTCTCTAGCTACTTTAGCATAAGTTCTAGTAAGAGGACCAGCTCCTAGTTTAATACCACCGAAATATCTAACAACCACAATCAAAGTATAATTTAAATAATTACTAGTAATTTGATTCAATATAGGATATCCAGCAGTACCTGAAGGTTCATTATCATCATTAGCTCTAATATCACTATCAATAACATATCCATAACAATAATGAGTAGCATTAGGATACTCTTTTTTTATGCTATATAAAATATCATTAACTTCATCTTTACTATATACTCTAAATATCAAAGAAATAAACTTAGAGTTTTTAATAATAAGTTCATATTTATCATTATTCTTAATACTAAACATAATCTCACCACACCATTATACTATATAAAAATATAATTATCAAATAATAATAATAGTTATTGACTAACCATAGAAACATAATTATAATAGAGAGTTATATATAAGATAGAAAAGAGAAGGAGGTAATTTGAAAAAAACAATATTAATATTAACAATAATAACTCTCTTACTAGGAGGTACCATCTTTGTCATATATAAAAATAACCAAAATAGCAAAGAAGAAGTCATAGATATCTTCAAAGAAGATAAAAAAGAAGCAAAAGAAGAGTCAAAAGATAATATTCCTACTACTAAAGTAACTGTAGATATCAAAGGAATGATAAATAACCCAGGAGTATACGAAGTAGATAGTAATTCCAGAGTAAACGATGTCATCACTCTTGCAGGAGGCCTAAAAGAAGGCGCAGATACCAGTAATATAAATCTAGCCAAAATAGTAAGTGATGAAATGACAATAATAATATATAGTACCGAAGAAGTACTAGAAAAATTCAAACAAGAAGTATGTATCTGCAACTGTCCATATATAGAAAATAATGCTTGTATAAATAATAATGATAATAATAGTAATTTAATAAACATAAATACCGCCACTATAGAAGAGTTAACCACACTAACTGGAATCGGCGATGTAAAAGCTGAAGCCATAATCAAATATCGAAATGAAGTAGGAAAATTTAAAACAAAAGAAGAACTATTAAATGTCGATGGAATAGGAGAGTCTCTATTTGAAAAAATTAAAGATGATATTACAGTCTAGATATATCTTCAAAATACTAACTATCTTATCCCTAATAATAACTATAATATATACTAAGTATTATCCCTTTAAATCAGTATTTAATACTAATGACACAGAATTTATAGGTATAGTCGAAGACTACATCATAAAAGATAATCAAATAAAAATAAGTCTTAAATCAAAAGAAAGAATAATAGTAACATATAAATATACTGGTAAAGTATTTAATAATCTCTCTTATGGAGATAAAATCAAAGTAACAGGAGTACTAAAAGAACCAAGTACCAATAATATCTTCAATAATTTTAACTATAAAAAATATCTCTATAATAAAAAAATATACTATATAATCGAAGCCTCAAAAATAGATAAAATCCAAAACAATAATAACCATATATATACCATAAAAAACTTACTCTATACCAGAATAAATAGTCTAAAGTCTTCTAGTTATATCAAAGCCCTATTATTCGGAGATAACAAACTAGATAAAGAAATAAAAACAAGTTATCAAATAAATGGAATATCTCACTTATTCTCAGTATCAGGTTTCCATATTAATTTCATAACCTCAATAATATACTTCTACTTAGATAGAGTAACCTATAATAAAAAAATAAAATACATAACAGTAGATATCTTCTTAGTATTATATCTATTACTATGTAATACTACATCATTATTAAGATGTACAGTAATGAATATTCTTCTAAGTATAAACTATCTTCTAAAACTAAATATAAAGAAAATAGACATAGTATTATTAACTCTAATACTATGTATCATAATTAATCCCTTTATTATATATGATATTGGTTTTATCTATTCTTATACCATAAGTTTCTTCCTAATACTATATAAAAACAAATATAAGACAAATAACAAACTACTAAAAATAATATATATATCCCTAATATCTTTCTTAGTATCATTACCAATAAATATATATACCTCATATGAAATAAACTTCCTAAGTATTATATTAAATATAATAATAGTACCCATAGTAAGCTTAATATTATTACCATTATCATTATTAACACTAATATTCCCTATATTAGATAATATATTATATTTAATAACTAGTATCCTAGAAAAAATATCCCTATATACATCAAACATAAATATATCCAAACAAATTCTCTCTAAACCAAGTATTATTTTAATAATAATATACTATCTAGTAATAATCCTAATACTAAGTAAAAATAAACACTACTATCTAATCCTAATATTACTAATATTTCATAAAACAATTCCCCTATATAATAGTAACCTAGAAGTAGTAATGTTTGATGTCGGTGAAGCCGACTCTATGCTAATAAGTACTCCAAGTAAAAAAGTTAATATCTTAATAGATACCGGAAGAGGAATAGACATAAACAATATAATAATCTATCTAAAAAGTATTGGTATAAGTAAACTTAACTATCTAATAATAACTCATGGTGATGAAGATCACATCGGCGGAGCCCTCTATCTAATAGATAATTTCAAAGTAGATAATGTAATTCTAAATAAAGGAGATTATACAGAATTAGAAGTAGAATTAATAACCCATCTAAAAAATAAAAATATCAAGTACACTAATAATATAAATAAAATACCATTACTAGGTAGTTATATGTATCTTCTAAATACAAAAAAATTTAGTAATGAAAACGATAATAGTATCGTAACCTATTTTGAATACCAAAAATATAAATTCCTATTCATGGGAGACTCCTCCTCTAAAACAGAAGAATATTTAATTAATAATTATAATCTTGCTAATATATCGTTCTTAAAAGTAGGTCATCATGGTTCTAACACCAGTAGTAGCCCTCTCTTTATTAATAAGATAAACCCCAAAGTATCCCTAATATCCGTAGGAAGAAATAATTTTTATCATCATCCTAATAAAGAAGTACTAACAAACCTATCAAACTCAGTAATCTACCGAACAGACATAAATAAAAGTATCAAAATAAAAATAAATAACAAAGTAAAAATAACAAAACTAAATAATAATTAGAAAGAAGGTCAAAATGAATTATTATAATGAAATAAAAAACGAACTAATAAATAATGAAGTATACAAAAGAGTAAAGGATTATTCAAAGAATAAAAATGAACTAAGTACTTATTATAATGTTGGTAAATTGTTAATTGAAGCCCAAGGTGGTGAAGAAAGAGCTAAATATGGTGATGGTTTAATAAAAGAATACTCAAAAAAATTAAGTGAGGAGTTGGGAGAAAAATATAATATAACTACATTAAAAAGAATGAGACAATTTTATTTAATTATTGAAAAAGGTGCCACACTGTGGCACCAATTGACATGGAGTCATTATAGAGAACTTTTGACATTTGATAATATTGATGAAATTAACTATTACATAAAGCAAACTGGAGATTATAATTTAAGTGTTAGAGAGTTAAAAGAAAAAATAAAGTCTAAAGAGTATCAAAGACTAGATGATAATACTAAATTAAAGTTAATAAATAAAGAAGAAACGGTAGTAAGTGATTTTATAAAAAATCCTATAGTAATAAGAAATAAATACAACATAGATAAAGAATCTATAACAGAAAAAATATTGCAAAGATTGATACTTGAAGATATACCATCATTTTTAAAAGAATTAGGTGAGGGTTTTACATTCGTTGAAAATGAATACAAAATCAAAATAGGTAATACTTATAACTATATAGATACATTACTATTTAATTATATTTATAATTGCTTTGTAGTAATAGAATTAAAAGTAACCGAACTAAAAAAAGAACATATTGGCCAAATACAAATATATATGAACTATGTAGATAAAAATATTAAAATTATTAATCAAGATAAAACTATTGGTGTAATAATCTGCAAGAAAGATAATGGTTATTATATAGAGTATTCTAGTGATAACAGAATATTTTCTAAAAATTACATATTGTCTTAGGAAGTCTAAATGAATTATTATAATACAGGTAAATTATTAATTGAAGCCCAAGATGATGAAAATAGAGTTAAGTATGGTGATGGTTTAATAAAAGAATATTCAGAAAGATTCACAAAAGAATTAGGTAATAGATATTCAGTAACTACACTTAAATATATGAGAATGTTTTACCTATTAATCGAAAAAGGTCAACCACTGGCTGACCAATTAACTTGGTTTTATTATTGTGAATTATTGTTTATTAAATATAATATTTACTATTTTTAAAGCATTTATATAGTTTTGTATTTTTAAATGATATATAAATCAATATAAAATAAAATATTGCAAATATCACTCTGTTATTATAAAATAAATGTGAAATGTAGGTGTATTATATATGAATAAAAAAATTAAATTGCTACTACTTTGTATCATATCACTAACACTTTTATTTACAAAATCGAATGATGTACTAGCAGTAGAATGCGATACAAAAACAGCAGAGCAATTAGCAAAAATTATATATCATGAAGTTGGAGCTGATACCGCTAAAAATAAAGATGATAACTTTTTTCAAAGATTAACGACTGCAAGCATAGTATTAAATAATGCTTACAACAAAAAAGGTAGTACTACGTATGAAAAGTTAATGAACTTGACTGATGGAAATTATCAAGGATATAGTGAATATAAAAACAATAGTTTTAGTAGTGAAGTTGCTCAAAGTAAACAAAGTGAAATGCTTTATATAGCAGAACTTGTTTTAACTGGTAAATATAATTTACCCAAAAATATGACATTACAAGCATCAAAAAGTATAGTTAATAAATATGGAACAGTATGGTTCTATATAGAAAATCCTGGCTATGAAGACACTTATTTCGGTTATGAGGGAAGTTCTTTAAGTAATACTAATGTATTTGGAAGTAAACTTTCTGATACAACATCAGATTATTATAAAAAACTAGCAAAAAAATATGAAAAATCATCTTATGACACAACTTCCAGTACAGTATGTAATGGAAAAACAAAGCCTTCACCAACACCTAATGAAGGTGGTAATAGTGGAAGTAGTAGTAGCACTAGTACTAAAGGAAACTCCACAATAGTAGATGCTTGTACTAATCCAGATATACTTAGAGTCATATATTTTGGTAGATTAATTGTAGATATAGTAAAAATTGTTATTCCAATAGGATTAATAATTATGGGAATGATAGACTTTTCAAAATCTATTGTTACTAGTGATGATGGAGTACAAAAGAAAAACATGAAACTATTAGTAAAAAGAATCGTTTTCGCAGTACTTGTCTTCGCAGTTCCTTGGATAGTAGAAGTTTTAATGATAAATTTAGGTAATTTAACAGAAGGCGTTAACTTTACTGATTGTTTAGAAAATGCTACTGGTGATTGTATCGATCAATTGGAAAATGGGTATTCACGTTGTTATTCAAAAGATGAATATTCTTGTTACTATTGCCCATCATCAGATAAGTATTTATGGAGACCAGGTAGTCCAAGTGAAAATTGTCCTGGTGGAATAGGTTGGAGTAAAAAGACAAATATAGAAGAAAAAAATTGCAAATAATTAAAGTATAACTAAGTATGGTTATACTTTTTTTCTAAAAATAAGATTATGTAATTGACTAAAAATCTTCAAAATGGTATACTTTATATAGTAGGAAAGTAGGAATCTTATGAAAAAGAAAAAAGTGGTTAAAAAAGAGTATGATTATAGAAGAACTTTTCTAGTTTTTACTATAGTATTTAGTATTATTATAGGAATAAGTACTTATTGGATCTATGCCTATAAACATAAACATCCTTATCTAGAAGATAGTATAATCAATTATAAAATAGATAGTTATGTTAAAACCAAAGGTAATGTTGTTTATTTAGAAAATATTGATAATAAAGTTACAAATGATTTTGTTAATAAACAGCATAAAATTATAAATAACAATAAAATTATCGATACCGATATAACTAAAACAATATATAAAAATATTTTATCAATAAAAATAAGTTATATTCTATATGGAGATTTATCTAACTATGAAGAGATTTTGATTTTAAATTATAATCTAAAAGATAAAAAAATAGTAAATAATGATAATCTTTTAGAAATGACTAATGTTACATACAAAGATATAGCTGATTCACTATTTACTGATTATATAAAAATAGAAGATACTAGTAGTGTGGTCATAGATGCTATTACCAATGAAAAACTTACTGGTACAGAATTTAATGATAATAGTTATAAATATATAACTAGAATAAGAGAAAACTTGCCTGATATAATGAGTTTATATATCAAAGATAATAAATTATATTATGCAGTAAAATTAAAAGATATAAATAAATTATGCTACCAAACAAACATAGATGTTAGTGGTAAATATATAGATAAAGAAATAGATAAATTATAAGGAGGAAATTATGGAAAGTATTTTATCTGCAACCGCAATTGGAATAGGGGTAATGGTTGGACTTGCATTTTTAGGATTAGGACTAGGAGTAGGCCTACTAGGAGGAAGAGTAGCTGAAGCTGTAGGAAGAAACCCAGAAACTAAAAATGATGTAGTACATTCAATAATGACAATATTAATAATATTTTCAATATTCTTATTATTCTTATTTGCATTTTGTTTCTTATTATTATTCTTTAATCCATTAGTGGGATAATATGACTTTATTTATTATCTCTTTTGCTGTTATTATACTACTTGTAGTATTAATGAGCTTAATACTTAAGAATGCTGTAAAAGAAGTAGATAAAAAATCTAAATCATACTTTGTAGATAAACTACAGGAGTATGATTACCTAATAGATGAAAAAGAAAAGAAACTTTCTGAATTAGAAAGCGAATTAGAAAAAAGAAAGAATGGATTAAAAGATGGTAATGGTGATATCAATAATCCTAACTATGATTTTGATAGTAGTATTATTGATATGCTTACTGAAACAAATTATCTTGATAAGAATATATTTGAATTAAATAAAAAAATAGAAGAAAAATTTATAATTAATTATGAAGATTTACTTAAAGATTTTTTATCAAATATTAAAGATAATAATAAATATGACTTTACTCTTAAACTTAGAAATAAGTTTACACCTGATGAAATATATAAGATAGAAACTTTATTACCTGAAGAGAGAGATGAGTATTTAAAAGAATTATTAACTGATGAAGAATACAAAGTATATGAAATATTTGTGATAAGTAATAAGTTTAATATGGTAGATTTTATAGATTATCTAAATAGATTAATTGAGCTTAATAATCCTACTGTTACTGTACTTGTACCAAATAAAAATATTAATTATGATTATATTAATAGTAAAATCAAGACTAAAGTATCAGATAATATATATAGAGGAATTAAAATTATTTATAAGAATAAAGTATATGACTTTAGTTTAAATGAAGGGAATGTGTGATATGGAACTTAATAGAGTAAATAAAAAAGTTGAAGATATTAAGAATAATGATAATATCTTTTCTGTTGGCAAAGTAATAAAAGTTAATCCTTATACTGTTATTGTATCAGGACTTAATGATATTACTTATTATGAAGAAGTAAATATTGATGATAAAGCTAAAGGATTTGTTTTTACTGTAGGTAAAAATAATGTCACTATTTCTCTAATTGAAGTAAAAGAAAAAATAAATCCAGGTGATTCTGTATATGCTTTAAAGAAACAATTTAAATGCTTATTTAGTATGGATTCAATGGGTAAAGTTATTGATATCTTTGGTAATGATTTAATAGCAGGCAAAAAATTCGATAACTTAGTAGAAGTATCAATTGAAAATGAACCCATTCCTATTATGGATAGAGATCTAGTTACTAGAGAGTTTTTAACTGGTATTACTGGTATTGATATGCTATATCCTATTGGTAGAGGTCAGAGACAATTAATAATAGGAGATAAGAAGACTGGTAAAACACAAATAGCCTTAGATGCTATAGTTAATCAAAAAGATAAAAATATGGTATGTATTTATGTAGCTATAGGTAAGACTAAGAAAGAAGTTAAAGATATTTATTATGATCTCACTAAGAGAGGTGCTGCATCTTATACAATTATTATAGCTTCATTTAATGATGAACTTCCTAATAGAACATATTTAACTCCTTATGTTGCTCTTTCGATAGCTGAAGAGATGATGATGGATTCTTATGATGTATTAGTAATAATAGATGATTTAAAGAAGCATGCTGATGTATATAGACAGATATCTCTTGCTAGTGGTAAAACTCCAGGTAGAGATGCTTATCCTTCAGATATCTTTTATGCTCATTCCAGATTACTTGAAAAAGGATGTCAACATAAGAATGGAGGTTCTATTACAATACTTCCAATAGTAGAAACTAAATCTTCAGATATTACAGATTATATATCTACAAATATTATATCTATATGTGATGGACAACTTGTTTTATCTAGTAAAAACTTTGCTAAAGGACAAAAACCAGCATTAAACTATGGATTATCAGTATCCAGACTTGGTGGTAATGTACAGGATCCTGATATGAAGAAATTAGGTAGTTTAGTAAGAAGAGAATTACTAGAATATTTGGAAGTTAGAGATATATATGAACTTGCTAATATTGATGAAATGGGAGAAGAATTACAACATAGAATGAAGGAAGGTAAAAAGATTCTTGATAAATTAAGTCAAAATAAATTTTCTCCAAAGAGTAAGGAAGAAATGTTAAGTTTATATAAGTTCCTAGAAGAAGGTGAAGATAATGCAAGTAGGTAAGATAATAAAAATTAGTGATATATCTATAGAGATAATCTTATCAAGTACCAATATAAAGATAGGGGATATTCTTAAAGTAGAAGGAGACACTGAAGAAAAATATTTATTTGAAGTAGTTGAAGTAAATAATATATCTGCGACTTGTGTAAGTTTATATTCTACTAGAGGACTACAAAAGGGTAGTATAGTTTTAAAGAAAGCTGACGAGCTAGAAGTAGAATATTCTGATAAAATATTAGGAAGAATATTTGATTCATATGGTAATCCTATTGATGGTTTACCATTTGAAAGTGAAAGAAAAGTATCTGCGAATAATAGTGCTGTATCTTTAAAAGAAGTAAAAGTTGAAACTGAACCATTATGGACTGGTATTAAAGTAATTGACTTCTTTGCTCCACTGCAAAAAGGATTTAAAATGGGATTACTTGGAGGTGCAGGAGTTGGTAAGACAGTACTTATTAAAGAGTTAATTCATAATATATATGCTAGTTCTAATGCAAGAGCAGTATTTGTTGGAGCAGGAGAAAGAAGCCGTGAAGGTAAAGAATTATACGAAGATATGAAAAAATCTAACTTACTTGATAAGATGGCTATGGTATATGGACAAATGGGTGATAATCCAATATCAAGAAGTAAGAGTGTAAGTACTGGACTTAGAATGGCCGAGTACTTAAGAGATGAGAAAAAAGAGGATGTATTAATCTTCATAGATAATATATATAGATTTATTCAGGCTAAAGCAGAAATAGCTACTGACTTAAAAGAGTTATTAATAGAAAATGGTTATCCATCTAATATGGCTAGTGAAATAAGTAGTATTGAAGAGAGAATTAATTCTAATAATAATGGTTCTATTACTTCATTTCAAGCTATTTATATACCAGCGGATGATTTAACCGATGATGCAGTACAAACTACGATGAGTTATATGGATGGACAAATAGTACTTGATAGAAAGATATCTGAATTAGGATTATATCCCGCAATTAACGTATTTAAATCTACTTCTAAATTAATAGATATAGAAAAGATAGGAGAAAGACATTTTAAATTAGTTGAAAGAGTTCTTGCTTATTTAACTAGATATGAAGAACTAGAGGAAATAATTGCTGTACTTGGTATTGAAGAATTATCTGAAGAAGATAAAAAGATATTCCATAGATCAAGAAAATTAAGAAACTATTTCTCCCAGCCAATGTTTGTAGCAGAACCATTTACTAATATTAAAGGAGAATTCGTTGATATAAATGATGTACTTAACGATGTAGAGAATATTCTTGAAGGTAAGTATGATGATGTTGATGAAAGTAAATTTAGATATATAGGTAAAATAACATGGACGGAATAAAAGTAAAAGTATTTGATATTAGAAATGGTATGAGAGTATATGATAACATTAAAATAATAAGAATAATAAGTAAAGACTATAATCTTTTAATTATGAAAGACTATTTACCCATAATAGGAGAAATAGAAGGATCAGTTGATATAAAGAATGATGTAGTAAATGAATCATTTAAAAATATCAAAGCCTTTTATATGAATAGTGATAATGTCTTTAATCTAATGATAAAAGAGGGATAGTATGGAGAATGTATTATATTTTGCTAGTGTTGGATTAATAGTATTAATATCCTTATATGCAATATTAAAAATATTAATAAAGAAGTTTAATCCAGAAGAATCAAAAGTAAATATATATGGAATACTACAAGGTATGAAAAATACTGAGATAATTAGTTTATCATGTAGTATTGTTAGTTATATCTTCTTACTATACATAATGGCTTCATTTATAGATTTAAATCTATATATAGCATTAATATCTTTATCATTAACTCTTATCAGTGGTCTTTTAATAAAAAATAAAAAAGTAATAATAAATCTTTTACTAGATTTAATATCACTAGGAGGAATTAAATTAGTATATTTAATTCATGATTATATTATAAATGAATACTATTCAGTATGGATGTTATTATTATTAGTATTCTTAATGATATTTTTATTACTATATTTATCATATACATTACTTAAAAATATTAAGAATGTAGTAATTAGAAATAAATATGTAAGAAAGGGTGGTAAGGATGAGAATAAAAAACGTAGTTAAAGTAATGAACTTCCACTCCTTACTTAGAATTGAGGCTTCTAAAAGAGAAGCCAGTCATTATCAAAATGTTGGTGATGAAATAACTAATATAATAAGAAGTATTCTCTATAATAGAAATTTAGTTCTAGATAAAAAAATAATTACTCCAAATCCAGATAATCCTAAACTAAATATATATATAGCCAATGATTATGGATTCTGTGGTAATTTTAATTCTCAAGTAGCTCATCAAATAAGACAAGATAAAGATGTTTATAAAATAATTATAGGTAAAAAAATAGTATATAGTGATGATAAAACATTATTAAAAATAGAGAAAGATAACTTTAATAATGAACTTGGTAGAATAGAGAAGACTATAGATGAATCTATACATAATGCAGCATATAGTGAGATTAACTTATACTATAACCACTATAACTCAAGTACATCTTTTGAATTCAAAAAATTAAATCTATTTCCTTTAAAGTTTGAAGGAGAATATTATAGTAATAAAGACTTTGTTATAGAGACAGATATAACTAGTATGATTTATAGCCTGCTTACTTTCTATATAATGTATCAACTTAGAATGTGTGAATGTATCAGTAGAGCTGCTGAAAACACAATAAGAAACCAAATAACCAGAGAAGCAATAGATAAAATAGAACAAATAGAAGAAGAGCAAAGTAATGAATTAAGAAAAGAAAAGAAAACTATTCTAATTAATAAAACAGTAGATAATTATAAGAAATTATCTTATATGGAGGCTGACAATGGATAAATTTGATTATATTACTGCGACTATTGAAGAAGAAAAAGTAAGAGTAGAAAAAATAATAAAATATTTAAAAGAAAATAATCTAGTAGATGAATTACCTGAATATCAAGAAAGATATAATAATATATTAAAATATTTAACTGCTAAAGAAAGATATTTTAAAGTATTAGAAAGTGTTAAACTAGATAAAGAAAAACTAGAAGAATTAAATAGAATTAAAGATGAATATGAAGTAGATAATATACTACTTGAAGATACTCTTTTATCTAAGTTTAATGAAGATACTTTTGGTAAATATAGAAATGTATTATATGAAGATATTAAAAATCAAGATAAAGAAGTACAAGATATATTATATCTACTACTAGAAAAACAAAGTAATTATAGTGAATTAGTAATTAAAAGAGATAGATTAAAAGGTAAAATAGATAAAAATAAATATCCTAAAACTTATAATACTTTATATTCACAAGATATTATTATTGAAAAACAAGATAGTATCTTAGAAAAAATATTTGTAGTAGAAAATAGTATTAAAATAGAAAAAGATAAATTATCTTCAATTGAAGATAGTGTTATGACAGATAGTATATTAAAGTTATTATATGAATTTTGGATAGTTAATTCATATGATCCAAGTAAAGTAGATAAAACTAAATTATTTATAACTAATAAAACATTTACTAGTTATAAAAATAATATTCCAGAAGTAAAAAAAGAGGTAGTACCTCCAAAAGAAGAATATAAAGAAATTAAAATAGATAATCTAAAACTTCCAGGTCTAGATGAAGAAAAACCAATAGATATTGATGGAAAAGATTATCTAAAATAAAAAAATTATATTGATAATTATATCAAGTTTTGTTATAATTAATATGATGATAGGAGGAAGAAAAAATGATAGAAGAAAAGAAAAAAGTAAATAGACCATTAGTCTATGCCATATTAGGAGTAACCCTATTAGTGCTAGCAGTATCTGGTAGTGCTTATGCATTCTTTACTGCACAAGCAACAAGTGATCAGTTCTCTGGTAATACAATTGACGTTCAAATTAAAAAACCAGTAGTAACTCTAGTAGTAGGTGATAAAACAAAAGGTTTAATTCCTATACATGATGGCTCAGTAACAGGCCATACTACTAATCAGTTAACTACTGCAGTTAGTGGTACCAATAAATGTGTAGATAAGAATGGTTATATGGTTTGTCATGTTTATAAGGTAACATTAAGTAATGAAGGTAGTACAGCCACTACAGTAGATACTTCAATTACATTAAATACTGGAGGAGCTGCAAATGTTACTTGGGCTAAGATGACTAATCAAACAACATTTGGTTCATTAAAAGGTACTGACAATTCTTTAGCAAAAGGAACTGCATTAAGTGCAAGTGGAACTGCTGATCTATATTTTGTTGTATACTTAAAGAATACTGGTTCTGATCAAACTGGTACTGATGCTGGCAAAACATATACTGGTACAGTAACTGTAACCGCAAGTACTGGTTCTACTCTTGAAGCACAATTCTAATTATTAAAATAATAGTGAGAAATCACTATTATTTTTTTCTAAAATATGAGAAATAAGTATTGCAAAAATAGTCGGGATTTGATACAATTATTATTGTAAAGGAGGATTGAAAAAGATGAATGAAAATAAGAAAGGAAGTACACTTTATGTAGTATTAGGTGTTGCTACATTAGTAGTAGCTATAATTGGTGCTACATTTGCATACTTTAGTGCTCAAGCTAGTACCAAAGATGGCGATATCTCTGGTGGCACAAGTGATGTCGGTGCTGCTTTGTCATTAAATGTAACTAGAGATTTGGTTGAAGCAAGTAGTGAAGAAGGTACAACTGTTAACTATAATAATTTAGTACCTGCAGAAATTTCTAATGAAACTGATATAAAAAATGCTATAGATAATAAGTGCATAGGAACAAGCGGATATGTTGGATGCCATGTTTACAAAATTGAAGCAGGTTCTTCAGAGGCACTTACAAGTGCAAGTATTAGATTAGCAGATTTACAAACTACTGCTACTGACTATGCTAGCTGGAAATTCTATCTATATAAATTAGATGAAAGTGGTAATGTTACTATAATTTCTGATGCTAAGAATACTGATCATAGCTTTGCTGCATATGATGCAGAATCTACTAGTAGAGTATATACATATAGTGCAGGAACTCCAAGTGGATTTGATATGCATAATAGTGCAAGTTTAAATGGAAATACTACCTATTATTTAATGGTTTATTTAGAGAATAAAGAAAATGTTTCACAAAATCCTAACGAAACTTCAGCTACTGAAAGCGGAACTGGTACCTATTCTGGTATAATAACTATGGATGCTGCTGGTGGTAAAGTATATGCTAAGTTCGAAGCAAAAGTAGGCAATTAAAAATTATTTATTAAGGGAAGAAACGTTCTTCCTTTTTACTTTGAAAAAAGTAATTATTTGAAAATAAAAAAAATATCAAAAAACTATTGCAAAAAGAATTTATATTTGATACAATTATTATTGTAAAGGAGGATTGAAATAAAATGGAAGAAAATAACAGAAAGGGACCTGGCGTATTTTACGCTGTAGTAGGTGTTGCTACATTAGTAGTAGCTATAATTGGTGCTACATTTGCATACTTTAGTGCTCAAGCTAGTACCAATGAAGGCGATATCACTGGTGGTACTTTGGATATTAAACAAAGTTTCTCTGTTGAGGCCGTAAGAGTATATAAAGATGATACTGTAGCTAGTGATAATCTTGTTCCATCAGATGCTGGTGCAAGTATTGATAACATTAAACGTGCTATTACTGCTAAATGTGTAAATTCTGGTTATACAGGATGTCATATTTATAAAATAACTGCTAAATCAGGACAAACATTAAATACTGCATCATTAAATCTTACATTAACACAAACAGGTGCAACTGATGTAGCTGCTTGGAAATATGTAACATTTACTGGTGAGGGCGATGCTGCTGCATTAGTAGAAGGAAAATCAGGAAGTTTTAATGTTACTACTCCTGTAGACTTACACAGTGGCGCTAGTGTAACTGGTGGAACAGATGTAGTTTACTATTTAATGATTTATCTAGAAAACAAAGATGCATCTCAAAATGAGACTGGTGCAAACCTAGCAACTGGTTCTTATGTTGGTAAAGTTACATTCCAAGCTGCTGGTGGTACTGTTTCAGCTACATTTGCTGCTTAGTAATATGTTATTTAAAATATAGTAATGATTATAATTACTATATTTTTTTTTTGCCTTAAAATTAAAAAGTGTGCTTTTGCACACTAATTATGTTCTTCTTTTGTTAATACCTAGAATACTTGCAAATACCCCAATTAATATCATTAATATTAAATATAATATTCCTATTAAAGTAATATTTTTAGTAATTATATTAAATATTAAAAATATTATTACCCATATACCACTATACTTTAATCCTTCAATATATCCCTTTTGATTAGAAGTTTTTCCTAATTTATAACTACCTATAAATATAGAAATTAATGGTATAAATAATTCTAATACTTTAAGTATAGTTCCATTTAGAATATTAAAATAATTAAAGATAGTAAGTATTATTATACTTGATAAAAAGATACCTAAAGACCAAATAAAACTTTTTAAATAATTCATTAGCATATTATCACCAATAAATATTATGTATTTGTATAAAAAAATATACTTTGGTACATAATGGTAATGGTGATAATATGTATATAGTTATGATTAGAACAGTATTTTTTTATTTCTTTATCTTTCTAATATATAGAATAATGGGTAAAAGAGAACTAGGACAACTTAGTATTATTGATTTAATTGTATCTTTACTAATTGCAGAACTTGCTACGATTAGTATAGAAAATTATAAAGGATCCATTTTATATTCTTTAATACCAATAGTAATATTAACATTGCTTCAATGTATATTAGCATATTTTAGTTTAAAGAAGCCTAAATTTAGAATATTTTTGGATGGTAATCCTTCAGTTATTATTAAGAATGGTAAAATTAATTATAATGAGATGTTAAAACAAAGATATAATTTAGATGATTTATTGGTACAATTAAGAGATAAAGGTTATAGAAGTATTGAAGAAGTAGAATATGCTATATTAGAAAGTAGTGGTACCTTATCTATATTTCCTTATGAAAATGGTAAGAGTCCATTACCGCTTCCTATAATATTAGATGGTGATATACAAGAAGATACAATCAAACATTTAAAGAAAGATAAAAAATGGGTATATAATTTTTTAGATAAAAAAAATATAAATATTGAAGATGTATTCTTTGCTTTTTATAAAGATAAAAATATATTTATAATTAAAAATGATGATTTACTTAAAGAAGATAATTAGTATAATTTGATAAATTATTGTATAATATTATTGGTGAAGTAAGATGGAAGACAAAATTAATAAATTAAAAGACATAATAAATAATAGTAAGAAAATAGTATTTTTTGGAGGAGCAGGAGTATCTACTGAAAGTGGAATACCTGACTTTAGAAGTAAAGATGGTTTATATAATATGAAGTACGATTATCCGCCCGAATTAATACTTAGCCATAGCTTCTTTTATGATGATACTGAAGAATTTTATAAATTTTATAAAGATAAGATGAATAGTTTAAATTATAAACCTAATGTTACTCATTATTATTTAAGTGAGTTAGAAAAAGAGGGTAAATTACTTGGTGTAATTACACAAAATATTGATGGATTACATAGTAAGGCAGGTAGTAAGAAAGTATTAGAATTACATGGTAGTATTATGGATAATTATTGTATTAAATGTCATAAATATTATGATGCTAATTATGTATTTGATTCTAAAGATATACCTAGATGTACTTGTGGTAGTATTATAAAACCTAATGTAGTATTATATAATGAATCACTTCCGGAAGATACTTGGAATGAAGCTATTAAATTAATTAAAGAAGCTGATACTATGATAATTGGTGGTACTTCATTAACAGTTTTTCCAGCAGCCTATCTAATAGATTATTTTCATGGTAATAACTTAGTTCTTATTAATAAAGATAAAACTAGTTATGATAATAGATGTACTCTTGTCATAAATGATAAATTAGGTAATGTATTTAGTAAATTATAAAGTATTACTATAAAAAGTGGTACTTTTTTCTTATATGCAACATAAATTATTGTGAGGGGTGATATCTTTTGTCTGCATATAAAGAAATAGTAACAAAAGCAGTAGTAGGTAAAGGTAAAAAGTATTATAGAAATACCTATACTATAAATACTGATAGTAAACCTAATACTGTGCTTGGATGTTGGGTAATAAATCATAGATTTTCTGGTAAAGAAGTAGATGATAGAATAGAAATAGATGGTTCTTTTGATGTAAATTTATGGTATTCTTATGATAATGATACTAAGACATCTGTTATAACTAAAAATATACCATATAAAGAAATGGTAACAGTAGCCCAAAAAGAAACTACTGATTCTTCAAGTAAAGATATTATAGTAAGAAGTTTAAAACAACCTAGTTGTATATCCGCTAAAGAGAAAGATAATACTATAGTTATTGATATTGAAAAAGAATTAGGTGTTGAGATAGTTGGTGATACTAAAGTTAAAATAGCTATTGAAGAAGATGAAGAACCATGGGATGAAATACCAGAAGATGTAACTGATGATACTATGAAAGAAATAGATGATAATGTTGATCCTAACTATATTAAAGAAGAAAAATAAATCTTCTTTTTTTTCTTGAATTATATATAAAAATATGATAATATTTATATGTAGGATATGGTGATGATTATGAAGAGTAAAATTACTACAAGTATATTAATTGTAGTTATAGTTGTTATTGCAGTAGTAGGTATTACTTTTGCTTATGTTACTTGGACTAGTGGAAAGATTAATACTACTGGTAATAGTGAATGTTTTAATGTTTTATATGCTAAAGGAACAGATATAGGTAGTGATCAAAATACTGCTACATTAATGCCTTCGAATGATTATACCGGAGGATTATCGTCTACTGTTAAAATAGGTTTTAGCAGTACCTGTACTAATGTAAGTGGTACTGGTATAATCAAATTAAATACTCTAGATACCACAAGTAGTAATTTATATAGAACAGGACTTCTTAATTATGTAGTATTAAAAAATGGTACTAAATTAACTGAAGGCAATATTACTAGTTCAGGTACTACAAGTATAAATGTAGGTACACTAAAGAAAGTAAGTAGCATAAGTGATGCCGATAGTTATACGGTATATGTATGGATAAGTAATGATTTAGTACAAAATGAAGATGCTTTTTCAAGTTATTATGGTAATATAACCGCTAGTGTAGAACAGGTGAGTGATTAGTATGAAGAAGAAAGTAATATATAGTATTATTATAGTTTCAGTAATCATAATTCTATCAGTAGCGGTAACTTATGCAGTATATACTTTTAGCGGCGTAGTAAATATATCAGGTACCAGTGAATGTTTTGATGTTAATTATGTTAAAGGACAAGATATAGGTAGTGATAGTAATCCTGCTAAATTTGTGTTAGCTAATAATTATACTGAAGGTTTATCTTCAGTAATAAAGGTTAATTTAAAAGATACTTGTACTATAACTAATGGTACTGGTACATTATATTTAAATACCGATACTAGTGTAACTTCAAGTACAATACTAAGTGGTAAAGTATTAAAGTATCAAGTGTTAGATGGTACTACTCCAGTTGGTAGTGGAATAGTATCAAGTGCTGAAAGTATAGAAATATATAAAGATATACCAATAACCACTACAGTAAAAACAATAACAGTATATATATGGTTAGATGGTAATTTAGTTACTGAACAAAATCAAAATGAAATACTATCTAGTGTATATAAAGGACATATAAGCATGGATATAAAGAGTGGCGATAAGTAATGGATAAAAAAAGAAAATATTTTTAATAACTGGTATATCATTCTTAGTATTAATAGCTATAGTAGGAGGTACTAGAACAAGTGATAATCCATATTTAATTAATAAATAATATCTTAGCATATATACTATGCTTCTATATAATAGGTATGTAGATACATTAGATTAAGACTTTTAAGGCTTAATCTAACACTAATAAGACTTAGAATAAGACTTATAGTGCATAAAATAAAGAAAAAATATAAAAATTGGTTGACTTTTAGATAAGTATATAATATAATTAACTAGAAACGGAAAGAAGATTATATTTATCTCACCTGATTACACATAGTAATAGGTAAAAAGCCAACCTAGAATATACATTATATTTTTAATTAGCTTTTTTATAGATAAATGAATACTTCTTTAGTATTCATTTTTTTGGAGGTGTTAGCTATAGCTACTTTAAAGGATAATCCTATCAACGAACAAATTAGATGTAAGGAAATGATGGTAATTGGACCTAATGGAGAACAATTAGGAGTTAAGTCTAAACAAGATGCATTAACATTAGCAGGTTATGCCGGCTTTGATTTAGTACTTATGAGTGATTCTGGTAATATGCCAGTATGTAAAATTATGGACTATAATAAGTTTAAGTATGAGAAGAAAAAGAAAACTAAAGAAGCTCAGAAAAAACAAAGAGAAACTATGATCGAAACTAAAGAGTTTAGATTATCAGTTAATATTGATATTCATGATTTTAATACTAGAGTAAATAACGCTAGAAAAGCTTTTGAAAAAGGTAATAAAGTAAAAGCAAGTATTAGATTTAAAGGAAGACAAATTGCTCATCCAGAACTTGCTAAAGAAGTTCTAGATAGATTTTATGAAAAAGTTAGTGATGTATCAGACATAGAAACTAAACCTAAAATAGAAGGTAGAACTATGTATATGATGCTTGCACCTAAAAAATAGAAGGAGGATATTATGACTAAAGTTAAGAAGAATAAAATGAAGACACATAAGGGAACAAAAAAAGTATTAAATATTAGACAAAGTGGTTCTATTAGTAAATCAAGACAAGGAACACTTCATAATACTGGTAAGAATAGTGCTGCTAGAGCAAGTAGTAAGAAGAAAGGTACAGCTCTTTCTAAAGCAGACTACAAGAGAATTAAAGATATAATATAGGAGGATAGTAATGACAAGAGTTAAAGGTGGCACTGTTGCACGTGCTAGAAGAAAAAAAGTTTTAAAAGAAGCAAAAGGTTACTTTGGTAGTAAACATAGATTATATAAAACTGCTCATGAGCAAGTTATGCATTCTGGAGTTTATGCATTTAGAGATAGAAAGCAAAACAAGAGAAACTTTAGAAAATTATGGATCACAAGAATCAATGCTGGATGTAGAGAAAATGAAATCTCTTACTCTAGATTTATTGATGGATTAAATAAAGCAGGAGTTACTGTTAATAGAAAAATGCTTAGTGAATTAGCTATAGATAATCCTAAAGCATTTGCTGATTTAGTAGTAATTGCTAAAGATGCATTAAATGGTAAAACTTATACTCCAAAGAAAGTAGTAGTTAAAGAAGAAGTTAAAGAAACTAAGACTACTGCTAAAAAGGCTGCTAGTGAAAAGAAACCAGCTGCTAAAAAAACAACTACTAAAAGTACTAAGAAAACTGAAGAAAAGTAATATTTCTTCTTTTTTTTAATGTTATTTTATGATATACTTGATATGTATATGAAGGAGTGGTAAGTATGGATGATAATTTTTTTACAGAAAAAGAATTAAGAAATGCTAATAGAGGTAGTATAGCCCCAGTAATAGTAGTTATATTTGTAATTATTGCATTATTAGGTTTAGCATTCTTTGGAGGTAAATATTATTTAGCTTCAAGAAATAATATTAAAATATTTATGAATGATTATTTTAATGAGTTAGAAGAAAATATAGGTAAAAATAATTCTACTAGCGGTAGTCTTTCTTTAAATGTAAATGGAGATACTACTGATAAAGAGGAAAAGATATTTAAAATATTAAATAATTTAGACTTTAGTATGAATTATGGCATTGATACTAAAGAAAATATCACTAATATAGATATTAGTACTAACTATTATGGAGATAAATTAATAAATATTAATACTTATATAGAAGATAATAATATATATTTATCTTCAAGTGATTTATATAGTAAGTATATAAAAATCGAAAACAAAAAAGAAGATAATAGTGAAAAGAAAAGTATGACTAATGATGATTATAAAGTAATTATTAATAGTATTAGTACTGCAGTTAGTGAATCTTTAAAAGAAGAATATTTTACTAAGAATTGGGTTAAATTAGATGGAAAGAGTGTTAATAAAGTAGAATTATTACTAAATAATAATAATATTAAAATTATTAATGAAAATATAATTAATAATTTAAAGAATAATAATAATTTTATAGATAGTTTTGGTAAGTTAATTGGTAAGAAAACTATGGAAGTAAAAGAATTACTTGATAAAGAAATAAAAGAAGTAAATAATAATGAATATAGTGATATTAAAATTAGTTTATATACTAAAATTACTAAGTTTGTAAAGTTAGAAATAACTAGTGGCGAAGATAAGATTGTAGTTAAGAGTAATGATAAGGGATATAGTTTTGAAATAGTAGATAGTGAAGATAATAATACTTATAATGGTACTATAGAAATAAATAATAATAGTGATAGTACTAATTATAATGTTAATGTTAAAGATAGTAATAATCTTGAAATAAAAATTAATAATACTATAAATAAAACTACTAAAATAGAAAAGAAAGATGTATCTAATAGTGTTTTACTTGAAGATATTACTGAGAAGGAATATGAAGATATTATTAATAAAATATCCAATAATAAAGCATTTAATAAAATATATGAAGATATATCAAATAGTAATATTGAGATAGGAGATATTGCATAATGGTTTGTGCTGGTTGTAAGAATTTAGATGCAAAGAAAAAAAGTGATGGTAAGAATGGTGGTAGTGTTTACTACTGCAAGAAAATGAAAAAATATATCAGAGCTAGTGATGAGATATGTAAGAAGTTTGATAAGTCATATACAAGAAGTCTTGATGATTATAACAAGATGTATAAAGAAGGATTAAACTATGATAATGATAGTATGTCAGGTTCTTTTTACTTAATTGCAGGAGCAATTCTTTTAGTTATTACTTTATTAGTATATCTATTTAATCCTAGTATGTTTAAATAAATGAAGAAACTTTCGATTTCTTCTTTTTTTTACCTTTAATTTTTGCTATAATAGAAAAGAAGGCAGTGATAGGATGGATAATACAAAAATAAGAAATTTTAGTATAATTGCTCATATTGATCATGGTAAGAGTACACTCGCAGATCGTATACTTGAATATACTGGAGCAATTGATAAAAGGCAGATGAAAGACCAATTACTTGATAGTATGGATATTGAAAGAGAAAGAGGTATAACAATTAAACTTAATGCTGTTAGATTAAACTATAATGGTTATATTCTTAACTTAATTGATACTCCAGGACACGTAGATTTTAGTTATGAAGTATCTAGATCACTCGCTGCTTGTGAAGGAGCCGTGCTAGTCGTAGATGCTACTCAAGGTATTGAAGCTCAAACACTCGCTAATGTATACTTAGCTTTAGAAAATAATTTAGAGATTATACCAGTTATTAATAAGATAGATCTTCCTAGTGCGGATATTCCTAAAGTAGAAAGAGAACTTTATGATACTTTTGGTTTTAAAAGTGAAGAAATAATTAAAGTATCAGCAAAAACTGGTGCTGGAATACCAGAACTAGTTTCGGCAATTATAGAAAGAATTCCTGCTCCTGAAGATAAAAAAGATGATAAATTAAAATGTTTAATTTTTGATAGTTATTTTGATTCTTATCGTGGCGTAGTAATACTAGTTAGAGTTATGTCAGGTACTTTAACCAAAAAAACTAAGATTAGAATGATGTCCTCAGGTATTTCATATGACGTTGTATCACTTGGCTATCACACGCCGTTTGAAAAGGAAGTAGATAGTTTAAGTGCAGGAGAAGTCGGCTTTATCACAGGATCTATTAAATCACTAGAGTCAGTTAAAGTAGGTGATACTATTACTGATGATAATAATCCTGCGGAAGATATATTACCCGGATATAAACCCATGAAACCAATGGTCTACTGCGGTATTTATCCAATAGAGTCTAATAAATATCCTAATTTAAAAGAAGCTATAGAAAAACTAAAACTAAATGATGCTTCACTTACTTTTGAACCAGAGTCCTCAAGTACATTAGGATTTGGTTTTAGAATGGGCTTTTTAGGGCTATTACACTTAGAAATAATATCCGAGAGAATAGAAAGAGAATTTAATATTGATATTATTGCTACAACACCATCAGTTAATTATGAAATTAATCTTACTGACGGAAGTACTATCTATATAGATAATCCCAGCATGATGCCTGATAAAGTAAAAATAAAAGAAATAAAAGAGCCATATATATTTACTAATATTTTAGTACCTACAGAATATATAGGCCCTATAATGGAATTATGTCAAGACAAAAGAGGTATTTATAAGAGTACAGATTATATTGATAAAACAAGAGTAAATATTCATTATGAATTACCATTGTCAGAAATAGTATATGATTTTTTTGATAGATTAAAATCCTCTACTAAAGGGTTTGCATCATTTGATTATGAAGTTATTGGCTATAAAGCAAGTGATTTAGTTAAGATGGATGTCTTATTAAATGGTGAAGTAGTAGATGCTTTATCACTTATAGTACATAAAGATTTTGCCTATACCAGAGGAAGAAAAATGGTAGATAATCTAAAAAATATTATTCCAAGGCAATTATTTGAAGTACCAGTACAAGCTGTAATTGGTAGTAAAGTAATAGCCAGAAGTGATATTAAGGCTATGAGAAAAGATGTTTTAGCTAAATGTTATGGGGGAGACATAACAAGAAAGAGAAAACTTCTTGATAAACAAAAAGAGGGTAAAAAGAAGATGAAAACAATTGGCAAAGTAGAAATACCTAGTGAAGCTTTCTTAAGTATTTTAACCGATTACAAGAAAAACTAATAAACATATAATAATATAGGTGGGTTTAACATGAGTAGTAAAAAAAATATAGCTAAACAAATAAAAAAGCAAATACTAAATAATGATTTTGATTATGATTATTTATATGATGAACTAGTAAATAACTCTGAAGATGTATTATCTGGTATACTTAATGCTTATTTATATCTATTTAGAAATGTAGACAATATCTGCAACGAAGAATGTCTTAATAATTTGAATGATCTTTTATATCACTATGTTAGAAAGAATAAAAATAAAAAAGATTTAGAATTAGTTTATAAAAAAATAGAAGTATTTTTAAGTAATGTTTCAATGAGTTTGGATTATGAAAAGTTACTTAAGGTAGAAAAATATATATCTATCTTGGTTAATCTTCAAAATAAATGTATTATGAATAATATGAGAAGAGCTAAAGGAGATAAATATAATTTTATATTATATTTAATATTTGAAAAGAGAGATATAGAACTTCTTACTAGATATATTGAAAACAATATGAAAGAATTATTAATAAATAATAGTACTATACCATCTATATTTACTAGTGTTATTGAAAGATATATTGATATAGATGAAGAAAATGAAATTGAAATAAAATATTTTAATAGAGTTATTAATTTATTTTTAAAAGGTAGAATGTATGATAAGTTAATCAAAGATGATTCTAATTATTTAAAAATATTAAAGACTTCAGATAAAAAGTTTGTTCTTGATTTAGTAGAAAAAATAGAAAATGAATTTTATCAGACTAAAGAAGATGTAGCAAAAGATTATAATGTATCTTTTATAATACCAAAGATGGAAGAATATATTTATTTACCTAATGGTAAAATAGATTTAACTAAAGAAAATATTATTACTATTGATAATGAAGGAGATTTATGTTTAGATGATGGATTATCTATTAGAGATAATAAAGATGGTACATATACTTTGTTTGTTCATTTAGCTAATCCTGCATCAATAATACCTTATACATCTAGTACGATGAAAGAAGCCTTAAAAAGATGTAATACTTTATATTTATTAGATGATAGTATTCCTATATTTGATAGCTATTTATCAGATTATATATTATCATTATTACCCAATAAATATACTAATGCTCTTACTGTTAAAGTAAATATAGATACTGATTATTCACTAATACTTGATACCTTAGAGATAATACCAAGTATCATTCAAAGTAAACATAAACTATCTTATGAAGAAACTGATGATATTATTAATCATGGTGGTGATTTAAATAGTACATTAATGTTATTATCTAGGATATTTGATAAGCAAGCTACGGATAACCCTAAAATTAGTGCTTATCATAAATTAGAAAATATAATCAGAGGTAGAGATAATACAAATAGTTCTAAAGCCGATACCTCTATATCACATATGATGGTAGAACAAAGTAATGTTTTTGCTAATAGTACTATTTATCTTATTGATAAGAGGGATAATTTAGGTCTTATTATGCCTTGGAGAGTACAAACAGAAGACTGCGATGAACTTATTAATGAATATTTAAAAAGAGGTAATTTTGATACCACGAATAAAGAATTACGTAGAATGATGAAAGAGTATATGATGCGAAGTAAATATTCTTTTGTTAATGGAGGCCATTATGGACTCGGCCTTGGAGGCTATGTCAGAATAAGTAGTGCCGCCAGAAGAGCTATGGATGCTCTTGCTATCTATGTATTATATGATTTATATATTAATAGAAATAGTGATGACTTAGATTATAAGTATTACTATTGGGAAAAAGAAATTAAATATTGGTGTGAATATGCTAATATTAGAACTAGTGAAAATAATAATTTTATTAGTGAATATAACTACTTATGTAGTAGAGGAAAGATATTAAAGAAGTAGAAAGAAGTTGATATTTATGAATATGCCAGATTTAAATGAGGCAAGAAAGAGAACTAAAGATAAAGTAAATATTTTATATGATGAATATAAAGTACCTGAGAATGTTAAAAATATTGGTAATGGTAAAAGCTATGCACTTCTTACTTATGGATGTCAAATGAATGTTCATGATAGTGAGAACATTGCTGGTATTATGGAAGATATGGGATATACAAGAATAGAAAATTATGAAAAAGCTAATATTGTAATACTTAATACTTGTGCTATCAGAGAAAATGCTCATAATAAAGTAATTGGTATTTTAGGTAGAATTAAACATTTAAAGGAAACCAATAAGGATTTAATCACAGTAGTATGTGGATGTATGGCTCAGGAAGAATCTATAGCTAAGATGATAAGAGATAAATATCCTTGGATAGATATAGTCCTTGGTACACATAACTTTTATGAATTACCAGTATATATTTCTAAAGTACTTGAAGATAATAAGCAAGAAATATGTGTATATTCTATAGAGGGTGATGTTATCGAAGATATTCCTACGAAGAGGGATTCTAAGGTAAAAGCATGGGTTAATATTCAGTATGGATGTGATAAATTCTGTTCATACTGTATAGTTCCTTATACTAGAGGTAAACAAAGAAGTAGATTACCTAAAGATATTTTAAAAGAAGTAGAAGAACTTAAAAATAATGGTTATAAAGAAGTTACTTTACTAGGTCAGAATGTTAATGCCTATGGTAAAGACTTAGATATGAATTATACAATGGCTGATTTACTTCGTGATACCTCAAAGATTGGAATAGATAGAATTAGATTTGTTACTTCACATCCTTGGGATTTTACTGATGAGATGATTGATGTTATCGCTAAGTATGATAATATTATGCCATATATTCATTTACCTATTCAAAGTGGTTCTGATAGTATATTAAAGAAGATGAATAGAAGATATACAATAGATGAATATAAAGAGTTATTTTATAAATTAAAAAATAAGATAGATAATGTTAGTATCACCACTGATATAATAGTAGGTTTTCCTAATGAAACAGAAGAAGATTTTGAAGAAACATTAAAAGTATATAATGAACTTAAGTATGATTTAGCCTATACTTTTATATATTCTCCTAGAGAAGGAACACCCGCGGCTAAAATAAAAGATAGTATTTCTCTAGAAGAAAAAGAAAAAAGATTACAAAGATTAAATGAACTTGTAAATAAATATGCAAAAGAAGCAAATAATAAATATTTGAATAAAGTAGTCAAAGTTTTAATTGAAGGACCATCAGATAAAGGTGGTAAGATGATGGGGTATACAGATACAATGAAACTTGTAAATGTAGACTGTGATCCCAAATACCTTGGTGAAATAGTAGATGTTGTTATTACAGATATTAAAACTTGGTCTATGGAAGGGGTAATTAAGAAGTGATTGAAAGTAGTATCGAAGAATTATTTAATTCCATAAATAATTCTAATGAATATAAAGAATATAAATTAATAGTTAACACTTTAGAAAGTAATAAAGAAGTAATAGACTTAATTGAGGAAATAAAAAAACTTCAAAAAGAAGCAGTTAACTTAGAATATAAGAATGATGATAGATATTTAGAATTAGATAAGAAAATTAAAGAAAAAGAAAAAATTTTAAATAATAATAAAGATTATCAAGAATACTTATCTAAATTAAAAGATTTTAATAATACTCTACTTGCATCTTCTTCATTAATTGAAGATTATGTTACTGATAAAGTTAGTATATAGAACTAATAATAATTCTTTTTATTCTAAAAGACTGGTATTTATATTATTTTTTTGATATAATTATATTGTTAAATATTTAGAGGAGGAAAAAATGAAAAAGAAATTTTTTGTAGTACTAATTATGATAATGTTAGTATTGTTTACAGGGTGTAGTTTTGGTAAGAAAACTGAAGAAAAGAAGGATGTAAGTGTTAGATATGATGGTGATGATATCATATATAAAACTAAGGTTAATGAAAATACAAATATGGTAAAAGTTTATGTTAACATTGATCAAGCTGTTTTAATAATGAATGAGAAAGAACCTATTAATGTATTTACTTCAGCAGGTGTGTATGAACAAGAATGGGATGACAAAGCAAGAAATAGTGATATATATTTCTTAAAAGTAGGAGGATATACTGATTATAGATGGGTAGCTCAAAGTAATAATTTTGTTGATAGTAGAATAGGTGAATCCGAAATATTTGCTAATGGTAGTTTTGCTTTTAAGATTACTTCACCAATTGACTTTATTCTAAATTATAAAGATGATGAATCATTAGATGGTACAGCGTATATTAACTCATTATTAGATAAAGTCTTTAAAGAATATACTTCAAAAATAGAAAATACTGAAATTGAAAATATATCTAAAGAAGATATGAAAGAATATATGATAAAGACTTTAAATGAAGAGAATAATGGTATTCAAGTTAGTGATTTAAATGTTGATGAGATATATGCAAGTCTAAGTACTAATAACAAACTTGCGGATAATTCATTAAACAAAATAGAATCTACTGCTTCATCTTCTAGTGGAAAAAGAGTATATGCACAAAATTACTTTTACGTTAAAGAAGAAGGTGGCTTAGATAAAGTAGTATCAGTTAATTATAAGTATAAAATGGTTATAAATGACAAGACTTATAATGTTAGAATATTTAGTTTAGAAAGCACTACTCAGGTTTTTCCGGGAGATAATTCTATGGTTGTCTTTGAGGCAGAAGAAGATATAGAAAGAAATGATGGAGATAGATATGAACTTTATCTAGGAGATAAAAAAGTAGGTAAAGGACTAGTTAGTGATTAACCTTAAGAGAAACTAATAATGGTTTCTCTTTTCGTTACTTTACTTTATAAATGTCAAGTTTATTAATTTTACTTTAAAAATAGAAAAAACTATTATATAATATAGGTAAGAGGTGTTAAGATGAAATTAAGTATTGGAGTAATATTTGGAGGAAGAAGTTTAGAACATGATCTATCTGTATTAACGGCTATTCAAGCAATGGATAATATAGATAAAGAAAGATATGAAGTAGTACCAATCTATATTACAAAAGATTTAACTTTTTATAGTGGTGGTATGTTAAGATATATCGATAGTTATAAAGATTTTAGATTAATAGATAGATATGCTACAAAAGTTAATCTTATTAATAAGAATGGTAAATTCATACTTCAAACTACAGGATTAATTAAAAGAGTATATAAAGAAATACATCTTGCTTTTCCAATGGTACATGGTAAATATACTGAAGATGGTAGCATTGTTGGATATTTAGAAACACTTGGTATCCCTGTAGTAGGTAGTGATATTTATTCTTCAAGTTTATGTCAAGATAAGGTATTTACCAAAGAAGTACTTAATGGTAATGATATCCCGGTAGTAGATTATGTTTATTTTTCTGACAGTGATTATAAATTAGATAAGGAAGATATATTTAAGAAGATAGAAGAATTATCGTATCCACTTATTATTAAACCAGCACGACTTGGTAGTGGTATTGGTATTGAGATAGTTAATAGAAAAGAAGAATTAGAGTCATCAATAGAAAAAGCAATGAAGAATGATGAGAGAGTTCTAGTAGAAGAGTATATTGCTGATAGAAGAGAATTTAATATGGCAGTACTACTTAGTAAAGGTAAACTTATTGGTAGTGTAATTGAAGAAATTATTAAAGATGAACCATGTAACTATTATGATAAATATCGTAAAGATAATGAAGATGATACTTTCAAAAGAATCTTTCCGGCGGATATTTCTAAGACTTTAACTGAAGAAATAGAAAAGACTAGTAAAAAGACTTATAAAGTACTTGCTTTATCTGGAGTAGCAAGAATAGATTATGTATATGATAATAAGAAGAAAAAATTATATGTAAATGAAGTTAATACCATTCCTAATTTCTTTTCACATCATCTATTTGATGATAAAAATATTGATTACAGAGAATTACTTGGTATTATGATTAAAGAAGCAATAGATAAAATTCATAAAGAGAATGATATGGTAAAAGATATAGAGGATAATTTATTTAATAAAGTAACTACTAAAGATATAAAGGAAATGAAATAATATGTATGGATATATCAGTGGGGAAATAAAAGAAATAGAACCTAGTTATGTTATTATTGATAATAATGGTATTGGATACTTAATATATGTACCAAATCCTTATGGTTTTATGCTAGGTAAAAATTATACTATATATACTTATACTAAAGTAGCTGAAGATGAATATTCTTTATATGGATTTAAAACCAAAGAAGAAAAAGAATTATTTTTAAAATTAATATCTGTTAAAGGACTTGGTCCTAAAATGGCTCTTCCTATGCTTGCCACTGGTTCTATTACTATGATTGAAGAAGCCATAGAAACAGAAAATATTAATTATCTAAAAAAGTTTCCTAAGATTGGTGATAAAGTTGCTAGACAAGTTATTCTTGACTTAAAAGGTAAACTTAATGTTATTAATACAGGTCTATTTAAGAGAGAAGATCATTCTAATGAACTTACTGAGGCTCTACTTGGACTTGGTTATAAACAAGCTGATGTTAAGAAGATAGTTAGCAAAGTAAATCCAGAACTTAAATTAGAAGAACAAATAAAAGAAGCTCTTAAGTTACTACTTAAGTAGTTTCTTTTTGATATATAGATTCGGCTTCTATATGATAGATGCGTTTAGCATATTAACTTAAGACTTATGGCTTAAGTTAACACTCTATAGATTACAAACTATAGAGTGCATAAATAATATAAAGATTGGAGAGATAGAAATGAATAATATAAAAAATATTTTATGGGGAATTATTTTGGTTATAATTGGAGTTATTATTGGACTTAATACTATAGGTATTACTGATATAGATATCTTTTTTGATGGATGGTGGACTTTAGTTATTATTGTACCATGTTTTATAGGCTTATTTACTAATAAAGATAAAACAGGCAATATCATTGGTCTTTTAGTAGGAGTTATTCTATTACTTGGAATGCAAAATATTATAGATTTTAATTTAATATGGAAGTTATTATTACCTAGTATAATTGTTATAATAGGTTTATCTTTAATATTTAAAAATACTTTCAATAATAAGATTAATAATGAAATAAAGAAATTAAATAATAAGAATACTAAAGATAATGAATACTGTGCTACATTCTCAGGACAAAGAATTGATTTTCCTAATGAAGAATTTAAAGGAGCTACTTTAAATAGTGTCTTTGGTAGTATTACTTGTGATTTGAGAGGGGCTAAAATTAAAGAAGATGTTGTTATTAATGCTAGTAGTGTCTTTGGTGGTATAGATATTATTGCACCTGATGATGTTAATATTAAAATTAAATCTAATTCTATCTTTGGTGGAGTAAATAATAAAAAGAAAAATAATGAAGATAAGAAATATACTATCTATGTAAATGCTAGTTGTTTGTTTGGTGGGGTAGATATTAAATGAGCACAGGACAAAGAATTATTAAGTCTCTAGCAGTTGCTTTTGGTTTATTTTTAACTTTTACAATATTCTTCTCTATAGTAGGAGGATTATATGCTTTTACTAGTATGTTTAGTAAAGATAATGTTATTGAAGAAAATACTAGTATATTATTGAATCAAAGTACTGAGAATATTAAGTATTTAGATATAGATGTTAATTCTAGTAATTTAGTTATTAAGCCTGGAAATAGTTTTATAATAGAAACTAATAACAAACATATTAAATATAAAGTAGATAATAATGAATTAAAAATAAAAGAAGAAGGCTATCATCTTACTAATAGTAAGTTAAAGAGTGAACTTATTATTACAATACCTGATACTAACTTAAATGAAATTGATATTAATACTGGAGCAGGTAATTTAAATATAGATAGTATTAATACTGAGAAGTTAGAGATTGATTTAGGAACAGGTACTACTTTAATTAATAATCTTTATTCAAAGAGAGCAGATATAGATACAGGAGCAGGTACTTTTACTATTAATAATGGTAGTATTAATGATTTAGATTTAGATATTGGAGTAGGAGAAGTTAAAATTACTTCAAATATTACAGGTAATAGTAGTATCTCTTCAGGAGTAGGTAAGTTATCCTTAAATCTATTAAATACTTTTGATAATTATAGATTTGAAGTGAATAAAGGTATTGGTAAAGTAACTATTAATGATATAGAGGTAGGAGATAATAGTACTCTTGGTAATGGCACTAATACTATTAAATTAGATGGTGGTATAGGAGAGATAGTAGTTAAGTTTAAAAAATAATAATCTTAAGAAAATATTAAAGTTTTATAATAAATAATTTGATATACTATGTAAGTGATATGGAGGATTTATGATAGAAATAAAAAATGTAAGTAAAACTTATAATGGTAAAAAGAAGGTATTAAAGAATGTTAGTTTTAAAATAGAAAGTGGTGAGATATTTGCTTTTATTGGTCATAATGGAGCAGGTAAAACAACTATGATAAAGAGTATTATGGGTATTCTTGATTTTGAAGAAGGCGATATCTTAGTAGATAATAAAAGTATTAAAGAAGAACCTCTAGAATGCAAGAGAATAATGGCTTATGTACCAGATAATCCTGATTTATATGAAAATATGAAAGCAATTGATTTTATTAATTTTATATGTGATATGTATGAAGTACCAGAGAATATAAGAAGTGAAAATACGCTAAAGTATGCTAAAATGTTTGAGATAGAAGATAAATTGAATGATGATATATCAAGTTTTTCTCATGGTATGAAACAAAAGGTTGCTTTAATCGCTGCTTTAGCTCATAATCCTAAAGTACTAATAATGGATGAACCATTCGTTGGCTTAGATCCTAAAGCTGTCTATGACATGAAAGAAATAATGAGGGATATGACTAAGAATGGTAAGACAATATTTTTCTCTACTCATATTCTTGATGTAGCAGAAAAATTATGTGATAGAGTAGCCATTATTAAAGATGGAACTATTGTCAAAGTAGGTAAGATGAAAGATATCAAGGGTGATGAATCATTAGAGCAGGTCTTCTTAGAACTAGGTGAAAAATAATGAAAACACTATCACTATTAAAAGCTGTTCTTACCTGTGATATGAATATGTTTAAATATTCAGCAGGTAAGAATGCTAGTACTAAAAAGAAGATATTATTACCGATATTTCTTTTCTTAGTAGTAGCCTACTCAATAGGTTATTATGCCTATATGATAGGTAAGTCCTTACATGAAATAGGTTTAACTTATGTAATGCTTAGTTTATTTATCTTTATGGTTAGTATTATAACGATAATTGAAGGTATCTATAAATCGCAAGGAATACTATTTGAATGTAAAGATAATGACTTATTATTTTCTTTGCCAATTAAAAGAAGTCAAATACTATTTGTTAGAATATTTAAATTAATATTATTTCAGTATATATATAACTTAATGTTCTTATTACCAGCTTTTGTAATCTATATCTACTTTGAACATCCTAGTATAAGTTTTTACTTAATATCTTTTATTATGACTATACTAATACCAATTATACCTACAGTTATATCTAGTATCTTAGGTTATTTGGTTAAACTGGTATCAAGTAAATTTAAATCAAAGAAGATAATGCAAACAATACTATCTAGTATTATCTTTATGGGTATCTTTTTCTTAAGCTTTAATTTAAATAATTTTATCTTTAATATAGCAAGTAGGGCTTCTAGTATTAATGATATGTTAACGAAAATATATTACCCAGTAGGAGCCTATATTGCATTAATAGACAAGTTTAATATCATAGTATTTATAAAATTATTACTAATAAATATTATTCCATTTATATTATTTATTTTACTAGGAGGTAAATATTACTTTAAAATAATATCAAATTCTAAAGAGAGTATAGTAAGAAAAAGTAAAAATAAAAAAGAAGTATATAAAAAGAATGGTCCTATTAAGGCTTTAACTATGAAAGAATTAAAGAGATATTTCTCTTCACCAGTATATATGTTTAATACCATATTTGGTTTACTTTTAATACTAGTATTAACAGTACTTTTATGTATTAAAGGAAATAGTATTATAGAGGTGTTACTTAGTAATGAAGAATTAAGTATAAATATTTCGATACCAGTTATTTATTATATCTTAGTATTATTCTCATGTTTGATGACTTCGATAACATCTTCTAGTGTATCACTAGAAGGTAAGACGATAAATATTACGAAGAGTTTGCCTATTAGTGAAAAAGATATTTTAAAGTCTAAGATAATTTATCCATATATTATAGAATTACCTTTTGTTATTATATCTGAATTAATATTCTTTATAGTATTTAAAGTTAATATTATTTATATATTATTAATATTTAGTATGAGTATTAGTACTATTACTTTATCTAGTATCTTAGGATTAGTTATTAATTTGAAATATCCTAAGATGAATGCTTCAAATGATACGGAAGTAGTAAAACAGAGTATGAGTAGTATGGTAGCGGTATTTATTAATATGGGTATTATTATTATCTCAGTAATTGGTATCTTTACTTTATATGATAAGTTAAATATATATTTATTACTTAGCATACATGTATTTGTTATTATTCTAGCTACTATTATTTTATATTATATTCTTATGAATAAGGGTATTAAAGAATATCGTAGTATTAATGTATAGTTTATTATATTCACTCTAGATCTATGGTTCTAGAGTGTTTATTTGAGTCAAAGTATTGTCTCAAATAAATATATCAACCATATCTA
>OIZW01000209.1_pt1 | contig 61428 bp, 56 predicted proteins | sample 1588581 | NCBI WGS metagenome assembly OIZW01 (sample SAMN03283266) | human gut metagenome | biome: human-associated habitat; material: feces | host: Homo sapiens | place: USA | collected 2013 | reverse complement strand
CTTGCATGTGTTAAGCGTGCCGCCAGCGTTCGTCCTGAGCCAGGATCAAACTCTTAATTAAAGTTGTATATCAAAAGCATCTCTGCTCTTGTTATCCTGTTTCAGTTCACTTCACTGAACGTACATTTCTTTTACGTCTTTATGTTAGACCTTTAATTCTTTTTCTCAAAAGAATCTCTCAAGGGTTTCGTACTATTCGTCTTTGTTCAATTTTCAAGATGCTGTTTCGTTACACTCTTTTATGTTGTGCAACTTTTACATTATATCACACTTTTTATCTTTTGTCAACCCCTTTTCTGAATTTTTTTCAAAAAAGTTTTTTGACTTCCGATTTTTTCGTGCTTTCTAATGTGCTGTCTTAAATCAGCTTATCTATTATATCATATTAGCTAAGCTTTGTCAAGACTTTTCTTTGTGAATTCTTTATGAATTCGTTTGAACTCTTTTGTGAAGTTCTTTTCGAACTACTCCTCAGGTCTCTTCTGTTCTCCCGAACCTTTTACCTTCGTTTCGCTTCTTCCTTTATCGCTCTCTCTCGAGGCGACTTGTTTATTTTATCACTTTTATGCCTTTTTGTCAACCCCTTTTTTCGCTTTCTGCTTTTTTTACACTTTATTTCCCTTTTCTTATCTCTTTTTGTCCATTTTGCTTTGCTCCTTTGTTCTCTTGATACAAAAAGTGACAACTGAGCGTCGCTCAGTTGTCACTTTGGATTATTTATTATATTTTGACAAAAAAATAAACTCACAGAACAGAAGCTCTGTGAGTTATTGGAGGCGCCACCCAGATTTGAACTGGGGATCAAGGTGTTGCAGACCTATGCCTTACCACTTGGCTATAGCGCCATATTGGAGCGGATTACGAGGCTCGAACTCGCTACCTCCACCTTGGCAAGGTGGCGCTCTACCAGATGAGCTAAATCCGCATTTAGTGGTATCTACTATATTATATGCAAGATACCGAAACCTGATACATAAAGAATGTATTGGCGACCGGAATGGGGCTCGAACCCACGACCTCTAGCGTGACAGGCTAGCGTTCTAACCAGCTGAACTACCCGGCCATATGAGCGGACTTTATAAGTCCGCTTGGTGGGAACAACAGGGCTCGAACCTGTGACCCTCTGCTTGTAAGGCAGATGCTCTCCCAGCTGAGCTATGCTCCCGTTAGCTATCGTTTTGAGTTGTATCTCTCAGCGACGATATTTATTATACACTATCCAAAGCCATTTGTCAAGAGTTTTTTTGAAATTTTTCAAAAAAGTTTAAGTCCGTAAACGCTTTATTATCGGGCATTTGAATAGTGTACATAAAATATTCATTAAATATTATTCTTTTATTAACCCTAAAATCTCCTCAGGAGTAAAGTGATATTTCTTATCACAGAAGTGACACTCAACGTCAGTACCACCATCTTTAGAAAGATCTTCAAGTTCTGCCCTGCCCAAAGATATAAGAGCATTCTCTACTCTTTCCCTTGAACAATCGCAACGATAATTAACCTCAAAATCATCAAGAACGTTCGGTTCAAGACCCTCCAAGGCTTTCATTGCAATATCTTCTGTGGTCATACCACCACATATAAGCTTTGTTACAGACTCCATTCCGTTTATATTCTTCTCTATCTGATCTATAGCTGACTCAGGTGCAAACGGCAAAAGCTGAATAAGAAATCCACCTGCACAATTCACTGTCAGATCTGGATTTACAAGTACGCCAAGAGCGCAGACGCTTGGCACCTGCTCACTGACAGCAAGATAGTTAGTTATGTCCTCTGCTATTTCACCTGAAACAATAGGTACTTGTCCGCAGTACGGCTCTTTAAGTCCCATGTCCTTGACCACACTAAGCGTACCATTAGAGCCTACAGCCCCTCTGACATCAAGCTTGCCTTTATCGTTAAGCGGCAGTTCCACCACTGGATTTTGTACATACGCCTTAACATTTCCCATGCTGTCAGAAACGCATATAAGAGCACCTGTAGGACCGTCACCGTCCATTTTTACAGTAATAGAATCATCTTTGCCTTTAAGTCCAAATCCCATGAGCGAAGTACCCATAGCAAGCCTGCCAAGCGCCGCCGTGACCACAGCGGAAGTTTTATGTATCTCCTCAATGCGTGAAACAATATCCTTTCCGTCGATAGCGCTGCACACAACGGAAGCGTCTTTACTTATAACTCTAACTATTCTTCCCATAAAATCACCCTCTGTTTATTCTCCTGCACACATAAAGAACTCTCTGCGTTTTATCATTAACTGGCGAGTCCTCAAATCCGTCATACTTTCCTATAAGCTCAAAATCATTTGACTTTACAAGCTCGCTCAAAAACTCGTCCGTATATATCCTCTCTGTGAAATCCTCACTAAAACGACAATAAGAGCCGTCCTCCTGCTCCTCAAAGAAGTCAAGATATATGTTCACGCTGTCATCATCATTAAGCTCATTCTGCCATACACAGAAAAGCCCATCAAGATCATAGCAGAACGCATTGTCTGCAAGGATCACTCGGTGCTTGTACACAGTATTTACATCAAATATGAAAAGTCCACCATCACAGGTAAATTTTGACACACGCTCAAAAGTCTTTCTGACAGCTACCTCATTTTCAAGGTGATTTATGCTGTCAAGAACACAAACAACAGCATCAACTGCGCCATACAGATCAAGCTCAGTCATATCCTGCATAAGATACTGTATGTTCAGACCGCTTTCATAGCGCTTATCCATGGCTTCTTCCAGCATTTGATCCGACAGATCAACGCCTACCACATCATAATCAAGACGTGCAAGTGCCTCACTGAGCGAACCTGTGCCGCAGGCAAGGTCCAAAACTACCTCATGCTCTGAACTGTATCGTTTTATAAGCTCATGACACCGTGCCGCAATTTTTCCGTAATCGACATTCTCTGTAAGCTTATCATAGTAACAAGCAAATCTGCCGTATCCGCTCATTACTTGTCTTCCTTCTTATCCAATCTGTCAAAAACGATATTATATCCGCCTGAGCCGTCATAAGAAAGCGAGCGGTTCACACGGCTTATAGTTGCCGTTGAAGCACCTGTTTCGTTTACTATATCGCTGTAAACATGATCCTTTGTAAGCATTTTTGCAACCTGAAAACGCTGCGAAAGTGCTTTCAGCTCAGGTATAGTGCAAAGATCTTTAAAAAACAGCCTGCATTCCTCGACAGTTTCAAGACAAAGCACTGCTTCATAAAGATCGTCTAAATTTTTGATCTCAAGTTTCTCTTTCATGAAAAAAATCTCCTTTACGTTTCATGGTGTAAAGTGTTAAACCATAAATATATTTTAACACAAGTCATGAAAAATGTAAAGGAGAATTATGAATTTTTTATTTACTTACTCTTAATTTTTTCTTCTATTAGGCGTTAGAAAACCGCCGAATGACTTCGGCTCATCAGAAATATCCTCTTTATCATCGTAATATTCCTCTTCTTCGTCCTCTGTATCGCTTTCTAGTTTCTCTGGTGGCGTTATCTCAGCTTCCTCGGATATATCGTCGATTATCTCTCTCAGTTCATCTACGCCCTCTCCTGTGATCGCAGAGAACTCCACACAGGTGATGTCCTCAAAGCATGGTATCTCTGTCTTGAAAGCTTCCATACGTGCTTTTCTGGCGTTAGGCTTAAGCTTATCCGCCTTGGTAAACACGATTATAAATGGTATCTCAGCGTCAATAAGATAATTTATCATCATCAGATCGTCTTTGCTCGGCGGATGACGCATATCCACAAGCTGAAAAACAAGTGCAAGCTGTCTGCTGCCGTCGTCAAGATAGCCTCCTATAAGACTGCCCCACTGCCTTTTCTCGGACTTTGATACGCTGGCATAGCCATATCCAGGCAGATCAACGATATAGATATTCTCCACAGAAAAAAAGTTTATTGTAACAGTTTTACCCGGCATAGAGCTTACTCTCGCCAAGTTTTTTCTGTTAAGAAGCTTGTTTATCAGCGACGACTTTCCCACATTCGACCTGCCGGAAAAGGCAAATTCAAGTCTGTCAGACTTTGGTATCTGCGAGAATTTTCCAAAGGAAGTATAAAATTCTGCTTTGTTATAATTCATAGGCGGCCCTTTCTATACCGTTAATTTTTTTCGCTCCGGCTCGTTCTTGCTTAGGAGTTCAAGCGGAACATTATTTTTGCTGTTTGGAACAAGTGCAACGTCAAGCACATCCTGAATAGTCTTTGCGAACACGAACTCGCAACAAAGCTTTACTGTATCGTCAACGTCATCAAGATCGCCCTTATTAGCAAAAGGCACAATAATAGTCTTTACCCCCGCCTTGTATGCAGCCATAGTCTTTTCACGGAGACCGCCTATAGGCAGTACTTTGCCGCTAAGAGTTATCTCACCTGTCATAGCAACGTCACTGCGTACTTTTATATTACCCAATGCAGAGATGATGCCCGTTATCATGGTAACACCTGCAGATGGACCGTCCTTAGGCACAGCACCCTCGGGAGCGTGTATATGCAAATCTTTTTTCTCGTAAAAGTCTTTATCGATGCCATATTTGTCAGCAACGCTTCTGCAATAGCTTACGGCAATCTTTGCAGACTCCTTCATAACGTCGCCTAGTGAGCCTGTAAGCTCTATTCTGCCCTTTCCGTCAAGTACAAGGACTTCCAAAGGCATGACAACTCCGCCCACTGACGTCCATGCCAGACCATTTACAGAGCCAACAGCATCTTTGTCTGATACAACATCAGGGAGATATTTCTCATGACCAAGATATTTTTCAAGATTATCCGCCTTGAAAGTAACTTTCTTAACACCGTCTTCAACTATCTCCTTAGCAGCCTTTCGGCAAAGCGAGCCTATCTGTCTTTCAAGATTTCTCACGCCAGCCTCTCTTGTGTAGCTGTCTATAAGCTTATAGATAGCATCATTGCAGATGCGTATCTGAGATGCTTTAAGACCGTTCTTACCTTCCTGCTTTTTAATAAGATGTTCCTTTGCAATATGGAACTTCTCCTCCCTAGTATAGCTAGACAACTCTATGACCTCCATACGGTCGAGAAGAGGTGCCTGAACAGTATCGAGAGTATTTGCAGTTGTAATAAACAGCACATCACTTAGATCAAACGGCACTTCAATATAGTGATCTCTGAAAGCATTATTCTGCTCGCTGTCAAGAACCTCAAGCATAGCAGACGATGGATCGCCTCTGAAATCATTGCTCATCTTGTCTATCTCATCAAGAAGAACAACAGGATTTTTACTTCCTGCAAGCTTCATGGCATTCATTATTCTTCCTGGCATTGCACCAACATACGTCTTTCTGTGACCTCTGATATCACTTTCGTCCTTAACACCGCCCAATGAGACCCTTACAAAGTTTCGATTAAGCGCTCTAGCAACAGACTTTGCCACTGAAGTTTTGCCAACGCCTGGAGGACCAACAAGACATAGGATCTGCCCCTTGACATCAGGAGTAAGCGCTCTTACAGCAAGATTTTCAAGTATTCTATCCTTGACTTTTGCCATGCCATAGTGATCCTTGTCAAGTATCTGCTTTGCCTTTTTAACGTCTGTCCTATCCTTTGTGACAGCATTCCACGGCAATGCAAGCACTGTGTCGAGATAATTTCTCAGCACAACACCCTCCTGTGACATCATACCCATCTTGGAAAGCTTCCTGACCTCGCCAATAAGCTTATCACGAACTTCTTCGGACAATACAAGTGAATCTATCCTATGTGTGTACTCATCGATCTCATTTACATCTGAGCCGTCTTCATTTTCACCCAACTCATTCTGTAACGCCTTGATCTGCTCACGAATATAGTATTCGCGCTGACTTTCTTCTATCTGAGAATGGACCTGACTATGTATCCTTCTTTCAAGAGATAAAACATTGGTCTCTCGTGAAAGCATAGTGATCATAAGAATTAGCTTATCTAAAACAGATGGGGCTTCAAGAAGCGACTGTCTGTCAGTAAAAGCTAATGGAATATTAAATGCCAAACTTTCAAAAAGTTGAACAGGCGTCTTAGAACCGAGTATCTGGGCATAAAGCTCTTCAGGCATTTTAGGAACCACCTTAACATACTCTTCAAACTCATCTAAGACCGAACGAAAAACAGCAAGTTGTTCGTCATCGTCAAGCCTATCCTTTGAATAATTTGGTACAAGTCTTACATCAGCTTCATAGCAATCATCATACTGATAAAACTCAGCAAGTCTCGCTTTACGCAGACCTTCTACATAGCATCTGTATATTCCATCAGGCGCTTTAACGATCTGTCTTACCTTTGCTACAGTACCCACCTTGAACATATCTTTTTTTTCAGGCATTTCAAGATAAACGTCTTTTTGCGCACAAAGAAAAACAAATCGATCACCGTCCATGGCATTTTTCATGCTCTTTATAGTTCTTGGTCTGCCAACATCAAAATGCATAGACATTCCAGGAAAAACTACCAGATCTCTCGTTGGAACACACGGCATAATATTATTTATTTTAACATCAGTTTTATCTTTCATAGTTGCTCCATTTCCTTACAGCTTTACAAATACTGTAATGCTTTGTTATACAGCTTTAGTATATAATATCACATTTATGATACATTTGCAAGCCCCACTCAGAAACTTCCCCTTAACAAAAAGAGGCACCTATAAAGGTACCTCAAAATAGAAAACACTATTAGTCAGCTACATATGGAAGAAGTGCCACATGACGTGCTCTCTTGATAGCTGTTGTAAGTTCTCTCTGATGATAAGCACAAGTGCCAGTTACACGTCTAGGGAGGATCTTAGCTCTCTCTGTCATGCACTTTCTAAGCTTTGCGATATCCTTATAGTCGATCTTTTCAGCTCTGTCTGCACAGAACATACAAACCTTCTTACGACCTCTCTTCATAGGTCTGCTTGTATTTCTTTCCTTTTCCATGGTAAATTTCCCTCCTTAGAGAAATATTTTTTCAAAACTCCTCTGCTTAGAACGGTACTCCGTCATCGGACAATACTTCTTCAAAATCATCAAGGTCACCAATGGACAAAGCGTCATTTGATGGAGCATTGTTATAGTTATTCTGATTAGAATTGTTTGCAGGCTGTGAATATCCACCATTGTTCTGCTGGTAATTATTCTGCTGATAACCGCCATTTCCGTAGTTATTGGAATAGTTACCTGCTCCCTGCTGTTTTGGTTCACCTGTGAAAGACACACTGTCAACATTGACCTCAGTTGTATAATGCTTTACACCATTCTTGTCATCAAAAGAACCTGTTCTTATCTGACCTTCAAGAGCGATCATTCTGCCCTTTGAAAAGTATCTGTTGATAAATTCAGCTCTCTGCCCCCAAGCAGTGCAAGTAATAAAATCAGTCTGCCTTTCAGCACCCTGACGAACTGGTCTGTCAACTGCAACATTGAATCTCAAAACTGCATTTCCACTAGGAGTCTGTCTTACTTCAAGATCCTGAGTGATCCTACCCATTAAAATAACTCTGTTAAGCATAACTTTTCCCTCTTTCGCAGTTTTACTTGACCGTTACTAAGAAACGGATCACGCCGTCTGTGATACCAAGAATTCTCTCAAGCTCAGCTGGAAACTCAGGCGTAGATGTGAATGACCACAGTACATAAGTACCTTCTGTTTCATAATTGATAGCATAAGCCAGCTTACGCTTGCCCCAATTACTAAGTGTAACGTCACTTGCGTTTGCCTCGATCAAGTCATTGAACTTAGCTGTGAGTGCGTTTACAGCCTCCTCGTCAAGCTTAGAGCTGAAAATTACCATAGTCTCATAAGACTCATTAATTTTTGCCATTGCATTTGCACCTCCTTTTGGATTTCGCCTGTGCCGCAATTTGCACAAGCAAGGATAACTCAATCATTATAACACAAGACCGATTATCTGTCAAGTGTCACTTGCGTTTTTTTATGAACTTTTTGTAAAATCATGCAAATATCTTTGTAACACCAAAAATGCCAAACACAACTATCGCAGAATAAACGGCAAAGCCAAGGATAACAGCCCCCCATGATGTACCGCCCTTGGCTACTATCTTTTCGGCTATCTCCTGCTCAGTGCCGTCCTCCGACCTTATCTCACGGATCTTTTTTTGTGCAAACTTATAATACATATAATTGCCGAAAAAGCCTGCCACAAACTGAAGTGCCATTGAAACATACCATGTCGCAGCGGAAATGCCCTGAAAAACCCTTCCAGTCACATCGATGCCGATATCAAGCGAGAAACCCATTGTTCCTGCACTAAGATATTCTATCGCAGTAGGGATATTGAGCAGTGCCGTAGCCACAAGCATGATGATACCCACAAGATTCATTTTTCTAAACAGAAAATAAAGGTGCGGAAAAAGGAAAGCCGCAAAGTTTATGGAAATCTTTCCACCAAATTTACCAAAACGTATAAAGTTAGACAAAAATATGAGCGGATTTGTCTTTACAAATTTTGCATAGTCATCTAGTTTAATGCCTTCAAGATCTGAGTCCTTATCAAATACAACCTGTCTGCCAAACGGACCGTAAGGCTGTCCGTCAGGGCCGGTCTGCTGAGCGTTATTTTGCGTGTCCATATCGTTAAATGGACGTTCCTCAGTGTCATTTTTCGTAAGCGGTGTTCCGCACTTTTCACAAAATAGCTTGTCAGGCGGATTTTCAAAACCGCAGCGTATACAGCGTATATTCTCACTTTCTACACTCTCCTGAGTTTGCTCCCAGCTCTGACCACTTTCATGCAAAGCGTCATTTATGCACTTTCCTTCTTTGAGATAACACTCACGATGATAAGGTGTGCCACACTCAGGACATACAACTATATCGTCACCATCTTTGAATACTTCTCCGCAGGAAAAGCATTTTTTTCCTGTATAATTAGCCATATCAGGTTTCCTTTCTTGCTGAAACAGGCTTTTTAAAGCCTTTAAATAACATTATAGCACAACTTTCAGGAAAATGCTATAGTTTTTTTATATTTTTCCTTTACTTTTCACAAAAAAAGTTTTATAATATATAATGATATAAAATAAGGAGAAAAAGATATGGTATTTTTAGAAAACTTAAAGTCAGAGCTTGAAGCTCTTAGACCTATCATCAGCGAGCTGCATGACGTATACGATATTGAACGTTCTCAGGAAAGGATCGCAGAGCTTCACGAAAAAGCCGCAGAGCCTAATTTTTGGGACGACATGGAGAAATCACAGAAGGTTTTGCAGGAAACAAGAAATCTTGAGGGCAAACTGGAAAAATACAATAAATTCAAGTCGTCATTTGAGGATATCGAAGTGCTTATTGAAATGGCAGCCGATGAGGGTGACGAGGACATGATCGACGAAATACAGTCTGAGCTTAAAACTCTAAAAGAGGGTCTTGACGCTGCACAGCTTGACACTCTGCTTACAGGCGAGTATGATCACAACAACGCTATCATCAACTTTCATGCAGGAGCAGGCGGAACTGAGGCACAGGATTGGAGCGAAATGCTTTTCAGGATGTATCACAAATGGTGTGAAAGCCACGGCTTTAAAATGACTACTCTTGATTATCTCGAGGGTGCAGAGGCTGGCATGAAAAGTGCCTCCGTTATCGTGGAGGGTGAAAACGCTTATGGCTATCTTAAAAGTGAAGCAGGAATACACAGACTTGTGCGTATCTCACCTTTCGACAGCTCAGGAAGCAGACACACGTCATTCTCAGCGGTGGACGTTATGCCTGAAATAGACGATACAATCGAAGTAGATATCCGTCCTGAGGACATTAAAATGGACGTTTATCGTGCAAGCGGTGCAGGCGGACAGCACATCAACAAAACCTCATCAGCCGTAAGACTTACCCACATACCAACGGGTATCGTTACATCATGCCAGACACAGCGTTCACAGTTCCAGAACAGGGATTATGCAATGAAAATGCTCAAAGCAGAGCTTATCAAAATAAAAGAGCGTGAACATCTAGAGAAGATAGAGGATATCAAGGGTGTTCAGAAAGAGATCGCATGGGGTGCTCAGATACGTTCCTATGTTTTCATGCCATACACTCTTGTAAAAGATCACAGAACGGGTTTTGAAAACAGCAATGTAAACGCTGTTATGGACGGCGACCTTGACGGTTTCATAAACGCTTATCTCAAAGCGCTTTCACTTGGCGAGATTGAAAAATAATTAGCATAAACAAAGGACAGTTCAAACGAGCTGTCCTTATGTTTTTTATGAGATTGTTTTGCCTTTTTTTCTGCTCTCTTTGGTCTTGACAGGAGTTTCTTCCGCCGCTCTATCCTCAAAGAGCTGTTCGTCAGGGTCTGCATTCTTGTATGCAAACTCAGGATTGCTTTCACCACGCTGATCGTAGTAAGGCTGGATAACGTGTTTTCTGATAACAGGATAACAATTGAAGCAAGTCACGAAGCATATGAACGAAAGAGGCCAAAATGGCAATATGAACAGAGAATACGGCAGGAAAAGATACATCATAACAATAACGATAAGCGATACCAGAAGTGACCAAAGAGACTGCTTTATGCCAAGACTCACAAGATAAAACGAGTTCTTTATTATCTGCTTCATGTTAAGGTTAGTGGAGCTTATCATAAGATAAATGTAAAAGTGCATCATGAAGAATACGATAAGACAGCTTATGCAGATAACAAACGGAATGTATATCATGGAGTTCTGCTCTGCCCAATATTTATACATTGGAATCCCGACCATAAATCCTATAGCGAAGATGATATCAATGGCACCCATGATAGTGCCCTGCTTGAAATTCTTCTTGAAAGAATCCCAGAAATCATGTAGCAGAAACGCATTTCTTTCCTGAGAATAATTTCGGCAAACCTTTGTCATTGCAGCCGTTGCAGGTCCTACAAATACTGACGGTATCGCCAGTAAGAGCCATATTGGATTTGATGTCATAAGCATAAGTATAACCATAAGCGTCAGCGGTATGCAGAAAACGAAATACAGCAAATTAAGCTCCATAAGCTTCCACATATGCCTGCCATAGACTTCAAAAAACTTAAAAATACCCTTTTTCTCCTGAGGTGCTTTAAGCACACCTCTGCCAGGGGTATTGTAATTACCAAATAAAGACATTACACCGCTCCTTAAAATTAATAGTCCCCGAAATTGCCCCGAATTTTATTTCATTCTTTGTATACTGTATACTAAATTCGTCCTGCAAAAATAATCGTCAGCAGACATTCAAGCGCAGCCGCAACAGCCGCCGCCGCTTCAAACACAAGAAACTTAACAGCATAAAACCGCACCGTCTGTCGCAGACCGCTATGCTGTCCCTCAGAAAAAACAATGCACAGCAGGATATTTGACATAGTGACAGCTTCCCTTGCGGCTATCATAAGCGCCGCCGCTGTTATGACCGCAGGAAGAAGTACAAACATCGCTGAAAGTAATGCACCATGTCCGCCGTAAATGCTGTAAAGCTGAGACATTGCAACACCCCAGCCCATGCCACGCAACAGCAATACTGCAACAGCTAAAGGCTGTCCCAGTGAAGAAAAACCTGACAAAAACACAACCGCTAAAAAAACAGTCGAACTGAAAAAAGACCTCACAAGAATTTCTTCAAGATTACCTGACAACCTCACGTCAACGAAGCTGTTTGAAAACACCGACAGCATTGAAAGCTCGTCGCTGCCCATAAAGCAAAAAGTAACAGCACCCAAAAGCGCACCAATCAGGATAGCTCCTGCAAAAAATGCAAGAACTCCGCTTTTGTATATGCCTGTCCCGCTGTTCATTATACATCACTCCTTTGAGTAATGTATATGCCACGGTGCAGAAAAAATAACTATTTTGAAAGCTCGTAAGCTCTCTTAGTGCAAGCCTTGCAGCAGTCCTCAACTGCCTTTGGCAGACCGCCCTCACGGAGCTTTTCAAGGCCAGCAATAGTTGTGCCACCCTTTGATGATACCATTTCAATAAGCTCGTCAAGTGACTTGCCACTGTCAGTTATCATTTTGGCAGAGCCGATAAGCGACTTTGCAAAAAGATCTCTTGCAACTGTTTCATCGATGTCAACGCTCTTCGCATACTCTACGAATGCCTGAGCATACAGATAGATAAAAGCCGGAGATGAGCCGTTTATTGCTATTATCTCTTTCATTTTATCCTTGGATATGACGGCATACATACCGCATGAGCCAAAGATATTGCAAACAAGCTCAAACTCCTCATCTGTTACGCTGTCAGAGCGTGAAAGAGCAGTTGCGCCCTCCCCAAGAAGAAGAGGAGTGTTTGGCATAACAAGGACTACCTTTGCGCCAGCCACAGTTTTTGAAGCAATATAATCATCTGTGATGCCTGCGCAGATAGAAACTATGACCGTATCTTTCGTTACCGCAGGAGCTATCTCATCAAGCACCTCGTCAAGCTGCTGAGGCTTAATTGCAAGAAAAACATATTCTGACTTTTCAACTACCTCTGCACAGCCTGAACATTTTACTGTTCCAAGCTCGTCAAGTCTATCAAGTATCGGAGCATATTTATCAAAAGCGTAAAGCTGAATATCCTTACCCATTTTACTTCCTGCAATGCCTTTCATGATAGCATAGCCCATATTTCCTGCACCGATAAAACCAACATTTATCATACACTCAAGACCTTTCTGAATAAAAGGCAGAAGCCTGCCTTAAAAATAACTTAATTTTAATTATACACTAAATCTCAACGGATTTCAAGTGTTTCACCTAAATTTCACATTAGTACCCCATTTTTCTTGTATATTTTCACGCAAAAAAACAGCGACATTTCTGCCGCTGCTTTAAATCATGTATTTGTCGCTTTATGTCCAAACTGTGTTCTTACTTTTTCATAAGCAAACTTCACAGCAGGCAGGAATATCATGAGCAAGATCAGATCCACAGGGAGCTGGATAAGATTTTTCGCTATTCTCGGTGTGCAGTATGTAAGAAAACCGCTCATTCCTTCTTTGGTTAGGTTTGTGATACCAAAAGTCTTGTTTACATAAAGTGTATACAGGAAATAAGAATTAAGTCCTATATTACAGAAAAGTATAACACTTCCTCTTGCAATTGCGATCCTTATGTAGCTTTGAAGCTTTTTGTTGTTAAAATCGCACTTATACAACAGGCAGCCGTAGATGATACCTGAAATAATAACTACCATTGCAAGCTGTGGGCTGTAGGCTCTCGGAGATTTGTTCTGCACTATATATCCTAGAAAGTCCAGCACAAATGTAGACATTCCGCATACCACAGGTCCGTAAAGCATACCTATAGTACAGGTCGCAAGGAATGTGAAACCAATCCTCAAGTCAGGCGTTACCTCAATGGAAAATGATCTGATAGCAAACGCCAACGCTATCAATATTCCAGTTGTTGTCAATGTCCTAAGATCTTTCAGTGACTTGAAAGAGTCATAGAACATTCTTCCGAAGCTCTTCATAAATTTACCTCCTTATTCTGCGAGCTTGTCGCTTTGTGCATAACGGAGCATAAAAACAGCTCTGCACACTACCCATGCGGGATGTGCAGAGCCGCTATAAAAAAGCTTCAATTACACATTCAGCGGGATGCGAAAACCGAACCGCAAAGGTTCTACCTTTTTCGTTCCGACGGCAACTCCCCGTCCGACGGACACTTAACGCTCAGTTTTCTACTCTGTAATATGTCAAAGTCTTAAAGACTCAGACCTCATGAAAAATTAGAATGCAGTTTCATTGAGGATCTTGTAAAGCTCGTCCTCGAAAGGCTTCTTCATTGAAAGAGCCTCCTGAATATCTACATCATATATCTTGCTGTCCTTCATACCAACAACTCTGTTGCCAATGCCCTGCTCGAGCAGTTCAACAGCGTGATAGCCCATTTCAGTTGCGACAACTCTATCTCTTACTGTAGGAGAGCCGCCTCTCTGAACATGACCGAGAATAGTAGCTCTTGACTCGATTCCGGTAAGATCCTGAAGAGTTCTTGTGATATACTCTGTCTTACCAACACCCTCAGCAACTACAATGATAAAATGTGTCTTGCCTGACTTCTTTGTCTGCTCCATCTTCTGAGCAATAGCATTGAGGTCATAAGGCTTCTCAGGTGTGATAACAGCCTCAGCGCCTACAGCAGCAGCAACGTTGATAGCAATGTAACCAGCGTTTCTGCCCATTACCTCAACTACTGAACATCTGTCATGTGACTGTGCTGTATCTCTGATCTTATCAATCATTTCCATAGCCGTGTTCATAGCTGTGTCATAACCGATAGTATATTCTGTGCATGAAATATCGTTGTCTATAGTACCAGGCAGACCAATACATGGGATACCCTGTGCTGAAAGGTCAGCCGCACCTCTGAATGAACCGTCACCACCGATAACTACGATACCGTCAAGACCCATTTCAAGACACTTATCTCTGCCCTTCTTTACGCCCTCGATATCTCTGAATTCAGGACATCTTGCAGTATAAAGACAGGTACCGCCTCTCTGGATTATGCCTGAAACAGTTCTTGCATTCATCTCAATAACTTCACCGTTAAGAAGGCCGTTATATCCTCTGAGGATACCTACGACTTCCATACCCTTTGCAAGACCAGCTCTGCATACTGCTCTGACAGCAGCGTTCATTCCCGGAGCATCTCCTCCGCTGGTAAGTACACCAATTTTCTTAGCCATGTAAAATACCTCCAAATCAGGAAACAATTTATCTTGTTACTTTCCTAATAATCTATAATGAGCATAGCACAAAGCCCCTGAATTGTCAAGGGCTTTGTTTATTTTTTAACATTTTATTAAACGTTTTCGTTATTCAGCAGGCACAGCAACCGGAACTGGTGTTGTTTCAGAAGAGCTGCCTGTGTTCGTATCAGGCTTAGGCTCTGTTGCCTTTGTTGTAGTGGTCGTAGTAGTCACAAGACCTGCGGAAACTGTAACTGTAAGCACATCACCATTTTTAACATTCACAGTGTTTCCAACATTAACGCTTGTCGCCATAACATATCCTGCAGAAACAGAGCTTGAGAAATCGGTAACGACCTTATACTTGATATTATAAGAATCAAGCAGCTCAAGGTAAGCCTTCTTTGACAGGCCAGAGAAATCAGGAACAGGAACATTTTCAGGGCCAGCACATACTTTAAGAACAAGCTCATTTTTCAAAGACGGATCAAAATCAGTACCCTCTGGTATGCTCTGCTCTTTAACAACGTCCTTATCGTCAACATCAGAATAATAATATTCAGCCTTGATGGTAAAATCCTCACCAAGCTGTTTTACAACAGTATTGTATTCCAGACCCACAACGTTAGGCATTATAGCGCCATAGCCATATTCTGACTGACTTTCAGCATCAGTCACCTTAGGCGTAGCAACTGTGGTGCTGTAAACGAATACCTCGCTGTCAACTCCATCTGCATCATCAGAAGAAATGACCTTATCCTCAGACGAATCATTATTGCTGTCCGACGGACCTGAAAACAATTCATATAGCAGAAAAACTGAAAGCAAAAGCACTATCACAAGCACCGTCCAGCCTATTATCGTAGCCGTTTTATTCTTAGGCTTTTCTTCCTCACGAGTCTGCTGTGGCATTTGCCTTGACTGCGTTCTTTGTCTTGGAACATGCTGTATAGGAATAGTCTGAGTTGAACCCTTAGGGTGTTCCATATGCGTTGTATGCTGCTCAAAAAGTGCAGTAACAAGCTCTGAAACTGTCTGTATTCTTTCTTCACCACGAACTCTCATAGCTCTTGAAAGAACTCGTGAGATATGCTGTGGTATTCTCGGATTGACTCTGCAAGCTTCGACCATAGTATCATTCTTTGTACGGGTATAAGCGTCAAGGGGCATACAGCCTGTTAGTATTCTATAAAGAACTGCAGCAAGTGCATAAACGTCAGTCCATGTGCCCTGCCATTCTAACGAAGAATATTGCTCAGGGGCGGTATATCCTGAATAGAACTCAGGAGAAAGCCCTGTATTGGATGTTCTTATAGAACTTATGCAAAAGCCTGTAAGTTTAAGCTCACAATCAGTTGTAACAATAATATTTTCAGGAGATATTCCCCTGTGTATGATACCTGCATTATGTATAATGCTCAATGTTGTAAACAATGGCACGAAAAGCTTTTTGACCTGTTCCCATGTGAGAAAACCTGTATTTGACTGTAAAAATTTCTTTAGCGTCACGCCCTCAACATATTCGAGTATGACATATGTCGTATTATTCTCGCAAAACATATCCTTTGCCGTGGCGATATGCTGAAGATTTCTCATGCGTGAAAGAACTTTGTTCACGTCTGCAAACTCAGACATAAATGTCTTATACTTAGCCAGACAATCTGGATTCACCACAAGTCGCTGACTTTCGCTATCTCTTTCGCAAAGAGTGTCAGGCATATACTCTCTTGCCACACACTTGCATTTGCCAACCATATCGTAGCAAATGTAAGACGCACCCTCACCATTATATGAAAGCATTTTTCCGACTATATATCTGTTGTCAAGCACTGTTCTCGGTGCAAGATAAGCCTGTAAATGCGGGATATCGTCGGTATAGCTACAATAATGACAGCGACCGTCAGAACCAAGTTCGTTCATACAGCCCATACATAATTTAGTACTAGGATCCATACCGAACCTCCTTTTTACGTTATTCATCAATTTATATTAGCAACAAACCGAGCATAAGTCAAGTTTTTTTGTGAAATTGTAGAATTTACGCAACAATTTGTATTTCTTTTGTAACATTATGACCCTTTTACAGATACTCAGGATAAACAAGCGTAGAAGAATAATAAAGATACTTATTATCTGTATCAAACGTTACATTAAGCACCACAGGCTGATCATCACCTGCGTCATTCTCATACCAATAGCGATATATATAATTTTTAGTGTCTTTTGACCATACTATGCCGTAATATTCAAGGTCTATGGCATCTGACAAGCTGTTCCACTTTGCTCCTTGTTCAAACTTATCAAGGTTGATAGCTTTACTCTTTTTTTCACCGTTTGCATTGTTTTTAAGCACCTTGAAATTTGAATATTTTACAGTTTGTATACGTTCTTCATCATCAACAGTAACAAGTGCCGCCCATTCAGGATAATTTATGCCATCAACATTAACACTGTCATCAGACTCAATGATATAATCAAAATTCAGTGCATTGTTCACTCCTTGAAAAGCCGATTCGTCCTTAAAGTGCATATCAAGCTTTTTCTGAGCCTTTGCAACATCTACGCCGATATATTCAGAAATGCTCTCAGCGGTGTTTTCACCCTTTCCGCTTATAATATTCACAACGATAAGGACGACAAGCACCACAAGAAGCACTACCGCCACTGTTATAAGAATAAGCTTGAGCTTGCTTTCAGACAATTTATGTTTTTTCTCACCCACTATTTCCACATTTAGCGGTTTATTCTGCTTTTTGAAACGCTTCATGATAGATGTATTTTTGTCTGGTCTTAATCTTGTGTCACAGTTAGGACAGAAAATGTCATCATCGTCAACTGACTTGTGGCATTTAGGACACTCCATAAAAACAACTCCCTTTTGCAACATCCGTGCATTTGCACACTTTTTCAAAACAAGTATACCATAATCTCTGTAAAAAGTCAACAAACGAAAAACAGCGGACAGAAGTCTATCCGCTGTAAAAAACATATATCAGAAGTGCATCTGGTCAGGGTCTTCGATATCCTTTGCAAAACAGCCTGCAACAGGTATCGTTTTGCTGCGATACTTTGAAAGGCCTGCTGCTGTCTCATCGTCAACGATAAATGCCTTATCAACAACTGCATTCTTCGCTTTAAGTGTCATGACCTGAACGCCTATAGTATCTCTCGTGGACTTAGGCATAAGAAGTGCAGTATCAAATATCATTGCTCTGCCGTTAGTTGTGCGAAGCATTATCTCAGCGTTATCCTGCACAAAGAACATTCCCACAAGCTTAGCCTTTGCAGAATAAGCATTGGCAAGCTTCTTTCTGTTGGTCTTTGTTTCATAGGCATTGAGCGGCACTTTTGCCACCTTTCCGTTTTCAAAACAGAATATCATATAGCCCGAATAATCTACAGTATTCACCATGGACACAACGCCCTCACCGTCATCAAAACCAAGCTTTGCAGGAATATAGTCGCCAAGAGAGCTTGCCTTTGTGTCGGCAAACTGTGATACCTTGGTCTTATACACAGCCGCCTTGTCTGAGAAGAACAGAAGCTCCGTTTTGTTGGTGCTTACCATTTCCTGAAGCGGACCGTCGCCCTCTTTATACTTCTGCTCGCTTGCCATTCTCAGTGATTGCGGAGTACATTTCTTGAAATAACCGCTTTGAGATAGGAAAAGCTTGCAGGCATAGTCAGGGATATCGTCCTCTATGTCTATCTCCTCGACATCAGTCTTATAATAGAACTGAGTTTTTCTTGGCTGACCATACTTCTTTGAAACTTCCTTTAATTCGGAAATGATGATATTCTTTATTTTTCTGTCGCTTCCAAGAATATCTTCAAGCTCTGCAATAGCTTTTTCAAGGTCCTCAGTTTCGGCAGTTCTTTTGAGGATATACTCACGGTTAAGGTGTCTGAGCTTTATTTCAGCCACATAATCTGCCTGTATCTCGTCAATGCCGAATCCAACCATAAGGTTAGGAACGACCTCTGTTTCTTCTTCCGTTTCTCTGATTATTTTTATAGCCTTGTCTATATCAAGAAGTATCTTTCCAAGACCTTTCAGAAGGTGGAGCTTGTCTTTCTTCTTTGCAAGGTCAAAGCTTGTTCTGCGTCGAACGCAATCCATTCTGAACGCTACCCATTCTTTAATTATATCATAAACGCCCATTATTCTTGGATAGCCGTGAACAAGTATATAGAAATTGCATGAATACGAGTCCTGAAGCGGCGTCAGCTTATAAAGCTTTTGCATAAGCTTGTCAGGGTCTACGCCCTTTTTGATATCTATACCTATTTTCAGACCGTTAATGTCCGTTTCATCACGGATATATGATACCTCTCTTATCTTGCCTGCCTTAACGAGAGCAATTATCTTCTCGATTATTGCTTCAACTGTGGTAGTGGCAGGTATCTCAACGATCTCAAGACACCTTGACTCCTTGTCATACTGATATTTTGCTCTCAGCTTTACAGAGCCTTTTCCTGTGCGGTATATCTTATCAAGCTCCTCCTCATCATAGAGAAGTGAAGCACCGCCCGGAAAGTCAGGTCCTTTCAGCGTTTCAAGAGCGTTGAAATCAGGATTTTTCATAAGTCCGATAGTTGTCTCGCAAACCTCGCTGAGATTGAACGGACAAACTGATGAAGCCATAGAAACGCCGATACCAACATTTGCATTAACAAGTATTGACGGGTAAGTAGCAGGAAGCAAGGTCGGCTCTGTGGTGGTGTTATCATAGTTAGGAACAAAATCAACAGTGTCCTTGTCTATATCTCCGAAAAGCTCCTGACAAATAGGCATAAGCTTTGCCTCAGTGTATCGTGAGGCAGCATACGCCATATCTCTTGAATATGCCTTACCGAAGTTACCCTTGCTCATTACATATGGGTGCAAAAGCGCTTCATTGCCCTGTGAAAGTCTTACCATGGTTTCATATATAGCACCGTCGCCGTGAGGATTGAGCCTCATGGTCGCACCAACGATATTGGCAGACTTTGTGAGCTTTCCGTTTAAAAGTCCCATTTTATACATGGTATAAAGCAGTTTTCTGTGTGAGGGCTTAAAGCCGTCTATCTCAGGGAACGCTCTTGATACCAAAACGCTCATGGCATACGGCATATAGTTCTTTTCAAGAGACATTGTTATCTTTTCGTCTGCAACAAGTCCTGCACCCTCGATATATGCGTTGTTATTTGGTTTAGCAGTCTTTTTAGGCTCTGCCTTTTTTCTTGCCATAAAATCTATCCTTTCTGCGACGAATATATTTTCAGATGCAAATTATGAAATATCCGCCATATCAAGATAATCAACACCATTATTGGTGATGAAATCTTTTCTTCCCTGCAGATCGTCACCCAAGAGCATATCGAACATCCACTGTGTCTGCTCGATATCGTCAGGCTCTATCTTTATGAGACGTCTTGTGGCAGGGTCCATTGTCGTAAGGCTCATCATCTCCGCCTCGTTCTCGCCAAGACCTTTTGAACGCTGGATATCAAACTTTTTATTGCCTATCATTTTGAGTATCTTTGTCTTTTCGTTCTCGTCATATGCAAAGTAAGTCTTGTCGGAAGTCGTTATCTCAAAGAGCGGTGACTCCGCAATATAAACATATCCTTTTTCAATAAGGGTCGGCACAAGTCTGTAAAGCATTGTGAGTATAAGCGTTCTGATGTGGAAGCCGTCAACGTCGGCATCGGTACAAATAACTATTTTGTTCCAACGGAGATTGTCAAGATTGAACATGGATATCTCCTTGTTCTTGCCCGTCTTGACCTCAACGCCGCAGCCTATGACTTTTATAAGATCTGTGATTATCTCGTTCTTGAAAATCTTACCATAGTCAGCTTTCAAACAGTTGAGTATCTTTCCTCTTACAGGGATAACAGCCTGAAACTCTGCATTTCTTGCCATTTTTACAGAACCGAGCGCCGAGTCGCCCTCCACGATATAAAGCTCACGCTGAGAAAGGTCTTTTGAACGGCAGTCAACGAATTTCTGCACCTGATTTGAAAGGTCGATAGAGCCTGCAAGCCTTTTCTTCAGGTCTATTCTTGACTTCTCAGCCTTTTCACGGCTTCTCTTGTTTACAAGAACCTGCTCTGCTATCTTCACCGCTTCGTCAGGATTTTCAATAAAGTATATCTCGAGATTGTGCTTCAAGAACTCTGTCATGCACTCCTTGATAAACTTGTTTGTAATAGCTTTCTTTGTCTGATTGGCATATGAAGTCTGTGTAGAAAATGAACTTGAAACAAGCACCAAGCAATCCTCAATATCCTGAAAAGTAATAGGCTTTTCGTTTTTCAGATACTTATTGTTGCTTTTGAGATAAGCATTTATCTGAGATGTGAAAGCACTCTTTACAGCGTCCTCCGGTGAGCCACCATGTTCAAGAAAGCTTGAATTGTGATAATATTCAAGACATTTTACCTGATTAGAGAAAGTGAATGCCACAGAAAGCTTTACCTTGTAATCGTCCTTGTCCTCACGGTCACGACCCTTGCGGTCGCCTGTGAAAAACTGCACCGAGGTCAGAGGCTTTTCACCTGCTATCTCTGCAACATAATCGGCGATACCATTCTCATAATAGAACGTCTTTTCTTCAAAAAAATTGTTCTCACGCTGTATACGCAGGATAAATGTGATATTAGGGTTTACTACAGCCTGCTTTTTCAGAACGTCCTCAAAATATTCGTTCTCAATTTTTATATCAGTGAAAACTTCAAGGTCAGGTCGCCACTGTGTCTTTGTACCTGTCTTTTTCTGCTTTGTTTCTTCCTTCTTAAGACCGCCAACGTTTCTTCCCTTTTCAAAGTGCAGGTCATACTTATATCCGTCACGGAAAACCTCGACGTCCATAAACTCAGATGAATACTGCGTCGCACAAGCACCTAGTCCGTTAAGACCCAACGAATATTCATAGTTATCTCCGCCGTTATTATTATACTTGCCACCTGCATAAAGCTCGCAGTAAACAAGCTCCCAGTTATATTTTTTCTCACGCTGGTTAAAGTCAACAGGACAACCACGTCCGAAGTCTTCCACCTCGATAGAATCGTCATTGTACTTTGTAACGATTATCTTATCGCCATGACCGTCACGAGCCTCGTCTATAGAGTTTGAAAGAATTTCAAAAACAGAATGTTTACAGCCCTCAAGTCCGTCAGAGCCGAATATTACCGCAGGACGCTTTCTTACTCTGTCTTCCCCCTTAAGGGATACTATATCTTCATTTGTATATTCCTTTTTATTTGCCATTTCTCATTTCCTTTCTTACGGATCTGAAGAATTTTTTACATACAAATTATATTATAACACAAAGTCAACGATTTTGTAAATACATTAATTAAACATTTTTCAGAGCAAAGCCGAACATTTGTTTTGTTACTAATAAACAAAAACATAGGCTATTGATTATTTGAAAAAAATATTATATAATATAGGTAGCTTAAAAAAATCGGAGGACAAAATGGATATTACGATAAATGCACCGCAGACCGAAAGCAACTCAAACTCTGCCAAAGCAATGTCCCTTAACAATGGGCTGATATGGTTCATGTGCTTTGTTCCGCTTATCGGCTTGTTTCTTGAAAACTATGCAAACTCTGCCACTGCAGGAGCGTTCCTGTGGATACTTGTTCCGCTGTTCATGATAGGCTGTTCCATTGCAGATTGCAAACAGCTTATAAAGCATGGCATTGATGCTGCACACCTTTTCAAATGGGTATGGCTAACGCCTTTTTATGTTTATAAGCGTGAAAAGCTTTGCGGCAGAGAACTTTACAAAGCGATAATGTGTGGATTTTTCATTATCGCTGCACTGTTCATGAATGGTTTTACGCAGAGCATAAAAATAGACAACGACTATATGCTCGTATCTGCACAGAACAGTTATGTGCAAAGCCTTGACAACTTTTCGGGAAATTCAGCAAAGGTAATCGGTGAGTGCATAGCTTCTTATCTGGGTGAGGACGCAAAGTGGGATTGCACAAAGAACGGTCACAACTACACAGTAACAGTAAAAGGCAAACATGGCTCTGATAACTACACTATTTCCTTTTTAATAGTATATGACGGCTTCACCTACAGAAAATTCACCATTTCAGACGTGATAAAAAATAAAGTATCACTCCGTGACGATGAATTTAGTGCTGTATGCAAGGAGATATTCATAGAAGATAGAAGCGATACTGACAGCAGCAATGCAGAAAGTTCAAATCCACAAGCAAAATAATTTCATGAGCGGACTTTGTTCCGCTCTTTTTTTGTCAGTGTACATAAATGTGTACAAACTGATATGGCACGATTTGTGTATATGCACAAAAGTGATAAATTTGTCACTTACACTATTGACTTTGCATACATAAAGTGATATTATTGTCACATAAGGTGATAAATAAATCACTTTTAATATACAGTTATATAATAAGTAGAGCTAAAGAAAAAGACAATGACATTAAAAGGAGCAGACAGAAAATGAAAAAAGAGAAGAAGAAAATAACACTGAGAGAATATCACAAAAAGCGTATGGTAACAGGAATTGCAATACTTGTCACAGAGATATTTGAAAACACGGTGGAGCATTACAAGCTTGATAATACAACATGGGCGACGGTGATATTCGTTGTGTTGGCTGCTATCACGGCTTTATTTGCAGTAATATGGCTGTATGCAAGCTGTCAGAAAGTTGACAAAGAGGACGAAATGGCAAAAGAAAATATGCTCAAGGCACATCAAAGTATCACAAAAATGTTTTTGATAATATTAGCAGTAGCGATCTTTATATCAATGTTCTGGGACGGAAGTATAACCATAAAGATAAACAGCGACAGACTGTATCAAGTATGGTTTATATTCTGGTTCAGTTATATGACCCTTGAAAGCGGATTTTTCCTCCACCATGAGGGCAAGCTCAGCACCGATGAGGAGGACGAGTAATGCCGGAGCTAAAAACAAAACTCAAGGAATACCGTGCCAAGCTTGACATGAAGCAGGGTGACCTTGCCGAAAAAGTGGGCGTCAGGCGTGAAACTATCATACGTCTTGAAAAAGGACAATACAATCCGTCATTAAAGCTTGCAATGGATATTGCAAAGGTATTTGGTGTATCTGTAGAGGATATTTTTTCATTTGAAGATGAATAAAGCTGAAAATACAGTAAAGCAGACGGTTTGCAGGATTTTGGTGCAGAAGAAAAGCATATACTGAAAATGCAAATACAGACATATAAGCACATATTCTAACGTAGATAGATAAATATTGAATATACATTGCTTATGCTATGATTATCTTTAGTTTACGCCATATTACTGTGTATATTAGTGTAAAAGGTAAAAGTGAAATGAATTGTGAGAAATCGAGAGAAATGGAGCAAAACGAAGAGAATTAAAGAGAATGAGGGATATAAATTAAAAATTCGGCGTTTTGGCCATTGACAATCGTGAAAAGCTGTTGTATAATAGACAACGTTGTGAGTTCACAGGGCGAAAAATGCGGCTGTGAACAGACTTTTTAAAATTCTGAATGGAGGAAATAATATGTCAACTTATATGCCAAAAGCAGGCGACATTACTCGCACATGGTATATTCTCGACGCTGAAGGTCAGTCACTCGGTAGAGTTGCTGCTAAGGCTGCTCACATTCTTCGTGGCAAGCACAAGCCAACTTACGCACCACACGCTGACTGCGGCGACCATGTAATCATCATCAACACAGATAAGGCTGTTCTCACAGGCAAGAAGCTTGATCAGAAGTCTTACAAGTGGCACACAGGCTGGATCGGCGGTCTTAAGGAGATCAAGTATTCAGATATGATGGCTAATCAGTCAGACAGAGCTATGACAATTGCTGTTGAGGGTATGCTCCCTAACAACACACTTGGCAGAGCTGCTGCAAAGAGACTCAGAGTATACAAGGGTGCTGAGCATAACAATGCTGCTCAGAAGCCTGTTAAATACGAACTGTAAGGAAGGAGCAATTTAGATGTACGAATCAAAGCAGCCATATTTCTATGGCACAGGTAGAAGAAAACATTCTGTTGCCCGTGTTCGTGTTTACGAGGGTACAGGTAAGATCACAATCAACGGCAGAGACATTGACGATTACTTCGGTCTTGAGACACTCAAGCTCATCGTTCGTCAGCCATTTGCTGTAACAGATACAATGGATAAGTACGATATCGTTTGCACAGTAACAGGCGGTGGAGTAACAGGTCAGGCTGGTGCAATCAGACACGGTCTTTCAAGAGCTCTTCTTCAGGCTAGCGATGAGTTCAGACCTCTCCTCAAGAAGGAAGGCTTCCTCACTCGTGACCCAAGAATGAAGGAAAGAAAGAAGTACGGTCTCAAAGCCGCAAGACGTGCTCCACAGTTCTCCAAGAGATAATCAGATACCTCAAAACTTGCGTATTTACGCACTTTGCGAGTGGTCAAATACTCTTTGGCCAACATTTGGTCAATTCAAAACCTCTCTGTTCGCGCAGGGAGGTTTTTTTATTTGCCTTTATGCAAGGCACAGCTCGATCTGTTCGGCAGTTCGGGCTTTTGTTTTACGCAAAACATCAGCGTAGATGTCAGCAGTTACGTTCACATCACAGTGACCAAGATGCTCAGACACGACTTTCAAGTCGATACCGCTGTTTAAGAGCATTGTAGCGTTGCAATGACGGAGCTGATGAAGAGTCATATCCTCAAATTCCGTTCCTTTGGTGAAGCGTTTGAGTGACTGATAGACTGAATTACGGTCACGGTAGTTTCCTCTTGCTGATACGAACACCATTTCAGGATGAGCGAAGTTATCACCGAGGGCATATTTCAGCTTTTCGATATACTCTTTCTGTGCAAGAAGAATCTTTTTCAGCTCCTGCCCCATACCGATGATGCGGATACTGCTCTCGGTCTTAGGATCAGTCAGTTCATGCTTTCCGCCTATGTCGGTCAACGTGTGGTTTATCGAGATAGTGTTGTTCTCAAAGTCGATATCCTCCCAAGCAAGTCCAAGGCACTCTCCCGAACGCATACCCGTGTAAAGCAGAACCTTGATGATACGCTTGAAGTCCTCGTCCCACGGCTTACTTTCGAGGTATTCCATGAACCTTTTGAGCTTGTCTTCCTCTAAAGCCTTGTTTTTACGGCTCTTCTTCCGCTTCGGCAGTATCACGTTACGGCAGGGAGTGTCACGAATGAAGCCCTGCTCTGCTCCTCTGCGGAAGATGCTCTGCACTATGACGTACAGTTTCTTTACCGTCGCAGGGCTCAAGTTATAAGACTGCATTATCTGCGTCAGCCTGGGAGCGTTGATGTCCTTTACCTTAACATTACCGAGAACAGGCTCGATGTGGTTCTTGTACTGCCCCTTGTAGGTATAGATCGTGCTTTCTTTCAGTTCCTGCGGAGCGTAGTTTGTGAAATACCAATCTGCAAGCTCGGAAAAACGCATATTTTCGTTCAGCTGAGAGTAACCTTTGCAGTGTCTCTCGAACTCGAAAGCGTACTCCTGGGCGAGTTTTTCGGCTTTCTTTGGTGTCACTCCGTCAGGTGGAGTGTAGGTCGTTGATTTTACAAGCTGTTTGCCGTTCATATCATAACCGACAAACACCCTGATGCGGAATGTGTTTCTACGTTTTGTTATATTTGCCAATGTAAATCCTCCTAAATTTACACTATGGCATATCTCTGTATTTAGCATTGTAGCGCACTATTCTATCTTTGTCAAGCACTTTCGGAGATATGCCATAGCTTTTTGTCTTTTATTCTAACTCTGCATTTCTTGTTTTGTTAAACTTATACCGGGCAAAATCCTCCGCAAGTCCACAAGCGGATATGAACGCCCTTGCTTTCTGTAGATCACGGGATAGCTGATCTTCACGCTTGATGCGCTGTGCTTCGGTGTTCAGCTTCTTACGGCTAAGGTAATGAGCATCCTCCTCTTTCTTCTTGTAGTCGGCAAGCTCCGAGGAAACAGCTTCAAACTGCTGTTTCATAGCACTAAGCTCCTGTACGGCTGCGTCACGCTCTTTTTTCAGCTTCTTGATGTTCTTCTCCATGGCTACATACTTCTTTGCGGTGTCGCTGAGCTTGTCATAGTCCTCTTTAAAGAGTGTGACCTTTTTGCCGAACATAGACTCCTTGGCTTCGATGCTCTCAATCTCGCCTATGTTCACTTTTTTCTTTGCCAGTTTCTCAAACTCGGCAACAGTCTCGTCACGTTCGGCGGTGAGCCTTTCAATCTCAGCATTGAGAGCATTTATCTTGTCCTGATGTTCGCCGTACTCCTTGACCTTATAACTGTAACCCCTGGACTTCTTCGGTTCGGAAATTTCAATGCCGTGAGCATTACAGATATTCTTTAAAATATCCCACTCGCTGCGTCTCCAACGGTCATTCGCTTTCGCATCATTTCCGAAGCCCATTTCCTCCGTAGCCTTGTTCTTCGCATTGCGGACTTCAAGCCCACGAGTGAAGTGACCTACGGGGATATAATTGATGTGCAGGTGCGGAGTTGATTCATCAAGATGCAGCACCGCATTGAACACATAGAAGTTAGGATTTCTCGCCTGGAATCCCTCCATATATTCACGCAGACATTCAGTCGTTATCTCGGCATCAGGAGTGCCGACGCCAGTGTCTTTTCTTGTTCCGATATAAACGAGATGTTCGTAGAAGCTTTTTTGCTTGTTCGTGCCTGTAATAACACTCTTGCTCGGCAGGCGATTGAACAGGTGTTCAAAGTAGTTACCGATCTTACGATCCTTTCTTTTCTGATTAGCGTTGTATCTCTCAACCGCTTCATCGAAAAGCTGATGATAAGCATCACTCAGAGCCTGCTGAACGAACACAACATTGTTCGGTGTTCTGGAGCTGTCGATATTCTTGGCAGAGAACTCTCTGTTGTTATGTGAAAGGCTGCCTTTACCCTCGCACATCGAGATAGATTTTGTACTCATGTTATAGTCTCTCTTTCATAAAATTTTTTTCATCATGTAAGCCCTGACGGGCTTGAAGAATTACGCACAAGACAGAGCTTGTGCTACTAAGAACATTTACGCCCTGTCGGGCTTTGAAGAATTTCGCATAAGACGGAGCTTATGCTCCATATAGCCCTGATGGTCAAATTGGGTTGCAACGATACGGAGATCGGCAACCCAAACGGTGCGAAGCACCGGATTTTACTTGCGGTGCGCCGCCAGTAACCCCAAAGCACTTTTGACAGCCGCCTACACGACTATCAAAAATGCCGGGGCTCTGCGAGGCTCTTATCGGCTGGCGGAGCAGCCGAAATTGTGGGTACGGTTATTCTGAATCGTACCCGTGAGAACTGCGGAAATCCGCATTACAATTTTGAAAAATCAGCTCTCATTTTTTCTGAAAATCTGCTATCTCAGCAACGTTATTTTTCATGGAAAGCCGACCAGCTTTGTTGCAGTTTATGAACTCAAAACAAAGGTACTCTGCGTAGTCCAGATGATGCAAGGAATATACAAAACGCTCGTCACATTCTTCATTGGGAGAAGCAGGAGCAAATTCTCTCCATTCACGCATCCGCCACAGATAATCATTGAGTGTTCGCCACGCTGACTTCTCCCATTCTTCATAGGCTCGTTTTTCTCGGACTCGCTTCTGATATTCGGACACTTTTTCCGCAGTCGGAGCTTTGCCGATTTCGATATGCAGAGCGTAATCATCGTTGAGCTTTTTCACAGCATCAATAGGCTTGTCCAATCCGAACATTTTCTGCGTGAAACCGATAACGTCAACGTGCGTTCCGCAGCCGAAGCAATGAAGAGCATCGGGATAAATTTTAGCAGAGGGAGTACGCTCGTTATGAAACGGGCAAAGTGTCATACCACCACGGGATATTTCAAGACCATATCCCTCCGCTACCGTTCTCATATCAATAGCAGATTTTACTTGCTCGAATACCGTCAATTCTGGAAATAGTTAAGCAGGTCAGCCTTGTTGACAAGTATCTTTCCACGAACACCTTCGCCTGTGCGGATATACTTGATCTTGTTCTGAGCTACAAGCATACGGACAGTGTGTTCGGAAAGCCCGTCAATAAGCTCGGTACATTCCTTGACGGTCAGCATCTTCACCTTTTCAGGTGCAGGAGCTTTGGTTGTTTCGGGGACTGCGACCTCATTCGGCTCTCTGTCGTAAGCGACAGCGGTCATGAGTTCAAGTATCTGGTCGAGAAGCTGTTCTTTTCTTTCGTTTGTCATAATTAAAATCCTCATCTTTCTATCTAAGAGTTTTGTGTTTTATGAACTTTGAACATTTTGAGCATTTTGCAGTTTCAAAGTGTGCAAAATGCGGAAAGTTCAGATTTCATCATCTGTAAATGTTCGGGTTGATGATAACGTCTGTTATCGTTTTGTTGTTTGCACCCTTGCTTGTGTTGCGGACAATATACCTGTATTCCTCCAGCATATCCATTGTCTCAGCAAAGTCGGCGGCGTTCTTAAATAGTGTGCATCTGCACAACTTGTACAGGTCATTCTGCCTGATATTTGTGATGTGCTTGGAGCGTATCTTGTTTATCACACGTTCTGCCTTTATCGTTCCGTGGTCAACGTCACCGAGACTGTACGCATATATCGCCTGTTCACGGAAATACTCACCGATCTCGATAGCGTTACAGAACGTATCAAGCGTGACAAGGTTCTCCGCTGGCTCAACACCATTCAAAGCACACTTGATACAGTGAATGATACCGCACAGGCGGAGCAGTTCGCCGTGATACTTACCGCCCCAGTCTTTGCAGAATGCCATATCCGTGAGGAGCATCGGCTCAATACGCCTGTTGTAGTAATCTACGAACTCACCGTATGTCTTTTCATCGAAATGGAGATACAGCTCCTTTTCGTCGTGATAAGCAAACTTCTTACTGAGGAGTTTGTATATCAGCTTCTTGTAATTCTCTGCAACAGTTTCGGGAACAGCCTGTGTATCGTACTTACGATGACCGATATTGCTTACGGGGAAACAATACAGAAAACGTGCTATCAGTCCGCTGCCACGAAACACAGGATTATTTATCATGCTATCGAACATATAGGGCTGACACGCAAGACAGATGCTCATGTACGGCTTTTTCAGCACTATACTCGCCCTGGTCGCTCTGTCGCTGATATACGTTTCACCGTTCCACGATTTCAGCAAGAGATCAAGGTTCGGGATATTGTTGCTGTATCGCCCGCTGAAATTACCGAGCATTCCTGATTCATCGGATATCATCAGGAGTGTGCCGTTTTCTTCAAGCAGATTTACAAGAGATTCGGGCGTAACATCGTCAACAGCTATCCTGCGGAAATTGCTCGGTGGCATATTGCTCAGCTCTGTTCGGAGCTTGGCTATCTCCTCGGCGGTAACGTCTTTCTTCTTTTCAAGTGCTTCGAGCTTGCTCACAAGCAGCTTTCGTTCTGCCTGCGCCGTGTAGATGTCCTGCTTGTTATGCTCGTTCCAGTCGTGAGCGAACTGTATATACGGTCGTTTGATAAGAGAGATAACAGGAGACTTCTTGAAGCTCGGCTCTGCTATCGTCAGGGTGTCGAGTACCAGCGGCTCAGTATGGTCACGCTTGGCTGACATTCTGTACACTCCCGAAAAGCAGTAGCTCACTGCCGAGAGTATTGAAGTGCCTGCCATAGCAACGTCCGTTGATGTGGTAGTCGCTATTGCGTCTGCCATATCACCTATAATAGATGGAAGTGCGTTCACAGGGAACGGCAGGAGGTTTGTCCCGTCGGGACGGAGTGGTGTGGGCTGAACCCACGTTGTTTCGTTGTTCAACTATCATCTTCCTTTCATGTTAACTAAGAAGCGCTTCTATATAGGTGCAGAAAAAGCAGCTTTTTCAACCTGAATAGATTGAATATCGAAAAAAAGTTTACATTTTTCTGCTGTCAGCCGATCTTTGCCTGCTGACATGACCATTGTAACATTTCTTTCGGAGGTCTTGTGCGTGTATTGCGTATTTACGCAAAAGAATACGCATAATATTTTTAAATACGCTGTATGTTACGCTATAATACGCATTAAAATTGACATATTGCGTGTGATGTGTTATAATATCAGAAGATACCGAAAGCGAGGAGAGCGTATGGGAATTACGACAATTTACCGTATAAACGAAACAGACCGCACGATAAATATCGCACAGTCTGTTATTGATACCGATGAAAGCATACACGGTGCAGTCCTGAATACGAGAACATACACTTTTGATGAGCTGATGAATCAGCATAAAGTGTTCTGCGAACATACCGAGCCTTATGACGCTTTCAAGGACAGGCTCAACAGCGCCTTGCGTATTGACAAGAGCATTGAAGTCAGCACCGATGATATGATAGCAAGGTTTATAGCTGAATATGGGGAGAATATCTTTTTCAGAGGATATGTCAGCTCTGTTATTGAGTTCTATGACAAGGAGAGGCACGTCCTACTGAAACCGAATGACGTTGTTATCGCCAAGCTCAACAGAAGAAAGATACAGGACGAGGTTTCCCGAAAGCTAATGGAGTTCATGGATACGCAGTTCGCCCTGATGTGCAGTGATGCGTATTTCAGCCATAAGTCTACTATGGAGCATTTTATGATACAGTCCGGAAGAACGGTAGTTGCTGCCGATGATTACACATTCAATGTGTTCCGTGAGAGCGACAACTGCCTGCTGACCGTCCTTGCGGAGATCGGGCAGCTCGTTCATCATAACAAGTGGACTGTCTGCGAGTGCGGTTTCTGCCATAAGTTGTTCCTCGGAACGGAAGGCGAGGTCTGCTGTCACTCGGCTGAATGTATCGAAACTCAGAAACAACAGAAAGAAACCATATACAAGGAAAACACCAAGGCATATTCAGCCGTGAAGCGTGATTATGATGCTTATGTCCGCAGATATAAGAAGGTTCTCGTTGAAGCAGGTGTTGAGAAGTATCACCCTGCCGAGTTTGACGAGTTTATACAGGCGAAGCAGGAACGTATGGAAGATATGGACAAGCTCAAAAAACGCCTGATACGCAACGGTCTGCCTACCAAGGAGCTTGAAAAACTCAGTGCTAAGTATAAGGCTGAGATGAAGGCTTTGGCGGAGGAGCTTGTTGAGAGATTCGGGAAGAAGGTGTGAACTTTGAATCCGGTGGAGTCAAAGTTACTTAATAACAATATAAGGAGATGATCTTATGTTTTTTATCAGTTATGACACATGGAAAGAAATATGTGATATGTACTTTTCTCTATCATCTGGTTCAAAAAAATCATATTTACAATGGTTTCCACTTTCTAAGCTTTCTAAAAACGATGAGAAAACAATAAGTAGCTTAGATTTTTATGAAAAATACATAGAAAAAGGCAGTTTTATACTTTTTGATAGGTCATCAAATGTCACAGAAAACTATATACTAAAACCAGATGGAAGTTTTAGAGATGCTACATTGATTGATCCGGTTTTATACTTGGTATTGCAGTGTATAGGTAGAGAAATAAATAAAAAGTATAACTCTTTAAGACAGAGCAACATCTTAGTTCATTATGCTGGCAACTATGATAACAGCGATTGCAAGTATAAAGCAGAGTATGACACCTTTTTCAAAGAAATCAATGCCTCAGCGACTGAAAACAGTTATTTTATAAAGACTGATATTCGTAATTTCTTTTCAAATATCAATGTCGACAAATTAATGAGGCAAATTGATAAGGTGTGTAACCAACCATCGCTTACAATCTCACAGACTCAATTATTAATCTACAAATCATTATTGTTATATTGTGGTAATGGACGCTTTCCATTAGTGGAAAACAGTATAGCTTCATCATACTTAGCAACAATTGTTTACTTAGATGTAATTGATGAAAAATTATGCAACTATTTATCAAATAATGTAAAGTGCTTTTCTTCATTTCAAATGATAAGGTATGTAGATGATCTGTATATACTTTTTAACTCAGATTGTGATTTTTCCGAGATACATGAAGCATATAATGAAATAAGGAATTATTACTCTTCGTTACTCAAAGATTTTGACCTATCGCTCAATACTAAAAAATGCAGTTTGAACAAAATAAGTATGATTAATGAAGAATTAAAAAAATCATTATATGACGAATTCTATAATGGCGAGAAGAGAAACATTGAAGACTTGTTTGAAGGTAGATTGCTCAAATTTTTAAATGATATATCGTTCAATCTCATCTTCGATAGCATTGATGTTGATAAATACAACGCCTTAGTAAATGAACATTTTTCATCAGACGATATAGAATTCACACCTTCTGAAGTATATAATTACTTTGTTTACGAAAACTCAAATATCATTCGAACTAAAGAAATAATTGATGTTATAAAAGATATCATAGATCAAAGCATATCGTTTATAAGCCTTGATCCGAAAAGACTAACGGTGTTAATATTGAAAACCAGAGATGAAGAAGCAATAAAATCACTGCTTAATCAATTATTTTCAAGAAACAGAAATGATGTATGGAATACGTATGACACATCCATAGCTATAACATATTTGATTCAACGCCAATTTCAGCATCCAGACCTTCTGCTTATCCTAAAGAATAAGTCACCTTTGTTATATTCTTATTATGAAAACAATTGTCAACAATCATTTATAGATATATTTGAAGATGATGAAATGACGGAATTCTGCAATGTTCTTGATATAGATCAAAAAGCTCAATTTTTGTACTTTATGTACTTATGTGAGAAGAAGAAAAATAATACAATGGCAGCATATGCATACTATAAAAACTTTTTCGATAGGATGACAGCTGATTTGGATTTCAAATATGTAAGCAAACTTAAAAAGCCTAATTATAAAGGATTTTATAAAGAAGGAGCAATAAAAACATTTTACAAAAATATCACTGACAGTGATTTGATAATAAAAACTGCACATGATCTTAGAAACGCCAATCCCCTTTCGCATTCGTCATCTGAATTACTTGATCATACAAATACGACAAGGGAATTATTGGATACAATTTGCAAATTAAGAGAAATTATAAATGAATACATTGAAAAAGCAAATGATAATCAGATTTAGTTCTTGTATTATGATAGGCATCAAATTAAAATAGTAAATGCAAAACACGATTTTACAAAATCAGTTGGGACGAAATTAATAGAGTGAAATCAAACTTATATGGAGGATAAAAATGAATAACAATGCTAAATGGCTTAATAATCTTGTTGATGCTAAAATACTGAGTGATAACTTGATATTTATTTCGTTATTTATTGCAGTTTATGAGAACTTTTCGGATTATGTAGTATCTAATATTGAATCTTTCTTATGCGAAGAATCGATTGAAAATGGTGAATATGTAATAAAGAAAACGCAGGTTTATCGTGATGAGATCAAAAACAGAGTTGTTGATGACAAAAACAATAAAGATATCACTAAAGCTTCGTTTCTATGGCTTAAGGATAATACTGCAATTTCCGGCAGCGACTATGAACTGTTTTTGAAATTGAAGGGTATAAGAAACAAATATGCACATGAATTGACAAGTATTATACTTTCGGGTATAGATGAAAAAGAAGATATCAAATTGTTTTTTGATATGATTGCCTTATATAAAAAGATAACAAAATGGTGGTTCATCAATATTGAAGCACCCATATTGGGATGTGAAGTAGATGAAGATGCTGAGATTTATAATTCTGCTAATGGAGCTTTTGATTTAATTATCAATGTGCTGTATAACGGGAAATCAGAAGAGTACAAAAAGATGCTCGAAGAATTAGAACAAAAAGGAGCACCTCTACACGGGAAAGGACGGCGGTAAGACACATAACTACGGTCTGAACTTCTCGGATATGGACTTTCTCAGGGAGTTTACAGTGCTGAGTTATCAGGTTATGTTTACGGGGGTAGAATAAAATGAAGCTCTATGGATGTAGTTTATTCATAGAGCTTTTTGTATACTGAGAATAAGAATAGCATTCGTAATTTGTGCAATCATACAAACTTATCAATTTAATACTACAATTACTTGCTTTTGCTACATTGTTGTGTTATACTACATTTTGAGAGGAGGTATTATATGAATACTTATACCGTAAAAGAAATTGCTGATATGCTCAAAACTAATCCCGAAACTGTCAGACGTTGGATAAGGTTGGGGAAACTTGATGCAGATCAGTCATCTCGAAAAGGTGGCAATGTTGTTTCTGAGCAGAGTTTAAATAAATTCCTGAAAACCACTCCCAAATATGCGGGAATAGCCGCCAGCACAATAGGTTTGCTTGGTATCCCCGGATTAATTGCAGGCGTACCTATTTTAACTGCTACTCTTTTAGGAACAATGGTTGCTCAAAAAAGCATCACCGAGGAACGTTTGACAAATGCTCAAATTTCTGTTTCAGAAATGCTTAAATTCATAGATACTTCAATTAAAAGTTCGGAAAAGACTATTTCAGCAAAAAAGGAGGAGATAAGCAAACTTGATCTTGAAATCAAAGCCGAGGAAAATCATGTGAAAGAGCTTAAAGCACTTCAAGAAAAGTTGAAATCACAACATAGTCAGGTAAGTTCTGACAGAGAGGAGAAATAATGTATGCCAATAATTCAAGAAGCGTTTGATATCCCTAATGATATCATGAAAAAGCTTTTAACTGGTGAATATCGCCGAATCGGTGAAATCATAAGATATGCTACCGGACCAAACAAAGGACAGATCGTGAAACATTTAGAGCCTATTGATCTGAAACCTGCACAGCAAGTTCAAAGCATAGGAGCTAAGGTTATACAGTTTGCCAAACGGAATAAAAAAGTACTTATCGTTAGTGGCGTAGCTGTTGCAGCAGTTACTGTTGGATCGTTCGTTTATTGTAAGGTAAAGAACCGTGAACCAGAAGTAGTAACAACATTCCGATCTGAGTTGAAAACATATATAGAAGAAGTAAGGACAGGAACTCTTAAACTAAGCAGTATTGAAAACCTGTTGAGTGCTTTAGAGGCGGTTAAGAGCCACAAAGATAGCAGTAATATAATTATTGAACTGTCCACAGAAGAATTTGATGTCCTTGTAAATCGTATTTACGAATACACAAAGAGTCTTGCTGAAATGAATGAATATCCTCTCAATGCAGAAGATATTAAAAAGTATGATGATTCAGTGGACAATTTGCAGAGCTATCTTACCGTCCAGAAGCAGATATTTGAAACAGCAGCATAACTTATGTTCTCACCAATAAACTTTTTATTAAGTGGTACTTTACCGACAAAAATAGAAGAAGGAGATTACATTATGAACGATCCTATCAAAAAGGCTTATGATATTGATTCTACCAGAAAAGAAATTAATGAGCGTCAGCAGATAATTAACGAGTACATCAACACAAGGCATCTGGATAGATATAAGGCTATTTCCAAAATTATGGAATTGAGAGGAAAAGATGCAAAAGTTGCTGCTGTTACCAATATAAAACTGGCTCAGTTTTCCGTGCCTTTTTCACAAGCACCTGATGAAAATATTGTTGCAGAACTGAAAATGCAAATGGATATTCTGTCGGCGGAGTTGGCGAAAGAATTATCCGAGCAGTAAATTATGTTTGCTATGGAGCTGAGGAGCGTTTGCTTCTTGGCTCTTTTCTTTTTGAGGGGGACTTTGATTTCGGTGGAGTCGAAGTTATAAAAACAGCTCAGGAGTGAATTGCTCCTGAGCTGTTTTCTTACCATGTTAGAAGGAGTTGATCTTCCACCTTTTTATCAATCATTTCTTCGCCTGTATGCTGTAATCTATCTATCATAGATATTCCACAGTTTACAAAGAGTTTCCTTTCAAATAATCCCTCAGGCGGAGTAACAGATATATCCTCTTTTCTGCTTTTTCTGGTTCCGTTTATAGAGAGAATCACTTTCACTCCACGTTTTTTGCATTCATCGATTTTTTGAAACAGTTCATCAACACTAAACTGATGCGAGCCATAAATAATGGATTGTGAGTGTGTATAAGGCGGATCGCAGTATACTACATCATTCTCTACAGCCTTATCCATTGCATCTCTATAATCCTCACAAGAAAAAGAGTTTTTTTGCAAGAGGTTATGCCATTGATCCACCCTCTTAGAAAATGTGGCGGGAGCTATAGGCTTATGAGGTCCTCGTGGAGTTGACATATATCCATCTGCTTTCCTGAAACGTATGACACCTGAATAACAAGTTCTTGAAAGCAAGCAAAAATCCAAAGCGTTAAAATCTGTATTAAATCTATCTCTTATCTCCAAATATTTTTTTTCAGGATCAAGATAGTATTCTTCAATTTCTTTTGAGTAATACTGCTTTATTCTCTCTGGATCATCCTTTACCATAGAAAAGATATCAATAAGAAAAGGAAGTATATCACTGCCGTAACAGGCGTTACATTCTTTTTTGCTATTGAGTAGTTCAGCCATTACAGCGCCACTTCCGAGAAATGGCTCATAGTAATTGTTGAAACTATCGGGAATGTAGGAAACTATTGTTTGTGCAAAACGCTGTTTATTTCCTATCCATTTTAACAAAGCGGGTATCATATTATCTCTCCTGTAACTTAAAGTCTGTAGACTTATTTCATACATATATATTATAATATAAAATAGTGGAGGTGTCAAGATGAAATCCGAAATATTATTAAAATACGGTCAAGTTGTACGAAAAATACGGTTAGAAAAGGGCATTTCACAGGAAACGTTAGCTGATCTAAGCGGACTTCATCGCACTTACATGAGCGACGTAGAACTTGGCAAAAGAAACGTTTCATTAGAGAACATAGACAGAATCGCCAATGCATTGGAAGTATCTATATCTGAGATATTTAAACAGATAGAAAGCGGGGAGTAAATATGAAAGCATTTCCGGAGTTTTCGATGGAAGATAATTCGTTTTGGTCACTTATTCGCTTTATTTCCGAAAAACTTGGCTATACAAATCGCCGAACGGGATTGGTCAGTTCATATTCTCCTGAAGAAATAGCTGTATTATGCAAAAGAGAGAATATATATGTTCCTGATGATGTAATAGTGAAAGCCTCTTTATATTTGCAGAAAAGAGCTGCTGCAATAAACAATACCGTCCAGAACAACCTTATGAATGCTGAACAGGCTGAAAAAGTTTTTATGGATTTATATAGCAGCCGTCAATTTGATTCTAAATTGATTATGAACAAGCAGTCCGGCGACAAAAAAAAGGTTAACTTCTTTACTGCTATCATAACGATGATTGCTGAAGACGTACTTGGGGGAGCAGATACATTTGATCCTGATCCAAGAGGACTTTCTTACCTTGTTGATAATAACTCCCTGCTTGGTGGATTGTCACGCAGATTTGACGGAGCATATCCTTCTGTGTATTCTCCGAAGCTTGTGTGGGAGATAAAAGAATACTACTACACTACTACTTTCGGTAGCAGAATTGCTGATGGCGTTTATGAAACGCAGCTTGATGGATATGAGCTGAAAGAAATATATCAAAGAACTGGTCATAAGATTCATCATGTTATCTTCGTTGATAGCTATAAGGTTTGGTGGGAAATGGGAAAATCCTATACTGTCAGACTTATCGATGCTCTCAATATGGGGTTAGTAGATGATGTTATTTTCGGTCGTGAAGTGTTGACAGAATGGCCTAATATTTTATTAAATATGTAGTATTGTAGGTGAGTAATATGGATAATACAATAACAGTATTGGATGCGAACTATTTATCAACATATTTAACTGCTGATGAAAAAGAACAAATAATGATTGAAAAAGCAGCCAACCTATTAACCGCAGATTTTCCAGATCATGCATTGTTGGAAATATGGAATGCTAGCGTTCATAATTTACGCAGAAGAATCGAATTGTACAGCATAGATATCTTTTTATCTACTGTTCAATCTCTAAGCGGAAGAAAGAAATATAAGAATGAAGGCGATACATTATCTGAGAGATGGGGAGATGTTGATGATGCAGTTCTTCTTGAGGGAGCAGAACAAATTGGCGTTTTGAATAAAAAAGCTGCCAAAGCTTTAGAAATGGTTAATTGGATGAGAAATCATGCTTCTCCTGCCCATGATAATGAAGATAGCGTTTCCAGAGAAGATGTGTTGGGATTAGTTGCAATAATCAAGAGCAATTTGTTTGACCACCCGTTGCCTGATCCGGTTCATTCACCAATCACTTTACTCAATCAAATAAAGAATGAGGTGCTTACTTCTGAACAGATCGATCTGTTCAAAGATCAAATTGATAACTTCTCAAACAAAGACATTCGTACTATTTTCGGGTTTGCAACTGATGCAATATGTTCAGGGGAACAGCCCAAATACGACAATGTAATTGAATTGTTTGAATCGATTTGGATAAAATCAACCGAAGAATTAAAAACGAATATGGGATTAAGAATTCATAATTATATGATTGATCCAACTAAAGATACCAGCTCGGATTCTCAGGCATCTGATAGACTTTATGCTGCAATACTAAGTGTTGATGGTATAAAGTATATTCCAGATCAAACCAGAGCTGTTATCTATCGACGATTAGCTCGCAAACTTGCTTCTGCGAAGGACACATCTTACGGATGGTCATTGGAGAACTCTGCCAGCCGAGCTTTAAAACAAGTCGGAATTCATATTCCTTCTATTGCATTTGAAGAAGTATACCAAGAAATTCTTAGTGTTTGGTGTGGAAACTACTGGGGTAGATCTGAAGCATATAATATATTACGAGAATTTATTTTTGGTATCGATGCCAAAAAAAAGGTTAAAGTTGCAAAACTTTTTTTATCAAATGATAGGGTTAAGAGCGAATTAGGACAGTCTCGTCCTCAAAGATACGCACTATCACTATTAGATGAAATAAAAAGCAGTTTGACAAATCAAAGTCAGATCAACGAGATTGATACTGTTATAAATGAAGTTCAAAAGTTATAAATAGATTACACGGCTGCACCCGAAGGTACAGCCGATGATCCTCAAATATAAACCATACACTCAAACACCGCTTCTCTCGCCATATAGACAAAGCAGTTCTCCAGACCGAGCATCTTTTCAGCATCACCGCTGAGGATAGCTTTCTGATAGCAGCTGTCGGTCTGCTTCCAAAGCTCTACTTGACGGGAGATAGCTTCACTGACTTTCAGTTCCATATCATCGAGGTACTTCATGATCTTGCCCTCGTTGACAAGCCTATGAAGTCTGTCGGGGCAATGGCTGTCAGAGAAATGAAGATGATACCTAATGAAATCGGTGTGGTAGGTCTTGCTCTCCTCGATCTGCGTATCGGCATTGAAGTGAGTGACGGTCACTATGTTAGTGTCCAGCTTCCACAGCGGAACGTATTTCTTTTTCAGGGAGTTGTATGTGGTCTGTTCACTCTTGTATCTGCTCATAGCTCACACCTCCTCATTTCCGCTGAAATATGACAGCAGGCTCTCTTTGTTGACGAGTATCTTGCCACGTTCTCCTGCACCTGCACGGAAATATGTGACCTTGTTCTGAGCTATAAGCAAACGCATTGTATGGTCACTTAGTCCGTGTATCAGCTTGGTACATTCTTTAATTGTCAGGAAAGATACCTCGTTCTTCTTGGGTTTGGGCTGCTCAACAGCAATAGTTACTGGTACTTCTTTTACAACCTCATGATAATCGTCCTCAACGGTAAGCTGAATAAGCAGGCTGATGATTTTGTTTACGATTTCTTTCTTCTCTGCAATAGTCATAATAGACCTTCCTTTCGTTGATGAAAGCTCTCTAAGTCTCTCACCACAGTTATCAAATTGATACAGAGATATGCATAGTGCTTGTACAAGTATGGTCAACCGCTGGACAAGTCAAGTCAGAAAATGCGATTGAAAATCAATAAAAATTAACAGAATACGATGTCTTAAATGCCTGAAAACACGGCAATAATTGAATTTGAGTTCGAGAGACTAAAAAGTAGCAGAAACTTATTCTCAAACTCAAAGAGATAATTTCATTCTCATTCATCAAACCGTTTCGCAGAAATGCGAAGCGGTTTTTTTATACCCGATCCTAACTGTCAAAATGCACAACCAAAACATCTGTTCGTTGTCAATTTAGCTGAATATCCTCCTGCTTATTGTAAATAACAATAAAATATGATATAATTATTACTGATAAATTAACTTTTAGGAGATAACTGCTATGACGAATGAATACATAAAACCGCCCGTTGAGATACGCTACAAAAATGAACTTGACGCCTTAAAAAGTGTTGATATTGGCAAAAAGCCTGAAAATTGGGTGCTGTCGCCAAAGGCTGTGCGAACATTTATATTAGGCGGAATCATCAAAACTGCCGATGGTAAAATGCAGATAAAGCGTAAATTCTATGGCAATGACGCACTTGTTGAGCGCTGTATAATCACCCTCGCTGGAAACCGCGGACTTATGCTGGTGGGTGAGCCAGGCACTGCTAAAACTATGCTCTCTGAGCTTCTCTCTGCTGCCTGCTGCGGCATAAGCACGAACACAGTTCAGGGTACGGCTGGAACTACCGAGGATATGATAAAATATAGCTGGAACTATGCCATGCTTCTTTCAAAAGGCCCGTGCCGTGAAGCCCTCGTGCCTGCTCCCCTGCTCATAGGCATGGAACAAGGCATTTTCGCACGATTTGAGGAAATAACTCGTACCCCTGCTGAGATCCAAGATAGCCTTATTTCTGTAATGAGCGACCAGATACTCAATATCCCTGAGCTTGAAAACGAAGGACTTGTTTTCGCCAAGCAAGGATTTAATATAATCGGTACTGCAAACACTCGTGATAAGGGCGTAAATGAAATGTCAGGTGCTTTGAAAAGACGTTTCAATTTTGAAACTGTCGAGCCTGTTCGTGACGTAAGGCTCGAAAAAGAGATCATTATCCGTGAAGCACAAGACCTTGCAAAAACAGGTCATATCGACCAGCCTATAGACACCGACGCTGCTGAACTTCTTGCTGTCACATATCATGAGCTTCGTGAGGGCGTTACCTCAGAGGGAACGAAGCTTGAAAAACCAAATGCCGTTATGAGTACAGCCGAAGCTGTGTCCGTTTTCTATCAAACTATGAGCAGTGCATATTATTATGGTGACGGAAAAACTGATCTCAAAGAGCTTACACAGAATCTTTTAGGAGCAGTTTGTAAGGAAAACAAAGACGACCTTGAAAAGCTCAAAAGCTATTTCAGGATCGCTGTTAAGGAAAAAAGTGCAAGTGAGGGAGGCATATGGACAGAATATCTGGATACAGCCAAGTATCTGAAATAATACCTTTTGACTATTCTCAGCCATTTCTGCTTTTTCCTGTAAGGCATCACAGCCCTGTCTGCTCGTGGCAGCTCATCAGAGCAATTAAAGAATATCAGCCCGATGTCATACTTATAGAGGGTCCTGAAAATGCCAATGATATGATAGGTGTGTTGACGGACGAGAGAACTAAGCTCCCTGCGGCTTTCTATTATTACTACAAGGACAGAAAAAAGCTTATCAGTGATGAAGCCGAGGACTATAAATGCTACTACCCTTTTATCTATGCTTCACCTGAGTATAACGCTCTGAAAACAGCCGCAGCCATGGATATAGAAGCACGCTTTATAGATCTTCCCTACAGCGAGATACTTATTACCACCGCAGAAAATAAAGGCCTGCGGAGTAATAAGGACAAACACAGCTACACTGATGACAGCAGACTTATATACAGCAAATTCTGCAAAAAGCTTTGCGAGAAAACAGATCTAAGGACCTTTGAAGAGTTCTGGGAGAAGTATTTTGAGATAGAGGGGCTCAGACTATCTGTACAAGATTTTGTACAGCAAATGTACACCTACTGTATTATCACACGAAATGACGAAACAGAAGATGATCTTGCGGCAGACGGCACTCTTGCAAGAGAAAACCATATGGCTCTGCGTATCAAAGAAGCACTTAAAGATAACAAAAAAGTCCTTGCTGTAACAGGCGGATTCCACAGTTTGGGACTTTATGAGCTTTTGAAAAGTGATAATATCCAAAAAGAAAAGCTTCACAAGCTCTCTCAAAAAGATGAAGGCTGTTTCCCTGTAGCTTATTCTTATGAAGCAGCAGACGCTCTCAGTGGATATGCCTCTGGTATCCAGCGTCCTTATTTTTATGATTGCGTGATGAACAAGCTAATCCACTGCGATGACCCGGCAGGTGTTTACAGCGACACAGTTCTTGACCTGCTCATAGGTACAGTGAGAGCCTGTGATAAACATGATATCCCAGTGTCAATGGCTGACGCTTCCGCAGCGCAGTCTATGATGAGTGGACTTGCCGCACTTCGTGGCTGTCATGAATGTGGACTTTACGAGCTTGAGGACGCCATAACCTCGTCATTTATCAAGGGAGAGAAAACAATATCCTCCGCCCTGCCTATCGACCTTATGCACAAACTTGCCACAGGCGACAAGACAGGTCATATAGGTGATATAAACCACGTTCCTCCGCTTATCGCTGATTTTGAAGAACAGTGTAAAAGGTTTCGACTTAAAATAAAAACAGTAACCCCTAATAAGACGGAAGTTTCACTTTTTACCACTGCAAACGGCATGGAACTAAGCAGATTTTTCCACAGAATGGTGTTTCTAGGCACAGACTTTGCCCAGCGAACAAAAGGACCTGATTTACATAGGCGAAAAGACAGAAGCCGTGTCCGTGAAGAATGGGTATACAAAAAAGTTCCTGCCACAGACGTTGCACTCATAGACCATACTGCCGACGGCTTCACCATTGAAGAAGCCTGCCGCACCTGTGCTTCAAGAACACTTCGCCACGAAAAGCACTGTGATGTTGCGGCGCATATCCTTGTGGACTGCTTCCAAATGGGCTTAGAACTCTCTGATGATGACAAAGCTTGTGCCGAGAACATTCTTAACTCAGACGGTGACTTTTTCTCTGTAGGCAGAGGTCTAAGGCATTTTATCACTCTTATGGAACTCCAACAGCTTTATAATACCGAGTTTTCCGCCGCAGAAAATTGTGCAAAGCGGTGCATGACAAGGATAATCACAGCACTGCCTGATATGGCGTCGGTGAAAGACGACCACATTGCAGAATGTGCAGCGATAATGTACGCAATGCAGAAAGCTGTCACTGACGGCTTTAGAGAATATCGTCAGGACTATGAAAACGCTCTGCTTTTCCTCTGCGGCAAATCTGATAAAGACCCATTTGTTTACGGCACAGCACTTGGCATACTTTATGCCTTTGACCCCCACCGCCGCAAGCTTGCTGAACAGGCAATGTCAAGCTATCTCAAAGGCGACAGGAATGTTCAGATACAAGGAGCGGAGTTTCTTCACGGACTTTTCAATGCCGCCCGTGATATCATCATGACGGACGATTCTTTCATCAGAATGACAGACACGCTTATCTGGGGACTTGACTATGACGATTTTATAGAGATACTTCCCTCCATGAAGCTTGCTTTCAGTTGTTTCACCCCTTATGAAATACAGCAAACAGCCACCGCTGTCGCAAAACTTTATGACGCTGACAGTGCTGAGCTTCTTACGGAAAAGCCTATAAACGAAAGGCTATATAGCTTCGGTGGGGAAATAGATAAAGAGATAGTCAAACTTTTGTCTGAGGAGGAAAAGCCATGACAGATGAAAACAAAGCCATATCCGTCAACCGCTGGCGGCTCGTGCTGGGCGGAATGTCTGACAAAAGCCTTTCCTTTACCGGTGACAAATCAGAGATAATAACGTTTCAGGATATGGAAAAGCTACTCGATTATCTTTATAGCCGTGCGCAAGGTGACGATGTAAGGAACGAGAACAGCAGGCAAGGCGGTCAGGGTGGCAGTGTGCTAAATGCCGCAGAATGGATAACAAAAGTCAGAACGCTTTTTCCAAAGCAGACCGCCGACGTGCTTGAACGTCAAGCTTTGGAAAGGTTCAACATGACCGAGCTTCTTACCGATAAAAAGGTTCTTGAAGAAATGAAGCCTGATATAGCGCTGCTTAAAACTATCATTCAGCTCAAACATCTCATGAACGGCGAGGTGTTGCAGGCGGCTGTAAAAATAGCAAAACAGGTGGCAGACGATATCAAACAAAAGCTTGATATGACCATAAAGCGAAGCCTTACAGGCAGGCTTGATAAAAACACATCGTCAGTTATGAAATGCTCTGCAAATCTCGATTTCAAAAAGACTATCCGCCGAAACCTGAAAAACTATGACAAAGCAAGCAACCAGCTTATACTGAAAGATATCTATTTCAGTGGACGTGTGAAAAAGCATAACAAAAAGCGCATTATCATAGCCATAGATGAAAGCGGTTCAATGCTCGGTTCAGTCATCTATAGTGCAGTAATGGCGCAGATAATTTCCGAACTGCCATTTGCAGAGGTGAAGCTCGTCATATTTGATACAAGCATCGTTGACCTCTCAGATCATGCAGACGACCCTGCTCAGACAATAATGAGCGTTCAGCTTGGGGGAGGAACGGATATTGCAAAAGCCCTTACCTACTGCGAAAGCCTTATCGTTACGCCCCGTGACACTTGCGTTATCGTTGTAACAGACCTCTACGAGGGTGGCAGTGAAGCACAGCTTATGAACGTCAGCAAAAATATAATCACAAGCGGCGCACATCTCTCATTTCTTACCGCCCTTGATGAAAATGCCGACCCTGCTTATGACAAGGCGACAGGTCAGAAGCTTGCAGATATGGGCTCATTCGTTGGCTGTCTTACCCCTGATAAGCTTGGGGATTACATCGGAAAAATATTTGCATAGGAGATGACATCTTGGACGTGATCGATAAACAGCTTGCCATTGCAAACGAACAAACGCTTATTGAGCTTTCAAACAAGGGCATTTACAAACGTGCGTTGAAGGAATCCAAAAACATGACCCTTTCGGCTAAAAAAAGCCATGAATGTTACATAGTAAAATTAGACGGTGAAACCTGCACCATAAAATCACCACTTGATGAAAGTCAATGCACTTGTGTTTCAAGAGGAATGTGCAGGCACATTATCACAGCCATACTGCTTTTGAAAGCACAGCTTCCACAGTACGACGGCGAGGATATCACTCCAGAGGTCATAACCTCCGAGCCTCAACAAGCAGAAATTGAACTCCCCGACCAACCTGAAATAAATTCACTTTCTAAGGATACCCAGAAAAAGATAAAAGGATGTGCCGAACAGTGCATAAAAATAATGTCCGGAATATTTACCCGAGGTCTTGTAAGATCCGAAGAGAGCGACCCCGATAACTTTGAGCTTGCCGCAGTTTCCTGCCACGCTTTGAGAATGGCTGAGGCAGAAAGACAAATGCGTGAACTTGGCAGCCGACTTAAAGACTGTGTTTCAAGGCGAGCTTCATTCAGTCCGCAGGTATTCACTCACAAAATGTTTGAATATGCTGACAGCATGAACAAGCTTATAAAAGCCGACATCACAGAAGAAATGCTCGGCACCTTCCACAGAGAATACACCGACTATGAGGGGACGCTCCAACTCCTGCCTATAGGCACAAGAAATGTCAGTGGCGAATACACTGGCTGTATCTACTATTTTCTAAATAAAGACAGAACATCTCACCAGTGCTTTCTAACCTACAGCGATCTGCGCCCCACTTTCTATGAAAAAAAGTCAAGACGATTTGCCGAAAGCACAACTGTATGGGATCTTGACAGCTCTCTAAACAGCTATATGTGCACAGAGCTGAAGCTTAAAAACGCCAAGGTGAGCATGGGGCATTTGTCATCATCGTCAAAGACCAACGCCATAGGCGCAGGTCCTGCACAGCTAAACTGTTTTGCTCTCCGTGAGCTTATTGTCAGCGATTTCAAAGAGCTTGCGGAAAAGATCTCCGCAAACAAAAGCGACGAGGAGACCGACCGACTTTATTTCGTTCACCCCAAAGAGTGCGTCGCTTCATATTTTGACAAGCACACTCAACAGCAGATATTCATTATAAAAGACGGCTGCGATAGACAAATATCTGTCACCGCAAAATACACAGCAGAGAATCGTGATTTTATTTCCACCCTTGAAACCATAGGTAGCAAAATGCTAAAAGAGAAGCACAAAAACTACGTCCTGCTGGCTCATGGGTATATCGACCACGGCAGGCTAACGCTTTTCCCAATAGAGGTCTATGATTTTATTGATCCGCCTGACAATGTTCCTGTACCTGTTGAGAATGACACAGACCAAGACTATGGAATGTGTAGCGAGCTTCTTGACGCCGCCGAAGAAACCGACAAGAGGATAGTCACGGCAATGGAGTGCGGAGTGAACTCTGTTATCGCAGACGAACACGCTCAAAGCATACGCCAATGCGGACTTGAAGAACTTGCAAAACGCTATGTATTCTTCACAAAGCTGTGCGAAAATGCAAGACACACCACCGCAGACAAAAGCCTTGATATCTTCACTGCCGCAGGCAACACAATGCGGTATATCAGACTTTGCACACAAAAATTAGCACTGTTAAGTGCGATAAATAATATGGAGGAGAAAAAATGATCTACAACGAAAGCACCAAAAGCTTTATAAAGCTTGAAACCGCCCTAAAGGAGCTTGGTTTTGACCAGCAGACCATAGACCTTGCCCTTGAATATCTTGACATCACAAAGCCAAGAAACAATGACCTGATGAGAAAAATTATAACAAGATACTATCCAAAACTCATGCAGTATAGTTATCGTGAAAAGCTTATCAAAGCTGTAAAAAGTGAGATATCAAATTCAGATAATGAGGAGCTTAAAGAGCGCTATATTATTTTCAGTTCAATGGCAACGGGTCCATATTTCCGATATATGACAGAAGCGCTGTCTGGCAATGCCTATATATATTCCGAAAACAAAGCCATGTATATGAAGCCGCTCACTGATTTTTATGGTGAGAACGCAGAAGCAGTCTGGATATCAACAGAGATATCACACAGATCAGATCAATCCATACACTACGTTTTCACTGTAAATCCTATCTATTCCGCAGATGTTGCTATAAGGACATTCAAATACGTTAGCCCTGACGATATCATAGCACAGCTTCTCCTGTGCGTTTACGCATTGGACGCAACCGAGCTGCCTAAAAAGAGCCTGCTCGGCAAAACAAAAATTCCTGATACAGCCGCAATTGCCATAAAAAAGCTTTGCGAAGTGGTCGAAAAAAAGCCCCAAACAACTACAGCCGTTTTCTGTCTTTTTCTTGCCGCATATGCAGAAGCGTCATATTTTGCAAAAGAATATCGTGCATTTTTTGATAAGAACATTGTGAAATACTGCGACGATCTTACCCAAGGGCTGATATATATGAAGCTTTCCACCAACAGGATATTCGACCTTATCGAAGCCCAGCCACAGTGTCTTACAGATAGATACATTCTGCACTTTGTCAAATTACCTGACAAAAACGGAAACTACCCTGTGCAAATGGTAAAGCTCGCAAAAGATCACCCCAATATCTTCATACAAACAATGAAGAACGCTCGCTTTGATCTAGGCATAATAATGGAGAAAATGCTCAAAGCCACTGACCCGAATTATGATGCAAAGGCAGTAGGTCTTAAAGCCGCCCAGCAGGAACATATCTCAAAAAATATAGCCGAGCATTTCAAACACCGTGACGAGATATACGCATATATCACAGGCAAAGCCGAATTAGACACCATACTCCCTTTTGCAGACGAAGAATCCTGTAATGGCGGACATCAGAATATGAATTATGTTGGCGAATATGGCGAGGACGATTTTATAATCCGCTGTATCGCCGCCCTTTCCATAGGAGCGACTAAAGATACAAGTGACCCCCTCCAACTTATAGGCAACGATCTTTATTATAACACCGAGTTCATCGTCCGTGCAATGGTAAGATCAGGTCTACCGATAGATATAATTATAAGATCCTTTGGCTGGCAGATAGAAAGCTCTTACTGTAAAGAAGTCATCATCAATAAGATAACCGCTATCATGCCAGAATTTAAAGACAAAGCCGCCATTATCGACGTAAGCAAAATGGCTGTGTCCAGCCGACTTTTGTATATAAGGCTTCTTGATATCGCAGACAGCAACAAGTACAAAGACGAATTTTTTGCCCTTTGTGATGATAACAGTAAGGTAATAAAAGCAGAGCTTGTGAAAGTTATATCCGCCCACAAGGATTGGCACGATGATGTTTGCAAACTTCTTGCTCAGAAAAAATCAGCCAAGCGTGAAACTGCACTTATGATAATCGAAAATCAAGGTGCTGACGCCTACCGCACAGAGCTTGAAAAAGCCTATGCCACAGAAAAATCCGACAAACTAAAATCGAAAATATCTGAACTTTTGGGCAGCGAAGCAAAGCCTGCCGAAATATCAGATGAAGACCTTGTGACTGCGCTCACAAAAGGCACAAAAAGCAAGAAAGTTCTCTGGCTTTTTGAACAGCCTTTTGCACCTATTCACTTCACCGATGATACAGTCGCAGAGGATATCTATTTGCAGGCTCTCCTGCTTACATATGCAAACGCCGACGAAGGTACCCTCCCACCCGATGGCAAGACACTTGCCCAGAAGCTCAAAGCTGATGAGCTTGAAACATTCGCCCTTGAAGTCCTGAGCCGCTGGCTTGAAAAAGGTGCAGAAGCGAAAACAAAGTGGACAATGTATTTTGCGGCCATTTACGGCGGTGATGAAGCAATAAATTGCCTGACGGATTACATAAAAGAATGGTCGAAACAGTCATTAAATATGCGTGTTGCCCTTGCGGTTAAAGCCGTCAATGCCGTAGCTCTGAACGGCAGTTCCTATGCACTTATGACTGTAGACAATATTTCAAGAAAATATAAGAGTCGTGCAGTCAGAGCTGCCGCAGTTGACGCACTTGCCAATGCCGCTAAACAGCTTGGCTTGACAACGCAGGAGCTTGCGGACAAGATAGTACCTGACATGGGCTTTGACGAGAAAATGTGCCGCACCTTTGATTTTGGGAGCAGAAAATTCTCCGTTTATCTCACTCCACAGCTTGATATAGAAATATTCGAGGGCGAGAAAAAGCTTAAAAATCTCCCTAAAATAGGCGTTAATGACGACCCTGTCCTCGCAGAAAAGGCTACTGCTGATTTCAAGGAAATGAAAAAACAAATGAAAACTGTTATTGGCGCACAGAAACAGCGTCTTGAATATGTGCTTATGCTTGACCGTAAGTGGACAGCAGAAGCTTGGAAAGCTCTCTTTGTAAAAAATCCTCTCATGCACTGCTTTGCGATAGGTCTTATATGGGGTATTTACGAAAATGGCTGTCTTAAAACTTCGTTCCGTTATCTTGACGACGGCAGCTTTACAAACTCAGATGATGATGAGATAGAGCTGTCCGAGGTTATGCAGATAGGGCTTGTTCACCCGCTGGAGCTTACTGAACATGAAAAAGAAGCTTGGCTGGAACAGCTTGATGATTACGATATAATACAGCCATTCGACCAGCTAAGAAGAAAGGTATACAAAGTAGCGGAAAGCGATAAGAATAAGACCGCCTGCGAGATCTTCAAGAATACCGAGATAACAAACACCACTCTCGTTAACCGTATGACCAAAGCAGGCTGGTATAAAGGTCAGGCTCAGGACGCAGGCTTTTTCTATGAGTTCATAAGAAATGATATCTCAGGCAAGGGGAAAGATCCCGACGGCAAGCTCGTCAACATAGGCATGACCGCCGAGCTTAAATTCTCAGGAACATACATCGGCTATTACGAGATAGAGGACGTGACCGTGGAAGAGCTTTACTTCCGACTTCCCAATGCTGCATACAATGACAACATGAAACTTGGCGATGTCAATCCAAGATACTACAGCGAAGTTGTCTTACAACTTAAAAAAGCTATAAACAAGTAGGCATAACAAAAGGCAGTTCTGATTTTTTCAGAGCTGCCTTTTGCTTATTTATTTTCCACAGGAAGTCCGTGATCTCCTGCAATGTGTCTGCCTGCCTTGTTCACACAATATATGCAAACAGGAACTATGTATAAGCAAGCCGCTATCCATGCCGCCTGATCTGTGAAGCAGATTGCAAGATAACCGAATTTCGGCACAAATATCATACTTACAGAAATTCGAGCTATCATTTCCGTCACTCCTGAGAATATAGCAAGTCCAGAATATCCAAGACCCTGCGTACACATTCTGCAAGTGTTGAGTATACCGAGCGTCCAATAGAAAAAGCCTGCGCAGAAAAGATATTTGGCTGAAGCAGTAAGCACTGCTGCGTCTGACTTATTCACAAAGATAAGCGAAAGCTCTCTGCCGAAGAATATAAGTACAATACCGGCTATTACTCCATATGTCATGCCAACGCCAACTCCAATGCGTATACCCTTTTTGATACGCTTGAGATTTCCTGCACCGAGATTTTGGCTTGCAAAAACAGATGCACCTGTTGCAAAAGCGTCATATGGACACATTGTGAACTGCTTTATCCTTGCCCCAGCAGTGAATCCTGACACATAAATGCTTCCAAGCTTGTTGTTAGCCGACTGCATGACCATTGAGCCGATAGCCGTTATGGAATATTGAAGTCCCATAGGAAAGCCCATTATTATAAGGTTCAGCACCGCAGGCTTTGACATCACTCTGTCCTCTTTGGTAAGTTTCAGCACACTGACCTTTTTCATGATAAATACAGCACATAGTATTCCGCTTATCGCCTGTGCAACGACCGTAGCGATAGCCGCACCCATGCAGCCCCACCTGAACACGATAACACACACAAGGTCAAGTGCAATGTTCAAAACCGTTGATATAGCAAGAAATACAAATGGCGTTTTGCTGTCGCCAACAGAACGCAATACGCTTGAAAGCAGGTTATACAAAAGTGTGAACGGTATGCCAAGAAATATCACCAGAAGATATTTATATGCGTCATCAAAAATATTCGACGGAGTTGAAAGAAGCTTCAAAATCTCACTACAAAGCACCGCACAAACTGTTGTCAACACAAACGCAGTAATGGCGGTTATAACAATAGAATTGTAAAAATACTGTTTCAGCTTTTTTATGTCCCCTGCTCCGAAATGCCTTGCAATAGGCACGCCAAAGCCGCAGGCTGTTCCCATGCAGAAACCAAGCACCAAAAACTGCACACTGCTTGAAGCTCCGACACTTGCAAGAGCGTCAGAACCAAGAAATCTTCCCACGATGGCAGCGTCAATAAGATTGTATGTCTGCTGCAACAAATTTCCTAAAAGCAGAGGAAGCGCAAAGCTCATTATAAGCTTGAACGGACTGCCTGTTGTCATGTTTTTTGTCATTACTTTTCCTCCAAAAATCTAACTATTACATTTATCATCTTTAATTTTTACTATCACATTCTATCATCAATATATGAAAAAATCTATAACACAAATTAAATTTACTTTTGTGATTTTAAACAAATATAATAACAAAAAACATACATATTGCACATAAAAAAGGCAAGCATATTTCAGCCTGCCTTTGTGTAGCTTACGCTTTATACGTTAAATCTGAACAGAACGATATCGCCGTCCTGCATAACGTAATCCTTACCCTCAAGACGAACAAGACCCTTTTCCTTAGCCGCCGTCATAGAGCCACAGCTCATAAGATCGTCAAATGAAACAACTTCAGCTCTGATGAAGCCCTTTTCAAAGTCAGTGTGTATCTTTCCTGCCGCCTGTGGAGCTTTAGTGCCCTTTTTGATAGTCCAAGCTCTTACCTCAGGTTCGCCTGCTGTCAGGTATGAAATAAGACCAAGAAGCGAATAGCCCTCCTTGATTATTCTGTTAAGACCTGAAGTTTCAAGACCGAGGTCTGCAAGGAACATTTCCTTGTCCTCATCGTCCATGTCAGATATCTCAGCCTCTATCTGCGCGCATATTGGGAACACAGCCGAGCCTTCGGCTTTTGCAATCTCGCAAACTTCCTTGTAATGCTCGTTGCTTTCGATATTGTTTCTGAAATCATCTTCGCAAAGGTTAGCCGCATAGATAACAGGCTTAAGTGAAAGAAGCGGTGTTTCTTTAAGTATCTCCAGCTCGTCCTCTGTCATGTCATAAGAACGTGCAGGCTTGCCGCTTTCAAGATGCTCTTTGAGCTTTTCAAGGAACTCTACAGCAGAAGCAAGAGATTTGTCGCCCTTCATTGCCTTTTTAGTTCTGTCAAGCTTTCTCTCGATAAGCTCAACGTCAGAGAAAATAAGCTCCAGATCTATAGTTTCAATGTCTCTTCGAGGATTTATAGAGCCGTCAACATGAATGATGTTAGGGTCGTCAAAACATCTTACAACGTGAACGATAGCGTCCACCTCTCTTATGTTTGAAAGAAATTTGTTTCCAAGTCCCTCGCCCTTTGAAGCACCCTTTACAAGACCTGCAATGTCAACAAATTCAAGTGTTGCAGGAGTAAACTTTACAGGGTGATACATCTCAGCCAGCTTGTCAAGTCTTTCATCAGGCACCGAAACAATGCCCACATTCGGTTCGATCGTGCAAAACGGATAGTTCGCAGATTCTGCACCCGCATTTGTGAGTGCATTAAAAAGTGTTGATTTTCCTACGTTAGGAAGTCCTACCATGCCAAGTTTCATATCAATATACGCCTTTCGTTAAAATTTTACGCCATCATGGTCAAAATCATCTTCATCATCATCAAAGTTATAATCATCATAATACTCGTCAGGGTCAAAATGATCATTACAGCCACCCTTGTCTATCTTGTTGTTACAACCGATAGTAACGCCTTTCTTGATAGGCGAAACAAACAGACCAATTATAACGCCAAGGAGAAAAAGTGCAAGACCTTTCCAAAAATAGCTTACTGTGCAGTTATTTTCAGTATCGCAGTTTTCTTCAAAAATATCCATAATAATACCTCCGTCTATTCTACTGATTTTAAAGATTCTACCATATCTATCTTTTTAAGCTTGAAATGAAGAACCAAATTAACTATAAATGCAAATGCCAATGTGAGCAACGCACCAAGCACATACGCCCACCAAACAAGCTGTCTGTTGAACAGCACAAGGTCGACCTCAGAAGTTATCACAACAAAATAGTGCAGTATCTTTCCTGCCGCAAGACCCACGATAATGCCCACAATCGTCGATATCAGATTTTCTCTGTAAATATACGCTGAAGTCTCACTGTCATAGAATCCAAGCACTTTTATTGTCGCTATCTCACGAACACGCTCAGTTATGTTTATGTTGGCCAAATTGTAAAGCACCACAAACGCCAAGCCTCCCGCGCAAACGATGAGCAAAATAACGATAGCGTCAAGGCTGTCCACAGAATTAAGGAAACCTCTGCTTGAATCATTTTTAAAGCTTATTCCATAAAACTCGTCATTTGAAATAAGCTGTTCCTTGAAAGAGTTTTCATCAGTGTCTTTCTTTAGGTCAATAAAAGAAAGATTATAAACAGGCTTCTCACCGTATACACTTTCAAAATCATCAGGAGTGATATAAATATAATGCAAAGCATAGTTCTTGCTTACTCCGCCTATCTTGAACTCTTTCTCCTCATGACCACTGAGCTTTATAGTAATAGTGTCACCCGTTTTCAGGTCAAGAAGCTTTGCAAGCTTTTGTGTTATGATAACAGAACCGCTTTTCACTTCAAGATTTGATCCATTCTCAGCAGATACAAGATCGATATAATCTCCCATATTTTCAGGAGCTTTCGGCACGATCATAGAAACAGACTGGTTTTCACTTTCGTTTTCTGCAATGCCTTCTGTACTCTGCATAAGCATAGATTTGTCTACCTGTGGGATACTGCTTATCTTGTCCTCCAATTGTTTCTCGTCAAAATCGGCTGAATTAAGTACCGCGATCCCATCATACAGAAATATCTCATTGAATTGCTTTTCGGCAATAGTCTTTATAGAATATTTCAAACCAAAACCCGTGACTATCAGCGCCGTACAGCCTGCCACTCCCACGATCGTCATAAAGAAACGCTTTTTATATCTCAGCAAATTTCTCACAGTGACCTTTGCAAGAAAGTCAAGCCGATTCCATATAAGATCCACACGCTCCAGCAAAACACGCCTGCCATTCTGCGGTGGCTTTGGACGCATAAGCTGTGACGGCTGTGACTTAAGCTCTTTGATACAAGCGTAAAGCACCGCCGAGCAAGTGCAAATAATCGACACCACCAAGCAAAGCACCATATAAACAGGCTTGAACGGTGTGTCAATATCAGGAATGTTATATAAAATATTATAGCAACTATAAATTATCTTCGGAAAGATCTGCAATCCAACAACAACGCCTATGCAGCTTCCTGCTGATGCCGCTGTTGCTGCATAGAAAAGATACTTTCCAGCTATTCTTGCCCCACTGTATCCTAAAGCCTTGTATGTACCTATCTGCGTTCTCTGTTCCTCTACCATTCTAGTCATTGTGGTCAGGCATACAAGCGCCGCCACAAGAATAAAGAACACAGGAAACACCTTTGCGATAGAGTCGACCTTTTGAGCGTCCCCATAAAAGGAACTATAATCAGAGCTAGCCTCAAATCTGTCATACTGATAGAATGCAGGCATTTTAACGGCTTCAAGTTCTTTTTTCGCTCCGGCTATCTCATCTTCTGCCGCCGCAAGCTGACCATTATATTCATCAAAAGCCGCCGTACTTCCTGTCTTTTTGTCTTCAAGAAGCTTTCCTGCCACTTCTTCAAGCTGTTGTGCTTTCAAAAGCTGTGACCTTGCAAGATACTTTGCACTAGAACCACTCTGTTCAGCCTTATCATAAGCCTCCTGAGCTTCCTCAACCGACTTCTGCGCCGTTGACAAAAGCTCCGTAAGCTGATTTTCGTCGCAGGCAAGCGCCTGTTTCAAGATGTCAACTTTCTCCTGAGCGACGTCAATACTGTCCTGAGCGTCACTGCTTAGTTTTTCAAACCTTGCGTTAACACTGTCCTCAAAAAACTCCACCGCCTGAACGCTCTTATCTTTCACAGCCTGCTTGTACTCGTCGGAAAACGGGTCAAGCTCGTCTATGCCTTTGAATTTCACATAAAGCTCAGTGTAATAATCGCACACAAACTCGCTTTCAGGCACAAAAACGTTGCTTACCACAGTTCCGTTGCCCACTGTGGTCGCATCACGCTCATAGCCGATATAAAGCGGTGAAGCCACAATACCAACTATCCTGTATGTGTCAGTTGCCAAAGTATCAGTTATATTTTTTGACGAGTCAGGCTCGTTGATCTTTATCTCTCCGCCCACCTTAAAGGTGTCAGGCGAACTCATTTTTACCTCTACTGCGCACTCGCCTTTTTTTTCAGGAAGCCTGCCCTCTAGTAAAACAGGCTTATCAAGATTATTAGGGCTGTTCTCATCAACAACATTGTTGAAGGACATGAATTTCAGCACAAGGTTTTGATTTTCATGATAATAGAAAACGTCCTTAGAATATCCCGCCATAACGCCCTGAACATCATCAGCTTTTTTCACAGCCTCAACGTCCCCAGACTTAACGCCTATAGACGACATTAACTTAATATCCATAAGTCTGTTATCACTGAAATATTTCTCCGCCGTGTCTATCATATCAGGCATAGTCGCCTTGATACCAGAGAAAAATCCACAGCCAAGAAGAACTATCAGAAAAATAGAGAGAAATCTGCCCAACGAGTGCCTTATCTCTCTGACAGTATCCTTTTTTAATGCACTTTTCATGACAGACCTCCCCTTGTAATATCATTCTTCCCCGTCACTATCCGAAAAATCATCAAGACCTATCCTGCCCGATAGAATAAAATAAACAATCGCTGCAAGGACAAAAACGACAGGAGCAAAAATTATAATAGCTTTTTTAGCCCACTCAACCCCCAACGCTCCCGCGAGCATAAGACCCAGCACTCCTGAGATATCAAAAAACAAGATACAAAAATACGTCCTAAGTGCCGATACCGCAGGTGCAGTGTCCCCATCGGGGTCAGCTTTATCACTGAAAATATTTATCCTGCCTGCTGAAAACACAAGCAGAATAAACACCGCCATAGCAAGAAGACTCAGCACAAGATCCACCACATAAGGCTTTGTCCTGCCTGCCGTCATGCCCACTATCAGCACAAAGCAATCACACCCCATGCAGAACATTAGAGCCGCCGTATTTACCACCGTAAGCACAAGCTGAAAAGGCGTAAAAGGAACTTTTTTCATTTTATCTTAATCGCCGAACATTTCCTTAGAAAGCTTGCCAAGCTTCTCACAGCCGTCGATTATCTGTTTGTCTGTAGGAGTTGAGAAGTTCAATCTGAATGAAGCTGTCTTGTCAGACTCGCTTACCATGAAAGCATTGCCCGGAACAACGGCTACCTTATATTCTGCAACAGCCTTTTTGCAGAAACCAGTCATGTCACTGCCCTCCGGAAGAGTACACCAAATGAACAGACCGCCCTCAGGTCTTGTGAACTTGATCTGTGAAGAGAAATTCTTCTCGATCTGCTCTATCATAAGTTCGAGCTTATGCTTGTAGATCACTCTCAGCGAAGCAAGATGTGCTTCAATATCATTGTCCTTCATGAAGTTGTAAGCCAGCATCTGCGCCCAAATGTTTGTATGTACGTCAGCCACCTGCTTGCAGACAACTATCTTTCCGATTATCTCCTTTGGAGCGGAAATGTAGCCAACTCTGATACCAGGAGCAAGTATCTTCGAGAATGTTCTTGAATACATAACAAGACCGTCCTTGTCCATGCTCTTGATAGACGGGATAGCCTCACCCTTTATTCTCAGGTCGCCGTATGGGTTATCTTCAAGTATCATAACACTGTACTTCTTAGCAAGCTCATATATAGCCTTTCTCTTTTCAAGAGAAGTTGTAAGACCAGTAGGATTCTGGAAGTTAGAAATGATGTAGAATACCTTTACCTTGCCGGTAGCGAAAGCTTCTTCAAGCTCTTTCAGATCAACTCCGTCTTCATGAAGCGTGATACCCTTAAGCTCAACATTGTAAGACTTGAACGCATTAAGTGAGCCTATAAAGCTTGGAGCTTCACAGCAAAGAACGTCGCCTGGGTCGCATAGAACTTTACAAGCAAGCTCGTTAGCCTGCTGAGCACCGCTTGTGATGATAAGATCATCTCTCTCAGGGTCAAATTCACCCTTCTTTTCAAGCTCTTTCTTAAGAAGATCTCTCAGAGGAGTGTATCCCTCTGTAAGGCTGTACTGGAGTGCGCCGATAGGATTTTCCTTGAATATCTCTTCTGATATTCTATTAAGCTCGTCCACAGGGAATGCCTCAGGAGAAGGATTGCCTGCCGCAAATGAAATTACCTCTGGGTCAGAAGTAAATTTAAGTATCTCTCTGATAGCAGAAGCCTGCAAATGAGAAACCTTTTCTGAAAACTTATAAGTCATAACTTTTTTACCTCTTTTTCTTAAAAATACATAATATGATTATATCACATTTTTCCTATAAAATAAAGTGTTTACGCAAACTTTTTTTAGTATTAGCACCCTAAGCTCTATTTTTGTGCAATTTAAACAACTGCATATCCACCTGACATATGGACAAACCGTAATAAAACCCACCATAACAGCATAAGATCATATAAAAACAAGTCAGAAAGCAGGTTGACAGATGAAAAGACAAGGCTTTATAAAAGGCTCAGCAATATTGCTTGCAATGGTTCTGATAACAAAAATTCTGGGACTTCTCTATAAGATACCTCTTACCAATCTTCTGGGCGGCACAGGCATGGGATATTTCGCTTCAGCATTCTCAGTTTTCACACCAGTTTTCGCCATAGTCGTTTCAGGTATCCCCTCCACCATGGCTCGCCTTACCGCTGAAAACTATGCCCTTGAACGCTTTTCAAATATGCGTCATACCAAGCGAACTGCATTTTTTCTTTTCACGATCATCAGCGCAGCCGCTGCTGCAGCAATGATACTCACCTCAGATTTTCTGTCACGCAATGTAGTCGGCGAGCCAAGTACAAAATATGCTCTCATGTGCGTTGCCCCATCTATTATTTTCTGTACCATTATGTCAGTGGAACGCGGTTACTGTGAGGGCTTGCAGAATATGATACCGACCGCTGTATCAGAAGTGATAGAAACCCTTTTCAAACTTATCCTAGGTCTTGGTTTCGCCTACGGACTAATGTATCATATCTCCGATATGTATGATAAAACAGGCATGATATTCGGCACAGCCTATGAAAACTCACGTCAGGCAGCCTCCGCCGCACTTCCATTTATAGCTGCCGCAGCTATCCTAGGTTCGTCCATTGCCTCTGCGATCGCCTGTCTGTATATTCTCATATCAGGCAAGATCAAAGGCGACAGCGTAACAAAGCAAATGCTTCAAAGAGATACCATAACAGACCCCACAGGAGCAACAGCCAAAAAGCTTGTCGTCTGCTGTCTTCCGATCGCACTTATCTCAGTGATAATGACCTTTGCCAACATGATAGATATGCTCACTGTCAATCCGTGTATCAAAACCGCCATGAAAGCTTCTCCACACACATTTGACAGCCTGCTTTCTGACAAGCTCACCGCCGATATGCTCCCGAACTTCATTTACGGCTCTTACATAGGACTTGCCGTAACAGTTTTCGGTCTTGTTCCGACCCTCACCGCAATGTTTGGCAAAAGCATACTCCCCTCACTTGCCGAAAGCTGTGCCAAAAATGATAAAAAAGCCATGCAGTCAGGCCTTACAAAAATGCTCATCGTCACCAGTATCATAGCCATACCCGCAGGCATGGGCATAGCAGTTTTGTCAGAACCTATCCTGCGTTTTCTTTTTGGAGGCCGTGAAACTGAAATACAGGTCTGTATAATGCCAATGTCCATACTAGGAATAGCAGTAATATTCCTTGCCATAGCAACTCCCTGCTTTTCTATCCTGCAAACTCTGGGAAAACCTCACAAAGCCATAATAATTATGTTGGCAGGTGGAATTATCAAGCTATTTCTGAACATTATACTTATAAGACAGCCCATAATAAATATATCAGGAGCAGCTATTTCTACTCTTGTTTCAGAGGTTTTCATATGCGTCCTATCCGTACACTCAGTTTGCAAAATGACGGATCTAAAACCAAAAGTGAGCGAAATTTTCGTAAAGCCCACCTACGCCGCTATTATGTGCAGTGTGACAGCCGTTTTGTCACACGAAACACTTACGAAAATAGCCCATTTGCAAATAAATCATAGATTTGTGACCCTTTTTTCTATAGGAATTGGTAGCACAATGTACTTTTTTTGTTTATATTTATTGTGCGAAACGCCGAAAAATATTGTAAATTACATATTTTCAAAAAAAAATCCGCAAAACCCTTGAAATTTTGAGCAAAATGGTTTATTATTAATAAGCACCCTTTTGGAAAGGTAATGATGTAATGAGCGATAAAATTAAGGAATTGCTTGCTAAAGACAGCTTTGATATCAATGATCTTGCGGATATCGTGGTTATTCTCAGAAGCGAGAACGGCTGTCCGTGGGATAAGGTCCAGACACATAAGTCTATCAAGAAAGATTTTCTTGAAGAAGTCTATGAGGTCATGGAAGCAATTGACTGTGACTCTCCTGAAATGATGAGAGAAGAACTTGGCGACGTTCTTTTGCAGGTGGTTTTCCATACAGTTATCGAGACCGAAAACAACAATTTCAGACTTGACGATGTGATAACTGATATTTGTAAAAAGCTTATCATCAGGCACCCACACATTTTTGGAAGCGTAGAAGCTGACAACGTTGAAACAGTGCTTAAAAATTGGGACACTATCAAGAAAGAAACCAAGGGACAGGAAACTTATTCCGATACCCTTAAAAGCGTTCCAAAGAACTTCCCTGCACTTATGAGGGCGCAGAAGTTGAGCAAACGTGCAGCAAGAGCAGGTATCGAGTATGACAATGTTCATGATATCAGCGCACTTGAAAATGCTGTTAAGGCTCTTGAAAACAGTGCTGACAGTGATAAAGCCGTAGTTGCAAAACAGCTTGGCGAGATAATGTTCACTTGTGCTTCACTTGCAAGAAAGCTTGACCTTGACGCTGAAGAAGTGCTGACGGATACAAATAATAATTATATCGAAAAGTTTGAGAAAACAGAAAATGCTGTAAGGCAAAACGGGCAGGATATGACCGCCCTGAGCATAAATGAGCTTGACGCTTATTGGCGAGAGCAAAATGAATAACTTTATTCGTTAAAAATAATTTGGAGGTAAAAACAATGACAAAGGCAGAACTGATCAATCTTATCGCAGAAAAGGGCGATTATTCAAAGAAGGACGCTGAGAAGGCACTTACAACTGTTATTGATTCTGTATCAGAGACACTTGCTAACGGCGAGAAGATCTCACTGGTAGGTTTCGGTACATTCGAGGTTAGAGAGAGAGCTGAAAAGACAGCTATCAATCCTCGTACAAAGGAGCAGATCACTGTTGCAGCTAAGAAAGTTCCTGCATTCAAGGCAGGCAAGGCTCTTAAGGACGCTGTAAACAAGTAATCTAAAGCTTATGCCACTCAGACCTAGCCTGCGGGTTAGGTCTTTTTTACTACAAAGGAGGAAAATATGCGGCTTGATAAATACCTGAAAGTCACAAGACTTATTAAACGACGTACCATTGCAAACGAAGCTTGCGATGCAGGCAAGGTGCTTGTGAACGATAAGATTGCAAGAGCTTCATATGACGTGAAAGTTGGCGACATTATCACCATAAATATGGGTCAGAAGCCTGTCAAAGTGGAAGTTCTCAATGTCACCGAGTATGTAAAAAAAGAAGAAGCAGCCGAGAATTATCGTGTTATCAGCTAAAAAAAGGCGTTGTAAAAAAACAGCGCTCAAAGAGTCGAGATTTCCTGCTTTTGGG
>OIZW01000198.1_pt1 | contig 63156 bp, 107 predicted proteins | sample 1588581 | NCBI WGS metagenome assembly OIZW01 (sample SAMN03283266) | human gut metagenome | biome: human-associated habitat; material: feces | host: Homo sapiens | place: USA | collected 2013 | reverse complement strand
GCCGCTGCGGGACTGGAGGCGGGAGTGGTGACCCCGGAAAGCACCTTTTCCTGCCCCGGATTTATCATCGTGGATGACCGTAAGATCCGCTGCCACAAGATTGCCGGACATGGCGGCCAGACTTTTGTACAGTGCATGGAGAACAGTTGTAACCAGAGGGTCTGGATCTGAGGTTGGGGTGCGAGTGGGGAGAAACGGGGAATTTCAAAACGGTGGTTTGTAATTTTGTGAATTAGGCGGTATAATAAATGAAAAGGAGAACGGTGAAGTATGGTTAGATTATATACCTCAGGCAAATATTTTAAAGACAACGAAATCATCATAGACAATGATTCTTTTTTTAATAACAATGTATCTGCAAAAAGCCTTTCCGAAAATTCTATTAAGGTCATGGAAGAAGTTGACCATGCAAAGCTATTGGATCAGAATATCGGGAAAATAGAAACTCCTTACGGCATTACTGGTATTCAGGACTTGTCAACGGGGTGCAAAACCATATTGAATTGCATTTTTCTGCAAGAGAACCAGAAGGTATACCCGACGGTCAGAGCGATTAATGCAACGGAATGCGGAAAGAATGCGTTAGAGCAGCTTTTCTGTTATATTGATAAGACTAATATGGACATAGGAATCGTCCTGGAGCATGAGGATGAAATATATGAATGCGGTAACAGAGAGTATTTGATCAACGATTCCGAAAGAATAACAGACTTACTTTTCATGGTGTAGTTTATGGGGAGGTAACATGCAACAGTGTTATGATTGGCAAAGCAATGTTTTGAAATTTACGGATGTAAACGGAAATAAATATAACTTAAAATTCCGGGGAAATAAGACCATAGTGCATGGGGATAGTGCAACGGGAAAATCTTTACTGTGCACTATGTTGAAAAGCTACATCAACGATAATAATAATGCCAGCTTTAAGCCGTATAATGCTGACAATATTTTTATTGTATCAAAGGATAATAAGGACAAGCTTTCCTTACAAAAGGGTAAGCTTATCATAATAGACAGAGCAGAGCTTATACTGGATGAACAGATGGTAGAAATTATCAATGCGGACAGAGGGTACAACAGATACCTGATATTTTTAAGAAAACCTATGGGAATCGAGTTGTCACCGAACTATTTCGGGACGTTGTGCAAGAAGGATGGGGAACTGCAGTTGGAATATGAGTGTTATGTACGGGGGTGGGCATAATTGTTGTATATCATTACAGAGGATTCAAATTCAGCCCGTGATTTCTGGCAATGTGTAGCCCAGACATTCAGATCTGTGGATTCCTTTCTGTTAGTATCATTTCCAATCGGGAGTGATGGACAGACTGCTTCGGGAAATACAACCTTAAAGGCGCAGGTGTTAGGCATATTTCCCAAATTGCAGGCAGGAGATAAAGTATTTGTAGCGGTTGACTGTGTGGCAAACAATACCAAAGGGTTTATTGCACATGACTTTGTGAAATGGGGAACCAGGCTGTGCATGAAAAAAGGCGCTGAGTTTGTTGCTACATCCTATTGGTGCTTTGAGGATCTGTACCTTTCCTATGACGAAGTCTTAGCGATGTACTTGAAGAACCCCGTGGCAGAAAATGTGGTCATTGCTGCATTACAGTATGTACATGATAATTTGCAAAATGGAACAGATTATTTTGATACCAGTCGTGAGATTCAGAACTTTATTGATTTACATAACAGCGCAGGAAAAAACAGAGAACACTTTGCAAACGAACTGCTGATGGAGGTAACAAGGGCATTAAAAGGGAACGGTCATTTTGCTATAACGAAATCAGTGGGAGCGTTCCGGAAATCGGCGGAATGTTGGTTGAGAGATTGCAGTGACATAAAAGAAAAAATGGCACAACAGCAAGTGATAAATATATGCGATAAAAAGTGTGAATACTGTTGTAAAGATAAGGGTACCGTAGATAAGCTGATAGATTTAGACACAAGATCCATTTGCAAGGACAGCGGTTACCAGCTTCAGCAGATTTGAAAAGGTGGATACAAGGAAAGCAACCTATTCCTGGCGAGAGGCGGTTGCTTTTTTTTGATGTTTATTTTTCTGAAATATACACCAAAATTGCCAGGGTCAAAATTGGTTATTTTGTAGAGGGCATGAGGCTTCTACATCATCACTAATCACCCTATAAAATCTCTGGCTATTCTCGCCACTGCCAAAACATTTTCCCAGCGTTATTGTATTAAATGTAAGGAGGACAGAAAAGAAAATGTCCGAAACAAAATAGTAAATGCGAAACGCAGGAGGAAAAAATTATGTGCAGAAAATTAGTAGTAACCAACGAGATCTTTTTAGGAACAAGAGCAATCTGTTATGAAGCCTACAGCTTACCCAAGGGGGAAGTCGTGGAACTGACAGAGAAGCAGATCAAAGATGCCTTGAAAGGCATTACCACGGATGAGGTTTATGGTCTGGAGTTATCCGAAGCAGGGGAACTGGTAATGGATAAAAAGACATTTTTCACCACCAACATGATGAAGAAAATCCACACCAACACTTTAATTCCTATGGTCGAGGAGGACTGTTTAGCCAACCTTTTCTATATTGTGATCGGTACACATAAGGAAAAGGGAAATACCATGTATGATGTGATTTCCTCCCGATATGAGAGAACCAGCTTCACGGAGGAAAAAGTAAAAACGCTGTTGGATATGCATATCATCAGTGCCGGGGCGAAACTGGAAAATGGTGCGGTAGTGGTGGCATCTTTGGAAAAACCAACAGCACCTGTGGCGGATGGAAAACAGAAAGAGGATAAGGAGAAGTCGGACACCCTGTAATGGGGTGTCCGTTTCTTTTCGGAGGGCAGCAGTATGAAAGTATATGGATACACGAAAGATAAGCAAGGAATCATGGAAATAGAAAATTCTCTCAAGGCAGAGCAGGCGTTTGTCGGAGGTCTGATAGAATGTACGGCGTTGACAGAAGAGATAGACCTGATCTGCAATGAAGAGGGGTGGCTGATAGGACTGGAACCGAGGGTGGCAATACCGGAGAGCGAAACGATCATAGCCGGGGATTGTTTTATCTGCCGCCATGACCGCAGAGGTAATTTTCAGAGCATCAGAGAGGAAGATATCCCCCTCATAGAATCAAAAGTACAGTACATCACTGAGGAAATGTTACTCAGGCTGGCTTTATTAAAATATTTTGGAATGCTGTAAGCAGGAGGTGTGAACATGGAGATAGAATTTATCATGCAGATTTTAAGTAATCAGTCAATGTTTAATTTTGCATGTTTTATGTTTATCTGTTGTGCATTCGTCTGGTTATGCGAGAAAGCCAGAAATTATATAATACGACTGATTCAGTATATAACAAAAAATATATAATTTTCAAAGGATCCTGCCTATGCAATTTGTAGGCAGGGTTCTTTTTGTTTCCAGACCAATTATCTGACAAAGGTGGTATAGGAAGTCAAATATTTTAATTTTATTTTTGATAGTTTTTCGGACATTTGACTGCATAGTGTTTGAAATGTCTGAAAAAGTATAGTTTTCAGGTGATTGGGAGGACAGGAACATGACAGATGCAGTAGAGAATCAGTATATTGAGATGGCGTATGCCAGAGTTAGTTCCAAGAATCAGACATTAGCAAGACAGGAGGCTTCGATTTTGAATGCGGTGCCTGATTTGAAAGCAAAGTATTTTTACAAGGATAAATGGACGGGAAAAGAATTTGACCGACCAGAGTATGGCAGGCTGAAGGAAAAGGTAGAGGAACTTACGGAAGTAAACCCTGACATCAATCTTCGATTGACGGTACGCTACCCGGAAGAGGAGGACTGAGAAGATGGCACAGAACACCACAAGCAATAGAGGATACGATGACACTGTATATATTCCCAGACAACAGCGTCTGCGTCCCATGATTTTAACGAGGAAAGTACAGCAGTTTTATCTGGTTTACCTGTGTTTCCCCGATGGCAGCGAAATGCAGATCGCCGCTTATATGATGCCAAACGATGGCAACTGGAGGGCGAATGATGCCTTTTATGACAGTCTGGTACAGATTTACAAAAAGCGGATCAGAGGTCTTTCATAACAATGCTTTCCCGGCAAGCCATGGTGCAGTAGTTCCATTTCTGTACCATGGCTTTTTTCTTTCAACACTTCTCAAGCATAAATCTTTTTATATTAAAATCCAATTTTCAAAATTTAATATAAATAACTGTCAAATGAGAAAAACGCAATTCCGATAAAAAATATTTTTGTGAAAAATACAGGAAAATTCCTGAAAAAAGTTAGGTGTGCGGAGAAAAAGAAAAGTCAGTGTCTGAAAAATCCGTTTATCACCTTTTCCCGACTGGTTAGTAATTTCCCCACCCATCAAAACCTACACCCATCTACCATGTGATTTTTTAATCGCAGACAAAGCAAAGAACAGTAATAAAGCATTTCAGAAAAATATTTTCAAGTTTTCCATGCAGCATTTCCATGAATCCACCAGCACCATCCGAACAAGCGATGAAAGCACTGTGAACCACAGGAGCCAATCTGTCATGTGACCCGACATTCTCATTTTTGGAAGTAGTAGACCATTTTCAGACTGGTTGTTAGTTTTCTAAAGCGCAATAGTCACTTATTTTCCTCCACACTGACCTTTTTTCATTATTCACCCCGACACGTTCACCGTTTTTCTCACAGCGTTCCCCCTGATCGCATAGCGTCCCCACCCCAGAACAGTTTATTTCCGAACTACCTTACATCGTCCCCACCGAAGCCATACCCGTAGCGGTAACAGCACACCTTTTGAAAACGGAACGCATTTGTATTGCGCGCTAGATTAAATAAATTAAGAGGTATATTTACTTGTTAAATAATTAACGATGCACTGCTATGAAAGAATAAAAACATTCGGAAAATAGCGGAAATAATCTTGCATTTTGTGTAGGTCAGCGTTTCAATGGCATACACTGGTAAAAACCTCGTTCGGAGGATGGAATGGCAACTGGATCTGGCGCTAAGAGAGCAGCAAAGAACCGGGAGGTTTCCTTACGGAAGGAAACAGAGGTGCAGTGTGGAATTGTACGGTTACTGTACGAGGACGGAAGTTTATCAGAGAAGGAATATGAGGACATTGTAGAGTTGTTGTATGCAAAAGAAAAAGGAGGAAAACAGAAATGAGCGAGCTTTCAAAATTTTCGCCGCAGACACGGGTGGCAATCTACAACCGGGTGTCTACGGAGAAGAAGGTACAGATGGAGGCACTGGATGTGCAGGTGGCATACACGAGGAAACTGGTGGAGGACAATCACCTTACGATCGTGGATCAGTATATAGAGCCGGAGACCGGCACGGAGGCGGAGCATCGTCTGGAATATCAGCGGATGATTCGGGACATTAAGGCGGATCGAATCGATCTGGTGGTTGTGAAATGTTCGGACAGACTTTGCAGAGATCAGGCGGAATGGCACAATTTTGTGAAACTGCATCTGCAAAAGAAGTTTCAACTGTATTTTTATCTGGATGACCACATCTATGACCATGAGAGGGACGATATAAAATATTCTGTGCAGGCCATCGTGGATGCGGAGCAGAGTAAGATCACTTCCAAGAAAATCAGAGATATTCACAGCAACAGACAGATCTACGCCACGGGTTCCAAGGCACTGCATATATGCAGACCCTTATACGGCTGGGATCGGAATGTGGAGTTTATCGACGAGAACACCAAGCGTGTCTGGTGGACAGTCAACGAAAAGGAAGCCACAGAACTTCGCTACGCCTTGTCACTGGTGGAGCAGGGGATAGGATTTTACCGTTTAGCCAACATCATGTATGACCGAGGGGTGCGGAGCAAGGGAACCACAGGGTATCACAAGATGCCTTCTGTGCGTATTGCGGCGAATACATGGAAGAAAATGCTGACCTCTCCGATGTTGCATGGAGACTGCATTTTACATAAGGAAGTCAGCAACTTCTACACCAAGGAGCGTGTGAAACTCCCGCAGGAGGACTGGATCTATAAGGAAAACGTGATTCCTCCCATCGTCAGCAGGGAATACCATGAGAAGATCGTTCAGATCATAGATGCAAGGCGGTTCCAGATGGGGTGCTGCAAGGGGCTGGCAGGTACCTACAAATGGAGTAACCGACTGGTCTGCGCAAATTGCAAGAAGCCATACTACAGAATGCACTACAAACTTAATTCCGAAAAAGTCATCACGTGGAAATGCAGCGAGCAGTTTCAGAGAACCCGAAGCGCCTGTGACAACATGGTGATAGCGGAGAAAGAGTTAGAGAAGCAACTGGCGGCAGCACTGAAAGAAAAATATGCCTACCTTTTCCATATCTCTTCCGGTTTAATCAACGATACGATTCATACCATTGAAAAGGCATTATGCAATTCCGACAATGGAAAAAAACTGAAGGCACTGGAAAACCAGCGAGAACTCCTTATACGGAATAAGGATGTATTGTTTCATAAGTTAATGAACGGAGTGATTTCCGATGAGGACTTTGGAATCTACAAGGACAGACTGGAAACGGAACTTCGGGAACTGGAAGAAAAGATAGAGGGACAGAAAGACGGGGAGAAGAGTCTGGCGGATCAGTACCGCCGCTTACAGCAGATCCGGGATACCATAGAAAACAAAAATTATAACGAGCAGGCGATTCTGGAAATTCTCTATGGCTGTGTGGAGGTCATAGAGATTCATAACAACGGGGATATGGATGTCACCATGAGCAGGGAACTGATGCGGAGTAAATTTGAACTATACAGCATTGTGGAATCGGATTACAGTTTATTCTACTTTTCCTTCACCTACAAAAAAGAAACCATCTATGACCGCAACCGGAAAGCCTACAACGAGAAAGTACTGGAACTGATCCGAAGTGAAAAATACATTACGATCCCACAGATGGCGGAGCGGCTGGGGAACACCTACAGCTATACCTGGCACAGTATCCAACAGTTAAAGGAGCAGGGCAGGATCGTTTATATCAAGGAAAAGTTCGAACATAGCGAATGCTATTGGGAGGTGGTAGAGTAGCCAGCACGTTAAAAAAGTATGCCACCAACCCGAACTCTGACAGTAGTTCCAGACCCCTTGTAACCCGGCATTGATTTCCGTCGGCCTACGGCTCGGTGTGGACAATTACTACCATTATTTTGAACAGTTCGGCCTAAAACAGCGCACCGGCATCGACTTGCCGGGGGAAGCTGGGACTATCATGCATAAAAAAGAGGATATGGGAAATGTGGAGCTAGCTACCGTGGCTTTCGGGCAATCTTTCCAGATCACAGCAATCCAGCTGCTGACCACGGCGTCCTCCATTATCAACGGCGGCAACCGGATCACCCCGCATTTCGGCATCGAGGCGTTGAATCGGGACGGGGAGGTGGAAGAGACCTTTTCCTATCCGGTGCAGACGGGGATCGTCTCGGAGGAGACTTCGGCCACCATGCGCTACATTCTGGAAATGGTAGTGGCGGAAGGCTCCGGCAGAAACGGTCAGGTACAGGGTTTCCGCGTCGGCGGCAAGACTGCAACCAGCCAGACCCTGCCCAGAGGAAGCGGACGTTACATATCTTCCTTTATCGGCTTCGCTCCGGCGGATGATCCCCAGGTCATTGCCATTGCTATTATCAATAATCCCCAGGGCATCTACTACGGGGGGCAGGTGGCAGCACCGATCATAAGGCAGCTGTACGAAAATATTCTGCCCTATCTGGGACTGGAGAAGACCGAAGAGCCGGAGGAGACAGCGGAGCCCGGGGAGTGATGGCGGTCGCAGACTTCCCCAGGGACGATGTCGAAAACGATGGAAAGAAAAAGGTTCCGGCGGATGAAAATTTGACAAAATCCGCTGATGCCACCCTTTATAATGTTTCTGAAGGAGGGGTGTGATGCATTATGAACTCTACTTAGACAGTCTGTTCCTCCTCAATTTCGGGATGAATCTGCTGCTGCTTTGCCTGGTGGATCACAGCATGGGCCACACTGCCACGTGGTACCGGCTGCTTGCGGGAGCAGGGGTCGGAGCGGTCTGGTATCTGTTTCCTTTTTTATGGAAAGGAACAGCCGCCGGGAAGCTGTTGCTTTGTTTTCTGCCGGGGACAATACTTATGCTGTATGTGACATTTCACATTCGCAGCCTTGGGACGTTGTGGAACTATTTCCGAAAACTGATGCTGTCCACCTTCCTGATCGGAGGCATTCTGGCGGCACTGCTTCGGGGATTCCCGATGGGAAGAAATTATCTGCCTGGGATCGGTATGACCCTGGGAGTCGGAGCATTCTCCGGCTGGATACTTGTGTGGGGGCGCAAAAAGGAAGCGGAACAAGCCTGCTATTGTGAGGTAGTGTTACAGGGAGCGGAGGGACCGTTGCGCATTCATGCATTGGTAGACTCCGGCAATACCCTGACCGAACCTATCAGCGGAGCACCGGTATCGGTGCTGGACGCACGGATATTTTATCGGCTGTGGCCGGAAGGACTGCCTGGATTCCGGGTGATTCCTTATCACAGTGTAGGGAAAAAGAGCGGGATCCTTAAGGGATATCCGGTGCCGCAGATGACGCTCATACAGCAGGGTGTGGAACGAGAATACAGAAATGTATACCTGGCAGTGAGTGAGGAGGAGATCGCGGGAGAAGAGATCCCGATGCTGTTACCTCCTGCGCTGTTGCAGGAGACGAACAAAGCACGGAGGAAGAAGGAAAAAATAAAAGAGCCGGACGATCCGGCAAGGCACAATGTGGCAGATAGGAGTAAATATGGTCTTAAAGATAGCAATACCGGGAAAAATGCAGTTTAAAATGATGCGCAGGGAGCCTTATCTGCTGCACCGGAAAGGAGATGTCCACTATATCGGTGGCGCGGAGGTACTGCCGCCGCCCCTGCCCAGTGAGCAGGAGAATCAGGTGATCGGTGATCTGGGGACGGAATACGGGGATGAGGCGAAAGCCATCCTGATCGAACATAACCTGCGTCTGGTGGTCTACATAGCCAAAAAATTTGACAACACCGGTGTGGGGGTGGAGGATCTGATCTCCATCGGCACCATCGGGCTGATCAAGTCCATCAACACCTTCAACCCGGAGAAAAATATCAAGCTGGCAACCTATGCTTCCCGGTGCATTGAAAATGAGATACTGATGTATCTGCGCCGGAATAACAAGACGAAAATGGAAGTCTCGATTGACGAGCCGTTGAATGTAGACTGGGACGGCAACGAGCTGCTGTTGTCGGATATTCTGGGGACGGATGAGGATGTAATCTATCGCGGTATAGAGAATGAGGTGGAGCGGAAACTTCTCATGAATGCCGTGAGCAAGCTGTCCAAGCGGGAGAAGACCATCGTCAGACTTCGGTTCGGACTGGGGACAGTGGACGGACAGGAGATGACCCAGAAGGAAGTGGCCAATCTGTTGGGAATCTCACAATCCTATATTTCCCGACTGGAGAAAAAGATCATGCGGCAGCTGAAAAAGGAGATCAGTCTGCATATTTGACTTTGCATTCGGGACGGATACATGATACTATATAACATGTGCAGAATTGTGGGAGTTGCGTGGCAACAGAGCAGTTCGTGAACCATATAATACAGACAGGATAGTTTTCAGGTAACGGAATCGGAAGTAACCAAAAAGGACAAATACATGATACAGCGTGATGATATATTATCCATGGAATATTTAAAAAAGACGGAATTCACCGGATGCCACCAGGGGATGCGTTACCGTCTGGAGCAGACTGAGGATCCGGAAGGCGGCAAAAAGCTTCTCGTGACGGTCTGGCCGGAGCCCTTTAACTTTTTAAAGACACCGGAGGAGAAGAAACAGAGGGCCATGTTCTCCTTTGACGAGGATGGAGTGGTGGATGCGGTCGGCTGGATGAACGACAGATTATTTGAGAACAAAAAGCTATGGGACGAGGCGCCTTCCCGCTGGGACACTTACCAGATGTAAAACGGGAATTTTAAGAGACAGATATAGGATGAAGAAAGAATGATTTGGAAATATATAATAAGGGATCTGAACGGTGCCATACAATATCTGCCCTATGGTGTGATGGCCGGTGCCGTCATGGGACTGATCCTGAATGCAATGAATGCCAGGAGGGAGCGGAAGGGAAAAGAAGCCTTTCCGATGGCTGGTCTCATGGTGTTTTCTTTGTATCTTATGATCATACTGGTGATCACTTTTTTCTCCAGAGAGGATGGCAGCAGGAACCGCGCTATGGATCTGGAGCTTTTCTCCACCTGGGGGATCAATACGAGAAATAACGCCTTCGTGGTGGAAAATGTACTGCTTTTCATCCCGTATGGCTTTGCGTGCCCCTGGGCATTTCCCTGGCTTAGGGGATTTTTCAGGAACATCTTTGCGGCTTTTGTGACCAGCCTGGGAGTGGAGACTTTCCAGCTCATTACCGGCAGAGGTTATTTTCAGATCGATGATATCCTGACCAACGTGCTGGGAGGAATCATCGGATACTGGACGTTTTGGCTGGTGTATCATACGTTACAGAGAATACGAGGATCAAGGTCTACGTGGTGAGATAACTCCGCATGGCTTTCAATGCATTTTTTTCCAGACGGGAGACCTGGGCCTGGGAGATGCCGATCATATCGGCCACCTCGGTCTGGGTCTTTCCTTCGAAAAAGCGCAGGGAGATGATATGGCGTTCTCTGTCGTTCAGACGTTTCATGGCCTCACTGAGGGAGAGATGTTCCACCCACGTCTCTTCCTTATTTTTTTTGTCACTGATCTGGTCCATGACGTAGAGGGTGTCACCACCGTCGGTGTAGACCGGTTCGTAGAGGCTCATGGGATTCTGCATGGCATCCAGGGCATAGACGATGTCCTCCTTGGAGATACCTACTTCTGCGGCAATCTCTTCCATGGTGGGCTCCTTCAGATTTTTCCTGGTCAGGGTATCGCGGGCGTAGATTGCCTTGTAGGCGGTGTCCTTCAGAGACCGTGAAACACGGATACTATTGTTATCCCGTAAAAATCTGCGTATCTCACCGATAATCATTGGAGTGGCAATAGGATGTGCTAATGCCGTATTTATCATACTTTTAAAACTGCATATTTTTTTGCTTGTCGCAAAAGTGTCGTATATGTGTCACTATATGCGACTTTTTTTATGCCAAAATTTAAGCATAAGGAGGGATGACCTTATGGGAAAATTCAAATTTTCAGATGAAACACTGGAACATATATTCAGCAAAGAACGTACAAGGGAAGTGCCGATTAAGTATCAATCAATCATGGTTCATGTGATCGAGGAAGTTTTAGGAGAAACGGGTAATGCTTATGAATTTCAGTCCGTTGGGACTTATGAACAAGCCGACATATCAGACACTTGATGAAGCTGAAATTGCGAAACAGATAGAATCAATGGAAGAAAGGGAGAACAGAAATGCCGCAGCCGATTATGAATCCGAACTATTTCAATCCGCAGTATAGAACACCTATGTACGGACAGTTTATGCCACAACAGGAGCAATTCCAACCACAGCAGTTTATGCAACAGCCACAGCAAAACGCAGTACAGATGTACGGTCGTATTGTACCGGCACAAGAGTGCATAGCACCGAATGAAGTTCCTATGGATGGCAACACAGCTTTTTTCCCAAAACAGGACCTGTCGGAGATCTATGCTAAATCCTGGGGAGCAGATGGGAAAATCTATACAAGGCTCTACAAGCCTGTTTTAGATGCAGACCCTAATAGTTTACCGTCTGACACAGAAAAGGCGAAATTTGACCTATCAGACGAAGCCACAGCGGTATTTATGAAGCGTTTCGATGAACTGGAGCAAAAGATTGAGCAGTTGAAATCTTCGCAATCGCAAAGAAAAACTCCACAATCGCAAAGAAAGGATGATGCAGAATGAATATGATGAATCCTATGCAGATGCTTAGAGGAATGGGAAGTCCCCGGCAGTTTATCCAAAATATGATGGGGAACAGCCAGATCATGTCTAACCCTATGGCTAAAAATATAATGGGTATGGCTCAAAAAGGAGATTTTGCCGGAGTAGAGCAGTTAGGAAGAAATATTGCCAAGGAACGTGGTATGGATTTTGATTCAGAATTTGAAAAATTCAAGTGTCAATTTCCCATGAAGTAGATACTAAATTCTTGCAAGATTAAGTATAAAAAATCTTATATGGAGGTAAAAATTATGTTTGAGAGTAACAATACTCCCTTTACCATGCCTGTTATGCCTGCCAACAGCGGATATGGAAACAACGGTGCATGGGGTGACGATGGTGCATGGTGGATTATTATTTTCGTCCTTTTCTTCGCTTTTGGCGGATGGGGCGGTAATGGATGGGGCGGTAATGGCTCTAATTCCAGTTACTACACCGATTCTGCATTGCAAAGAGGGTTCGACACCCAGTCTATCATCGGTAAACTGGACGGAATCAACAACGGTCTGTGTGACGGATTCTACGCTGTAAACAACGGTATGCTTACCGGATTTAATGGCGTAAATACCAACATTTTACAGACTGGCTATGGCATCCAACAGGCTATCAATGCCGACACCGTAGCAGGAATGCAGAATGCTAACGCTTTACAGGCGCAGTTAGCACAGTGCTGCTGCGATACCCGTGAAGCTATCCAGGGTGTAAACTACAATATGGCAACGAATACTTGCGCATTGCAGAACACAATGAATAACAACACAAGGGATATCATTGATAATCAGAATGCCGGCACTAGAGCAATTCTTGATTACTTATGTGCAAAAGAAAATGCGGATTTGAGAGATAAGGTGCAAAAACTTGAACTTTCTGCTTCACAGGATAGACAGAATGCGCTTCTGACTACTGCAATGACAGCACAGACACAGCAGATTGTCAACTCTGTAAATCCTACAGCTATTCCAGCTTATATTGTGTCTAATCCTAACGCTTACGCTTATGGCTGCGGTTGCAATACCGGCTGTAATTGCTAAAATTGAATAATTGAGTATCTTAATTGAGTTAACTCGATTATGTCTGCTATGCAGAATTACTGACAACATGGGGCAGACTATATGGTTTGCCCCTTTGATTTTGAAAGAGAGGTATTTATTATGGCTGAATATACAGCAGTAGCATTACAGACTGTGGCAGCAGGAGCAGACGTTGCTTTTACCGAAACTGCCGTAAATGGAAGTGGTTGTATCACTCACAGAGAGGGATCCGGAATTGTAAAGTTAAGAGGTATCACTAATCAGTGTCGTGCAAGATTCCTTGTAAGTTATTCCGGAAACATTCAGATTCCCACTGGTGGAACTGTTGGGGAAATTTCCCTTGCACTGGCGGTAGACGGGGAACCTTTACAGTCCACAAGAATGATTGTAACTCCGGCAGCAGTAGAGAATTTCTTCAATGTATCTGCGCAGGCTTACATTGATGTTCCTCGTGGATGCTGCAGTACGGTAGCCGTTCAGAACACTTCTACGCAAGCTATTGAAGTGCAGAACAGCAATTTGATTGCCGTTCGTGAAGCGTAGGAGGTGAAAAATCATGGATGTTAAGAGAATGCATGAAATGATTGAAAAACTTTCTGAATGCGCTAAAGCGCAGTTTGACAAAGGAATTGACAAAGTAGATACTTGCGAAATGGGAAAAGTCGTTGATATGATGAAAGATTTGTCAGAAGCCATGTACTACCGTGAGCTGACAAAAACCATGCAGGAATATGATCCGGACGAAGTCATGGAAATGTTTGAATGTTACGGTGACGGTGGTAAACGTTTTTATGACCATTACCGCTATGCTGACGGCAGATTTGCACCTAAAGGTCGTGGAACCTACCGCAGAGGTTATGAAGAGCCACCCTATTACCACATGACCCCGGAAATGTATCACCGTGACATGGACAGAGACATGGGGCGTATGTACTACACTGAAACTTCTTCATCCGGTATGCGTGATGCAAGAGAGGGAAGAAGTGGAATGAGCCGCAGAACCTACATGGAAAATAAGGAACTGCATAAGGCGAATACACAGCAGGACAAAGAAGCTAAAGTCCGTGACCTGAACACCTACATGACCGAACTTGCAAACGACATGACGGAGATCATCAACGATGCAACACCGGAAGAAAAGACGGTACTGCGAAACAAGCTGTCTGCACTGGTAACAAAAATCGGTTAAAACACTTAAGGGGCTTATTTAGCCCCTTTTATGTTGGAGGTGGTAAGTTGTTCACAATAAATGGAATAGACTGGAATTTAAGCCGTGTATGCAGTCACAGCCCTATGCTGATGCGTTCTGACGGTACATATACGTTTGGCATGACAGACCGGAACACAAGAGATATTTACATATCAAATATGATTCACGGTAATTTCTATGACCGTGTGCTGTGCCATGAATTGTGCCATGCGTTCTGCCTATCCTACAATCTGACTATGGATATTCAGACAGAAGAGATTGTTGCTGATTTTTTGGCTACCTACGGCAGAGAAGTGTTTGCACTGGCTGATGAACTGATAAGTGGACTTGTTGGAATGGCAATGTGACTGTTTGCCACACTAATAATTTTCTACGGTACGTTTAACGTACAATAGAATAATTGAGCGACACGGTGTCGCTCAAATAATGGCATAGAAAAGACCCCTGTTATGGGGTCTCTTCTTTTGCACAGTCCTCTAAGTCTTTCTGAAGAATTTTAGATGCAAGGTCTGAAAGCTGTGGGAAGTAGGTGATTACTTCGGAATTTCTGCATTTCCAGTTTCCGGTCGTTGCGCTGTAAATTCTCTTTGCTTCATCAAAATTATACGTTCTTCCCAAAACTTCAAGTAAGTGGTGCATATATTCCTTTGATGTAATGTCGTAGCAACGGCAGATGTAGTTGATTTTGCCACGGTTGATGCAGAACCAGTCTGTTTCAAACTCTAATGTCGGCTTTTCCTCGATTGCTGTGGTTGGTTGCTGATTCTTTACCGCAAAATAAGCATCCACAAGAGCATCCTGCACTTTCCATGACAATTCATCATTAAATGATTTTATAACTTTTAGATAACCACGTTCTGTAATGAGGGTTATTCCTCTTTGTGGAACTGCAATTCCTAATAGACGAATTTCGTCGTTTTGGTTTTTCTTATGCACAGTAACGTAATCTCTTCCCTCATTAAAAAATCTTTTGTTTGCCCTAAAGTTTCTATAAGCCGTTCCATGTGGTCTGCGGTGCACTTCATCAATATCCCTAAAAGTAACCACCCTCTGACCATTGTATTCTCTAATACCTAAATCTGTTCCTTCAACGTTTACAATATTTTCCATATTATTTTTCCTTTCTTTTTATCTATCACAAAGTATATTTGTATATGCCAATATGCATTTGAGGAAATGAATGCTGGTATTTTCAAGGTTACAGATATTTTTTTTGATAAGTTCTTCTCTCATTTTCAGCTCCTCCATTTAATCAAAAATAATTTGCCAAAAGGAAGATGCAGTGCTATAATTTACATAATCCTTTTGGGGTAAAGGAGCAGCCGGTTACTTTGCGGGTATGGCTGCTCCTTCTTTTTTAGTTTCCGATTTCTTCATCAACTTTTTCGTTAAACCATTTCGTTTTAGTCAATCCTTTTTGGGAAAGTTTTTCCTCTAACTTCTCAAACTTTTCCTTTTCGATTTCAACACTAAAATTTTTTGTTTTCTTTCTTCGCTCTTTGAAGTAATCGGCTCTGCTTTTAGGTGCTATGGGTATCACCTCCTTGTTTCGAGATACATTATATAATGTTTCGAGATACAAGTCAAGCACTTTTTCAAAAAATAAGAGAGTGGTGTCACTCTCTTGATTTTTCTACAATTCATACTGCGGATATGCCTTTTCCCATACGGACTTGTGATAAGTGTTCACTTCGCCATAATTTGCATCGAATATCTTTTTTACTTCATATCCCATTGTAATTCCGGTAGCTTTCAGCTTTCTCCAGTCAAAACGTTTCCATGATACACCATTCAGAGCCGCTACACGTTTAATAGAGTACCAGTCCTTGGAAGTATCAAGCTGTGCTTTCAATTCCTCTTCCCGGTCAAGGCTTTCCAAAAGTTGTGCCACAGCATCACGATAAGTCATAGGTACATTCGGTGTAGACTGCTCCAAAGAATATGTTCCGGTTTTGCGAATGGATGGTAAAACCTCATCGAATATCCAACTTTCAAACTTTTCAGAAGATGGTAATTCACTGTGAGAAATAAGCCTATACATATCTCCCTCTGGAATCACATTTACCTCTATCGTTTTGGTTTCACTTTGTGGATGAGGTATACTGTATTTTGCCGTATACCTACAATGAGCAGAAATTGCATCCGATGGTCGTTTATATCCAAGTGCTTTTGCTATATCAGTTGCTACAAAATAAGGTTTCCCATCAATCATAACGGTTCTTACCTCACCAAATTCATTGTTGCTAAATACTTCCAGTTCATTCATTTTCATTACCTCCCGTAGTCTTATATGAGAGGGCAGAAGAGCATAAAAATAAGCCCACTACCCCTGTTACTGTTGGAGTAGCGAACTTCCAATCTTTTTTTGGTCTGTCTTTATTCCGGGTCTTGGTTACAATCTAGGCTGTCTAATCAGCTTTCACTCTCCGGACGTGGTGCAAGACTTCCTAACTGACACATATTATATCATGCAGAACATGGGTTCGCAACATAAAAAATAAGAGCACCCTTGCGGATGCCCTTAAAATCAATATTCTATTGTAATTTTATGATTTCTTTATGCCCAGTCCAGATGCTTGTTTCGTATTCCAGTTCAATACTCTGCGCATCTTGCGGAACTACAAATGCAATCTTGTAAGATGTTTTTCTTCCGCTTGAAAGATTCGCATTCAACGAAGAACTATCAACAACACTGTAATTCTGCTCACAATCTGTATTGTCTGCGTAACACTGAAAATCGTAGATGCTTACATACTTATCATCTTTGCTGTTGTTCTGATAAGAAACATCAATCATAATGTATTTTGTTCCATCAGCAGGAGCGTTCCAACCGTATTCATCCTCATAATCAGTGTAGTCAAGGTCAAAATCATTTATTGTAACTTGCAAGCCGTCCGCATCGAATGTGTAACCGGGAGAAATAACAGTACCACTAGGTACTTCCGCTTCTTCAACTTTAGATTCCGGTGTGATTTCTGATACTGCGGCAGAACTTTCCGTTGTTGCAGAAACTGATGCTTGTGTTCCAGTAGATTCCTTGCTACTATCGGATACACTATTTACAAACAATGCCATAATGGCAAAAATAATAATTCCGATAATAGAGCAAGTCAGTCCTGCGATAGCAGTGCCGTGTTTCTTGTCTTTCTGACATAGTGCAATGATAGCAAGAACAGCACCTATAATTCCCGGCACAATTCCGAAAGCTATACAAGCTGTCAAAATACTGATGATTCCTAAAATCATCGAAGCAATTCCTAAACCACTTTGTTTCATAGAGTAATTACCCCTTTCATTTTGAATTTTATAAAATTTTAACACATTTGTGATATTCTGTCGATAAATAGATGTGAAGTATTGAAAAAATATTTTTGGGTCAACCGTTTTGATACCCCCGTAGGTCTGCATTTTCAACCGAAAATCTCGTTTTCATAGGTTTTTGAAAGAAAAATTTTTCTACAAAATATAATGAAAAAATTTTTAATCCCCCCGGGGTAGCACTTTTCAAGCTGAAAAATCCGTTTTCAGAGTTTTTTCGCAGATTTTTTCAGACCGATTCAGGGCATGGAACATTTTTCGTTTCTGCAGTGCAATCCCTGGACCTGTCACCCGTTCACCGTGTCGCAGCTTTCGCAAGGTCTCCGACTGCCGAAAGCATAGAATCATACGCAGACCGCAGCAGCTCCGCAGATTCCGGAGACATACCACCGGCGGCAGTCTCAACCCTTATAACTGTTTCCAACCGTTCCCCGGCATCCGCTACGCTCTCCATAATGTCGTATACATGACCTATTCCCACTTTTCGCATTTTGTATAATCCCCTTGTAATATTTGATTGTACACCAAGACAGCGCAAGCCGTCAATATATTAGGGTGCAGGATCTGACCGGACCCGGTGGAAGAGTAGCACAAATAGACCGCCAGACGGCAGCAGTTCCAACGGAACACGACAAAAAGACGGCTTGCGACCGTCTTTTATCCGTTTTCAAGTTCAAAAATTGCCCACCGCAGGGCGGCGGCTGTCTCCGTGTCGTGATCACGCTCTGCACGTTCCAAAATCTTGTAAAGCCTTTCAATGTTCTTTTCTTTCATCCTGGCAACCTCCTTTTTCAATTTTTGGGTGTGATCCACCCATAAAGCCATTGCCGGGCATCGCTCCCGGCTGGCATCCTCTGCAATGGCTGTCAAGGTTCAAAATCTATAATTCCTAAATAAAATTGATCTTTAAAGTTATTAAAAAAATGATCTTTTAAATCTGATAATGTTTTTTCTCCATTTTTTAACGCTTCAAAATCATTCAACACCATTTCATCAGTATAATTTGCATATTTATTATAATTAATTGATATTCTAAATTTTTCTCCGGATTTTACCCAACCAAAACGACCGGAATTTTTAGCAACTGGATATACACCTATTACATAACCGTATAAATCATTATAATCTTTTGTGTTTTTGTCGTGCCAATCCTCTAGTTGTATCTTTGTACCGTCAGGCATTTTCGATTTTTCTATAATTTTCATTTTCTCGCTCCTCCATATTTTTAATTTTTTGGGTAAATTCCACCCATAAAACCGCCGCCGGTAGTGATCCGGCGGGCATCCTCTGCGGCAGTTAATTCAAACAGTTTTCAATATCTTTTGCAAGGTGTGGAAATGCTTTTTCTATGTCTTGCACGCTGTCGGCGTAATAATCACCAACAATTTTTCCAAAAATGCGAAGATTGCCGGAATAAAATCCGCCTAAATCATTAAAATATATGTCTAATCCTGTCACCTGTTCCGGCTTGTCTCCATACCACATATCAATATTTATTTTTCCCATTTTCATTTCCTCCATATTTTCAATTTTTCCCGGTTATCCGGGTAAAAGCAAGCCGGGGCACGATCCCCGGTGTAAGCCTGTCTTACTTGCTTAATATTCAATTTTTAATTGCGCAGAACCTTTATATAAAAAAGCTGTTTTTCCGTGTAGGTCGCTACAAGTCCAACCACCAGAAATATAATCATTTATAAGGCTTTCAAAATGCTGATAATTTTCACATTTAATATATATCATTGTTTCAGTCCTCCAATTCTATGTAGTATCTGACGATGTACACCTATTAAAAGTAAAAATAAAATTTTTCTCCGGTTGCGTTCCATTCTTTGTCTAAGATTTCCATTTTGTATAATTGGCCATTGTTACCGTAAGTGCCAGTAGAATAAAAAAGCTGTGTTGCGCTACATCCTTTAGCTTCCGGATACGCTTTTTTTATTTCTGCGATGATGTTGTTAATTCTATCATCATTAGCACCGCACAAATAAGAGCCGGACGGAACATCTTTTAAGCAGCTGATAAAATGGATTGCATTCTCAAATTGGTAGCAGTTGCCGTCTAACTTGATACCGTCTAAACGCTGACCCTCTGCCAAGAGATTTTTCCGTGAAATTCTTTTACTCATATTGTTTTTACCTTTTCACCCGTGTTATAATATGGGTGCCTTTCTTTTTTGGGTGCCGGTGTTCGCTTGGTAGGTGGTCACCGGCTTTATTTATTTGTTGAGATAACTATATCATGTTATATATCATGTGTCAATACATTTTATATAAAAGTTTATATAAAAATTATATAATATGATATATATACAATTATATTGCATTTATATATAAAGTGTTATATAATATGATAAAACAATTTATATAAGGAGGTTTTGCAGATGGCAAGGACAGCAGATTACACACGCAAAGCAATTAACAATTACCGCAGTAAATTTGATCTTGTACAAATCAGATTACCAAAAGGCACAAAGGACAGAGCAGCAGAATCAGACATAAATATAAATGATATAGCTGTATCGGCTGTATTGGCTTATTTAGACAGTTTGGAGAGCCAAGCGGAGAATTTACCGAAAGAGCCGGAAAAGACCGCAGAAAAGGCAAATGCGGAGCGTACAGAGGTGGCTGAGAAAGTCGCACTAATGCAAGCAAACGAAAGATTGCACCAACTCCAGGAGCAGAGGAGAGCAGAACGGAAAGCATCGGAGCAAACGCAAGTTGTAGACGCTGAGGAATTTTTAAAAAATATCAATAAATAATTGCAATAATCTATTGACATGTTATATAGCATGATATATAATCAAGATACAAACAAACGAAAGGAGCAAACGACATGAAAGGAACACCGGAGCAGATCACAGCAAAGAAAGCCGCCCGGATCCGCTCAAACGTCCGGCAGTTCTTCCGGTACTACCGGGATCAACTGGAAAACGTGGAATCCGAACGGCTGCAAGAATTTAACCGGGCAGAACTCCAAGCACTGGAAGCGGTGCAAGCGGAAACGCTCCAAGCACTGGAGAACATGAAAGACCCGGAGTTATTAGCCAGCAAAACCGCATACGGTGACAGGGCACTAATTGACCGGATCACAGCGAGAGCGGAACGGATAAGAAGAACAGAAAGAGCAACAGCATAAACAGGAATTAAGCAGGTGTAACAGCCTGCTTTTCTTGATCTATTTTCACTGTGATATTTTAACGTGCTAAATTTTGTAGACAAATTGTAGACATTTTGTAGACGCAGATTAAATAAAAGGAGATTAGATAAAATAAAGGTTAGATAAAATAAAAATAAATAAGAGCAGAAAGACATTGTATAACCAAGTATATATAAATACTAGAGCCGACCAGCTGCCACCATGTACCCATCTGCAAAAATTACCTGTCTGTCTGTTAAAAAATCCCATTTGTCAAATTTAACCGGATGATATTTTTTAAGCATATGATTTTTATATACTCAGGATCACCGGCAGACATACCACAACAACAAATCATCAAATACGTAAAAGGTTGTTGTGGATTTATAAATAGGTCTTGTGTTATGATAAAAGCAGTTAGGGAGCCGACGTTAACACGGTGCGAGTGACAGCGGTGCAAATCCAACCCCCTCTGGATATGCAGCCGCCCAGATTGTAACCAAGACCACCGGAGCCGACAGACCGGAAACGACAAGAAGTCACTAGCTTGTCACTTTTGTAAATTTATGTTTTTACATGATCTGTGGAGGAGATCAAAAGACATAGGTTTATTAAGTGATGCTTAGTGATTTTTTTATTGCAGATTTTTAGGAGGTGCAGAAATGGAAAAAGTTGAAAATACAGAAACATCCCAGGTATATGAGAATGACATGGAGTTATACCTTTCCCAGTTCTGCAAGGATCAGAAAATAGAGGATATAAGACAAGAGTCTCAAAGCGTTTGGAATGCTGCTCTTATGTATATCAAACGCCATGCATTTAATGAGCCTGACTGTCTTAAGTCTAAATCCCTTGTAAATACTACTGGATCATTTACCGGTGGAGTAAGTAACTATAATGCTTATAACTATGATTTGGTTAATCGTATATGTGATTATTATATATATATGTGTATGATGTATGACAAAGAGGTATCAGCCATAGGATTTAGTTTATTAACAGGTATAGACAGATATACGATAGCTACATGGAGAGATGAGGGGACTAAATTAAGTCCATCGTGTTCTGACATCGGCAAAAAGATATCGGATTTTCGTGAAGAGTCTTTAAGCGCAAAACTTGCCACAGCAAAGCGCAACCCGGTAGGGATCCTAGCAATTCTAAATCGTCACTACGGTTGGAACCTTCCGGGAGTATCGAGAGAGCAGCAGAACCACAAGCAGGCCTTGACCGCTTCAGATCTGCCACAGTTAGGCGGTGCAAATGGACAAAATATATCAATGTTGACCGATTCCGGAGCGTATGGAGATAATACAGCAGATGCGAATGAGTAGCAACAACTACTGAAACGTGCGGAAATATGGGATAGTTAAGGACGTGTCAATAAAGATTGCGCGAAGCACGAATTTTGCGCATAGTTGAAATATGTTGGTGATGATGGGGGAGGGGGTCTGGCAGGACCAGCGAACAGCCCCTACTTAGTCCCTCAAATTTCCTCAAAAATAAAAAAGACCCTTAGGAGGTGTACCACATGATTTTCATTTACATAGTTTTAGCATGGATACTGTTTCAATTACATGCTCCTGCATGGGTGTATATCCTGTTCATCATCGGAGTATTTTTAAGAGCGGTAGTCACTGGTAGAGATTAAGTGTATGCAGATATTTGGGAAAGAGATAAAAGACGAATGTTCAAAATGCGGTGAAGTGCTGCAATGCGAATTATTTCTGCAAGGTCACGGAATTAAGAGAGACCGTGAGAACGTTACGGAAATGGTTAGCTGTCAGATGGAGCACCAAAAGAGAAGACTTGATAAAGAGCCTAAAGAAGATTTGCCAGTTAAGGAGAAATGTGAATTGCCACCGGAGATTAAAGAGATCTACACAGAGGTTTGGAAAATACATAAAGAGTGTGCTAATCCGAAAACGGATGATGACTGGTCGTATCTTATCCGGCAGGGCAATTTGCTGATTAAAATACATAACAATAGCCAGTTTGCTAAAGCACTGGTAATGGCAATGATCGATGAAATTGAAGGAAGGACGAAGAAAAAATGCTTGGATTCATGATTTTAAAAATAATGACAACGTTGGTATTGACAGTTTTAGCAATATCTGCTTTATGGTATGCTCCAAAACAGAAAACAGCATCAGACGGAGTTATTTTATTTGCGTTCGCAATGTTCCTTGCATTTGGAATAACTTTTGCGTGGGTATAGCCTATGTGGTTACCGGAGATTATGCGAATTATCCCATATCACAATTTTGAATGGGTTAAATTCATAAAGCCATTGTTATTGCCGAATATCCGGTGTTGTGTTGGCATTGGATATGTGGCAGAGAAATCAAGGCATCAAGAGTGTATGTAGCCTGTGTGTGGGAAACGAAAAATGGAATAATGCGTTTGACAACACAAAGTTTTTCAAAGTACCGTACACAGGCGTGACAATTTTTTTTAGATAAAGATAGGGTGTTTCACAAAAATAATCCGGGAGCAGATGGTCTCTCTCCCGGAGTTTAGGGCTATCGCCAAGCGGTAAGGCACAGCACTTTGACTGCTGCATTCCCAGGTCCGAATCCTGGTAGTCCTGTTTCGCAGATGTTTTCTTCTTTCGGTCTTTGCCATCTGCGAATTGTCTTCCATACTTTTCCATTGGAGACACTCCTTTCCCCTCATAGCGGAATGCTGTTAAGAGCCGTCGCAAGGCTCGTGAGGGTTTTCCACGTAACCGCTTGAAGCATTGCAACCATATAGCGGTGAAAAACTTTATCTGCGTCGATAAGACGATACCGTGATTGCAATAATCGGTAGGTAGCAGATAGGTGTGCCAGAAGTTTAGTCGTGGTTATACGGCACAGGTTTTGGGGAAATGCGCATAGTGGCGATTGCAGCGGTCTGTAAAACCGTGACATTAGAAACATCGAAGGTTCGACTCCTTCTTTCCCCACGATGTCGGATCGCAACCGGCTAGCAGGTAACTGGCGGATGCCCTGCGAAAATAAAAATAGCTATAAGTGTTGCGCTGTGTCAGCGCCTTAAATGTAGGCATACAGCTTATGGAAACGCACATGATCGGTTAGTCAAGTGGTAAGACACCACCCTTTCACGGTGGTAACGCGAGTTCGAATCTCGTACCGATCACTGGGATGTAGCGCAAATGGAAAGAGCAGTGTCCTTCTAAGGCATAGGCTGTGGGTTCAAGTCCCATCATCCCAACTATTCGGTCAAATTATGCTATCTGTTAACAGGTGGTCTATGTTTTGGCTGAAACAGTGATGCAATATGCTCTGCGATTGTATAATGCGGAGTAACCCCGGGAATATTGCATCTCAACCATGCATAGCTCCAGTGGAAGAGCGGCATCCGCATAGGATGTGTGTCGGCGGTTCGATTCCGTCTGCATGGGTTACGGAGGAATTTTACATGAATGGATTTCACCTTATTCTTCAAGATTGTTGTCAGTATTGTAAAGATTTTGAACCGAAACTGATACAAATGAATATAACAACAGTGTCTGACAAAAGCGAAAAATACTTAAACAACATTACTTGCGAAAATCTTGATAAATGTGAACGGTTAATGGAGAGGTTAAAAAATAAGCATGTGTAAATTTTGTGAAAACTGGCATGACGAAAATACAATCTGCGGAGCAGACATTAAAATTTATAAATGTGCGAATGAAACAAATTTGACAGAAGCACAGATTTTGAAAAATGTCAGAGACAATAAACCTGGTATTGTTATTTTTGCAAATGCAGCAACTATGGGATATTTTAAAATTGAGTTTTGCCCCATGTGCGGCAGAAAGCTGGTGGAGGAATGACGTGTCATGATTGTGCTTACCTTGGATTTGATAGAAACGAAGTTGTAGGGATGGCTGAAATGTGCAACCATCCGGAAAAATGGATTCCTGGTGCTGGATTTGCTGACAGTGAACATGAGTGCGAATTTTTCAAAAAGAAATCAGGAGTTTCTAAATGGGATTCATATTCCGAAGATGAAAAAGAAAAGGCCCGGGAATATTTCCAAGAATACTATGTTCAAAATCCTGTTGGCGATTTAACATGCGAACAGGCTTGGGCACAGTTCGTTGAATATTTAAAAACTACTGATTCAAATGCATGATTTGATAGGAGTATTGAAGAATGAGCATGACAGCAGTAATTGAAAATATAGAACGTGATGCGTTTCGACAGGTCACACCTAAAAACATCGGGAATATTGAAGATATAAAAATTGAATGCGCAACGCTGGGAGATGAGCCGGTTATTATGGCTAATTCAAAGGAAGACGAGGAAACTTTGAAAAAATGTTTTTATGCAAAATTGTCCGAACATCGTTGTAGCAAGTGTAACCGCCTTTTAGGCAAATTCAACGGACAGGCTGAAATCAAATGCCCGAAGTGCGGTAAAATCAATAGAATTGGGGTGAAATAATTTATGAATCAAGCAAAGTTGGTGAAATGGCAATATTGCAAAAACCTTAATGATATAAATCAAGCCATTCTGCAAAATGACCAAGATTGGGAAGAATTAAAGAGCGCAGAACAAATTATCAGTATAACATTTGACACAAACCATATGTGTTATGTTGTGTTTTGGACTGCTTAGCATAGCAAATAGAATATTTTCAAGAGCACCAGTCGTAGAGTGCCTACGCAGAGAGCCAAATTTCCAAAATTTTAGGAAAGGAGGCTCTTTTATATTGGCAAGTCAGAGCCTTATATCGGCAGTAAACAGTTATGACAATTACATACAGCGAAAGGGAATTGATGAACAGGTCATTGATGCGTATATAGAAGCCTGCAGAGTGGCTATAAACGGTGAAAAGGATATAACTTATGGCTTACATATAACAAACCGTTCTAAAGGCATTGTAGAGCGTTTCTGCATGGATAGGACAGGCGGTAGAATACTTGACCTTGAAAAATACAGCCAACAACATGAAGAAAAATACAGCCTTGTTGATGACTATTACAAAATTCTTCTGATTGAAGCACATTACCAATTTGAAAGTTTCATGCTATACATGGAAAAGAATAGACCGGTAGAAGAGAGATTTTATCAGCCGAGAATAAATCCATTACGGCAGGTAGCACAGCTTATTCAAGATCTGTACGATGATGTGCTGGACGAAGGAATGGTGTTTTGCCCCGGACGTATCGGAAAGACACAAATAGTCAAAATGGGAAATCTGTGGTTTGGTTCTAACAGACCAGAGCGATCTAATCTGTATTCGGCATATTCGGACAAAATTACTGGTGGTTACTATGACGGCATCATAGAAATGATTACAGACCCGACATACACATATGCTGAAATATATCCAAACATAGTTGAGAAAAAGTTAGTCACTGATGGAAAAGATTTGACAGTAGACCTTATCCGTAAAAAGACATACCCAACATTTACCATGCGAAGCATTTACGGAACATTGAATGGTGCTTGTGACTGTGACGGGCTTGGAGTTTATGATGACTTATTCAGCGGTATTGATGAAGCATTGAGTGAAGATAGGCAAAATACTGTATGGGGAAAATTCGACAACAACTTTATGCCGAGAATTAAGCCTGGAAAGGCTAAATTGTTGGGGATAGGAACACGTTGGGCGAAAAAGGACGTTCAAGGTAGACGGTTAGACCTATTACAAAATGATCCTGAATACAAAGGCATACGGCACAGAGAGGTTATTATTCCTGCACTAAATGAAAACGGAGATAGCAATTTTGATTATCCGTATCATTTGGGATATACAACTCTTGATTACAAAAGACGTATGGCATCTTTTGAGAACAATGACGATATGGCATCATGGTTTGCACAGTATCAACAGGAGCCTATTGAAAGAAAAGGTCAGATGTTCAATGTCGATATGATGAATTTCTTTAATCCGGCAGAACTTGAAGGAATAAGACCTGATAGGATATTTGCAGCTAATGACCCTGCTTATGGTGGCGGTGATTTTGTATCAATGCCTATCTGCTATGAGATTGACGGAGAACATTATATCACTGATGTTGTCTACAATGACGGTGATAAGGAAATTACCATACCGGAAGTTACTTCACGAATGGAAAGACATTTAGATAAATTTAATAATAAGACAGCAGAAGTCCATTTTGAGGAAACAAAGACAACATCAGCATACCGTACAGATTGTGAAAAGATATGGGAAAAAGACGGATATCCTATTAACACAAGTCATGATCCGGCAGACAATCAGACTGCAAAAATGGATAGAATCAAAAATCATGCTCCAGACATACGAAAACTTCATTTTGTGGACATGAAATATCAAACAAAAGAGTACAGAAAGTATTTTCAAAATATTTTGTCTGCTACTTTTGAAGGGAAAATGAAGCATGATGACGGGATAGATTCTACGGCACAACTATGTGACATGATTTACGGAAATAAAAGAATGGCAAGAGCAGAAGCAATTCAAAACCCATTCTCTTTCGGACGGAGGTATTGATTATGGTGACTAAAGAGGTTTTATCTCAATACATAGATTTACAGGAAGAAATCAAAGAAGTACAGCAGAAGATTAAAAAACTTGAATCGGATATCAGAAAAATTGAATCGGATGGGAATGTTGTTGACAGCGTATCAGGTGGATGCGGCGGCACTGAACATTTTCGTATTGAAGGATTTCCTTATCCGGAGTACAGCAGAAAACGGACACTGCTTTATTCCAGAAAGGCTACTTTACAGCTTTTAGAGGACGATTTACTGCAAAAAAATAATGAAGTCGAAGAATTTATTGCAAGCGTTCAGGACAGTCGTATAAGACGAATCATAAATTTACGATTTATTGAAAAATTATCATGGAACAAGGTTGCTGATAGAATCGGTGGTGGAAACACAGAGGATAGCGTAAGAAAAGCATTTGATCGTTATATGGCAAATTAAACTTGTCCGATATGTCCGATTTTTCCGTGATACTATTAAGATGCAGAAAGATTCCAAGATATTTTTCATTTCCTCCTCAGATTATGTGAAGACTCCAGAAGTACCGCTCTTATCAGCAAGGGCGGTATTTTTGTGCGCAGAAAAGAGGTATTTATGATTTTTAATCAAAAAATTAGAGTGTACTGTCCGGGATGCGGACGGTTGGTCGGTGAATGCAGTGCAAAATCGCATATCGACAAGACATATAAGTGCCGGAATTGCAATAAGATGGTTGTTTACCATACGGAGACCGGAGAACGTGAGATCAAGAAACTTCCAAAAAGAGACCAGAGCAGCGGAATGACATTTATGTAGGTGAAAATATGAACACTATGAAATTTCAAGACCTTGTAAAGGGTTGTCACGGTAGAAAAATTGCATATACGGATGTGGAGCAGATAACCGAAGACAACATTGTAAAGGTTATCGGTGATTGCATCGGTGTTTTTTATTACAATAAGCCAGTTATCAAGTACTTGTGGGAGTACTACAAAGGAGATCAACCGGTACTATACAGAACAAAGCTGTCAAATGAGGATATCACCAATCGAGTAGTAGAGAACCATTCTTTTGAATGGGTGCAATTCAAGGTCGCTCAGACTTACGGAGAGCCTATTCAGTTTGTCAGCAGAAAAGATGATGAAGCTGTAAATAAGGCAGTAGATAAACTGAATGATTACTTAGCAGATGCAAATAAGCATGAGAAAGACATAAAAGCTGGTGAGTGGCAGTCGGCAACCGGAACATCATTCAAAGCTATTCAGATTGTGAATGGAGATGTGCCTATCCGTGTGGTTGCACCTAATCCTCTGAACACGTTTGTCATTTACAACCGCAGTTCCGAAGAACCGATTTTGGCGGTACAGGAATTAAAAGATGAAAATGGAGAGTGGTACAAACTCTGCTACACAGAATCCTATGAATGTAAGATAAAAAACAGTGCGGTTGTTCCTGATACATGGAAACTTCACGGATTTGGTGGTATTCCGATTGTAGAATTTCCGAACAACCATGAGCGGTTGTCTGATATTGAACTTGTTATAGATCTGTTGGATGCAATCAATAATACACAGTCAAACAGAATGGATGGTATAGAGCAGTTTATCCAGGCATGGTACAAATTTGTAAACTGTGAAGTTGACGAAGAACAGTTCAAAAAAATGAAAATGAACCATGCATTGGTTGTAAAGTCCATTAACAAGGATAACAAGTCTGATGTTGATGTGATGTCACAGGAACTTGACCAAACGCAGACACAGGTTTCCAAGGATGATTTAACAGACAGCGCACTTTCAATTTTGGGAATACCGAACAAGCAAGGAAACACTGGCGGTGATACGCAGGGTGCGGTTGAGCTGAGAAACGGATGGGATTTTTCAAAATCAAGAGCAAGGCTTAAGGATCCGGTTGTTAAGACAGCAGAGAAGAGACTGGCCAAGGTTGCGCTGAATGTTATCCGCATTAAGAAAGAGGATCTGAAAATCACTCTTAGAGATTTTGATGTGCAGATCAACCACAGTCCACAAGATAATATGTATACCAAGTCGCAGACATTACTGCAACTTCTGCAGTGTGGTATTCATCCGCTTATTGCAATCAAAACAGTTGGACTTTGGGGAGATTGTGAAAAGACTTTCAACCTTTCCAAACCTTACCTTGATGCTCTGTGGAAAACTGCTGACATTATCAATATAGAAGAGCAGATGGCGAAAGCACAAGAAATTGTAAAACAAATGCAAAATAAGACAGTTGCCTAGAAATAGGTAGCTGTTTTTATTTTATAAAAATTCGCAATGCCGTGAGCGTATAAACCGGCAATGTCAACCGGTGTCGTTGCACCGTAAAAAAACGTAGGACATAACGGAGGTAATTTATGAAGAGAGAAGATTTAGCGGCAATGGGATTAACTGATGAACAGATTGAAAAGGTTATTGCCGAAAACGGCAAAGATGTTCAGACAGCAAATGCCAAGGCAACCAAAAACAATGCTGAACTGGAACGGTTACAGGGCATTGAAAAAGAGTTTAATGCCATGAAAGACCAAAATCTTTCCGAACAGGAAAAGGCAGCGAAGCAGTTAGAGGAAGCAAATAATCGTATCGCAGAGTTGGAAAAAGCACAGACTTTAGCAACTCAGCGTACAAGTGCGGCTGACAAATTCAAAATCACATCAGAACAGGCGGCACAGGTTGTAAAGGATGACGGCAGTTTTGATTTTGATGTTCTCGGAAAAATTATCTCTGATAAAGAGACTGCTGCGGCACAAGCCAAGGAGCAGGAGATTGCAAACGGATCTACTAATCCTGGAGGTGGAATTGCTGGCGGTGGAAAAGATGACAAAAAAACAGAAGCCGAAAAAGCGGCTGAAAAGATTGGCAAGACTTTAGCTGGAACAAACAAAGAAGCCGAAGCTGTAGTTAGCCAGTACTTATAAGGAGGTACACAAAATGAAATTCTCTGAAACAAGTGTAACTACCCAGTTAGAAATTCTTAAGAGAAAGCTGGGCGGTGAATTATTTGTTCCTATTAAACTGGATGCAAGTGCTTTCACTAATGGTGTGTGCAAGGCTGGTAATCCTATTAGTGCGACAGGAAAGAAAGTAAATGGCGGAAGCACCGATGATGCAGCAGTAGGTATTTTGCTTAACGATGTTTACGATAGCAACCCCAACGGAACTATCATTAAGGCTTTTGCCTGTGTAAATGAAGCAAATGCTAACGCAAATGCAGGTATTAACATTGCCGATGGTGTAAAGACAGGATTATCACTGATTGTATTTGAATAACTGAAACCGACTACAGACAGATGTAGCCGCTGACCGCTGAAAGATAGCGGTAGAAAGTGAGGAAATAATGAACATTAGAGATGCCTACAATGCGAAAGCAATCGCACTTGTGCATACAGAAGTTGCAAGTAATAAAATTGCATATCTTGGTTCCGGCTTATTCCCCGCCAAGAAGAAAATGGGACTGGATTTGAAGTGGATTAAGACTTCTAATGGACTTCCTGTTACCCTGAAAGCATCTAATTTTGATGCAGTTTCCACTATCAGAAGCCGTGAAGGATTCAAGATGCAAGAGACAGAAATGGCATTCTTCCGTGAATCTATGATTATCAAAGAACAGGACGAACAGGAAATCATGCGTATTAAGGACAGCACAGACCCTTACGCAGCAGAAGTATTAAGCAGAATTTTTGATGATGCAAATACTCTTGTGGAAGGTGCTGATGTAGTTCCTGAACGTATGATTATGCAGCTGCTTGCACCCAGTGACGGATCTCCTAAGATTTCCATTCAGGCTGACGGTGTAACCTACGCTTATAACTATGACCCTAACGGAACCTACAAAGCCAACAACTTTGCAGAACTTACAACTACGACCGATAAGTGGTCTGATACCGAGAACTCTGATCCTATGGATGATGTTTCCGTAGCCATTGATGCCGTAGAAGAAGCTACTGGCGAGAGACCTTCCATCATGATTGTCTCTAAGAAGACCATGAACTACTTAAAACAGAACAAAAAGATCAAGAGTGCTGTTCTTGCACAGAATACAACCGCAAATGTATTTATGACCGATGCGAGAGTAAAGGAACTTTTCTCTACCGAACTTGGCATTAGCATCATTGTATACACTAAGCAGTACAAGGATGAAAGCGGAACTGCTCATAAGTTTTATCCTGATGGATTTGCGACCCTTATTCCTAACGGTGCACTGGGTAGTACATGGTACGGCACTACTCCCGAAGAGCGTACACTCATGGGTAATCCTGCCACAGATGTAAGACTTGTGAATACTGGTGTTGCTGTTGCTGTCAGCGTAACAGAGGATCCCGTACAAACCAAGACTACAGTATCAGAAATCGTACTGCCTTCCTACGAGAGAATGGATAGCACCTATGTAATTAAGTGCTACTAATCGGAGGTATGCTGATGAAATTTGATTACAAAGTCAAATACAAAGGCAAATGGTATCTTCCGGGAGAAGAAATCCCGGAGGAAACCGTCACCGAAGTAAAAGAAGAAATCCCGGAGGAAACCGCATATACTAAGACGGAAATCAACCGTATGTCTACGGCAGACTTGCAGAAGTTAGCCGCAGAACACGGTGTCTCAGGTGCGGAAGAAATCAGCGGTGCGGAACTGAAAAAGATTCTGATTGAAAAGTTTGAACTTTAAGAGGTAGCACATGGCAGAATATACGACTTTGGAGCAAGTAAAAATCCGTCTGAAACAATTTCATATTGATTCTGAAAGTTCCAAGGTCGTGTTTGACCATTTGGAAGAAAATCCTCTTTTGGAACAACTTATCAGTCAAGCAGAAGCCGACATCAGAGCAAAGAGAATATACCCGAAAAGCTACACGGAAGAGAAGATTGCTGCGGATATGAAAAAATTTCAGTCCGTTGTGGTTAATCTTGTCGTGTATGACAGATCGCAAGCCGGTGAAAACTTCATGGCAAGCTATTCAGAGAATGGAGTGTCGAGAAAATGGAGAGACCGTGAGGATCTGTTTGTTGGCGTATTTCCATTTGCAAATGTATTGTAATTAAAAGAAGATTGTGCGTGACCATGTTACTGATTCCAGTAATAAGGTTGCAGGCGGCACACTTTAAGGGTGGTGGGCGGTGTGCCAACAAACAAGGAAGGCGGTATATGATGTGACTATAGAGTTATCTACAGCAATCATTATAAGCGTGTTATCACTCGGTTTTTCCGTCTACATTGGTCTGAAAAATAGCAAAAGAACAGACACAAAGGATATTGAGGAACGTGTGAAAGAAAACACACGCATCAACATGAAACTGGACACCATCCTTGATACTATCAATGAAATGAAAAGCGAGCGTTCAGAGATGAAGAAAGAGCTTGCAGAGCATGAACAGAAGCTGACAAAGGTTGAAGCCAGTACGGCATCTGCGCATCATAGACTTGATGGAATTGAGGAAAGACTTAACATTAAAGAGAACGGAGGTAAGGAATGATGGATTTTTCACAGGTAGGAACTTGTGTTGCAATCGTGGTTATCTGTTATCTTGCCGGTATTGGAGCGAAGCTGATTCCGGTTATTAAGGATAACTACATCCCGGTTGTTGTCGGCATTGTCGGTGGCATTCTCGGAGTAGTAGGAATGTATGTTATTCCGGATTTCCCGGCAAATGATGTACTGAATGCGATTGCGGTAGGAATTGTTTCCGGTTTGGCAAGCACTGGTGTAAATCAGATTTACAAGCAGGTGAAGAAAGATGCTTGACATTAACAAGCAGGACATGAAGTACTCACGGCAGGGAGAAAAAGTCACGATTTATGACCGGGACGAAAACGGAGAAATAAAGTACATCGAGATGGACGGAGAAAGGATTCCAGTGGTTTTGAGAGAAACTACTGGATATTCTGAACCCGTCCTTTTTTCTGCCAACATCAGTAATAAGCTGTCGGAAGTACTGGTAAAAGAATTTGGTATTGATGATTCCAGTTCGTACTGTCAGATTGTGACCGACAAAGGCTATTTGCCGATTAAGGCAGGGGACGTTATCTGGAAGAAGTCAGAAGTAGGCCGTGACGATGACGGACTTGTGGACAACAAGACTGCGGACTATGTTGTCAAAGGTGTTGCAGACGAGGGACTGACAGCAGATTTGTTTTTGTTGCAAAAGACGGTGAAGTGATATGGAAAAGACAATCAATATCAACCTGTTTGACCAAAAGTCCATACAAGCGGCTGTAAAGGCTCTTAGAGACTATGAAAATAGCTTAGAGTATAAATGTAGGCTACTGGCTGAAACACTGGCAGAAAAGGGCGTAGAGATTGCTAGGGTCCAAATTGCTGACCTTGATGCTATATTTACATCGGAACTTTTGCAAAGCATTCATTCGGAATATGTTGGATCCGTAAAAGGTGGCGGTGTTTGGGCGGTGGTTGCAGGTACAGACCATGCGGCTTTCGTAGAGTTTGGTACTGGTGTTGTTGGAAAGCAGTCGCCATATCCATATCAACTACCAGAAGGTGTTGACTGGCAGTATGCAAGCGGTAAAACTATCAGGCAACTTGCGGATGGGAGATATGGGTGGTTTTATCCTGCGGATGATGGCAAATGGTATTTTACGGAAGGTATGCCGTCAAGACCATTTATGTACCTGACTGCAATAGAACTTCGTGATATTGTATCACAGACAGCAAAGGTGGTGTTTGGTAGTGGATAATGAATATCAGTGGGTATCAGATTTCAAAGTAAAGATTGCATCATACTTAAAAATGAAGATACCACAGAGCCATCCTAAAGCTTATGTGACGGACAAAAGTAAGGATTTGTCAGACCCTACATTCCCTACGGTGTACTTTCATGCTATGCCGTTCACAGAGACAGGACAAGACCTTGAAGCACGTTCTGTTAATGGAATCACAGCATCATACCAGGTGGATGTGATAACCAACAAAAGTCAGGAAGAAGCTGAAGCTATCATGGCTACGGTTGCTGGACTTTTTAAGCGTTTGCGATTTCAGATAACTTCCATGCCGGAGTTCAATAATACTTCGCAGGACACATACAGAAGCACTGCACGGTTCAGAAGAAACGTAGATGCTGATGATATATTGTAACTATTGACAGAGCCTACTGGCTCTATTTTTTTATGAAAATTTGGAGGTAAATATGGCTACTGGTTTAAAATCAAGAATTGCCTATAAAGAGCCTAGTTCTAGTGCTGCTACTGGTGAGTACTGGGCAGGAACTTACAAACTGCTCATGAGAGCAAAAAGTATTCCTTCTCCGTTCGGAAGTCAGAACATGGTGGATACTTCTACACTGGAAGATTTGGTCGAAACACAGGAAATTGGTCGTAGAGCAGCTAACAGTATGGAAGTGCAAGGGGCATTTGAGAAAAAGTACAAGGATGAAATGGTGACAAACGAGGGAAAGAAACTCGATTTTATCATCCTGTATGGAACTGACGGAAAAGGTTCAGAGGGTATTTGCGCATTTATTGGTCAGGAAAGTTTTGCACCGGACGAAGCAACAGACGATCATCTGACCGGAACTGCTACGATTGCACAGGCTACTGTACCGAAGTGGATTGAAGATAATTACACTGTTGCAGTAACAGAGGATGAAAACGGTTATCCCACAGCAATTACACTGACAAAAAAATAGAAAGTCAGTCAGAAACAAATAACACTGCCGTGGCTGACTTTGATGAAACGGTAGATGAACCATTGATTTAGCAAAAAAGAGCCGTCTTCGGGCGGCTCCTTTCCAACAAAAGGTTGGGGAAAGGATAAATTATGTTGACTGTAAAATTTGGAGAAAAGGAACTTAACATTAAATTCGGTTACGAAGCAACCGTAAAGAACAACATCATTAAGAAACTGGCAAACCTCGAAAAACAAGAAGATGGAATCGAATCCGTAAATAACATTCTCATGTTACTGCCGGAACTGATTCTTGTCGGTTTGCAGAAATTCCATTCTGATGAATATGGTTTCGATCCTTACAACAAAGAGCAGAAAGAATCGAAGTTAAGCGAGGTTTACTCCATGCTTGATGATTATTTTGATTCTGATGAATCTGATATTCAGAAGTTGTTTGCTGATGTGCAAAAAGAGTTGCTTGAAAATGGTTTTTTAGCGAAGCTCCTGAAACAGGAGCAGGAGAAGAACCCCAAGAAAGCGGAGAAGAAGTCAGAGAACTAACATGGGAAATATACTGTAAAGAAGTACGACCTATGTGGATTTTATACACAAAAGGGTACGGATTTGCAGTGAAAGATATAGATTCTTCCTGCCCTGCGGATTTAGAACCTTATGCAGAAGCATACAAGTTAGAAATGAAGCAGAGAGACACAGAGATGTGGTCTTGGTTTGGAAATTATGGTATATCGGCATTTGGTGTAGCAATAGACCATTGTTTTAGCAAAAATGCAAAGTCAGAGTATATCAAAAAGCCGATAATTGAAGAAAGCAAAAAAGAGCCTGCTTATAAAGAATCCAACGAAGAAATTGCAATATGGGAAATGAAACAGAGAATAAAAGCATTAAGAGAACAAGGATTGCCGGAAAGCCCGGATTAAGGAGAAAAAAATGAGTTTAACAGGAATCGATGTGTCCTCATACCAGGGGACGATTAACTGGTGGGCGGTAAAACAGAACGGTATTGATTTTGCTATTCTGAAAGTAATCCGTAAGGATTTGAATCCGGACAAGAAATTTGAAGAGAACTGGAAAGGTTGTAAAGAGCACAATGTCCATGTGCACGGAGTATATGAATACGGATATATTACAACGGTTGCAAAATCACGATCTGATGCAAGAAGAGTGCTTACTATTCTTAATGGCAGAAAAGTGACAGTATATCTTGATGTTGAAGATGCTGTTATGAAAGGTCTTGGCAAAAATATTATTTCTATTATCAATGCTTACGGCAAGGTCATCACCGATGCAGGATTACAGTTCGGTGTATACACTGGGGAAAGTTTTTACAAGACATACATTAAGCCTTATGGCGGTGTGAGTTATCCCATGTGGATCGCACGGTACGGCAAGAATAACGGCAAGTGTGATGTGAAGTATCAACCGCAAGTACCGAACATGGTAGGCTGGCAGTATACTTCTAAAGGGCGTGTAGGCGGTATTGTAGGCAATGTAGACATGAATGTATGGTACAAGGAGTTAGATGCCGTATATGAGGATTCTACAAGCCATAGCAACCCTTATACAGAACCGGAAAGACTTCTGTATTACAAGCGTATGGCAATGATGAAGGGAAATGATGTCAAGTGGGCGCAGTACGAACTTGTAAGGAAAGGCTTTATGCCGTCTGTAAATGCGAAAGGTAAGAAGAACATTGACGGATATTTCGGGAAAACTACTTCTGATGCAGTGAAAGCATTCCAAAAGAGTGTCTGTATCAAAGTGGACGGAAAAATCGGTACGGTTACAAAGGCATATCTCAAAAAGTGATTTTAGGAACGGTAGGTGTCACAGCTTACCGCTCTTTTCTTGGAAGTGGTTGACACTTCCTTTTTTTATTGCGGTAAAGGCGGTGCGGTATGGCAGATATTGATATTGATAATCTTCAAATAAAAATAAGTGCGGATGCGAACAAAGCCAGTAGTGCACTGAATAAACTTGCAAACAGCCTTACGAATTTTCAGAGAAGCTTGTCCATTGATACGCCCAAACTGACAAGCATTTCCAACAGCATACAGAGTATCGCAAATGCCGCAAATTCCATGAATACGAGTGGCATTAAGAATATCTCCACACTGACAAATTCCATTAACAGAATGGGGAAAATAGATACAAGTGGATTAAGTAGAATTTCATCTGCGTTAAAGACTTTTTCTGCTGATATGGCAGGAACAAAAGTAGATGGAATAGGAGATATTGCAAGTATTGCATCGTCTATCTCAAAACTTGGCGGTGTAGCATCCGGCAGAGCAATCACGAACATTCCTTTACTGGCAAAGAATTTGAAACAGTTATTTACCACTCTGTCTACCGCACCGAACGTAAGCGAGAACATTATACGCATGACAAATGCACTGGCAGGACTGGCATCTACTGGTGCGGCATCCGGTCGGGCTGCAAACTCTTTGGACAGAAATCTGAACACTTATACGGCAAGCGCAAAAAGAGCCACAAAAAGCACATTCAGTCTCGCAGCGGCTTTCGGAAAATTTTATGCAACGTATTTCCTTGTTATCCGTGGAATAAAATCTCTTTGGAGTTCCATAGAGGGAACTACGGACTATATTGAAGCATTTAACTACTACACGGTAGCATTTAATAAAGTCGGCAAGGAATGGGGCAAGGACTTTGAAAAATACGGTTACGACAATGCAAAAGATTATGCGCAGAGTTTCGGAAATCGTGTAAATGAACTTCTTGGCAAAATGTCCGGTCTGAAAGTAGATGTAGACGGTGGATTGATTTCTGAAAGCGGAATGAAGAACCTGGGACTGAATTTACAGGAGATTACGCAGTACGCTTCACAACTTGCATCTATCACCAACTCTTTAGGGCAGACCGGAGAAGTTACTACGGCAATTTCAAAGTCCATGACAATGCTTGCCGGAGATATTTCTTCATTGTTTAACGTAGATTTCAGCACGGTTGCAACTAACTTGCAGTCTGGTTTAATCGGTCAGTCAAGAGCATTGTATAAGTATGGTATTGATATCACGAATGCCACTTTACAGACTTATGCTTACAAATACGGCATTGAAAAGGCTGTATCTGAAATGTCACAGGCAGAAAAACAGCAGTTGCGTTTACTGGCAATCTTAGATCAGTCCAAGGTGTCATGGGGAGATTTGGCTAACACAATCAATTCACCAAGCAACATGATACGACAATTCACAAATAATGTGAAAGAAGCTGGCATGGTATTAGGTCAGTTATTTATTCCGGTATTGCAAAAAGTACTTCCTGTCATTAACGGTGTCGTAATTGCGATTAAGAGACTGCTTGTCAGTGTGGCAAATTTACTGGGAATCAAGATTGACTTTTCGTCATTCGGTCAAGGTGTATCCGGTTACAATGAAGATTTGGAAGATACGGCAGATGCACTGGATAAAGTGGGAACAAGCGCAAAGAATGCTCAAAGCGGAATCAGAGCGTTTGATAAATTGAAAGTTATTTCCACACCAAAATCCAGTGGTTCCGGAAGTGGTGCTGGTGGAGCAGGAATTGACCTTACCAAAGAAATCATGGATGCTACTGCTGAGTACGAGAAAGTATGGCAGGAAGCATTTGACAAGATGCAGAATACAGCTCTTGGCTGGGCTGATAAGATAGAAAAACTTCTTGAGCCTGTGAAAAAGTTATTCAAAGATTTATTCAATGGTGATTTCTTCGAAGCAGGACAAGATTTATCCGGTATTGTCACAGGGATATTTAACTGGATGTCCGATGCTATTGCATCTGTAGACTGGTATCAGATTGGTCAAAACATAGGACAGTTTCTTGCTGGTATTGACTGGACTGCTGTATTTACATCTGCCGGAAACTTTATAGGACAAGCAATTACAGCGGCAATCGAACTGTGGAAAGGAAGTTTCGATGCTGCACCAATCGAAACCACGATTCTGACAGCAATAGGACTTTTGAAATTCACTGGCTTGGGAGATATTCTGTGGAAAGCAATAAAAGATTCTATTGTCTTGTCAATGGGCGGTAAGGCAGGAGCAGGAATCGGAGAAACAATTCTCGGAAGTCTATTAGGAACTGGAGCGGCAACAGGAGCAGGGGGAGCGGCAGCAGCAGGAGCAACCGGATTGTTTGGTGGTATTAGTGCAGGAGCAGTAGCGGCAACAGCGGCTATCACAGCGGTTGTAGCAGGACTTGCGCTTGTATATGCGACAAACGAGGATGTTAGAAATAGTTTCAAGGAATCAATTTCAGCCATTGCGGATAACCTAACTCCTGCAATGGAGTTTTTGACAACAACGGTTATACCAGATTTACAGAATGCATGGACAGGGCTTGTAGATGTGCTTACTCCGATAGGAGAATTTTTGAAGACTGCATTCACAAGCATATGGCAGGATATGCTAAATCCCGCATTAAAATATGTTGGTGAAGAAGTGCTTCCGAAATTGCAAAGTGCTTTTGAAAATCTTTGGAATGGAGTGCTTGTTCCGTTTGGAACATTCCTTGGAAATATCTTAAAGCCTGCAATTCAAATTGTTACTGATATACTTACGGTACTTTGGAAAAATGTAGTAGTTCCTTTGGCACAAGCATTAGGAAGTGTTTTAGGAGCTGCATTTGATGCGATAGTCGATACCATGAATTTTCTGGTAGAACAAGTAAAACCAGTAATAGAAGTATTCAACTTCTTATGGGACAATGTTTTATCTCCCATAGTCACTCATTTGTGGGAAAATTTAAAACCTGCTTTTGAAACTGTTTTTAACGCAATAGGTAATATTATCAAAAACCTTGGAACAAAATTAAAAGGACTAATTAATTTTGTTTCCGGTGTATTTACTGGAAACTGGAGAAAAGCATGGGACGGAATAAAAGACATTTTCAAAGGAACATTTAACAACCTTGTATCCATAGCAGAGGGATGCGTAAATCTGATTATTGATGGAATAAACGCTTTTATTGATGGTTTTGGTCTGATTAGTGGCATATCTGAAGCTATAGGAATAAGTTTCAAGCCAGTGCAAATACCTAAAATAAGTATTCCTCGATTTGATACCGGTGGTTACGTTCCGAGCCGATACACGATGATCATGGCAGGAGAGAATGGTGTACCGGAGATTGCCGGGACAGTAGGCGGCAAGACAGCGGTTGCCGGTGGAGTTGAAATCACTGGAATCAAAGATGCCATCAATTCCACGGCACAACAGGAAATTGCACTTCTGAAACAGAATAATCAGCTACTGCAAGGAATCCTTGAAAAAGAGTTTGGAATAACAACCGATCAAATTGGAATTGCAGCAAGACAATACGGTCAAGAGCAATTTAACCAAAAACACAAGAATGTATATGTATTTTAACACAGACAGCACTCTGAATGGGTGCTGTCTATTTTTATGCAATAAGGCGGTGAGTGTATGTCAGCATATCAAGGATGGCTTTTAAAAATTGGAGATTACGTTATTGACCAGTCAAGATTTATAGCCGCTGAAAGTTATCAGCCGGCTGTAAATATGCAAGATGTAGACCCGTGGACTGATGCAAATGGATACGTACATAGAAATGCTGTGGAGCTAAAAGCATTAAGTATTGATTTTTCCACACCTGCGATGCTGACGGATGACGATTTGCAAGAGTTACTGTCCGGGATACGAAGCAACTTTATTGATGCAACGGAACAAGGATGTAATATCACAGCATACATTCCATTTTTAGGTCAATATGTCACGCAATACGGATATATGGCTGATATAAAGCCTACGATCTATGGAACATATAATGGGGAGATTAAGTACAATCAGATAGAATTTTCATTTGTCGGAGGTGTAGCGAATGAGTAACTATACCTATGCGGATTTGTTTGATAAAAGCGCATCCAAAAAGGAAATCACGATTGAAACAGAGGACAAGTCTGTAAAAATCACCAACAGCGAAATCCATTTTGAACAGTTTGAATTAAAAGAAATACTATGTGATGATGATTACCTTACATTTGGACAGTGCAATGCATCACAGTTAAAATTCAAAATTTCCAACGTGTTCACAAGCATGATTGGGAAACAGATAAATGTTTCTGCTGTGATTAATGGACATGCTGACACACCATTTATTTTCGGCAAATACAGGGTTGTTTCTGACAAGCCTACAGATGATAAGCGTTACCGCAATGTGACGGCTTATGATGCCTTGTATGATGTAGGAGAAGCAAATGTGGCATCGTGGTACAACAGTTTAACTTTTCCGCTTACACTTAAGGCATTCAGAAATAGTTTTTTTGCTTACTTTGGAATAGAACAGGTAGAGACTACGTTAGTTAATGATGACATGGAAGTGGCAGAAACCATAAAACCAAGCGAACTTTCTGGCCAGACGGTCATGGAAGCAATCTGCTCGATAAATGGATGTTTTGGCCATATTAACCATGATGGAAAATTTGAATATGTTTTCCTTAAAGAAATAATATCCGGTTTATATCCACATAAAGGATTATATCCACAGAAAGGATTATACCCTAGAAAAGGTTCTGAAAAAGAAAAGGTTACTGGTGGAAAATACAAATCAGTTAAATATGAAGATTTTGTCTGCCAAAAAGTTACAAAAGTGCAGATAAGACAATCAGAAAATGATATTGGTGCAGTTTACCCGGATACAGAGATTACCGAGAACGACAACAGTTATATTTTGCAAGATAATTTCCTTGTTTATGGAATGACCGCAGATGCCCTAGAAACGGTTGCAAGAAATCTGTATGAGGTTATTAAAGTTGTAAAATATAGACCTTATAACTGTGAAAAAATAGGAAATCCTTGTTTGAGCCTTGGAGAAGCAGTCAATGTATATACGGCTAAAGAAATCATAGAAAGCTATGTGTTGAGCAGAACATACAAAGGAATCCAACAACCGACAGACACCATATCAGCAAGCGGAAAATCTCCAAAGTACAGTGAACAAGTAAATGGAATTAACAAAAGTATAATTCAACTCCGTGGAAAGACTAATGAACTAGAACGGAATGTAGAAGAGACCCGGTCCGAAATCAAGGATGTAGAGAATGGACTGGATACAAAGATTACACAAAACGCAGGAAAAATTGAAGCAGAAGCAAAAAGGGCAACAGATACAGAAGTAGAATTGGCAGCGGCAATATCTTTGCAGGCAGACCAAATCAAATTAAAAGTATCAAAAGGTGATGTCAGTTCTCAGTTAAGTGTTGAAAGTGGACAGGTAAGTATTTCTGGAAACCGTTTTGTATTGGAAGCAGATAACTGTAGCATATCAGCAGATGGAACTATAACAGCTAAAAATGCAGTAATGACTGGTAGTTTTAAGTCTATAGGGGAAGACGGAAGTTACACAGAAGTATCATCAGGTGAAATTAAATTTTATAACGAACTATTGCAAAGCACAGGATCTATAAAAGGATTGGGACAATATCTTACTATTGATGCTTCAATGGTAAGTGTAAGCGGAATTTTAGTGGTAGGAAATGGAGCAACATATGATTCACAATATGTAAAAAACATATCAACAACTTCTCAAATATTGGGCAGTAAGACAGTACTGACAAGTGCCACATTAAGTGTCACAAAAAATTATATAAATGGAACCGTATCAGATGTATCTTTGGTAACACAAACAGCCAATGTTGCTGATTATCCTGGACATAATGTTAATTTTATTACAGGAGTTTCATCACTTGGAGGTTTGCTCACTGCAACATCTGGAATTGTCACACTTATGACGTAGGAGATTTATTATGGTAAAAAAAATATTTATTCTTCAAACAATTATTGGAAAAACAATGAAAGAAGTAATGGAAAAAAGGCAAGAAATTCAGCAATATATAGCTTTTACCATTGGAATTTCCACGTTTACGGAAATCAATGCCACATTGTTTAGCACGGAAGATGGCGATGGTTTTGAAGATTTTATGAAGCAACTTATTGACATGTCGGATACAGTGGTTGCACAGAGCGGATATGAGGTATCTGAACTGTGCAAAAATCTGTATTCGTATGCAGAAGAGCAAGGAAAAGAAATCTATGTAAGGGAGAATTGATATGGCAGCAAATTTTGAGATTAAGAAATTAAAAAGCAACCTTGTGACAGTATTAAATCAAACACCGTTGCCTATCGAGGTGAAAAGGCTTGTACTGTATGAAGTATATTCGGAGACTAAACAGTTATCAGATATGCAGATTATGAAAGAGGAAAGCGAGGTATCTGCAGATGGCAATGAATAAGGTTTATACCAGAATTAATTGGGAAGATTATCCCAGTGAGAACACGGATTTAGATGCATACAATCTTAATCAGATGGATTATGCTATTGATGCGTTGGACAACCGTATCATATCACAGGATGCCTTAAAAGTAGACAAGTCTGCAATAAACGGAAACATTGCTGATTGGACTATGGATGAAACAACCGGTGTTATTACTATTACAAAATACAACGGTGAAAAAATTATTTTTGACCTTAACATTGAAAAAATTCCTGTCGGCTTTTCCATGTCTGATGACGGAATCATTACCATGACTACAGAAGATGGAACACAGTTTAAGGCTGATATTGGTTCTATGATTCCGGTGTTGACATTTGAAGATTCTGCAACCATAGCTGTATCCGTGACTGGTACTGGAAAGAATAAGACTTATTCTTTTTCAATCAAAACAGGATCAGTAACAGATGCTATGCTACAGCCTAATTATTTAGCAGATATTAGAGTAGAATCCGCAAATGCATCTGCTTATGCGCAATCCGCAAATGCAAAATCTGTATTGGCTGAATCTTATGCCATAGGTGGAACCGGAACAAGAGAAGGAGAAGATACAGATAACGCAAAGTATTATATGGAGCAGGCAAAACAGCAAACAGGAGGTATACCTACAAAAGTTAGTGAATTAGAGAATGACGCTGGATATATCACCAAAGATGCTGACAATTTAACTAATTACTATGACAAGATTACTACCGACCAAAAATTAGCCAACATTGACTTGACTGATAATCTTAAAAAGACGGGTGATGCTTCCAACACAACCGTAACATTCACAGAGCCTACAGAACTGGCACAGCCGACCACAGGAGAGAAACTTAGTGGAATTATCGGAAAGGTTAGCCTTGCGATTAAGAACATCAAAACATTAATTACGCTCATAGGCAATACTGATATTAAATCAATCGGTGACGGAACTGTCACAGGTGCGATTAGTGATGTAAATGGCAAGTTAGGTAACTTTTATTTATTATATTCTCATTTGTGTGGGACTGCCGGAAATTCTATTTGGAGACAAAATCCTCAATTTCCAGAAAAATATTATGCTCAATATACAGTCCCGGAGAAAGAAGGTTATAGATTCTTTTTCTCGTTTTGGCAAATATCTTGGACAAACAATAATGAATATTGTAATTATCTTATACGTAATCCTTTTTTACACGAAAAAAATGGTAATATCGAGGTATATTCCAAGGATGGAACACCTACTTTTGTGCCAGTATTCTTATGCATATATCTTCCAGTGTAAAATTGCCATTTACAGAAGTAATGATAACTGATGTATGCAGATTAGTAATAAAAATAAATCAATCAAAAAGAGCATGGTGTAGAAGCCATGCTCTTAATTTTTATCTGATTCCCCAGTCACCGTCATTGTTGACGAAACCAACCACATATCCTATCATGTCATCAATTATGTGTTCCGGAAGTATACTGTTCGGAGACATGAGCGAAACATATCTCCATTTTCTAACGCCATATTCTATTATATGGGTTTTTACGGCAATTTGTATCCCACCATTACTTGTTACAATACATCGTTCACCGTCTTGTGGTTCCCGATCCGCTGCAAGGAGAACAATTTCCCCAGGCAGATAAAACGGCATATAGTAGTCACAGGGAATTTTCAAACCGATATAAGTCTTGGATTTTATATCTTCCGGTAATTTGTCTATGCAAATAGGTTCTACAGCGTTTGTGGTGGCTATAATTCCATTCACAAGTTGCGGTTTAAGGACAGAAATATACTTGTGTGATTTTTCAAGACTGGAATAGATTTTATCTTGGTGACGGATGAAGTAGCGGATAAGGTACAGAGAGTGTTCCGGCAGACTGCGGCATATCTTGACAGATTCCAACATCTTATCTTCCATAGTACCACAGCCTACCAACTCATCTACGCTGATTCCAAAGGCTCTAGCAAGCGCAACAGCGGTCGATAGCTTTGTGTCGTTAGAATTACCGTATAGTAGTGAATTAAGCGTAGAATAAGGCAAATTAGCTTCATCAGCAAGCTTGTAAACCGTCATGTCCGGTTCATTTAGAAATTCATGGAGATTTCCACGAAAACTTAACATATAATTAGTACGGTTGACTGATAAATGTGTCGAAATTTCTTTGATTCGGTCTTTTTTCATCATGTTTTTTTATCCCCCTTTCACATGATACACTTGTAACATCCCTTGTTTCAAGGGACTTCAAGTTCTGGCGAGGGCGGTGTTTATTGGCGTTTTCACCGTCCTCTTTTTGTTGATATTTTACAACAATAAAAAACGTGAGTCAAATATATTGATTGTTAAGAACATATGTTCTATAATTTAGGTATCGCTACCAAGTGCGGAAAGATTAGGGGGTGTACTATGGGGAAAGAAGATTACAAAGAGGAAATCACAAAGCTAATCAATGCTTGCGATAATTTACATTGGTTAGAGTGCATTTATGCCTATGTTAAAAAATTACTTAGATAAAGGAAAAGAGCCAAGGACTTGCGCATTGCCCTTGGCTTTTTCTTATTCGTTCTTTTTTGCGATTGAATCAATCAACTTTTCCAAAGCGTTCCATCCATCTTCGTCCAAGTTAGCCAGTGCGGATACAAGACGGTGCTTAAATGTATCTTCACCGGACTTTTGAATTTCTCCGAGCATTTCCGAGATTTGTTCGTCTTTTGATTTCTGAACAAACATTTCACCAGTTCCATTTCTGAGCCATTCTTCGTTTACATCAAACTCTCTGCAAATATCAGATATGGTTCTTTCAGATGGTGTCTTCGTGCCTATCTCAACTTGCGCAATATAGTTTCTTGACAAGCCGATTTGCTTTGAAAAATCATCTTGTGTCATATTCAAATACTTTCGCAAAGATTTGATTCTCTCATTCATTTACATCCCTCCTTTCACTAATAATATACACCCAAAAAGTCCCCAAGTCAACAAAAATGTGTTGACATAAAGTTTCTAAGGGACTATAATATGTTTACAAGGTCAACAGAAAAGAGGTGAGAATATGGAAAAACAGAGATATGTGGTTTTAGACAAAAACGGTAAAGCAAATATAGTTCAGAAAGCTGATTCACGTTTTGTTGGAATTGACGAGATGGCACAGCACATTGCGTTTGACATTATCGAAGATTACAAAAGCATTATAGATGGCGATAAGAAAATCGAAGAAACAAATATTGATTTGTCTATCAAAGTACTTACCGCCATTTCGCCTTTTAGGAACGGCTCTGGATTTGGAAAGGATTGCTAATTGCTTCGGCTTTTGCTAATTGTGGTTTTTCTTCCGGCAAAGAATTGACGATTTCTGAATAGTATTGGTAGTACAGGTTCTTAAAATCATCAAAACTTCCGGTATATCCACAGATTTTAGCAATAGCGTAAGCGGATGCGTATTCTTTAGAATCCAAATTATTTCACCTCCTTATTAAAAAGATAAGGAGAGTATATCACAAAAAGGAAGTGAATTGAATGAGTGAAAAAGAGAAAAAAATCGTTGAGAAGTTAAAGAGAGCCATTCCGAATATGTCCGATTTCGACAAGGGATATATTCTCGGCAAGACAGAGAAGATGGCAGAGGAATCTGCCGAGAGAGGTGATAAGAGTGAAAGCATCAAAAATTGAGATTCACCAGTGTGACGGTGAAGAGGGGATTTTTACAGAAGTCCTCATTGATGGTCACAAAATCAACGGTGTGAGAAGCTTCACACTGAAACAAGGGGTTGGGGATGATATTCCTACTCTGACACTTGACCTTAATGCACTTAATCTTGCAACGGATATGAGAGTGTTGCGGATTATGCAGGATGGGTTAGGAGAAATCGAAAGCATAAAGCTTAGGAGCAGAGAAATTCCTATCAGCTTTTCGAAAGAATAGGCTCCCATATTTCAGAGAGCCATTCCATTACTTGTTGATGTTTTTGAGAATTGAGCATTGGTTAGGATGGTCGCAACATCCAGTCAAACCTGCATAAATACAATTCAATCTTCCATTTATGGTTTTTCTACTTAAATCCTCTTTAGAGGTTGCATTTATGGAAGAAAATTCAACAGAGTAATTTTTATTTTGCTTATCGCAAAAACCATTGTATACCAAATTACCACCTCCTTTATAGGAGAGTATACCACAGAAAGGAGAACAATGAACGAATTACAAACATCAAACATGAAAACACCCATTGAGATTGCACTGGGGATTGATGAAAACGGAATGACTACTGCAAGAGCGTTATACGATTTTTTAGAGTTAGCACAGGGGCAATTTTCACGGTGGGCGAAAACGAACATTACAGAAAATGAATTCGCCACAGAAAACGAGGATTGGGTGCGATTCGACATTGATGTCGAGACACCTACTGGCGGAAGAGTGAAGAGAGATGATTATAGACTTTCCGCTCATTTTGCGAAGAAACTTTCCATGAAAGGAAGTGGAGAGAAAGCAGAACAGGCAAGAGAATATTTTACAAGGGTTGAGGAAAAAGCAAAAGAAATAGTTATTAACCGTTCCCAGTTGTCGCCACAGATGCAAATGGTTATGTCGCTGGCTGAGAGCATGGCACGACAGGAACTGGAACAGAAGAAACAAGCTGAACAGGTTCAGAAGTTGGAAAGTACAGTCACCAACATGAAAGAAATTTTCACAGAGCCTATCGGAGACTGGAAAGCAGACATCAATGCAAAGGTACGCAATATTTCCGCAAAGAGCGGTATCGACTATCAGACACTTTACAATCAGATGTACGGTGAACTGGAAAACGAAGCACATTGTGTTTTATCAAGGCTTCAGAGCAATAAAATCAAGCGTATGGAAGATGCCGGCAACACGAAAACAGCTATCAAAGAGGGAACTACAAAGATTGCGGTTATTTTTGACAATGTAAGACTGAGAATAATCTTTGAGAATATCGTAAGGAGATATGCTATGAGGTATTGCGTATGAGAAAAATAGTTGAGGTTGTCCTTATGGTTTTCTTTTGGTTATTAGGAATATTCACGGGGGTGATTCTACTCTATGTTATATAGAGACAAAAGAATATTAAAGATTATAACAACAATAAAGCTGTTTCTTCCTATTATAATAGCACTCTCCATCACATTTACATCCACGGCACAGCCATCCGGCAGTTTTATCTCCGAGGAAGCGCAGGAATCGTGTGTAAAGTACGGTGAGGAATACGGCATCTGCCCGGAAATGCTTATGGCAATGATCGAGAAAGAATCTTCTGGCAGACTGGATGTGGAAAGTGGCGGTTGCAAAGGTTTGATGCAGATTTCTGACAGATGGCATAAAGACCGCATGGAGCGTTTGGGAGTGACGGACATTTACTCCGTGGACGGTAATGTTCATGTGGGAGCCGACTACTTGTCGGAATTGTTTGAAAAGTACTGCGATGTAGGAATTGTACTCATGGTTTACCACGGAGAGAAGAACGCAGCTACAAAGACAGAATTAAGTGATTACGCAGACTGGATATTAACCAGGAGCGCAGAACTGGAAAGGATGAATGGAAAATGACGAACAGAGAGAAGTATGCGGAACAGATTATTGACATGGCACTTGATAGTATAGAGATAGCTGTGGACAAAGAAGGAAAGTTATGTGATTGCAATGTAATACTTTGTTCCGATTGCGCATGGAGTGATAAAAGCAGATGCAGGGAAAGGTTCAAAGAATGGGCAGAGCAGGAATATGTTGAACCACCTGTTGACTGGTCGAAAGTGCCTGTGGACACGAAAGTGTACGTAAGAGATTCCGATAGTGACCCTTGGAAACCTAGATATTTTGCAAAATTTGAAGGTGGGGAAATATTTACATGGACTAATGGTGCTACTTCTTTTTCAAGGGACAGCGTTTGTGATTTCTCATGGTGGAATCAAGGAAAACTTGCGGAGGACACCGTATGAGTGCCAAAAAGCGGTTTACCGTCAAAGGGTGCATCGGAAAGATATTTTACAGTCCGAAAGAATGGGAAGTTGACCGTGAAACAGCATTCTATTACAGAATTGTAAACCGCAATACCGGGAAGAAAAAATGGTTAAGAAAGGAGTATTTTTATGCAGAAGCGACAGATTATCCCCATCGTCCGTGCGAATGAGATTCTGATTGCAAGACTGTTAGATGCAGGAATCTTGTATATCAGCGAAGAGGACAACATGATCCACGTAACAGAAGACTGAAAGCCGGAGGAGTGAGGAAATGGAAAGGAAGATAAGAAAAATCTTGGTAGAACTGGGGCTGAAACAGTACTTGCCGGGATTCCAGTACATCATCGAGGTCGAAACGCTGATGTTTGAGAATCGGAACAGAAGACTTTCTGAAATCTACCGGATTATCGGAGAGAAACACAGCACAAATGAAAAAAGTGTGTACCGGGCGATCAAGTGGGTTGTTGATAAGATGAACCCAAGCACAGAGCTATACAAGGAGATCAATGAGACAGACAAGCCGGTCTCAATCTATATGTTTGTTAATTCACTGTATTTATATCTTTGGGAGGATAGGAAAAATGAGGATTAAACACACCTTTTTGCAGAATTTCTGCAAATTCTATGGTTCTAACGTAGTGGACACTGATTTATACGACCGGACAGAGGTTTCCGGTGTAAATGAAACAGGTAAGTCCACGATCAAAAGAGCAATTCAGTATATTTTTGGATGCCGTGACGAGAACGGCAGAGAGATCACCGGAATCAGACCGCACGATAAGGACGGCAATGACATCGACGGAGATATTACCGCAGAAGTTACCGTGGAGATTGACGGTACAGACAAGGTTCTGAAAAAAGTATGCCGTCAGAACTTCAATAAGAAAGGAGAGTTTACCGGGAATGTCACGGATTACTATGTGAATGATATTCCCAAAAAGGCAGCAGATTTTGAAGCATTTTTGGAAGAGAGTGTCTGCGGAAAAGATAAGTTTTCACTTTGCATCAATGCTATGACACTTCTTCTGAAAGGTGGAACGGATCAGAGAGCAATTCTTGCTGATATGTTTGGTCAGCACAGTAATGATGACATTTGCAATCAGTTTCCGGAGTTTGAAGCATTAAGGGCTGTTCTGCAGGACGGCACTGTTGATGAACTGAAAAAGCGTTGCAATACGCAGTTGTACGGCACAAGGGGAAGAAATGGAACCAAGGGATTGCAGGATCTGTTAGATGAAATTCCTAGCCGTATTGACGAGGTGAGCCGTCAGAGAGTAGATATTGACCTTGCGGATCTGGAACTGAAAAAGAAAGCTTTACTGGATAAGCTGTCAGAGAACATTAAGCAGCAGACAGATACGCAGAACAGTATGAAGTCCTACGATAAGCTTTCTGATGGAATTATTGAGTTAAAAGGTCAGTTGAGTGCATTACAGCAGAAAGCAAATGAAAAACTGGATGCGGACAGAAGAGATAAGCGCACAACACTGAATCAGATTCAGAATGAGCATCAGAAAGAGTTGCTTAAGGCAGATACCATTCGTGAAGAGATCTCTGCACTGGAAAAGCGCATTGCACAGTATGAACAGAAGAGACAGGAATTGAAGAAGAGTTGGGATTTGAATAAAAGCCTTAAATTTGATGAAAACTCTTTGATCTGTTCTTATTGCGGACAGGAATACCCGGAAGAGAAGAAAGAGCAGTTAAGAACGGAGTTTGATGCACGCAAGGCACATGAACTGGAACTGATTACCAAAGAGGGTTCTTCCTGTGCTGACCATATCAAAGCGGATCAGGCAGAACTGGAACATAAGCGTGAGGAACTGAAAAAGACCGAGGATGAAGTGGAGCGGTTGGAAAAAGAGATTGCCATTGCCGATAATGCATTAAATTCCATTCCGGCAAGCGTGGATATTTCCAACACAGAAGAATACAAAGCTATCCAGTCACAGATTGCTGAGAAAGAAGCTTCCATGAACAAATTCACTGACATGAATCTTCTCAGAATCCAGTTAAAAGGTGATGAAGAGCAGATCCGCAATGATATTTCTGTGGTTGATAAGTCTTTGGCGAGTGTAAGCATTAACGAGAGTGTGGATAGGCGTATCACAGAACTGGAACAGGAGCGCAAGAACATTGCACAGAAGATTACGGATGTGCAGGCACAACTTGACCTGTTAAAGAAATTCAGCCGGAAGAAGAACGAACTGTTGGAAGCTGATGTGAACAAGTATCTTTCTTTCTGCACAGTTCGTATGTTTAGACCTCTTGTGAATGGTGACACGGAGGAATGCTGTGACTTTACATACCGTGGAGAGCCTTACAGCCGGAACATGAACCACGGAGCAAGGATTCTGACGGAGATTGACATTTGCAATGCGTTTCAGAAGCGGTGCGGTGTGGAATTGCCTATCATGGTTGACGATACCGAAAGCCTTGACCCTTGGAAGATTCCTGATGTTGACAGTCAGTTGATTATGTTCCGCAGAAGTGATGATGCGAGTTTGAAAGTGGAGGAAGCGAAGAATACATAATAATGATTATGATATGGATAAAAAAGTTGAGATTTCTGCTGATGAAATGTGCAGAGCAATAGTAAAAACAATGGGAGAAGAGCCGTTTGATTCTTTAATTGAAGAAAACCCACTTATGATAATTACTTTTGCCCAATTTGGAGCAAAAGTTACCACAAAATAATTTGCAGATAAGATAAAGAAAGGAGCTGCGGAAAATGCAGATTAAGAAAGAGACAGTAATTTCCGTTTTGACAACGAGCGGAGAAGTAATCAATGCTGGTGACACCGTGGTATTCAATTTTGAGGACAAGTGTTGCGTGGGTGTGTACCTGGGACTTTCAGACCGTGGAGCCTTGAAATTCAAAGGCAAGATTGCTGATACGGATGTGACGTTCCATGTGATGCCTAGAAGCATCAAGGAGATTTACAAAGCTGATGTGACAGTGCATCAGGGAGGATTTATGATTAAGCCGGAAAGTGAGGAAGAATAATATGGAAAAACATAAATTTAAGGTTGGAGACAGATACAAAAGCGGATATTTTGCAGACAATGATGCAGCAATTGAAATCACAGAAATCAGTGGTGGCACTGTTTTTTACAAAGATGTAGTTGGGGAAAGCATTGGTTTAAAACATTTCCAAATAGGTTCTATATTTTCTGCCGCTTTAGAAAAAGTAGACACAACTATTGTCATCTACCGCAATGACAACAAAGTAGTTGCGCTGGACAAGTCCACTGGCGAGAAAGCAGAAGCAAACTGCAATCCTGCTGATGAATTTGATTTCCGTACTGGTGCTAAGTTGGCTTTTAATCGGCTGATGGGCGAGGATGCGAAGCCTGATAACGGTGTCCGGGAGGTTAAGAGAAAAGCTAAAGTCGGTGAGTACATCAAGGTTGTTTGTGCGATGCCTTGTTTGATTCCTTATAAAAACGGAGATATTTTCAAAGTAAATTGCGTTACGACATCAGGATGTATTTGCAAAAAATCTGAGGAAAATGTTGGTTTATGGCACAGCGAGTACGTTGTCCTTGAAAACTACAAACCGGAGAAAGAACCGGAGAAGAAAGACGAAATCTGCGTGGGAGATACCGTAAAAGTCAAGGATACCGGTAAGCAGTACAATTTATACGGTACATGGAGTGGTCTTTTAGGATACGAACAGAATTTTGTAATAGATTCAGATGTAAGCAAAGATGATGAATACAAAGTTTTAAGAATTAAAAAACATGATAGGTTTGCAAGTACTATTGCACTGATTCAGAATCCCAATACAACCCAGGTATTCATCATTAACATTGACGGCATCAAAAAGGTAGAAAGGTAGGTAGAAACATGGCAGACGAAAAGAAGCAGGAAAACACAGGAATTGTGGAATACGAATCAAATGGGGAAATTGTAAAAATTTCCCCAACAACGGTAAGAAAGTACCTTGTAAGCGGTGGTGGAAACGTATCGGATCAGGAAGTAATGATGTTTATGTCTCTTTGCAGATATCAGCATCTTAATCCTTTTTTGAAAGAAGCATACCTCATTAAGTTTGGAAACAATGATCCTGCTACTATTGTTACCGGAAAAGATGTTTTTACAAAAAGAGCCGATGCAAATCCGAATTATGCAGGAAAAAAAGCAGGAATTATTATTCAGAAGAAAGATGGTTCCGTTGAAGAAAGAGAAGGATCTTTTGTCCTTAAGGACGAATCTATTGTAGGAGGTTGGGCTAAAGTGTTTATCAAAGGAAGAGAGACACCGGAGTACCAGTCAGTATCTTTCGATGAATATGTTGGAAGAAAAAAAGATGGAACAATCAACGGTCAATGGTCTAAAAAGCCTGCAACAATGATAAGAAAAGTTGCTGTTGTACAGGCATTAAGAGAAGCTTTTCCGGATAAATTCCAAGGTTTGTATGCGCAGGAAGAATTTCCTGATGTTTCCGATGTGAAACTTGATGTGGAAAAAGTTGTGGCAGAAGAGGTACAGGCAAATGCAAACACTATCGAGTTTCCTGACGCAACATTTGAGGAAGTACCGCAGACCGCAGAGACTGACATTTCCAGCGCAGAGACACCGGATTGCTTTAAGTAGGGAGGACACCATGAGAATTATTTCACAGGACGGTAGAACTGATATTCCATATGAAAATTTTTGCTTTGGAATTACAAAAGATAATTCCATTGTTGCGATAAAAGATACCATTGCCAGACCCTCAGAAATTGCGCATGGCGTTGTAGCTACATATTCCAAAGAAGAAAAATCGAAGAAAGCTATGGAAATGCTTAGAAAAGCATACGTTGGTATGCCGATTCTTTTTCAAAATGTTGAAATTACAGAAGATGTGGTAAAACAGTTTGAAAAATTGAAAAATAGTGGAATTATAGTTCAAACCATGAACAATGAGCCATCAAAAGTTGAATATGTAAATAACTGCATATTTCAGTTTCCAAAAGATGACGAAATTGAGGTAGAAACATGAAGCTAAAATGTTTAGGATCCGGTTCTTCAGGTAACTGCTATCTTCTGACGGCAGATAACGGTGAAACGCTTTTACTGGATGAAGGACTTTCTATCATGGACATAAAACGTGGTCTTAACTGGGATATTAAGTGTGTTGTGGGTGCGATATGCACCCATGCGCACAAGGATCACTCATTATCCACATCAGACCTTGACCACATGGGAATACCAGTATTTAAGCCATATGAGAGTTTAGAACCTATGGAAATAGGGTTTACTGGTGGAGAAATAATGGCATTTGATTTGACAACATTGGACGGCAAATGGACACACACGAATGCAGATGGTACGGAATGCCCTTGTTATGGATTTCTGATTACTCACCCGGAAATTGGAAAATTGCTTTATGTAACTGACACGGAATTTGTTAAGTGGCGGTTCAATGAAGTAAACCACATCCTTATTTCATGTAACTATCAGAAGAAGTACATTGCAGAGGATTCCAACGATGCTAAGAAATACCATGTATACCGTGGTCATATGGAACTGGAAACAGTAAAGGAATTTGTCATTGCGAACAAATCAGATGCCCTGCAGAACGTCATATTGTGCCATTTAAGCCGAGATAATGCAGAACCCAGTGAATGTGTCGCAGAGGTAAAAAAGATTGCTCCATTAGCGAATGTGGACTATGCGGCAGCAGGCAAGGAATGGATTTTACAGAATGGAAAGGAGTGCCCATTTTGAGTGGTGGAAGTTTTGGTTATTTGTGCTACAAGGATGTCAATGAGCTAATGGAGCCGTCAAGTATCTCCAACCTTGAAATTATGGTGCAACACTTACAGTTGTACGGTTACGAGGACATAGCACGAGATACACAGCGGTTGATTGAGTATATCCGGTCGGCAAGTATCAGAATTGAGGTTTTGAGTGAGAATCTTAACGATGTTTTTCATGCGGTAGAGTGGCATGAGAGCGGAGATATTAGCAGAGAGACCATGATTGAAAGACTGGAAAATTACAGAAATGGAGGTGCGAATGTCTGACACATTTTATAGACCACTTACACCGCAATTAAGAAGTGAAATAATGAATGGCATTGATTCCAACATATCCGAACTGAATACCTGTCAAAGCAATGCTTTAGTCAATATGCAAAAGACAGGATATGGGGCATTGAGAAATATTATAAATGCCTTGCCGGACGGATATTTGATTCCATTTGAAAGGCGGTGATGTGGTTGGCTGATTGGAAGAATATAGCAAAAGCAAAATCCATAGAGAGAAAGAATCGTGAAAGAATACTGGCGGTCAATCCCCATGTGGACGATGGAAGTGGAATTTACTTTCTGACAAGAACAGACGAGGATGGTTTTCGTTTTGCGTATGTGGGACAGGCGGTACACCTACTACAAAGACTGGCAGGGCATCTTAACGGATACCAGCACATTGATTTATCCATGAAAAGCCACGGATTATATTCTGTGGAAAATATATACGGTTGGAAAATCGGATTCCTAAATTATCCGGTAGAAGAACTGGACAAGTGGGAGCAGTACTGGATTAAGCGTTATGCGGACGAGGGTTACCAACTTCGCAACAAAACAGCCGGTGGTCAAGGTGATGGAAAGAAGCAGATCGCAGAGTACCGACCGGGAAAAGGTTACCGTGATGGACTGGCACAAGGCAGAATCAATCTTGCAAGGGAACTATCGAACATTGCAGATAAACATTTGGTCATCAGTTTGAAGCCTGAGAAGCAGAACAATTCAGTTTCACAGAAACAGTATCAGAAGTTTATGGAACTTTTGCATGGAGAAAAGGACGGTGAATAATATGAAAGTATATATTACAAAATATGCACTTAGTACTGGAATCATAGAAACTGACGATGCAGAGATTTGTTCAAATATTTCCGGAGATATGATAAGTTCTAAAAAATATGGATATTATCGCGGAAATGATTGGCACAAAAAGAAGGAAGACGCAGTTTTAAGGGCAGAAGTAATGAGAATAAAGAAAATTGAATCATTAAAAAAACAAATTGAAAAATTGGATAAAATGAAATTTTCTTTGTAGAGTTCAAGCATCACAGAACTTGGAGGTGATACATAAAATGCCAAAACGATATGACAATCCGCAGGAAATTTTAAAAATCATGCGGCAGACAGAACTTTTGAAGCAGTCTGCGGAGAGGAGTCCATTCACCGGAATACTGACACTGTTTTGCTATACCTTGTGGAAAGACTACAAGTACTCACAGACGAGACTTTCCGACTTCTGCGGTAAATTCACCGAGTACAACGAAAAGTACGAGAATGAGCCTTATACGGAGTTACAGAGCAGACTTAACGATTTTGCAGACTGGACGATTGAGTACAAGGAATTTACCGAAGCTGATTATCCACATTATAAGTCGGTTGTAGCGCAGAAATGCATCCGGGAACAAGTCAGATGTAACAATCTTATCAATGAGTTGTCCACCAGGTACATCTTATATGGAATGGTAATTCTTATGGAAGATGGATTCGGTAAGAAGAAGCTGACGAATTTCAAGGATAAGTTTTCTGACCACATGGACAAAGCCGGAGACAAGTGCAACGGAAAGGATTTCATGGATTTATGGAGAGAACTGGTGGAAAATACCGGGATCTATATTGAGAAGCCTATTTTTGAGTAAGGAGTTCTATATGGCAGAAAAAAGAATGTTCAGCGCAAAAATAATTGAGAGTGATGCTTTTTTGGATATTCCTGCTACGGCTCAAATGCTTTATTTCCATATCTGTATGAACGCTGATGATGACGGATTTGTAAACAACCCACGGAAAATCATAAGGATGTGCGGTGCTTCAGAAGATGATTTGAAATCCTTGATAGACAATAGATTCCTTTTATCTTTCGATAGTGGTGTTATGCTTGTAAAACACTGGCGCATTCACAACTACATTCCACCGGATCGTTACAAGCCGTCATGCTATATGGACGAAAAAAGCAAAATAGGTGTGAAACTAAACGGATCATACACTACAGACCCTAAAAAGATGGTTTCCCCAGTAGAGGGAAATCCGAAAAAGAGTTGTTACGACAAAGAAATCAAACTTGATAAGAGGTGATATAAATGCAGATGACAGGATATGAACTGTTGGCGAACTATGAAAAAGCAGAGGACAAGGACAAACAGATTCAGATTCTTGCGGATTTGAACCACATCCCAGTTGACATGGTGCGTTTTGTGATTGACAACAGAGAGAAATTCGATGTTTCAGAGACACCATTGTCCACAGAAGAATTTGCAAAGTGGTGTGAGACGGAACTTGACCGTGTGGATGCTCATATCCATGCACAGGAAATATATTACAGAGAAATTTGCAATGTATACAGAATCGCAAGTACATACGGAAAAAGGAGTGTAGCTGTATGAGAGAGGGAACAGGAAACTTTCAGAACGGTGACTTACTCTACATGGCTACACATCCGGTTGCTGATGCTATTAGAATCGGACGCACGAAGCCGTATGAGTGCAGCTATCCGGCAATGTCGGAGAAACCAAAGATACATGCAGGAAGAAGTGAGAACCATGAAGATATATGCCGTGAAGAATGACAATGACAGCTACCCGAATATTGGGGATGGACTGTTGGAAGTCTCAGAAAGCCGACCGACATTTTTCCGGTTGGTGGGGAGTAACCGGCATTACCAGTACAGAGATTTTACTTTTTATGACCGAAACGGAGTGCCGATACCGAAGCAGTTTTTAAGAGTGTGAGAAAGGAGTGGATGCAAGATGAAGTTTATCGTGACTTTATCAGATATGGTTGGAGTGGTATTGATCGCATTGTTGGTTTTTGTATGGATAATCTTTGGAATGATTATATTGGTAAACATTGTGAAAGATAACATCAAGTACAGGATCGACAAATGGAAAAGAGAAAGAGAAGTCATGAAGGAATGGGAAAGGATCAATGATGGAGAGACTGACAGAAAGAACTGCTGATGGAATTTTGGTAAAGGAGAATCACGGTGAAAATGGATTAAGAACATTTTATCAGTGCTTTGAAGAAAAGCCGAATGATAAATATACAAATTGCGATGGAGGATATTGCGCAATAGAGAAGCTGGCAGCCTATGAGGATGCCGAGGAGCAGGGATTGCTACTGCGGTTGCCAATCAGTGAAGATACACCAGTGTATTCTATTGAGTATTGTTGTGGAAAAAACAAAAGTAATCGGTCTGGAATGTGTTTTAGAGGATTTTGCGAGAATTGTAGTGATAAAGCGTACTACATACGTGAAAGCGTAGCTAAACATTGCAGCATTTGCGAAATTAATAAATCGGTATTCTTTACTCATGAGGAAGCCGAAAGCAAGCTGGCAGAAATGGAAGGTGCGGAATGAAGAGAGAAGAAGTTATTTACTGCTTAAAGGCTCAGAGTGAACGGTACTCAGAGGTTTGCGAAGAATGTCCATTGTATGGACAAACAGGAGTGGATCATTGTTGTGAGGATGCATTACAAATGGCAATCACCGCATTGCAGAATCAGCCAGTGTGGATTCCGGTAAGCGAGAGACTGCCGGAAGACTGTGTTCCAGTTAATGTAACATGGATAAATAGAAACCCGGACCCGTATTACAAAGACATAAAGGATGTTCCATTTGCAAATTCTGCTGTTTATTGCAATGGGAAATGGTACTGGTGGTCAAGTGTTTGCACTGATTATCTCGAAGAATACGGAGAATATAGCATTGATTTGGTTGACGAGGGTATTGATATTGTAGCCTGGATGCCACTGCCTGAGCCGTACCGGGAAAGCGAGGAATGATGATGCAGGATAGATATTTATTCAAGGCAAAGAGAATCAAAGGTCAGTGGGTAGAGGGTGCATTTTATATTGAGCCTTACACGGATCGTTGTTATATCATCCAGTGGAACAGCACAGGACTTGGCTTTAACGAGTTTATTGAGGTTGACGGAGAGACTGTCTGCCAGTGCACCGGACTTAAGGACAAGAACGGAAGACTGATTTTTGAAAATGACATTGTAAAAGACCTCTTTAGTGACACAGCCGCGCCAATCAGATATGGCAGTTATCAAAGCTGTTTTGATAGCACAAAAGTAGAGCATGTCGGTTTTTATGTAGATTGGTCGGGCAAGTACAATAAAAATTACAGAAAAGACTTGGGTTACTGGATTCATATGGTTGATGCAGAGATTATCGGTAACGCATTTGACAATCCGGAACTGTTGGAGGAGTAGCCATGACGGAGAATGAAGCAATCAAAGAACTTGAGACATCTATTGATTTAGCCAAAATGTGTACACAGAATTACGAGAGAAAAAACGAAATCCAAGGTTACGAGATGGCAATCAAGGCACTGGAAGAGGTACAGCAGTACCGCCAGATTGGCACGGTGGAGGAATGTCGTGAAGCTGTGGAGAAGCAGATAGCGAAGAAACCAACACTTATTGACTATAAAAAATATACAAATTTCGTAGATAATGCAGATTTTCTTCAAGATGCATATTGGTGTCCTAATTGCAAACGAGTTGTAAGAAGAGGTTCTTTTTGTAGAGATTGCGGACAGCACATTGATTGGAGTGATGAAGAATGAGCGAAGCGGAATATATGGAAGATGGAGCGGATTATTTAAAGGAAGGATGTCAAAGACAGACTTGTGATGGCTGTATGGCTTACAATTATTGTCTGATAAAAGAACAGGAGGACAAACGATGGGAAGATTGATTGATGCGGATCATTTGTTGTTTCTTCTCAACTCGGCGATAGAGTTGCGGAAAAAATTACACAGAAATACATCAGATTTAGATATGATGGTTGATGCTGTTAATGATGAACCGACCGCCTACGACCCGGACAAGGTTGTAGATCAGTTAAACGACAAGTTCAGAGTCGTGCGAACTGATGAAGACTTGGAATGGAACAGGGCAATGGATGAAGCAATTACAATCGTGAACGGAGGTGGAGTAGATGGCAATTAAACCGATTTTATTCAATACAGAAATGGTTCGGGCGATTCTGGACGGACGGAAGACCTGCACCCGGCGTATATGCAAAGATGCAAATGAGTATACTGTACCGGATATGGATTTTTATAATGCTGACAGGCGGACTTATGCAGTACATAACTATGCTGATAAGGAGCATATGGAACAGTTAAGTACGGCGGAGAGAACCTGTCCTATCTGTCCGGGCGATATCCTGTATGTCCGGGAAACATGGACGGAGGAATGCGGAAAATATTACTATCGTGCGGACTATGACAGCGATTATTTAGACCCATGTGAAACCTTATCAGGTGGTTATCCAGCAAGTTGCAGAAATCATGCAGGGTGTGAATGGTGTACCGCAACTTCAGCGAGAATACACTGGCACCCATCCATCCACATGCCGAAAGAAGCGGCACGTATCTGGCTTAAGGTTACGGATGTACGGGTAGAGCGGTTGCAGGAGATTACAGAGGAACAAGCATGCGTGGAGGGCACAGACCCTTGGGATGAAGCATGTTACGAAAACAACGGATGGCATCCAACGTTTTCGGACCCAGATAGTGGTGGAGACCCTAATATGATCGATGGATTTCATAAACTTTGGAACTCCACCATCAAGAAATCAGACCTTGACCGCTACGGTTGGGATCCTAATCCGTGGGTATGGGTTATCGAATTTGAGCGGTGCGAGAAGCCGGAAGGAGTGTGATGCAGATGGAACCCATTGATTACACCGCCCTGTACGAGCAGAACGAGGACTTTAAACGCTATGTTGACAGATATTGCGTAAAGCACCGGATCAGCGTGGAGCAGGCTCTACAGCACTATCTGGTGCAGATGGCGGGCAAGATGTACAAGGAACAGAGTGAAACAATAGTTAGATAAAATCAAGAAAGGAGCCGAGACTCTGGCCAGAGTGAAGCATATGCGGTCTCCTTGAAAAAAATGAAAAAATTAAAATGTGAGATTTACAGAGATTCAATGCAGAACTATAAGAAATATGCCATACCTCCGGCACAGCTTATCATTGCCGATGTCCCGTATAATGTCGGCAAGAATTTCTACGGAAGTAATCCTATGTGGTACAACGGCGGGGATAATAAGAACGGTGAAAGCAAGCTAGCAGGTAAGGCGGCATTCAATTCTGATTTCAACTTCAATCTGTATGAGTATTTCCATTTCTGCTCAAAGATGCTGAAAAAGGAAGACAAGAATAGCGTTACCAGGGGAAGAAGTAGCAACAGCCCTTGCATGATCGTGTTCTGCTCTTTTGAACAAATGCCTACGCTGATTGATGCCGCCTATAAGCATGGATTCGTCCATTACATACCGTTGGTATTTGTTAAAAATTACAGTCCGCAGGTGCTTAAGGCAAATATGCGTGTGGTTGGTGCTACTGAATATGCTCTTGTGTTCTACCGTGACAAGCTGCCGAAGTTCCGAAACGGTGCAATGGTTGACGAGGACGGAAAGACGATCCGTGGCACTGGAAAAATGATTTTTAACTGGTTTTCCTGGGAGAAAGACGGAAAAGATATTCCGAAAATCCATCCGGCACAGAAGCCGGTAGCAGTCCTTAAAAAGCTGATTGAGATTTTTACTGATCCCGGTGATGTAGTGATTGACCCTTGCTGTGGCAGCGGTAGTACCTTAAGAGCAGCCGCAGAGATCGGGAGAAGTGCATTCGGATTTGAGATTGACCGCAACTTTTATCAGAGAGCCAAAAATGAGATGATTGTCTTTGAAAGAGATAATCAGATTAGTTTTGAGGATATTCCGGGGGTGATGCCGTAATGGATTTTGGATATTACAACATGGATTGCATGGATGGGATGAAAGAGTTCCCGGATGGTTACTTTGACCTTGCGATTGTGGATCCACCGTATGGTATTGGAGAAAATGGGGATAAAAACCATACAAGAGGTAGCCTGGCAAAAGCAAAGGATTACAAGAGTTTTAGCGGAATGGATATAAAGCCACCAAACGAAAAATATTTCGATGAACTGTTTAGAGTGTCAAAAAATCAGATTATTTGGGGGGCAAATCATTTTATAAGCAAAATGCCGTTTGATAGTAGTTGTTGGATTGTTTGGGATAAAGATAATGGAAATAATGATTTTGCTGATTGTGAACTTGCATGGACTTCGTTCAGTACTGCAGTAAGGAAGATTAAATATAGGTGGAACGGAATGCTTCAGCAAAATATGAAACACAAAGAAAACCGTATCCACCCTACACAAAAGCCAGTGGCACTATATGAATGGCTTCTGAACCGCTATGCAAAGCCCGGAGACATTATCTTGGACACTCATGTAGGCAGTGCCAGCAGCTTGATAGCCTGCTACAGAACCAACCATCCATATGTTGGCTTTGAACTGGACAAGCATTATTATGATTTGTCAAAAAAGAGATTAGATGCAGAAATGGCACAAATGCGATTATCTGATTTTATTCCGGGGGTGATGCCATGATTCAGATGAGCATTTTTGACATTATACGTGAACCGATACGAATTACAAAGCCTATAAGGCTGATAGAACTGTTTGCCGGATATGGTTCGCAGGCAATGGCACTGGAAAGAATCGGCGCAAAATTTGAGCATTACAGAGTTGTTGAGTTTGATAAGTATGCTGTAGCAAGCTACAATGCGGTGCATGGCACAGATTTTCCTACAATGGACATAACAAAGGTTCATGCGGATGATTTGAATATCTGCGATACTGAAGCCTTCACTTACTTACTTACTTACTCGTTTCCATGCACCGATTTATCGGTTGCCGGGAAACAAGCAGGCATGAAAAAAGGTAGTGGCACAAGGTCCGGTCTTTTGTGGGAAGTGGAGCGTATTCTGAAAGAGATAATAGATGGTGGCGGTGAGTTACCGCAGATTTTGTTCATGGAAAACGTGCCACAAGTTCATGCCGATGCAAACATGGTAGATTTTCAAAACTGGATTGATTTTCTGACAAGTCTTGGATATGTAAGTTACTGGCAGAACTTAAACGCAAAGAACTACGGAGTGGCACAGAACCGTGAAAGATGCTTCATGTTTTCATTTTTGGGAGAATATAACTACCATTTCCCACAGCCGATACCGTTGAAAAAGAAGTTGAAAGATTACCTTGAAGATGATGTGGACGAGAAGTATTACATCAACAATGAAAAGGCTGAAAAGCTGATAAAACAGCTTATTGACAATGGAACGCTGCCACAGCACAATCCTGAGAGCAGAGCAGAGCAGAGCAGAGCAGAGCAGAGCAGAGCAGAGCAGAGCAGA
>OIZW01000187.1_pt1 | contig 65092 bp, 57 predicted proteins | sample 1588581 | NCBI WGS metagenome assembly OIZW01 (sample SAMN03283266) | human gut metagenome | biome: human-associated habitat; material: feces | host: Homo sapiens | place: USA | collected 2013 | reverse complement strand
CAGGAGATAGAAGCCGGCTGCCGCAAGCATCAGCACTACCATAAACGCCGTGCCGAATAATAGTGTTATGACTTTTTTGAACATAGTTTTCCCCCTTGTCCGCTAAGATACTTGTGTTTCTGTCCTCGGTATACAGTTTTCAATTGCATCACAATTATGGTAATTTTTATTATATCATAATAGTATTGCAAATGCAAGCAAACGACCGCATAACGTGCCGCTTTTATACAAAAAATATAATTCCCCTTCCCCCCTTGCATTTCTTCCCCCTTTATGCTATACTTATCCTTAACCGAATATCGAAAATACGGTACGAAAGGCTTTTTGCCCGGTAGGTAATAGGGAATTTGGTGAGAATCCAAAGCAACCGTCATTACTGTATCTGAGCCTATGCTCACAAGTCAGAATACCCCCGTATTTTTCGGCATTGTCTCTTGGACGAGGAAGAAGTACAGCCGATCTTCAGCTAAGGCTGTACCTTTATGCTTTTTTGGCATATCCGTATGGCTTATGTTTGCTATGCTTAAAGATCAGTTGTGCTTTCACTTTTTTGTGAAGGCATTTTTTATTGCCGTTTTTCGTATTTGTTTACGGAGGTGACGTTATGGCGGACGAAAAATTAGACAGGGCTGTCGCTATGCTTTGCGAAAAGTATGAACAGCTTGGCGCTCTGCCCAAACGCTCCGACTTTACTCCAAGCGAAGTCTGCTTTATAAAGCAGAAGCTCGGACCGTGGACAAGGGCGCTTGAAGCCGCAGGGCTGAAAGAGCCTCCGGCGGTTTCAGCAAAGGAGAAAAGCCGTGAAAAGCGTGAACGCTCCAGACAAAGAAGAAAAGCGGCAAAACGCAGATTAGACGGTTAAGCCTTACGGCAAAAAAGAATAAAGGAAGGTAAAACTATGACAAATGTAAAGAAATTTACAGCAAAAGTGACAGCTTTACTGCTGGCACTTTCACTGGCACTGCTGTCTGTACCGCAGGTGAGCTTTACTGTATTTGCCGATGACGACCTCGGAAGCGTCCGTGTTATTGTAGAAAACACAACGTTTACAGAAGCAGTCAGCGGCGGTGAGGCTCCTGCATGGACAGGCACCAAGATCGACAAGTGGGTATCGCTTGACAAGACCTCAAGCGCAATGACCTGCATAAAGGACGCTATCGAAAGCTCAGGCTTTACTCAGCAGGGCGCAGACGATGGCTACATAAGCGAGATCGCAGGCCTTGCGGCATTTGACGGCGGCTCGATGAGCGGCTGGATGGGTACGCTCAACGACTGGTTTACAAACGAGGGCTTCACAGCCTATACCGTTGCTAACGGCAAGCTCGCAAGCGGCGATGAGATCCGTATGCAGTACACTATGGACTGGGGTGCTGACCTCGGCAGTGACTGGAGCGGAACTGATACATCGCTTAAAGCGATAAGCAGCGATTACGGCACACTTTCCCCCGAATTCAGCGCAAAGACCTATAATTATACTCTTACAGTTCCTTTCGGCACAAAGAGCATCAATTTCCGGCCCACCGCACTGAACAAGAACTTCAAGACGGTAAGCAAGATCGGCGACAAGACGCTGAGCCTTACAAAGCCTACTGAAATAAAGGACGGCGATGTTATCACCGTTACGGTAGGCGAGGGTGCAACAGCAAGCACTTATAAGGTAACAATAAAGGAGGGGGCAAGACCCGCCGCACGTTTTGACAGCTTTGCACTTTCGGCTTTCTCGCTTGACGGCTGGGACAATGACGCTTTCGACCCCGAAAAGCTCGAATACGATGTAAAGATAAAGTCATACAGCACATCATCTTTCTATATCAACAGCGGAACTAAGTTCAACAAGGATCTGCTGAAGTGCTATGCGGTATATACCGATATAAACGGAGTTGCACAGAGAAACGAGATAAAGTCCGGCAGCTTCAACAGCATTTCTAATATTCCTTTCGGCTTGACTAAGCTGATTTTAGAGCTTTGCTACATTGATGATGAGAGCATAAAGACGCAGTATGTGTTCAACATAACACGTCCCTATGACTACACTGCGGAAATCGCAAGCACAAGCGGTATCACGCTTGTTCCTGCCGGCAGAGAGCTGTATGCGACAAAGTACAACGGCTTTGCAGAGGGAACGGTTTTCAGAAATGACGAAAACGGCAATGTGACCGATACGACCGGCACAAACGCAGAATGTCACAGCTACACAGCCTATGTTTTAGGCGGCACAGACAGCGTTGCGCTTACTCTCAAGGGCAAAACCGCAAACGTTCATTTCAGAGCGAAGGCAGACGGCGAATACACAGAACTTAAAAGCGGCGAAACAACTCCCGCATATTCCTTTAGCAAGGACGGCACTGTTACAGTATCAATAGATGCGGTTTCAGACGGCGATTATCTTACAGACAAGTTTGATGATGCAGACAAGATAACAAGCTACAAAATAAAGCTCGTAAAGGCTGACGTTTCTATAAAGAACGTACACTTTACAGAACTTAAAAGCGAACACGGCGATATGTATCCCGCATTCGACCCGTCACTTCTCAGCTATAATATAGTTATAGCAAATGACGCAGAATTCCCCACAGTATATTTCAAGGTTGCCGACGGTTGCACAGTTAAGATAGGCAACGATGCCGCAACAGCAGATGAAAACGGCGTTTACAGTCTTGTTACCAAGAGCGCAAACACTACTGTAACGGTAACAGACGGCACTCTTTCCGAAAGCTATACTGTCAAGGCTACAAAGAGAAGCAAGTATGACGTACCCGACAAGGTAGTTGATTATCTTTGCATCAACAGCCAGTACACCAACGTTTCCTACGGTGTAGGCCCCGAGCAGACGCTCGCAGGCACTATAAAATCACTCGGTAACTTCGGCGGTTATATCACATATTACTATGAAAACCCCGTAACAGACGACCCCTCAAACCCCTACGGTCTTGACTTCTACGCTTACGGCAACAGCTTTGTAAGCGGCGGAAGTGCGGCCGAAAGCGGTCAGGTGTATGTTTCTGAGGACGGCAAAACATGGTATGCACTCGCAGGAAGTGAGCATTTTGAAGATACAACCATCACCGATTACGAAGTAACATACAAAAAGACAGCCGATGGTAAAACAAGCTGGACAGACAATCAGGGCAACTCAAACGACGGCTCAAAGCAGACAGGCAGATGGGTTTCACCCAGCGTTTACTATATGAACGATCTTGCAAAGGGCGATACTGTCACACTCAGAGGCGTTGTTATCCCCGGCGTTCAGGGCAGCATACAGGGCGACAGCTCTACAGCTTCCTTTGTAGGCACGACAAGATTCGGTTATGTTGACTACTTCAAGAACGGCACGATAGGCGCTAATGTAAACGCATACAGCGAAAATGCCGAATCAAACGGTTTCGACTTAAAGTGGGCGGTAGATGAAAACGGCAACCCCGTTACATTCAAAAACGGCGTTCACTATATAAAGATACAGACGGCAAGCAACATCTGGGCAGGCATATTCAACGAGAAATCGACAGAGGTTTCTTATGTTGTGAGAACAACTGCAAACGAGCAAGAGGTCGGCACGACAGCGCTTCCCGGAAAAATAGTCTTAACAGACGCAAACGGCAAGACAATAAAGGAAATCACTCCCGATGATAACGGTGTTTACGAGATAAGCACAGGTATCGAGGAAAGCGTGAACGTTTCCGTATCCGGCGCTGACGATGATAACATTTATATCAACAATCAGCGTGTAGCATCAGATACAGCGGCAGAGATCGCACTTAATCAGTCTGAAATAAAGGTTGTCAGAATAATCGTTCAGAACGGTGAAAAACAGCCCGTATACGCTTACTTAAAGCTCGTTCCCGATGATGTAAAGGCGGCTGAGCAGGTCGAAGAGCTTATTGACGCTATAGGCGATGTAACGCTCGACAGTTATGACGACATCACAGCAGCAAGAGCGGCTTATGACAAGCTCAGCGACAACGCAAAGACACTTGTAGGAAACTACGAAACCTTAACAGCCGCAGAAGAAGCTCTCGCTAAGGCTGAGGCTGACGTTGTAAGCAATGCGACAAAGGCAATAGACGCAATCGGCAAGGTAACCTCTGACAGCAAGGATAAGATCGAAAAGGCAAAGGACGCTTACTCGGCAGTTCCCGAGCGTTTAAGAGATAAGGTCACAAATTCGGATACTCTTGACAAGGCAACAGAAAGATTTGCCGTTATCGACACGATAAAGCAGGCAGGCGCAAAGAGCAAAGATCACTTCAGCACTGTTCTCGGTACTCTTGCGGATAACGATATCTACCCCGTTCAGTCTATCGGCGGTGAATGGTCGGTTATCGCACTTGCAAGAGCAGGAAAGCTCTCTGCCGACAAGGCGGCAAAATACTACAGCGAGCTTTGTGAAGCAGTAAAGGCTAACGGTTCAGACAGACTTTCAGACAGAAAGCCTACGGAGAATGCAAGAGTTATAATCGCTCTGTCCTCACTCGGAAAGAATTCCGCAGACATCGCAGGCCATAACCTGCTGAGCGGTCTTGACGATATGGACTATATCACATCGCAGGGTATCAATGCGGTTATATTCTCGCTTATAGCATTCGATACTACAGATTACAGTGCAAAGACGCACGATGAGCTTATCGCTTATATCGTTGACAATATGACAGGCAAGGGCTGGGCGCTCGCAGGCGATACCGCAGACGTTGACATTACGGCTATGGCTATACAGGCACTCGCTCCCTATGCGGCTGACGAGAAGGTAAATGCGGCTATAGACAGCGGTCTTGAGTTCCTTGCAGAATCTCTTGACGAGAACGCAAGATATGCAAACGGCAGTGAAAGCACCTCGCAGGTACTTATCGCTCTTGCCGCTCTCGGTATAGATCCTCTGACAGATTCAAGATTCATCGTTGACGGCATCACGCTCATCGACGCACTTGAAAGCTACGCTACAGAAAACGGCTACAGCCACACACTCGGCGGCGAGGAAAACTATATGGCTACCGAGCAGGCGGCGCTCGCTCTTACAGCTTATGAGCTTTCAAAGGACGACTCTTCACTTTACGATATGTCGGTAAAGAATGAGCCCGCAACTCCCGATGAACCGGCAAATCCCGATGAGCCTGTAACACCCGGCAACAGCTCAGGTACTCCCGATGAGCCGATACTCCCCGGCGACTGCTCAGGCAAGCCCGAAGATAAAAACGATCCCATAAATCCCGGTACAGGCGTACTTGTAACAGGCGGTATGGCAGTTCTCATCTCAGGCGCAGTTATGCTTGTTTCAAAGAAAAAGCGCAAATAAGTAAAACTATTATGTAAATGCTTGTTCCGTACCTGTTTTTGTGATAAAATAGGTGCGGAACAATTTTTACATAACTGATATTTCACGGAGAAAAAATGAAAGCTATTTTTGATAAATACAAATATATACTCGGTCTTGGTCTAGCTCTGATTGCCGTGATAATCATAGCGATAGTTTCTGCTGCGGCAGGAAAAGATACTGCCGAAAACAGCGGCACGTCATACTTATCGCCCGAAACATCATCGTTTACAACCGCCGAAAGCCTAATCGCAACAACTCCAAAAACAACTGTTAATTCTCAGTCTCCGCCTGTAACAACCGTTACGGACACATCTTCACAAACTACCGCTTCACAAACCACATCTCAGACGACTGCAAGCAATCAAAAAGCAGAAACGACCGCAACAACCGCTTATGCAGCAACCGTGTCTGCAACTACCGCCGAAACTTCCAAAGCAACCGAAAAACCAATCACGGTAACAAGCACTGCAAAGGCTACCGCAAAAGCCACAACTACCGTTAAATCCACGACCAAAGCCACCGCTAAGGCGACAACTCCGAAGCCTGCCGACAAGCCGATAAAGAAATATGACAACACCTGCACATTCGTTATAGAATGCAAAACCATACTCAATAACAAGGATAAACTGAAAAAAGGACTTGAAAAATATGTACCCGACAACGGCATGATATACAGCGGAACAGTCGGATTTGACAGCGGTGAAAGCGTATACGATATACTCCGCCGTATCTGTGACGAAAACAGTATTCAGATGGAAGCAAGCTACACCCCTGCGTTCAGCTCATACTATATCGAGGGCATCAACAACCTTTATGAATTTGACTGCGGACAAGGCTCAGGCTGGATGTACAGTGTAAACGGCATTTTCCCGAACTACGGCTGTTCATCATACAAGCCCGTAAACAACGACAAGATAACGTTCCGCTACACCTGTGAGCTTGGCAACGACCTTCAAAACTAAGGAGCAACAATGGAAAGAACACACCCTGTCACTGCGGCAATGTATTTTCTGTCTGTGATACTGATAACCGCAATAGTGCAAAGCCCCGTCTTTATGGCGGAGGCTCTTGTCTGCTCTGCCGTTTTTGCTTTTTTACTGAACGGTAAAACCGCCGCAAGAACGCTTTTTGTAATGCTGCCTATGGCACTGCTTGCGGCAGTTATAAATCTTCTGTTTTCAAACAGAGGCATAACCGTGCTTGCAAAGTTGCCGAGCGGCAACAGTATCACGCTTGAAACGCTTATTTTTTCGCTGTTTACAGGCGCTATGACAATATCACTCGTTATGTGGTTTATCGGACTTAACAAGTGTATGACAAGCGATAAAACGGTATATCTTCTCGGAAAAGCACTGCCGTCACTCGCTTTGCTATTATCAATGACGCTGCGTTCAGTGCCTATGTTTGCAAGACGAGCAAAGCAAGCGGCGGCGGCTCAGCGCTTTGTGGGAAACGATATATACGAGGGTAACTTTAGAAGCCGTATCAAAAGCGGTGTTCACGTTCTCTCCGTTGCGGTAACGGATACCCTTGAGCATAGTGCATATACCGCCCGCTCTATGAAATACAGAGGTTACGGTACAGCAAAACGTACAGCCTACAGCATATTCCGCTTTGCGCCGTCCGACTTTATTATAATGTCTGTGACCGTGATATGCACAACCGCAATTATTATCCTTTTTGCAAGCGGTAAAGCCTATTATCTCTACTACCCTGAATTTATCCTGCCGCTGACAGCTTTCGATATTTCAGCGGATGTTTTCTGGCTTATACTCTGTGTAACGCCTGTTGTAGCCGAGCTTTATTCACGATTTAAACGGAGGGAAAGAAATGGAACTTTATAATATTTCAAATCTGTCATATTCCTATCCCGGCTCGGATATGAACGCACTCTCCGATATTTCGCTTAAAATAAACAAAGGAGAATTCGTAATACTCTGCGGCAGCTCGGGAAGCGGAAAATCCACCCTTTTAAATCTTATGAAAGCGCCTGCCGACGCAGGAACGCAAAAAGGGAAAATTTCTTTCGGCGGTCATTTTGCCGGCTTTGTCACGCAGTTTACCGACGAGCAGATCGTCTGCGACAAGGTTTGGCACGAGCTTGCCTTCGGTGCGGAAAGCATAGGACTTTCACAAAACGAAATACGCTCGCAGGTTTCCCAGACTGCTTTGTTCTTCGGCATAGAGGACTTGCTGTACTGCGACTGCGACAAGCTCTCGGGCGGTCAGAAGCAGATGATTAACTTAGCGTCTGTAATGGCTATGAATCCCGATGTACTGCTCCTTGACGAGCCGCTGTCACAGCTTGACCCTATCGCATCCACGCAGTTTATTTCACTGCTTGTGAGAATAAACAAGGAACTTGGTACGACAGTGATTGTTGCCGAGCATCAGCTCGGCGGTCTTTTGTCCGTTGCAAAGCGTGTGGTTATGCTCGACGACGGCAAGGTGTGCCACGACGGCGACGCAAGCTCTCTTACAGAGCATCTGTCAGAAAACAATCACCCTATGCTTTTTGAAATGCCGGCAGGAGTAAGAGCAAGCGCATCTGTCAGCAATGTGCTTCCACTGCTTGACGTTCCCTCCGCTAAGGACTGGTATACGTCCTACGGCGAAAATCACAGGCTCGTATCACCTGCCGCCGCAGACGATACACTGTCGGAAGAAAGCTGTATATCCGTTAAAAATCTTTCTTTCGGCTATAAGAACAGCAAAAGAGATATTATAAGAAACCTTTCGCTTGACATAAAGCAAGGGAGCATAACCGCAATAGTGGGCGGAAACGGCGCAGGAAAATCGACCCTGCTAAGCCTTATCTGCGGTACGCTCAAGCAAAACAGCGGAAAAATAACGATAAACGGCGGAAAGATAGGTTTTCTTCCGCAGGACCCTACACTGCTTTTCAATAAGGAAACGCTCAAAGAAGAATTTGCCGGAAATACCGATGAAATAGCCGCCGCATTTAATCTTACGCACCTGCTGTCACGTCACCCGTTTGACCTATCCGGCGGTGAACGGCAGAAGGCGGCGCTTGCAAAGCTCGTTTCCTACGGTGCGGATATACTTCTTCTTGATGAGCCGACTAAGGCGGCGGACGCAGTATATAAGCAGATGTTCTCGGCATTATTGAAACAGCTTAAAGCAGACGGGAAAACGATTGTGATTGTCAGTCACGATATGGATTTCTGCGCTGAAACGGCGGATATATGCGCCCTGCTTTTTGACGGCGAAATAAGCGTATCTCTGCCGCCGTCACAGTTCTTCGCCGATTCCTCGTTTTTCACTACAGACAGTGCGAAAATCGCAAAATACGTATGCGATAATGTTTACACTGTCGCAGGGCTTATAGCTTCTCTCGGAGGAAGGGCTGAAAACTACGGCGATCTCTCCGGACGTTTTCACGGCATAAAAGGCGATAAGCCCGACACAGCAGTACCGCAACGCAAAAAACGCAAAAAGCTCTCGGTTTTCCGAAAGGTAATGCTTTCGCTCGGCAGTGTCGGATTTGCTTTTATGCTTTTAGCCGGTACCGGCATATTCCCTTTTGAGATACCGTCAGAGCCGTTCTGGCTGCAATATGCGTTGCTGTGCGTCCCGATGATCATGCTTATAATCGGCGTCGCCCCGAAAAACACAATGGCTAAGCCGCCAGTAACCGCAAAAAAAGTAACTCCGTCCGACATACTGGCAGGGGTTATAACCGCCGTTTTTATTCCTTTCACAGTGATACTCGGCACACTTTTTGTCCCTAACGACACAAGAAAGCATCTGCTGATAATTCTTGCTGTGCTTATCGAGTGCCTTGCCGCTTTCTTTATCAGCTTTGAAAAAAAGAAGCCGTCCGCAAAGGATATAGCGGTGCTTGCCGTGCTTTCTGCGGCGGCTGTCGCAGGAAGGGAGCTTTTCTTTATGTTTCCGCAGTTCAAGCCTGTTGCCGCAATCGTTATCATCAGCGGAACGGCGCTCGGTGCACAGGCAGGCTTTCTTGTCGGTGCGGTTTCCATGCTTGTATCAAATATGCTGTTCGGGCAGGGTATGTGGACGCCGTGGCAGATGTTTGCGATGGGTCTGCTTGGCTTTTTTGCAGGTATCATCTTCTCAAAAAAGCGCAGCACGCTCGCCCTTTGTATCTACTCCTTCCTGTCAGTCCTCGTTATTTACGGCGGAATAATGAATATATCAAGCGTTCTTACCTACACGACAGATATAAACTTGCAGACGATTACCGCATACATCATCTCCGGAATACCGTTCGACCTTATCCACGCAGTTTCGACTGTTATATTTATCTTGATAATCGGCGAGGCGCTTCTTAAGAAATGCTGTCGGCTGAGGATAAAATTCGGCCTGTTTCAATAAATTCGACAAAAATATTAACATAATATTACATTTTCCGATTTTATTTTTAAATCGTTATTGAAATGCGCCCGACTTTAAATTATAATTTTATAAGAAGCATTATAATGAGAGGTGGGCGTATATGTCATATGTACTTGAAATAACTGATGGCAACGGCGAAATTAAGTACGTTTCAGCAGGTACAGCCGCCGTGTACTGTCCCGAATATGCTTCAAGATATGAAGATAAAAGAAGCGCTATGACTGTAGGTACTACACTCATAAAAAACGGAAGATTCTCGAACTTTGAGGTAAGGCAACTGAGCTACGAGCTATGTCTTAAGGCATATAAGAGAAACCGTGCAAGATCGTTTTTTCTGACTTATCCCGATAATTTCAAATGATAACTGCGGCAGTTGAAACCGCAGTTTGTTTTTTATAAAAGAAGGGATACAGCTTGTAGAAAAAGTATGTTTTTTCAAAAGAAGTGCTTGTTCTCAATCCCTATCCCCAAACCCCTTTCCCCGGGAAAGGGGCTATATTACTGGGGCTACCGCCCCTAGACCCTGTCGGGGGCTACGCCCCTGCGACCCCATTTTTATATAATTAAGAGGTTTATCAACAGTCTGAAGCCACGGCGGTTGCCGTGGCTTTAGTTTAATCTTCGGTTTTTGTGAATCTGAACGATTTCATATCGAACTGTGTGCCGGGCAGGAATACGAATGCTATGTTGTTCTTGCCTGCGATATGCTCGATGTCAAACGTTACCGGCGTGTACTCGTCTGCGTGGGGGAATTCGAGCAGGCGGGTGGTCTGGCTGCCGTTCTCATCATTTACTCTGAGCTGAATCGTGCAGTTATCGAGCGGTGTTCTGCCTGTAACGGTTATCTTATCTGTACCGCCTGCGAAGTCAAGATCGTTAAATTCGATAACAACGTTGTTGCCTATTTCCTCAACGCACGAGCCGTTTACCTTGTAATCATCACCGTACAGATTATCGTTGTCTGCCGCAGAGTTTTCCGCATAGGTACGGTCGTATTTCGCAAACTCAAAGCCGCCGAATATGCAGGAATTATTGATGACAAAGCTGATGTCGTGTATTCCGCTTATTCTGTGCGGCAGGTCAAATTCCTGAGGATACGCCCTGTCCCAGCCGCCGTTATTCTTTATATTGAATGTGCCGATGTATCTGCCGCCGTTGTCGGCATCACCAAGGTAGAGTTCTACCGGGTAATCCTCACCGCCGCCGCAGTTTCCGACGCTTAACGTCATACGTTTAGTGCCGCCGCCGAAATCCATAGAACTGAATCCGACAACGGTTCTGCCGTTGAATCCGCCGAGCGAACCTCTGTCTATCGTTGTAACGGGTACATTTGAGAAATCGCAAAGGCAGGCTGCAGTAAAGATATACGGATCCTTTTCCGCCTTACCGAGCCCTTCAACTGTATATTCAAGCTCTGAAATTATCTTCGGGATATCGGTACCGTTCTTTGAATATGCACGCAGGCGGAAATTTCCGTCGCCGAAAGCTTTAAGAGTTGCTGTCTTTCCGTCAAACGAAACTACCTTGGCAAAGCTTATCTCAACTCCGTTATCGGCGCAGCATCTGAACTCTATATCACGGAACGTTGCATTTTCTGGATATATCTTAACGCTTATTTCTGTAGTATCATTGTCCTTGCTAAGCTTATGTGAGCTGTTATCCTCAAGCCCGATCCTGCGGACGGGTATTTCGTTTGTATACGGCGTTGTGACTGCCGGGAATGCATTTTCCGTCACTATGCTTACGCCTTCCGGCGCAGTCTTCGGGACAACAGAATTGAGAATGATCGTTTCCGGCTGTAAGCCCTCGCTTTCGGCAGTTATCGTTATATTGCCCGTTTCAAATGTAGAGCCGATAATTGCAAGAAGCTTACCCGAGAACAGCTTGCGATGACTGCCCTTGTAGCTGTCATAATCGGTGCTGTCGCCATTATCAAGACCCAGCAGTCTGCCGGCGCCGCTTACGGTGAATTTAATTCTGTTGACAGCATTCTGCACTTCCTGACCGGATCTGTCCTCAACCGTAACCGTTACGAACGCAAGCGATCTGCCGTCTGCGGTTATCTCGCTCCTGTCGCTGTGCATACGGATCTTATACGGATCGAGAGAGGTAAAGAGTACTTTTTCGACCGCATAATCGTTGATCGTACAGTTTTCGTTATAATATCCTCTTACCGCTACAGGCGAATTTTTATGATAAGGCACACGGAAATGTGCGCAGAGCTTATCCTCGCTCTTATGATCAAGCGTTTCGCTGTCATATATTTTTCCGCAATAGCGGAGTTTCAGAACAGGCAGATTTGAATATGCTATGATATCTATCATCTGACCCTCATTGAAATCCCAGTAGCAGGGCGATATGTGGATAAAGGGCTTTTCGCAGGCAATATCCCATACCGATTTATAGAACCAGAACGAATCCTTTTCAAATCCTGCGGTATCCACTATGCCGAAATATGAGTTCTTGGTGCTGTAGGGGGTCGGCTCGCCGATATAGTCAAAGCCTGTCCATACAAACTGTCCCATAGAATAATCTGCGGCTGTATCCATAGCGTAGGATCTGAGCGGAGAAGCGCCCCAGTTTACAACGCTGTTGCCGAGATCCGAGCACTGCAGATCGTCATAGACAAGAAGCGAGGTATCGTAAGGGAAATGATAAATTCCTCTTGATCGTACAGTAGACGCTGTTTCACTGCCGTATATGACCCAGTCGGGATGCTTTTCGTGGTGTTCGTCATACAGTTTTTCGGCATAGTTGTAGCCGGCAAGCTTAAGAAAGTCCGCTACATTCTGCGCATTTTCCCACTGCATATAGTTTGACGCAATAGTAGGCAGAGCGTTGTGCATAGGATCGTTCTTTTCGACCTCGGCGCTCAGCATCTGTGCTACCTCAAGTCCTCTCGGGCTTTTATGCGTATCGTATATCTCATTGCCTATGCTCCACATAATAACCGATGGGTGGTTGCGGTCACGGCGTATCCAGGCGGCAACATCTGTCTTGTACCATTCGGGAAAGAAACGGTGATAGTCGTTCTCGTTCTTTGCAAGCTCCCACATATCAAATATTTCGCTGTCGACCAAAAGACCCATTTCATCGCATATATCCATAAGCTCTCTTGAAGGCGGATTATGGCTTGTGCGGATAGCGTTGACGCCCATTTCTTTCATCTTTGAAAGCTGGCGGTATGTAGCATCGTAATTGACAGCCGCACCAAGCGCACCGAGATCGTGGTGCATACAAACTCCGTTGAGTTTCAGACGTATGCCATTGAGCAGAAAACCTTCGTCCGGGCTGAACCTTGTAGTTCTGAAGCCGAATTTTGTCTGAACATAGTCATACTGTGTTCCGTCCTCGCCGCAGAGCTTTACAGACAAAGAATAAAGATTCGGTGTAATAGTATCCCACAGCTTCGGACAGTCTGTATAGAACACCAGTTTGTCGCTCTTTCCGCACACTCTGCGCTCACAGCTGTAGGTTTCACGCCCTATTGGATCGATCACATCAAACGAAAGCGTTCCGCAGGTCTGCACCGACAGTTCTGTCTGTACAGTCACTTTCCACTTGCCCTGCTCTCTGCGGTCGCTGTCGTTGGGTCTTGCGCTTATATATATTCCGTCCTGTATGATATGATTACGCGAGGTCTTTCTCAGCCATACGTTGCGGTATATGCCGGCACCGCTGTACCAACGGGTATTTGGCGCCTTGTGATTTACTCTTACCAGAATGCGGTTGTCACCCTCGGCAAGGCTGTCTGTTATGTCAAAGCTGAATGAGGTATAACCGTATTTCCACTCTCCGACAGTTTTTCCGTTGACATAAACAGTCGTATCCATATACACACCGTCAAATATCAGAATATAGCAGTCCCGCTCGTCAAGCTTGTCTATGCAAAAATGCTTTTCATACCAGCCGCAACCCGATTTGTAAAGGTTTGCGGTATCTCCGATAAGCCAGTCGTGCGGAATTTCAACATTATACCAATGTATATTCTGAAGAGCCGTTTCATCGCTGTCGGGCTCGGTAAGTGCAAATTTCCAGTTGTCATTAAATAAAACTGTACGTTTTTCCATTTTATTTTTTCCTTTCGGCTTTATAGCTGAATATGTACAATTATATTGTAACAGTTTGAATGATGAAAATCAAGATAAATCCGACTATCAAAAAAAGATTTTGCCCCTCCGCAAAAGCGGAGGGGCAAATATATAAGAGAGGAGAATTGCTGCAATGCAGCGGAAATTAAGAATTATGTTGAAACGATGCGAAAATGCTGTGTAAATATTTGCAGGTGTTATAAAAATGCTGTCTGAATGTTACTGCGATGTAGTCTAAAAAGCTGTTGCAATGTTGTAAAACATTATGAAGTTATTGCGAGGTGTTACAAGGCACTGAAAAAACTTTGTGATGATTGTGCAATAAAAGCGTTAACCCACTCTTACAGCCTTAAGGAAGTTGTCGATATAGTATATCGACTTGAGATTTGCGGTGCGTACCTTCTGCCCCGGATACGGGCTGAACACCATTGTGTCATCGCCTGTATATATACCTCCGAAGAAAGAGTCGCCGTCTTTTATGAATACAATGTCACCTTTCTGAAGGTCAGAAAGCTGAACCTCTTTGCCCATATCTTTCTGCGCGGTAAGTCCTCTCGGACACTCAAGACCGGCATTTGTCAGCGCATAGTAGATAAGGCCTGAATTGTCAAAACCTGTTTCGGGCTTGTATCCGCCGTCCGTAAACGGCTTGTCAAGCATATCATATGCCGCCTTGGCGATAACATCGCCTTTTTTGGAAGGTGCGACAGGTTCTGTATCGTTTGAAGCGTTGTCATTCGAGCTGTTATCTGACGATGTATCATCGGTCGGACTGTTCTCTGACGATGTATCATCGGTCGAACTGTCGTCTGACGATGTATCATCGGTTGAACTGTCGTCTGACGATGTATCATCGGTTGAGCTGTTGTCTGACGATGTATCATCGGTCGAGCTGTTGTCTGACGATGTATTATCGGTCGAACTGTCCTGTGATGAATTATCCTCATAAGACGTTTCTGAGTTGTCAGAACTGCCGGCAGTTGAGCTTTCAGATGAGCTCTGAGATGATCCATCGCTTTGTGCGGTTTGAGAATTACCGGAGCAAGCCGTAAGTGATGCTATGGCAACAACGGTCAATATTGCTGATATCAATGATAATTTCTTTTTCATATTATCACCAACCTTTTATCTGACATTTCCCTGTCCTTGCCTTAAGTATATCACAAAATAAGCAAAATGCAATTAAAATTCGGTTACAATACGGTAACAATTCGGTTACAAATGGTTACAAAACGGTAACAACGGTTACAATTCGGTAACAAGTGTTGCAAATACAAAAACACCGCCTGCATAACGCAGACGGTATTCTTGTAGTTTTATATGAAGGACAATGTCATAATCGGAATTTAAGCAACACTTATCGCAACACTGAAACTGTTTTGCCAATAAGCACTGTTGATATCGGCGAACTTTACTTTTTCACCGGGATAGGGACTGTATATCAGTTTTCCGTTGCCGATGTAAATACCGCCGAAATCAATCTTTTCGCCTGTTTCGCTGTCGGTGTCGGTAAAGAAGAGCAGGTCACCCTCCCTGATATCATCAAAATCAATCGATGTACCCATTTCTTTTTGTGCGGCTGTACCTCTCGGACAATTTATAAATCCGTTTTCGCGGAGAACATAATAGATAAGTCCTGAATTGTCAAAGCCCTGTTCGGGAGAAGCCATACCGCTGACATAATCGATGCCTACGAGCGCTTCAGCGGTAGCAACTATCTGCCTGCGCAGGTCTGTCGCCGTATTATCGCTGTTATCACTGCTACCGGTATCGCTTGAGCTGTCAGGAACGGATATAATATCCGATACCGTTGTCTGCTGCGACGAAGGATCTGAATCTTTGCTCTCTTGAGTCGTTGGTGGCGTGTCAGGGGTCGTGTTGTCCGAAGATGTTGTATCTGAGCCGCATCCGCTCATCAAGGCGGCCGTAGTAACAGCCAACGCCGCAATAAGCAATGTGACTAAGCTTTTTTTCATTTTTCCCTCCGTGCGACAGTCGTTATATGCCTCTTACTGTCGTCTGAGATGTACAATCTGATATTTTCCTGTACATTAATAGTATATCCCATCAGGTCCGAAAAGTCAAGTGAATTTTTACCATTTTATGCTGTTGAACAGTAAAATATAGTGTATCTTTGCTGAAAGATTGTGGTGATAATGTGAAAATGAAAAAGAAGCCCCGCGTGGGCGGGGCTTCAGTGATAATTACTTGTTATCGCCGTTCTTTTTCTTCTTGCTTACAACAGCTGTGATAACGCCGACTGCAACTACAACTGCAAGAGCTACTATGCAGATGATGATGGCAGTCATATCAAATGTAACGCCTGTGTTTGTATTACCGCTGCTTGCGCCTACTGTAGTTTCGGCAAAGCAGGTTATACCGAGTAATATCGACATTGCTGCGGCTGTCAGCGCAGAAGTAATTTTTTTCATCATAAAATATCATTCCTTTCTGTAAGGATTAATATACTACATTTCCACCGAAAAAGCAAGTGGAAAAATATACAAAATTATTGCACCAAATGCGGTTTTATTCCGTAGGCGCTTTCGGGGCTTTGGTAGCCTTTGCGCCGTTTATAATGCCCTTGATTATCTCGGGCTGTGTTACTGTGCACTTTGTGCGGTCGAATAATCCGAAGCCGTGTTTACCGTTATAGCCGTTATCCCAGTAAACAGTAACTATATTTCTCTGATGAGCGGCATAATTCACATACTCTGCGAAATAAGCACGATATATTGTATTGCTCTTATCCTTTGAGGTCCTGTCAATTGAGCCGTACTCACCTATTACAACGCCGTAACCGTTCTTGATAAACGCATTGTAGAGCTTATCGAACTGTCTGTTTACAAGCGATTCGCTCTGTCTGGGCTTTACAAATTTCTTGACCGAGTCGCCCCATTTATAGAAGGTATCATAGCCTTCTTCTCCGCAGAATTCCCACGGGCTGTAATAGTGTACGGAAATCATTATCCTGCTGTCATTCGGGATAACGAACTTTGCTTCCATTGTATATGTATCGCAGTCGCCTGTTGTAAGGTTTATATCGGTGTTCCAGCCCGGGATAAGCAGATAACGGCTGTTGTTCTTGCCGCCTGCTTTTCTTACCGTATCAACGAAAATCTGATTGTATGCGTTGATGTTGTTGTAATATTCCGGATTGGGATTGCCGTATGATCCGTCAAATTCTTCGTTCATTGACTCGAACACGAGATGTTCGTCATAGTTCTTGAAGCGCTTTGCTATCTGCTCCCAAACCTTTTCGTACTTTGCTTTGATATTCTTCTGCTCAGAAGCGGATTCGCCGCAGAGAAGCCAGCCGCCGTTTACGCTATAATAGCCGTCGCCGTGAATGTTGATTATAGCGTAAAGTCCGTTATCAATGCACATATCTACTACTTTCTGTACTCTGTCGAGCCACTTTGAGTCGATCGTGTAGTTGGGACCTGCGCCTATCTTAGAAAGATATGATACAGGGATACGGATAGACTTGAAGCCCTGTGCCTTTACTTTCTTTATAAGCTTTTCGGTTATAGTCGGGTTGCCCCATGCGGTTTCGCTCGGAGTACCGCCTGAATTTGCTTCCAGCTGGTTGCCGAGGTTCCAGCCCGGCATAAGATTCTGTGAAAATGCTACTGAATCGCCTTTGGTTTCGGCAGGTGCGGGTTCTGCTTTTTTTGTTGTGGTTGTTGCCTTTGTTGCAGTCGTTTCCTGCTTTTTTGTGGTTGTTGTGGTCATAGTGGTTGTGGTTGTTTGTGCAGTAGTGGCTACTGTCGTGGTTTCCGGCTTGGTTGTAGTTACGGTCGTGGTTTCCGGCTTGGTTGTAGTTACGGTCGTGGTTTCTGGCTTGGTTGTAGTTACGGTCGTGGTTTCTGCCTTGGTTGTGGCTGACACGGAGGTCGTTGTAGTTGCAGTACTGCTGTCAACAGACGAGTTTGCCCCGCCTGAGCACGCAGAAATACCGGTAACAACCATTATGCCGCTGATAAGAGCGGCAAGTATTCTCTTCTTCATAGATACCTTTCTTTCCTCAGCTTTTTCGTTTTTGGGGAAACAAAAAGCTGTTTTTTGTTGTTTTAATCATATTGTAATGGTTTTCACAAGAAAAGTCAATAGCATTTTGGGACTGTCACGAAATTTTGTTAAAACGATTACACAGCTATTTCAAAGATAGAGCGGCATATTAAAAACCGCCTTCCGGAACTGTCGCTCCTAAAGGCGGTATACTATTTAAATATATAAAGAGATTATTCCTGAGGGTTTGTTGAATCTCCGGGCGCAGGCGTTACTGTGTTATCGCCTGTGCTGTAATCGGGATAGTAGTCGTAATCGCTACTTGTATCGATAGCAGAGAAATCATTTTCCTTGAATGTGTCTTCTGTTTCCACAAGGTAAACACCGTCAAGTGCGGTAAGACGTTTCAGAAAATTTCCGGGGCAGTAAACCTTTACGGCTGTTATGCTTTTCTCATTGGCGTCAAAAAGAGAAGCAATGTTTTCACTTCCGCTCACTGACGAGCCGTCAGAAAGGTAAACTTTAGTAACACGGATATTACCCTTGTTATCAGCCTTTGCAAGTATCTTCTGCATATCCTCAGGCGTTTCGTTTTCCTTGAATGTAACATAGAGGAAAACGTCCTCGGTATTTTTATCAGCCTTATTATAAGCTTCCATTGCCATTTTAAAGCGATCTTCCGCACTGATCGAGGTCGTGGGAGCGACGCTCACAGGACTACCTGTATTGAGAAGCGCAACACTGCCGAACGTAATGGCAATTGCCGCAGCGGCACCTGCCGCCGAAATCCACGCCGCCTTAAGTCTGCTTGTTTTTCTGCTTACCGACTTACCCATAGCGGCTTTTTTTATTTTATCATGGTCAAAAGAATACTCGCTCATAAGCTCTTTATAGAACTCGTTTGTATTCATTTGAAAGCCCCCTTCCGTAAGTCACAGTTTAAATTTTTTCTTTTGTTTTTCTATTGTGCGGTAAAGCTTGTTCTTGACTGTTGAAAGCTTTACATCAAGCGCCTTAGCAACATCTTCAAGCTTCATATCGCACGCAAAATGAAGATAGAATATCTGACCAGTCAGTTCATCGGTCTTCATTATGTCATCAAATATCTGTTTTGCAACTATCTTGTTGCTTATAACGTCCTCAAGCCTTGGCTGAGGCTTTGACATTTCGCTCTCTATTGCCACCATCTCTTCTTCGGTATAATCGGAAAAAGATGAAACCTTATCATTTTTCTTCCTGCCGGAAAAGTATGTGCGGCATTCAAACTTTGCAATATTTATAAGGAAAGCCTCCGGGCTTTCGATATCTTCGTGACCCTTCTCGCTTATACGCTTGAAGAAGCGGGTGTATACATTCTGAATAATATCTTCCGCATCGTCCATATTTCCGCATTTGCTGACTACGAACCTTGAAACCGACTTGCAGGTTTCGTCATATATACGGTTGAAATATTCTTCGTGACCGCTGTTGCCCATTGGCTCACCTCGCTTACGTCACCTACTTTGTAGTAGGCAGATTTTCCGAAAAAGTTTCACTCCTGATGAAAATTCTGTGTATCGGATGAGTAAAATTTTTCATACGGTTTTTGTGCAGTATCACAACATATCGGATATGTACGCAAAAAGGTGCTTACATATAGATGTGTGTATAGCTTTCAGCATATTTATTCAATTATATTGTACCTTATCCCACGCAGTTAGTCAAGCAAAACAATGCCGGGTATATGCAAAAAACCGGTCGGATACTGCTATTCCGCTTTGATAACATTATTAGCAAAATGTAATTAATTTAACAGTTTTATTGTTACGGTGGATAAAATCTACAAAACAGCTTGCAATTTTTGTGCAATTTGCCAATTGAAAAGCCTTGAGGGATAGTGTATCATAAACATTAGCTAAACAGCTAAAATATTTTTATGGAGGACAAAACCAATGAAGTTTACAAGAACTTTAGCAAGTGTTGCTGCAGCTGCAGTTGCAGTTTCTTCGCTTGCAGTAAGCGCATTCGCAGCTTGGGACGGTGCTGACGGCAACGGTAACCTCGTACTTAACGTAGCTGACATCCTTCCCGAAGGCGTAGACATCAACGATGTATACGGTGTAAGAGTCAACTTTACAGACGCATCAGCTGATGTATTATCACAGGGTGCAGGTGGCGGATTCATCTTCAGCACAGCATCTAACAACTGGAACCAGCTCCAGTGGTGCAACGGCTGTGACACAAGTGAGAAGCCTGAGGCGCACGACATTCTGTTGGATACTAAAACAAACTCTATCACAAGAATGGAAGAAAAGCCTTTCTTCACAGTTGAGGATATCTCAGGTGCTGAGGGCACATACGGTCAGATCGCTCTTTCAGAGTGGTGGGGCGGCGATATCGCTTACTCAAGCATCGACTTCCTGGGCAAGGATGGCGAAAAGCTTCCCGTTGTTTCTGATGATGTAACACCCGGTACATCTGAAGATGTAGAAGAAACAGTTGACGTTGCTATCAAGAACGCAGGTCGTACAGTAGTAGACAGCGGTCTTGTTCGTACAAACATCATCAATGCATGGACAGGCGACGACGCTGACGTAATCGCTGAAAAGGCTGATTTCGCTAACGCTGTTAAGGTTAAGGTACAGTTCACAGTTTCTAACTTTACAACTCCTTTCAAGGCTTGGATCTCATTTGCAGATAAGGACTGGGGCGTTCAGTACTGGGGCGAAGGCAATGAAAAGAACGCTAACGCAGAAGGTACAGTTGTTGACGTAACAGGCAACGGCACATACGAAGTTGAACTTACTTTTGCTAACAAGATCGCTGCAGCTGAGTTCATTGCAGTTTGCACAGACCTCGCAGCTGAAGAAGATGCAACAGACATTCCTACAATCGCTATCGACAGCGTTAAGATCGTTGTAGATAACAGCACTCCTGAAGAGCCCGTTAACCCCGGTGAATCTTCAGGCGACGTTCCCGAGCCCGTTAAACCCGGTGAGTCTTCAGGCGAAACACCTGAAGATCCTGACAAGCCTGTAAGCCCTGAAACAGGTGTTGCAGTTGCAGTTGTTCCTGCAGCTCTCGCAGCAGCAGCAGTTGCTACAGCAGGCATTGTTCTTAAGAAGAGAAGCAAGTAATCTGACTGATTAATGCTTTGAATTAAAGAGCATATCGACCCCTCCGCCACAGCGGAGGGGTTTTGCATTATAACGCACTGAATATAAAATAACAGCCACAGCAATTTGCTGTGGCTGTTAAACTATCAGTTGTGGAACGGTTTACGTTTATTTGCAAGCACTACTTTTACTATTGCAGAATAAATATCCTTTCTGGCATAACTGCAATAGCTGTCGACAACGGACTGTTCTTCGTCCTGCGTTACCGTTACTATTTTTACGGGAACCTGCTCAAGTACCTTTTCGGTAATTATCTTCTTACATTTCTCACAATGGCAGGTATTGAAACGCATAAGCGCATCATCGAGAATTTCATCTATTATGATTCGGTTGATGTCAATGGTAATCTGCCCTGTGCGATGCGCTACAGCCTTTACGGACGTTTTATCCTGCGTCTGCGATAACTCTTCCCATTCTTCCGGAATGTGCAACATAGGGTTATGCCTGGTCGTGTGCGGCTGTTTCGGCGCGGAAGCGCCTCGCTTTGACTGCGTATATTTAAGGAGCTTATCCTCTACCGTGGTTTCTGTCCTTGCTTTCTTCTCTTTTTCCTGCTCAGCAGGCGGTAAGAACGGATTGACGCCGGACGGTTTTGCGTTTATCAGATTCATTACCTGTTTTGTCTTGCTTGACTTATATTCTTCTGCCATCAGGCGATGCTCCTTTCGTTATTTTTTAACGGGACGTCTTGCGGGTCGTTTAGCTTCTTTTTTATGCGTATTTTTCATTGGTACACCGGTCGCTTCGTTAATGAGGTTTCTGTACTCGGCTGTAGCTTTGGAACGGGGAGCATACTCCATTATTGATATTCCGTGTGCAGGAGCTTCTGCAAGGGAAACGTTTGTGCTTATCCTTGAGCTGAGTATCTTCGTGCCGAGCTGTTCGGCTATCATTCCTGCAAGCTCTTCGACTTCCTTTGTAAGAACAAGGCGGGGATTGTATTTATTAAGCAATATTCCGGTAATCTCAAGGTCTTTGTTGTAATATTTCTTTACCGCAAAAATCGTTTCTTTAAGCTGAGCTATACCCTGCAGGCTCAGAATTTCCGCTATCATCGGAATAATAAGCTTGTCAGCCGCCGTATATGCGTTTATAGTAAGGATAGACAGCGCAGGAGGGGTGTCTATCATTATGTAATCATAGTCATCCATTACATCTGTCAGAGCCTCTCTGAGAAGGTATTCACGTCCTACACCTGTAAGTTCCAGTTCACAGCCCGACAGCAGAATATTCGCAGGTATAACATCGCAGTTGTCAGTACTCTGTATTGCTTCCTTAACGGTACAGTTGCCCTTGAAAACATCATACATGGTATAACTTTCCTCGGAGTCGGCACCTAAGCTGAAGCTCAGGTTTCCCTGCGGGTCAAGGTCTATTGCAAGAACGTTTTTCCCGCTTTCGGTAAGACCTCCGCAGAATGCGGAACAGGTCGTAGTCTTGCCAACTCCGCCTTTCTGATTTGTTATAGCTATAACGACTGCCATACGGTATATCCTCTCTTTGATTTATCCGGTTAAATTTTTGTATTTCAAATTATTTACATATAAAAACAGTCATACCCGCCAAAAAAGCGGGTATGAATATTTGATTTAATTACAGAGTGTGCTGAAGATCCGCAATCTGTGAATCTTCGGGCTGATAAATGTGGTAGTTTGCCTTACCGTTCTTCTTTACGAAGTACATAGCTTCATCGGCAGCCGCAACGATCTTGTCGCTGTCATCGCCATGTTCGGGGAAGAATGCAATACCGATACTTGCCTTGACATTTATCGAAACATTGGCAAGCTCTGAATGATAGCCTTCATAAAGCTCATCAATAAGGTCAAGCGACAGGCTTTCGATTTCTTCTATCTGCTTGGGATCGGTAATACAGAGTACAAACTCATCGCCGCCGAAACGTCCGGCAAATCCGCTACCCTTTACACGCTGTTTGATACAGCCGGCAACATACTTGATAACTTCGTCGCCTACCGAGTGTCCGAAACGGTCGTTGATAAACTTGAAGTCGTCTACATCTATAAAGAGTACCGCAACCTTTGCGTGTGCGCTACGCTCAATCTCACTCTTGAGCTCACGCTCAAATGTACTTCTGTTGTAAAGCTGTGACAAGAAATCATAACTTGCACGCTCGGAAAGCTGAAGTTCAAGCTTCTTTTCGCTGTCTATATCAGTTACGACACCGATAACACGGAGCGGTTCGCCAAGACGATCGGTAACGCAGAGCGCACGCACCGAGAACCACAGCAGACTGCCGTTCTTGGTGGTGATCTGGTATTCACCGCTGTGACCTGTTCTGTTCTTGAGCAGGACGCTGATATCACGCTTGTAAATCTCTGCGTACTCCTCGCTCATAAGCTTATCAAGGAACTTACCGTTTGCAAGCTGTGCTTCCTTCGGGTCGATATCGAACTTCTCCCTGAAGTTATCTGAGATATACATCGACTCCTTGTGGAAATCCCACTCAAACAGCATATTGTCCGAAATGTCTGATATTGTTCTGTGTAATTCTTCCGACATACTTACGTCATCAAGCATATTATTGAACAGCTCGGAAATATCCTTGAACTCGTTGTGAGCCTTAATTTCAAGACGCTTTTCACGGTCGCCTTCCTGAATTTCACGCGCAACGGCAACCATCTTGTTCATCGGGTTTACTATAGACTTGGTAATGAGTATACCGAGCAAAGCGCATATAATTGCAAGTAACGCCATCGAACCTACAGATATCGCAACCGATACCATTATCTGCGACATTGACATATTACCGGGATATACACTGACCCACTTCCAGCCGGCAGTTGTCGGACCTGAGAAATAGTTATAGCAGCCAAGCGACGAACCTGCATTGTAATCAATGTTTTCGTCCTTCTTTACGGGCTTGATCATTGATCTGTAGATATCACACATACCGCTGTCTGAAATATCGTCGATTTTCTGTACTGTGGTTCCGTTGTAATTAAGTACACAGCCGTTACTGTCGGATACTGTAAGATATCCCTTTCCTTCGCCGTATGTGGAATGTGAAAGTATTTCAGTCAGGCGGCTCAGGTCAATGACTTCAATTGCATAACCGTCTTTGATATTAAGACCGTCCTTGTCTATACTTTTTGCAACAAAAAACACGTCTGTACCGTAATCTTCGTTGTTCATATAGATATTGGATATTTTTACATTTCCCTCCGGAAGATCCTCGATCTCTTCAAAACCGAAGAAGCTTTCCTTCATGCCCTGTACGTCGTCATATTCATACACTATATTACCGGAAGTATCTGTGATGACTACGTTCTTGAAACCGCTGTTTCTGGTTTCGATATTCTCCGAAAGCAACGACAGATTTGACTTTGCGTCGTCGCCCTGACCGCTCTGTGCAAGAGTGCCCGCCGAATTGCTGAACGAAAGGTAAGCAACATCGGATATACATTCGTTGAGATACTGGTTTATTATCTCCTTTTGTGCTGCGCCTGCCGCTCTTGCAAACTGGCTAACCGAATTTGCGGCAAAGCCCGTCATGCTGAAATATCCGACAATGCCGACTATCAGCATCGGTATAACCGCAAATGCGGTAGTAAGTATGCGTAAAGTCGTTTTGATTTTAAATGACTGCATATTGTGTAACCTCCGAAGCCCTTATTTAAAACATATCACGTTTTTCACGCGATTTTTGCAGCATTTCAAACTGCAATTTGTAAATATATCTGGAAATGATTTCTTCCTGCGAATGGGAAACGCCGATAAACCGGCAACCGTAACCCGTATCCGCTTCCTGAGATCCTATCGCCTGTTCTCTCAGCACCTCTGCGTTAAGCTCAAGGCGTGTGCCGGACAGATTGACCAGCAACAGCAGTTTATCGCCCTTTGCAAAACGTCTGCGTATATCGGTGCAGATGAAGAACACTCCTCCGACATTGATATCCTTGATATAAATCTCGGCAGGCGGCTCAAGCGGAGTAGGCTTATCATCGCCCTCCTGGGTTCTCAGTGTGATGAATGCTCTCTCGTTTGTCTTTATCTTGAAATAACGTCTGCGTTCTTCAAGCAGTTCTGCCTTATCCGGTCTTAATACAATGTTCATCTGTCTGTCTGTCGACACAGAGATGTTGGTCTTATATCTGTATCTGTCGCCGTCGCGCATACGGGCAATGACATAGACATACTCCGATGTATCTATTTCCGGGAGCCGGCGTCCTTTTATCATAAGCATATTGTCGATAATATTATCGTTCATATCGTACATTATTGGAAAGTCAAAGTTGTTTTCCGTATAGAACAGCCTTTCGCCGTCAAGCGAAGTTATCTCAAATGAAGTGAACTCTTCTTTCTTGTAGCTCAAAAACACAACTCCCCCTTTCAAAGACACACGGGGAAATTGGCATAAACTGCCGTACCCAACACGCCTATAATATCATTTAACATTAAGTATACAATAAAATAGCCAATAAATCAAGTTAAATCATCGGTTTTTTCGTCGACTTTTAAAAATTCTGCGAATTGTTTAAAAAATGCGGATCGTTTTTATACATTTTAATTAAGAAAAGTTCGTTGACTTTTGTAAGGCGGCTATAATATAATTAGTATAAGCAGAAGTTTGTCTTAAGGGAGGTGCGGGTACGCAGAATTTTTTTCACGCCGATACAAAAGGATACCGCGAAGCGTGCAGAAAAGCCAGCACGGCAATAGGAGCGGTACTCGCCCTGCCGGCACTTCTCAGCCTTATGTCGCTGATTCTTCAGACAAGAAACTGGCGCACAGAAAATTTTGTCGCTATAAGACTTCTGATACCTGCGGTATGCGTTACAGTATGGCTTTTTCTGAGCCTTATAATATTTCTCGTATGCGAAACGAGAGCGCGCCATATAACCCGCAGCACCTACTTTGAAATTCAGAAAAGCGCAGCTGTATACAGCAGGTACGCAGGCCGTATATTTGCCGACACCGGCGGCGTTGAACGCAAGCTCTGGGTCATACCCTATGACGGATTGAAACTTTTCGTAAAAAACGGAAGACTTACTTTTACGGGGAAGATAAGATATTATGAGGGCAGCAGTGACAGGCTCACATATCATATAAGACGCGGAGCGCCGGAATTTGACAACTGGTGGTTCAACGATAACGGGTTTACCGAGGTAAAGTCAGTTACGCTACCGTCGTGCTTTACCGCACAGAAAACAATATTCAGGCACTGCCGTATAGCGGCGCAGAGATATATTAAGTGCCGTGACAGGAAAAAGCAGATGCAAAGCCGTCCCGTACCACGTCCTAAAATGATTTACAGGCAAAGGAAAAGAAGTTCATACGGCGAGCTTCCGACATTCGACAGGAAGTGGTAAAAAGGGTGTCATTGTGCAGTCTGACGAAAAAATACAGCTGTTACATATCAAACACCCACGCTTTTATTAAATAAGTACAAAAATCAACAGAATTTTCCTTTTAGCCTTGCAAAAAATCTTAAAATGTTGTATAATATACAATTGAGTTGGTGGCATTAAAGCTAAAAAATGTTAAAATAGTGCCAAAACTCGTGTAATTTTCACATAGTTAAAATTACTTTTCTATATATTGTAACGATGCTACCGAAACGCACAAAATACAGAACCTGTTAAAGTCATTAACAGTCAGGAAAGACCTCAGCCTGAAAAGGAGGATATATGGCACTTTTCAACACAAACGCTTTCCGCATAACCGAGCAGGGACTTTCGGTAATGTGGCAGAAGCAGCAGATAATTGCACAGAACATAGCCAATCAGGATACCCCCGGTTATAACTGTAAGTATCTTGACTTTTATGCTGTTCTCAAAGACAGAATGGAAAACACCAGCGTTATCGGCGGTAAGGCTAAAGATGGCTCAAAGCAGGTAGAACTTGCAACGAGAGTGTACGAGGACGACGACACAAACACTCAGCCGGACGGTAATAACGTAGATGTTGACTCACAGTCAAACGAACTTGCAAAGGTACAGTTACAGTATCAGGCGCTCAAAAACCAGATGAACGGTGAGTTCACCAGACTGCGCTCGGCAATGAAAACGTAATTTTAGGCAATACCGCACAATTAACGGCTATCGCCTTTGCCGCATGCTAAGCTTGCATATTTTCCGCCATCTTGCACAAATTTCGCTTGACAGGCGCCAGCCTGCCTGCGTTCAATTTATACAATCTGACGAAAAATCTGACTGCGCAATCGCACAGCAATAATTATGCGGTATTGCCTTAAAGCAGACACTTTAAAATAATGGATTATATACAGTGAAACGGATTTCAACGCTTTTTTGACATACAGAAAGGAGTTTTTTGCATGGCGTTTTTAAGCTCGCTTAATATAGCCGCATCGGGAATGGCAGCGGAAAGACTGCGTCTTGATGTAATTTCGCAGAATGTTGCGAACGCAAAAACCACCAGAACGGAGGACGGTACGCCGTACAGAAGGCAGGTCGTACTGTTCAGCGAAAACAAGGGTTTCAACTCTGTGCTTGAGGAAACAATAGCAAAGAGGAAAGAAAAAATAGCAGGGGGAGTGCCTGCGAATACTGTTTCTGCGACTAAAAACAAGGGTGTGCTTGTAACTGAGATAGTCGAGGACGAAACACCGCTTACACCCGTGTACGACCCCACCCACCCCGACGCAGACGAAAACGGATATTACTATCTGCCGAACGTTGACGTGGCGGAAGAGGAAATGGACGCTATGGCGGCTACACGTTCGTATGAAGCCAACCTCGCTGTGCTGAACGCCGTCAAATCAATGGCGCAGACAGCACTCAGCATAGGAAATAACTAATACAGCCGAAAGGAACTGATATAGATGTTTATAGTACCGCTTACAAGCAATATCGCCCCTATGGAAACGATAAGTCAGAAAAAGCAGACTGAAGATAAAACCGAAGGCGACGCTACATTCTTTGATATCTTCGAGTCGCTTGTAAATAACGTCAAGGAAACCGACGCACAGGTTCAGCAGGATTCGATCGACCTTATGCTCGGCGATGTCGACGACCTTGCTCAGATACAGGTCAATCTCGAAAAGGCGGCTACCGCTGTGGATCTGCTTGTTACTGTCAAGAACAAGGCTGTCGACGCATACAACGAGATAATGCGTATGACTGTTTAATCCGATTATCAGGGAAGGATACATATATAGATGAAGGATAAGCTTTCCGCATTCTGGAACGGGTTCAAGGATAAATGGAGCTCGCTGGCGAAAAATCTGCGGATATTCATAATAACGGCAATATCGGTAGTCATAGTTGCCGCAATAGTACTTGCAATAGTACTCAATCAAAAAGGTTACACAGCAATTTATACGGGACTTGACAGCGAAGAAAGCTCGCAGGTCGTTTCGGCAATAAACGAACTTGGAATAACGGACGTAAAAATGGGTACGGACGGCAGTATCTCTGTACCGAGCGACCAGGCGGATAATGTCAGAATGCAGCTGAGCATTCAGGGTTACCCGAAATCCACATTCAACTTTGACGTATGGAACAGCGGCATAGGTATATGGTCGACCGACACCGAAAAGAAGGTACTCCAGATACAGCAGTTACAGACGCACATAATGAAGGCTATCAATACGATAAGTGCAGTCAAGGATTCGTATGTAATTATAACGATGCCTGAAAACAACAATTACGTCATTTCGACAAACAGCGAAGAGCCCAGAGTAAGCGTCAAACTCGATCTGAAGAAGGACACACAGCTTACAAGCGATCAGGTTGAGGGTATCTATGCACTGGTTCTCAATTCACTGCCCGGACTTGAACGTGACAATATTTCGATACTTGATACAGACGGCAAGCTTCTGACAGGCGAAAACACGACCGTTGAGGAAGACGTGCTGTACCAGTCACGGCTGAACTTCCAGGAGCAGATGCAGAACCTGCTGAAAAGTCAGCTCAACGACACGCTCAAAAAGCTGTACAAGGACTATACGATAAACGTAAACGTAACGCTCAATTACGATAACTCAAAGTCGGAATACACAATCTACACCCCGTCAATAGCAAAGGACGGTACATCGGGCGGTATGATAGAAAGCTCCACAAAGAACGAGGGCTGGGGCGGTATCGGCTCGCTGTCCGGAGTTGTAGGCACAACAAGCAACAGCGACATCTCACCGAACTATCCGACTATCACGGGCGACGACGATAACCAATATTACTATCAGAACAGCATTACCGTAAAGCGTCTTGTAAACACCGAGATAAGACAGCTTGAAAAGAACGGCTATTCGGTAGATAAAATAACGGCGGCTGTAACTGTAGATCAGATCAATATGCTTGAAGCGGACAAGGAACAGCTCCGTGAAGTAATCGCATTTGCAATCGGCGCAGACGTTGCAAATGTAACGGTTGCAAACTACCCGTTCGTTATAAACGGAAACAACGGCACAAACGGCAACGGCAACACAATAAGCAGAGGCGGAAATGTTGACTGGACAGTTTACATTATCATTCTGCTCGGACTTCTGGTTGTTGCGCTTCTCATTGTCGCTATACTTACAAGCAACGCAAAGAAGAAAAAGCGTGCAAGAGCTAAAGCAAAAGCGGCTGCGGCACAGGCAGCGGCGGCACAGGCGGCTCAGGAATCAGCCGCTCTCAGCTTCGAGCCTCAGCCACAGCCGGACGAAGAATTCAATATTCAGCACCTTGACGACTATGACGACGAGTCAAAGAGTGCAGTTCTCAAGAAGGAAATCAAAGATTTCTCACGCACAAATCCCGATGTCGTTGCCCAGCTCATACGCTCTATGATGAAAAGCGGCGAATGATATCGACAGCATAAAGGAAGGATATATATGGAGGCACTTACCAGCGCACAAAAGGCGGCGATAATTATAAGCTCTATCGGTACGGAAAATGCGTCCGAGGTATTCAAGCACTTTTCCGACGAGGAAGTAGAACAGATAACGCTTGAAATAGCAAGAATGAACTACTACCCCATGGAAGTAGTAGACAGCGTTCTCAATGAGTTCTATGAGCTTTGCCTTACTCAGAAGGTAATATCCGAGGGCGGTGTGGAATATGCCCGTGACATACTTGAAAAGGCATTCGGTCCGCAGACGGCACAGGCGCTGTTTGAAAAGATAACAAAGCAGTTCCAGACAAAAGCGTTCGCATTTGTCCGCAAGGCAGACTATAAGAATCTGCTGGCAATGGTGCAGAACGAGCATCCGCAGACTATAGCACTGATACTTTCTTATGCAAGGAGCGATCAGGCATCGGCAATTTTAAGCGAGCTGCCCAAAAAAACAAGGATAGATGTAGTTGAGCGTATGGCTAAGATGGACAGGGCATCGCCTGATGTTGTAAAGTCTATCGAGCGCACACTTGAAAAGAAGTTTGATAACCTTGTTACAGCCGACAGCACAGAGGTCGGCGGTATAGATTATGTTGCGGAGGTCATGAACAACGTAGACCGTGCAACGGAGAAGTACATATTCGACGAGCTGACGCTCAGAGATCCGAAGCTTGCAGGCGATATACGTTCAAAGATGTTCGTATTCGAGGATATAGTTACCCTCGACAATATGGCAATACAGGCGTTCATTCCTGAGGTCGATTCAAAGGATCTTGCTGTTGCGATCAAGGGTTCGACACCCGAAGTTGCAGAGTGCATCTATGCAAATATGTCTACCCGTATGCGTGAAAGCGTACAGACAGACGTTGAATATCTTCACAATGTCCGTATGCGTGATGTTGAAGATGCTCAGCAGAGAATCGTATCTATCATACGCAGACTTGAGGACGAGGGCACGCTCATCATCTCCAAGGGCGGCAAAGAAGACGAAATTATCGCATAATACGAAAGCGAGGAATATATTTTGGCAGGCGTATTCAAAGCAGGAAGGGGTTATTATTACCCTGTTCAGCCAACAACCGATACTGTCGTAATTGACAACTCAATAAAGGTTAAGCCTGTCGCACCGCAGATCTCGCAGATCTCGCAGATCTCGCAGATCCCGCAGGGCACCGCAGAGCCTGATGCCGATGCGGACAACACAGAAATCAACGATCAGATCTCGGAGAGGCACCGGCAGGAACTGGAGCAGGAAAAAGAAAAGATAACAGGTTTTTATCGTGCCGAGGGTGAAAGGGCGCTTGCCGAAGCCCGTGAAAAGGCACAGAAAATACTAAGCGATACCGAAAAGCAGGCGCAGGACTATGCGGCTAAGGCAAAGGCGCAGGCGGAGGCTATATTTGAACAGAGTAATGCTGACGGTTTTGCAAAAGGTCACGAGGACGGTTATGCCGCAGGGCTTGACAAATGCCGAGATATGCTTGCAGAGCTCAAAAGGCTCAGCGAGCAGATGGTAAGCGACAAGGCAGAACTTTTTGACAGCTACGAGGTCGAGATATTCGACACGGTAATGGAAATAGTAAACCGCATAACGCTGAACTCACTCGGTCAGAAGGACAAGGCGGTTATCAAAAAAACCATAAAAGAAGCGGGAAAGAGCTTCCGTGGCAGTGAATATGTAAAGCTGACCTTATCAAAGACCGATGTCAGCGAAGAAATGGCGGCAGATACCGACTATTTCAAAAAGCTGTTCAACAATGTGAAGAATGTAGAAGTAGAGGTGCTTAAAGACGCACCGAGCGGTACAGTTATTATAGATAACGGCAGTGAAATTACCGATGCAGGCATACAGACGCAACTCAAAATGATTGAGGAGCTTGGCAGAGGAAAATACCGCAGAGCGCCGTCAAGGAAAAAGGCTGAGAAGCAGGAGGAACCTGCGGCGCAGGCAGAACCCGACGATAACGGCGGCGAAGAACAAAGCGAATAACTCCCTTATTTGAAAGGACTTTAACATGGATCTCGGCGGATTTCTGACAGAACTCAGAGCTACCGATACATATAAGTATCTGGGTAAAATTGAAAAGATAGTCGGAATGACGATCGAGGCAAGCGGTCCGCTGTGCAGTATAGGCGATGTGTGCCGTATCTACACAAAGGATATGAAGTCGCATATCCCTGCCGAAGTGGTGGGATTCAACGAGCATAAGGTACTGCTTATGCCGTATACCGACCTTGAGGGCATAGGACCCGGCAGTATAGTTGACAACACCGGCGACAAGCTGAATGTAAGGGTCAGCGACAAGCTTGTTGGAAGAATAATAGACGCACTGGGAAATCCGCTTGACGGCGGCGACCCGGTGGAATATACAGATTCGATGCCGATAGCGGGCGTACCGGTAAATCCGCTGACACGCCCGAAAATACACGAGCCGATAGAGCTTGGCGTAAAGGCGATCGACGGACTTCTTACAATGGGTAAGGGGCAAAGAATGGGTATCTTTGCAGGCTCAGGCGTAGGCAAGTCAACGCTTATGGGTATGATCGCACGAAAAGTTAAGGCTGACCTCAATGTCATAGCGCTTGTAGGCGAGCGTGGCAGAGAGGTAAGAGAGTTTATAGAAAACGATCTCGGAGAAGAGGGCATGGCAAGGTCGGTCGTTGTTGTCGCAACATCGGATCAGCCTGCGATGATGAGAAATAAATGTCCTATGACGGCTACAGCCATAGCGGAATATTTCTGCTCGCAGGGCAAGGACGTACTGCTGATGATGGATAATCTTACACGTTTTGCGATGGCACAGCGTGAGATAGGTCTTTCAACAGGCGAGCCTCCCGTTGCAAGAGGCTATACCCCGTCAATATACGCCGCAATGCCGAAACTGCTCGAAAGGGCAGGCAACTTTGAAAAGGGCAGTATAACAGGAATTTATGCGGTTCTTGTTGAGGGCGACGATACAAACGAGCCTATATCGGATACCGTAAGAGGTATAATTGACGGACATATAGTTCTGAGCCGTAAGATAGCGGCGCAGAACCATTATCCTGCAATTGACATACTGCCGAGCATCTCACGTCTTATGTCGGCGATAGCTGATCCTGAGCATAAAAAGGCGGCAGGAAAGCTGAGAAATCTGCTTGCGCTTTACAACAACAACGCAGACCTTATCTCGATAGGAGCATACAAAAAAGGTACAAACCCGGCTCTTGACGAGGCAATAAAGAAGATAGACAAGATAAACGATTTTCTGATGCAGGGAATGTATGAATCGTTCTCAATGGAGGATACCATAAAGCTGTTAAAGGCGGCAGTTTCCTGATATTAATGCGATATGAAGAAGTTTAATTTTACATTGCAGTCGCTGAAAAAGTACAACGATCAGGTGCTTGACAGCGAGAAATCAATACTCGGCAGACTAAGGGCAGAGCTTGCAGAAATGCAAAGCGAGCTTGACGCAAAGACGGCTGAGTACGAACAAAGCATTGACAAGCTGAACGAGCTTGTGCGGGGTGGTACTACCGCTATGAGATTGTCGCTGCATAAGAAATATGTTTCCTCTCTGCAACAGGACATATATCGTATAAAAGCGCATATGGCGCAAAAACGAAAAGAAATTGAGAATCAGTTGCAGAAAGTGATTGACGCTACAAAAGAGGTTTCAAAGCTCGAAAAGCTGGAAGAAAAACAGCTCGAAGAGTACAGATATGCCGCTCAGAAAGAGCAGGAGCAGATCATCGAGGAGTTCGTTACAAACGGCTCTTCAAACGGCGGCACAACTCAGTAAATTGTTGACATATCTCTTGAAATGTGTTACAATACAAGGTGGAAAGCTGTGCAATTTTCATAAAATTTAACGGTTTAAACCTGTTAAATATATAAAAGTTGTTAAAAAGCATATATTGTTTTTGACAATGAATAGCGCTGAAAGGGGGTGAGATATGATGAATGGAACAGCAGTATTGCCTGCAAACGTCGTTATGGCGCTTGCAGGCAATGCCGCCACAATCTCAACAGGTAATGTACAAAACGGCTCAGCAAACGGTACTGCCGGAGGTTTCTCCGATACGCTCGGTGCTATGGTAACAAGCGGTCAGCAAATCAATATGAACTCGGCGACCCGTATGAGCGCCGAGAATACAGCAATCATGACCGGCGATTTACTGGGCGAACTTGCCGAACTTGAACAGAGTGCCGAGGAGCTAAAAGAACTTCTGAAAACAGCCGAGCTTGCAGGATATCTGCAAGGCGGTACGATGCAGTTTTATGCTGACGCAATGCAGGCGGACAACAGCGAGCTTATGCAGATTATGCCCGGTCTTGAGGTTAGCGTTCCGATAGGCGATGTATTATCGGAAGAAGGCGCTTTCAGCGGAATTTCAGCCGGAAATGACGTTAATACGGCTCTCGGTTTACAAAACGGAGAGATTTCCGCCGTAAATGATTTTGCGAGCGAAATTCAGATGAATAACGACGAATCTGCGGATACTGTAAACCGGACGAACGTCGATGCTAAAATCGCTTCAGACAGCATTGACAGCAAAAATGCTGTGACTGTAACAGCTGACAATTCAGACGCTTTTGCAAGCGTGGCTGTCGGAAATGCCGGAAAGTCTTCAGATGCGGATAATATACGTTCAAAGGCGGATACGACTTTTACCGAAAAGACCGATTTTGTCGAGAAGATGGACTTTATCGGGAAAACAGATATTACCGGGAAAACAGGCAGGCAGGAAACATCCGGTATAAAAGCGGATAGTCCTGAGGCTGTAAAGGCTGAATTTACGGTAACGTCATACGAAAAATACGGTGACAACAGCGTAAAGCAGGATATGCAGACACAGGATGACAATGCTCCGAGAATTGCATTTACCAAGCGAAGCATCGAAAGCAAGAGCGATGAGCTTAGAGCGATAACCAAGGGAAACGAGGTCACAAAGTCTGACAGCGACCTTGAAGCAGAGCAGAAGGTTACCGACAAGAATGCGGTAAGCGATATGCTTGCAAAGGGCAGTGATGTGTTTGCAAGAACAGAAAGCCGTTATGACGAAAACAGGCAGGAAATCCGCACGGTCAGAGTACCGATAAGCGATATGGCTGAGTTTGTGAGCGAACACGCACCTAAGGCTAACGGCAGAAGTACGCTTACAGTTGTGCTTACACCCGAAACACTTGGCAAAATAACTGTTCGTATGGCAAACGAAAGCGGAAAACTAACAGTTGAGATACTGACGGAAACTCAGGCGGCGAAGGAGCTTTTACAGGCAAAGTCCGAGCAGCTTGCATATGCACTGAGAAACGACGATGTGGAGCTTACCTCGTACAAGGTGGAAACCTCGCAGGGGGAATTATTCCAGAGAGATTTTGACGGCAGCAGTAAGAACCCTTACAGACAGCAGTCGCACGGTCAGCAGAAGAATGACACGGACGATTTTGAGGATCTGTTGGGGGAGATTCAGGCGATGGGCTGATAGAAATATCGGCAGGACTTACACGAAAGGATAACAGATGGCAGACATTTCAAGTCTTCAGAGTGTACAGTCAAATCACGAAAAGTATAAGGACCTTTTCAAGAATTCGGGCAAGAACGATACGATAAGCACAGATACGTTCTTCAGTCTGCTTATGGCGGAAATGAGCAACCAGGATCCGCTTGAGCCTACTTCAAATACCGAGTTCGTGTCGCAGATGGCACAGTTCACGGCATTACAGGCACAGCAGGACAATCTGAAGTACAGTATGTCAAACTATGCGGCAGGTCTTGTAGGAAAGACGCTTACAATGAATGCGCAGAGCGACGACGGAACGCTTTTATCGGGCGTATGCACCGGAGTGAACATCAGCGGAAGCGATGTTAAGGTAGTAGTTGACGGTAAGCAGTACGATTTATCGGCGGTAAAGGCGATAAGCGATACGGTAAGCAAGAGTACGTTACACACGATGACCGAGGCACTGGGATATGTGGGCAAGGAAGTAACGGTAAAGGTACTCGGCGACGACGGCAAATTCTACTATGCAAAAGGCAAGGTCGAGTCGGCAGAAATGCAGGACGGCGACGCTAAGATCGTGATAGACAATTATCTCTACTCTATTGACGAGATAGTACACGTCAGCGAGGGTACGGGAAGTACGGCTGACAAAAACACGGAAGCTCCGGCAGGAAACGCCGAGGGCAACAAGTAAATATAAAGGCGGCAGTGTTATGTTGATAAATGAACTCAAGCTGCGGAATCTGCAGATTTCGACAGGCAACGTTAACACCGCAAAAGCAGGGAATGCTGAAAAGGCCGCACAACAGTCGGGAGGAACATTTGCAGAGGCTTTACAAAGCGAGCTTGACGCAAGAAACTCGGCGGTAGGCTTTTCAAAACACGCAATGAAGCGTATAGAAAGCAGAAATATCGAGATACTTGACTCGGATATGCTGCAAAGACTTAATGACGGCATTGAGATAGCCGCAGAAAAGGGCAGTAACGAAACACTGGTACTCGTAGACAAGACTGCTTTTGTGGTGAGTGTGAAAAACCGCACGGTAATCACAACTATGTCACAGGAAGATTTAAAAGGAAATATTTTTACGAACATCGACTCGACCGTAATTATGTAATACCGGACCGAAAGGAAGTATTCCTTACCCCGAATGACAGACGGGTAAGAACGGTCGGCACGATGGAGAAAGGAACAGATCATGGTTAGATCTTTATTCTCGGGCGTGTCAGGATTAAAGACACATCAGCAGAAGATGGACGTTATAGGTAACAACATCGCAAACGTCAACACTACAGGCTTCAAGACAAGCGTAACTACCTTCCAGGAGGTATATTACCAGACTAAGAAGAACGGCTCGGCAGGTTCTAACCTCCAGGGTGGTGTAAACCCCTCTCAGGTAGGTTACGGCACTAAGCTTGGCGCTATCGGACAGGTAATGCGACAGTCAGGCTTCACTTATTCCGACAGCGTTTATGACTGTGCTTTATCGGGCGACGGATTTTTCCAGGTAATGGACGAAGCCGGCAACATCTTCTACTCAAGAGCAGGCGTATTCAACGTTGATAACGCAGGTAACCTTGTTGACTCAAACGGTAATATGGTACTCGGCGTAAGCGGTGACGCAACAGGCGTTGACGCATCATCCAACAGAATTACATTCGTAGTTCCCGAAGTGCTTGACAACGAAGCCAGCTACTCAAAGACAATTACATACAAGGGCGGTACATATCCGCTTACAGTATCGGCAGATACAGCGACTCCGGACGGCAACATATCGGTAGGCTTTACGGTAGGCAACAGCGATTACGCTTATATGAGCGGAAACAAGCTGGTTGTACAGCTTAACGAAAAGAATGATTATACAAACCTCAACGATCTTGAGGACGCTGTGACCCGTGCGTGCGAAAACGGCGGTGTAAGCATTGAGGGCGTACTTCCGCTCCACTTTGAGCTTGATACTATACCTCCTGCGGCAGATATTCCTGCAACGACAGCTACCAACACAATGAAGCTGGACGACGGAACAACAAAGGCTTCTCTTACATTTACAACCGTAAACGCAGGAGAATACGCAAACAACTACACGATAAACTTAAGATATTCCAAGAATGCCGCAGAAACTACCGCAAAGTGGTCTGACAACGGTCTTACGATAAGCGTTCATCCCGGAGCAACGGTTGCTGACATACAGGCGGCTGTAGACAAGGCGGCAGGCGGTAACGAAAAATATCAGATGAAGGTTACTAGCGCTGACTGGGACGCTGCAAACGGCGCACTTGAAACGCTTCTTGCAACAGACGGCAAGGTTGGTCTTGCAGGCGGCTCGAACAACTTCTTCTCTGATATGGTCGAGCTTCTTGGCAATATCAAGATGACAGACGGACGTGTTGCGGCTACGCAGACGGTCAAGGATCTTGACAGTGTATATATCAACGAGGACGGCACTATCTACGGTGTACACAGCGTACACGGTATCATAATGCTCGGCAGAATTGATATTGTTACATTCGATAACCCCAACGGTCTTGAGCAGGTGGGAAGCTCCTACTGGAGAGAAACTCTTTCATCGGGTCAGCCTCAGGTAAACATTGCGGGCGAGAACGGTTCTGCTTCTGTAGTATCGGGTGCGCTCGAAATGTCTAACGTTGACTTGTCGCAGGAATTCTCCGATATGATCATCACGCAGAGAGGCTTCCAGGCGAACTCAAGAATCATCACCACTTCGGACACGATGCTCGAAGAAATAGTAAACCTCAAGCGCTAACGGCGGCGTGCCGCCGCAGGCAATTCCGCCTTTGAAAATGTTGCAATTTAGCGACGGATAGCGAAACGGCGGACAGCGATCTTAATGAATTGTGTTTATAAGGGCAGGCGGAGCGTCAGCTCCGCCGCAATGCCCGTTATATTGTGCCTGAACGGTTATGATAAACGGCTGTTTCCGGACATTCGACAGGCGGAATCAATTACAATGCGGACGATACCGCAAAGGAAGGAAATATATGATAATACTTACAAAGCTCAACGGGGAAAAGTTTATGCTTAATCCCGATCTTATCGAAATAGTAACGGAAAATCCCGACACGGTAATTACCACGAGTACGGGTCATTCATACATAGTTGAGCAGTCGATGAACGAAATACTTTCTCTCATCAAGGAATACAGGCTGTCTGTAAGACGTCAGCGTCTCGAGAGAGGGATATAAATTATGAATATTACAGCCACCGGCTGTGTTATAGAAACCTTTACAGGAGGAAATTGTTTTGAATATTACGATCATCATAGGCTGGATAGCATCATTCGGTCTGGTTACATTCGGTATATTTAACGGCGGTCAGCTTGACTGGTTCATAGATGTTCCGTCACTGGCTATCACTGTCGGCGGTACTATCGGCTGTCTTATCGGTTCATTCCCGCTCTCATACCTTAAAAATCTGCCGAAATATCTGAAGCTGGCGTTGTTCCCGAAGAAATTCAATCCGCATAGCTACATAGATCAGATTGTTGAATTTGCAAAGATCGCCAGAACAAAGGGTCTTATCTCCCTTGAAGACAGTGCAAACAAGTGCGACGATCCTTTCCTCAAGGAAAGTCTTATGCTGATAGTTGACGCAAACGACCTTGATAAAGTAAGAAGTATGCTTGACGACGCAATAGACTTTATGTGCGAGCGTCACGAAAGAGGCAGACTTTTCTTTGAAAAAGGTATGTCGGTATTCCCCGCATTCGGAATGCTCGGTACTCTTGTCGGACTTGTAAATATGCTTAAAGGTATGGGTGAAGACTCAAGCAACCTGTCAAGCGGTATGGCGGTTGCGCTTATTACAACGTTCTACGGCTCACTATTCTCAAACGTACTGTTTGCGCCGATTGCATCATCGCTGAAAAACAGCCATGAGCAGGAGCTTTTATGTATGCAGATAATAGAAGAAGGCGTACTGTCGATTGCGGCAGGCTCCAACCCAAGACTTATTCAGGAAAAGCTCGAATTCATGCTTGCCCAGACAGATATAAAAAAGAAGGAAAGCAAGTAAATTAACTGTTGAAAAATAACCGTAAATATGTTAAAATATATTGGTTACGCTAATTGCAGAAAGGCGGTGGAGAAATGGCAAAAAGAAGATCCGGAGGCGGAGGAGAAGAAAAGGGCAACTGGCTTGACACCTATGCCGATATGGTTACGCTTCTGCTGTGCTTTTTCGTATTGCTGTATTCTGCATCATCGGTAGATGAAACAAAGTGGCAGTACATATATCAGTCGTTTACTTCAAGCGGTACTTATGTAAACCCGTTTGTAATGGACGAACAGCCTAAAAATAATGCCGCAGATACAAACGGCAACGCCGAATCGCCTCCGAACACTCAGAACGGCGGCACTACAAGCGAACAGACAGAGGGTCTTCCCTCCGATTTCAACCAGCTTTACAGCTTTTTAAAGACAACAACGGAAAAGAACGATCTTGGTCAGTATGTCTATATTGAACAGACACCGACAAGAATCTTTATCCGATTCAACAACACGATAATGTTTGACGGCAACAGCGCCGTACTGAAAGAAGAAGGCAAACAGGTACTCAACAAGTTCATGCCCGGTATAAAGGCAGTGAACAAGTACATAAAATCCTGCGAAGTATCCGGTCATACTGCAAAGGCAGTATCCGATGTGAACGACTGGGATCTTTCAGCCGCAAGAGCGTCAAGCGTTGTAAAGTATATGGATTACAACCGCTGTGTCGACAGTGAAAAGTTTACTGTAGAAGGAAAAGCGTGCTATACGCCTATTGCCGACAACTCAACGGCTGAAGGCAGAGCAGCGAACAGACGTGTTGAGATTATGATAGTAAGAGCACAGCTCGACACAACTTCGCAGGCTGTCATAGACGATATTCTGAAATATGAATACAGGCTGAACGGTGCGAACACCGATCCTTATGAACGCAACGACAGCAACAGCTCGGACGTCAACAGTGACGTTGTAAACGAAATAATCGACAATATGGAAAGCAGATACGACGGCAACTCCGGTGACGGCAACACAAGCACAAATGTTGCAGGACCCAAGTATGAACCTGCATATACAGGTATTCCTACAGATATACTTACATCTGCACCTGCGGAAACATCAGAAGAATAACCGAGAAAGGAGGGCGATTTTTTGGCTGATACCCTCACACAAGAACAGATAGACGCCATGCTGTCAAGCGTGCTTGCGGGTGACTCCGCTCCGCTTGATACGCACGAAGAAAAGGAAGAAATAAAGGAGTACGACTTCCGTACGCCGAAGAAGTTCACAAAGGAACAGATAAAGATTCTCGAAAGAATATTCGAGAATTATTCAAGACACCTTTCTTCCTACATAACGGGACTGCTGAGATTATACTGTAAAGTTTCGCTTGCAAGCATAGAGGAGCAGAAATATTTCGAGTTCAGCAACGCTCTTCCGGATTATACGATAATGGGCATAGTTGACCTGGGTATTGAAGACGACGATATTGAGGAAAGCAATGCAGTGTTACAGCTTTCAAACTCTCTCACCTTTACGATGATAGACCGTATGCTCGGCGGCAAGGGCACGTATGAAGACGCCGACCGCGACTTTACAGAAATAGAGATAAATGTAATGCGCAGTATAGTTGAACGTTTCACCTCGCTTATGACAGAGGCGTGGGACGGCTATGTCGAAACAAAACCGAAGCTGGAATCAATAGAAACAAACTCGCGTGTTATCTCTGCCGCAGACGCCGACGAAACAATGATAATCGTCGCAATGGAAGTTACCATAAACGATTCTAAATCCGTAGTATCGTTCTGTATGTCCGCTATTACTATGGATCAGATAATGAAGAAATTCTCGGCTAAGTTCAGCTCAGGAAAAAGAGCGGGCAGTCCGACAAAGGAAACTGAGCGCAAGGAAAACCTTATGTCTACTCTTTCCCAGTCGGAACTTACCGTCACGGCGGTGCTTGACGATACAATGCTGACGCTCCGTGATGTCCTGAACTTACAGGTAAATGATATAATACCGCTGAACAAGCCGATAACCGAAAACGTACAGCTGAAAGTGGGAAGTACCTGCTGGTTTGACGGAAAACTCGGTACACTGAATGGTAAAAAAGCGTTCAGGATTGACAATATACTAAAGAATTGAGGTAAGGCAAATGGGAAAACTGACCACTCTGTCGGAGATGCAGCTTGACGCTATCGGCGAGATAATGAATATCAGTATGGGAAGCGCGGCTACCGCAGTTTCCGAGCTGCTCAACGCAAAAGTGTGGATCACTACGCCGAAAGTAAGCGTTGTGAAGGCATCACAGCTGAACTACGACCGTTTAGAGCCGGCTATATGTGTAAAAATCGAATATATCAAGGGTCTTTCAGGCTCTAATCTGATGATATTAAAACAAGACGATGTACAGTTGATACTCAATCAGCTTATGGGCAAACCGCCTGTTATATCGCCTGATTTTGAGTTTGATGAGCTGAATATCAGTGCAGTAAGCGAAGTAATGAACCAGATGATGGGCGCATCATCAACGGCTCTGTCTGACTTTCTTGGAATGAGCATAGATATTTCAACGCCTACACCGTTTATACTGAGCGAGATAAACATAGCAGACCTTCAGAACTATGAGCAGACCGATATGGTTGCCGCTATCAATTTCGACCTTACCATTGACGGCGTTATAAAATCCGAATTCATATCGGTTCTTGATATCAACCTTGCGGCTATGCTTGCAGACAGAGTTCTGGGCGGTGCGGCGGCTCCTGAGCCTGTTGCAGTCGAACCTGCACCTGCACCTGCACCTGCTCCTGCTCCTGCACCTGCACCTGCACCCGCACCTGCACCTGCTCCTGCACCTGCACCTGTTCCGGTTCCTGCTCCTGCGCCTCAACCCGCAATGCAGACAGCTCCTGTTCAGCCAACGGCACCTGTGCAACAGGCAATCCCGCAGGCGGCACAACCTGCGCCTCAACCGATACCCGATATGTATGCACAGCAGGGATATTACGGTTATCCTAATCCTGCACAGGGAATGTACGGTCAGCCGGTACAGCCTGTTATGCAGCCTCAGCCGGCAGTAAACTACCGTAATGCCCAGCTCGCACAGTTTGAGAGCTTTGAAGCTCCGCTCGGCACAGAGCAGAAAGAAAACTTACAGCTCCTTATGGATGTACCGCTTCAGATCTCGGTTGAGATAGGCTCGACTAAGAAGAAAATCAAGGATATACTTGAGTTCTCACAGGGTACTATAATCGAGCTCGAAAGACAGGCAGGCGCACCCGTTGATGTTATGGTAAACGGAAACCTTATTGCAAGGGGCGACGTTGTGGTTATCGATGATAACTTTGCCGTAAGAATAACTGAAATTGTAAAATCGAAATTTATGGATAGCCTTGGTAAAGGCGAATAACATTAAAATATAACAGGTATACGAAAGGAAACCTTACACTTATGGATAAGAAGATATTACTGGTAGACGATGCGGCATTCATGCGTATGCTTATCCGCAACACACTGACAACAAACGGCTACACAAACATTCTTGAAGCGGCTGACGGCGAGATCGCAGTATCTACATACGCAGCTGAAAAGCCCGACCTTGTTATCATGGATATAACAATGCCCAACAAGACCGGTATTGAGGCGCTCAAGGAAATCAAGGAAATTGATCCCGGCGCTAAGGTCGTAATGTGCAGTGCTATGGGTCAGGAAGCTATGGTTGTCGAGGCTATCAAGCTCGGCGCTCTGGACTTCATCGTAAAGCCTTTCAAAGCTGAGAGAATACTCCAGACCGTTAAGAAGATACTTGACTGATGCCTCCGGTAGTACAGCTTGTATGTGCGCTTGTCGGCGTAATTGCGCTGATTTTTCTGTTCTTCTGGGTACTGAGAAAGGTAAACAAAGGGATACTGACAACAGGTGGTAAGCGGCTTAAAGTTCTTGACCGTGCATCGCTTGGCGGTGAAAAATCGGTAGTGGTCGTAAGCGTTGCAGGAAAGTGTATGGTGCTTGGAGTTACGGCGGGCAGGATAGATAAGATCGACGATCTTTCTCTTACGGAGGAGGAGTATTTATCCGAGCTTTACCCTGATGGACAGGAAAAGCAGGATAGCTTCTTTGCCGCTTTCAGTGACGCACTTGCAAAAAACGTGAAGAATATGGGAAGAAAGAAAGACGGTCATAACGATGACCAATCAAGTCTTCCCGATGTTCATAAAACAGGTAACAGCAAAAATTCTGACGAGAGGAACACTGAGTCGAAATGACAAAAGCTTTTGGTCTTGCGATTAGAAAAATGTTTATCGACAACAAGCGGATTTTTATCCGCTTTATCGTGTCTTTAACGGTATGTGTTGCGCTTATCGGAGTGCTGTGCAGTGTTACCGCATTTGCGGCGGATAACAATGCGTCAGGCAACGCAGGTACAACATCCGCAATTACCGATACAACATCTGGCAATACATCAGGCGGTACGGAATCTGCAAGCTCATCGGTAATGAAAGACCTTATCGGTGTTGACGGTTCACAGTCGCTTGAGGTAATACTGCTTGTGACCGTGCTTTCGCTTGCGCCGTCACTGCTTGTGATGATGACCTCGTTTGCGAGAATCATTATCTGCTTCAGCTTTCTGAGAACGGCAATGCAGACGCAGTCCACGCCGCCAAATATGGTGCTTACGGGGTTGTCGCTTTTCCTTACGATATTCATAATGTGGCCTGTTTTCTCGGAGATAAACGAAACGGCATATCAGCCGTATGCGGCAGGCGAGATGACAATGGAACAGGCTATTGACGCCGCAGGAAAGCCGCTCAAGACTTTTATGCTCAAGCAGACCACGAATGACGATATGAAGTTTTTCCTGGATTTAAAGGGTCAGAGCATGAGCGATGTCACAGGCGGAGCGACAGACAATATAACACTTGAAAACTACAGCGAGAAGCTGGGCTTTGAAACAGTGATTCCCGCTTTTATAGTAAGCGAGCTGAAACGTGCGTTCCAGATGGGCTTTCTGATATTCATACCGTTCCTTGTTATCGACCTTGTAGTATCGTCGACGCTTATGGCAATGGGTATGATGATGCTGCCGCCGGCGATGATCTCACTGCCGTTCAAGATAATACTTTTCGTACTTGTAGACGGCTGGCAGCTGATGGTCGGAACGATTGTCAACTCGTATAATTTGTAGCATAACAGATCCTGAAGGGAGGGCTTGATTTGACACAGGATATAGCAATGGAGGTCTTTACCGCCGCACTTGTTCTTGCGCTTAAATTAGGCCTCCCTGTTTTAATAGCCGCAGTTGTGATAGGTCTTATTATAGCGATATTACAGGCGGCAACGCAGGTACACGAGCAGACGCTGTCGTTTGCTCCCAAAGCCATAGCGGTGGCAATCGTACTGCTGTTGTTCGGTCCGTGGATGATGAACAGCTGTATAGAGTTCTTCAACTACATATTCGGTCTTATGGCAACGGTTGGTGCAACATGACGCTAAGCGATGTGTGGGATATGATCCTGAATAATTTTCTCGGTTTTCTGCTGATAATGTGCAGGGTATCGGGAATATTCAGCTTTAACCCTATATTCAGCCGTTCAAATTTTCCCGTAAGACTGAGAGCAGGCACGACGTTAGCGCTCGCCGTGCTTTTTGCCGCATCTATGGGGGATATAAAATATGAGCCGACCGGCATTTTCATGATGCTGTTCGATATGATGAAAGAGATAGGGCTGGGACTTATACTCGGCTTTATGGTAAACCTCGTACTGACAGTAACGATCTCCGCAGGTGAGCTTATCGACTATGAGACAGGTCTTTCAATGGCGAGAGCGATGGATCCTGCAACGGGAGTGTCGATGCCGCTTTTTGCGAATGTTTATTACTATATGTTCATTCTGTATTTCTTTCTGACGAATGGACACTTGTCATATATAAAGCTGTTTCATATATCGTATGAAACACTGCCGATAGGATTTTCGGGATTTACGGCGGACGTGCCGTGGGCGCTTGTAACGTACTTTTCAACGGTACTGACGCTTGCGGTAAAGCTTGCCGCACCGATCATCGCTATCGAGTTTATCACCGAAATATGTCTCGGCGTACTGATGAAAGCCGTACCGACTATACACATATTTGCGCTTAACATTCAGCTCAAGGTGCTTATCGGTCTGGCAGCGGTGCTGATAATGGCACAGCCTATGTCGGATTTCATCGAAAAGCTGATGGGCATTATGTGGCAGAACCTTTACGGTCTGCTAGGTATGATGGGCGCTTAAGGAGGGTAAATGGCAGGCGAAGAAAAAACCGAAAAAGCCACCCCGAAAAAGCGTAAGGATACCAGAAAAAAAGGTGATGTACTGCAAAGCAAGGAAGTTGCGGTTGCGGTTTTCGTGGTGGGAATATTCGCATTTCTTGCGATATTCGGAAACTATATGTTCCAGATGCTGCTTAACTTCATGGAGCAGTCGATGACGTCCATAGATAAGACAGGCAACACGGTTGAGTTTGCGATGAGCGTATTCTGGAAAGTGGCTATAATCTGCGTTTGTACCGTAGGTCCGATACTGGCGGTGGGGGTCGTACTGAGCGTACTGCCCGTAATCGTTCAGACAAAAGGACTTTTCAGTATGGAGGCGATGAAGCCGAAATTCAGCAGATTGAATCCGTTTACCGGTATCAAGCGGTTGTTTTCGATGCAGGCGCTTGTGGGACTTGTAAAGGGACTTATCGAGATAATCGTAGTAGTCGCTATACTATACTTTCAGGTAATGGACAGGATAAACGAGTTCAAAAAACTGATAGATACAGATGTAATAAAGATAGTTGCATATATAAGCGAAACGGCGATGAGCCTTATTGTAACGATATTCGTTATGCTTGTATTCGTGGCGGCGGCTGACTATGTATTTCAGTGGTGGTCATTTGAGAAAAAGCTCAAGATGTCAAAGCAGGAGGTCAAGGACGAGTACAAACAGCTCGAAGGTGACCCACAGATAAAGGGCAAGATAAAGCGTAAACAGCAGGAAATGGCACAACAGCGTATGATGCAGGAAGTGCCGTCCGCAGATGTGGTTGTCCGTAACCCTACTCACTATGCGGTTGCTCTTAAATATGACCGCAAGACAGCCTACAGAGCGCCTGTTGTCGTGGCAAAGGGTACAGACGCACTGGCGCTGAGGATAGTTGCAGTGGCGCAGGAGCATAATGTATATATCACTGAAAACCGTCCGCTCGCAAGAGGACTTTACGAGGCGGTAGACATAGGTCAGGAGATACCGAGAGAGTTTTACACTGCGGTGGCAGAAGTGCTGGCGATGGTTTATGAGGAACAGCATAAGCGGCTGTGAGCCGTTGCAAATTCCGCCTTTGGAAATGTTGCGATTTGGCGACAGATGGCGAAACGACGGAGTTTAACGATTGTGCTGATGTTCTTGGCGAGAGACAGTGCGAGCTTTGCAACGATATTGCAGACAGCTGGGACAGTTCAAGCGATCCCTCAGTCTTGACGGCAGAAAAAGTAAGTGCTATTTGAAGGTTTGACTTATCTCATTAAGCGGTAATTTTCATGGATTTGTGCCTTGCCGCAAGCCAGCTCCCTTTAGCAAGGGAGCCAAGGTTAGTGTTAGTGCAAATTTTGCATGGATCGATTATAAATAATTATAAAAACGGACAAATTGAAGTCCGGGACAGAGAAAGAGAAAGAAAGGAGCGGTGCGAATGGTTAAAAAGATGATGACGAATGTTTTTGCGGTATTTGTTATTTTTATCGTGCTTGCGATTATCATTCCTCTGCCGACTCCGATACTGGACTTTCTTCTGATAATAAATATAGGACTTTCTCTCGTCATACTCCTTATGACGATGTACATAAAAAAAGCGCTTGAATTTTCGATATTCCCGACTATACTTCTTCTGACAACGGTTTTCCGACTGTCGCTGAACGTATCGACTACACGAGGAATACTTTCAAACGGCTATGCCGGCGAGGTCGTAAAGACATTCGGTGAATTCGTAATGGGCGGTGACGCTATTGTCGGATTTATCATATTCATAATCATAGTAATAGTAAACTTCCTTGTTATCACCAAGGGTTCTGAGCGTGTATCTGAAGTAGCGGCAAGATTTACCCTTGACGCTATGCCCGGTAAGCAGATGGCTATTGACGCAGACCTTAACACAGGCGCAATAACCGACGAGGAGGCAAAGATACGCCGTGCGGAAGTACAGCGTGAAAGCGACTTCTTCGGCGCAATGGACGGTGCTACGAAGTTTGTAAAGGGCGATGCGATAATTTCTATAATCACGGCGCTCATAAACCTTATCGGCGGTGCGGTACTGGGTATTATGCACGGACAGGATATAAACTCTGTGCTTTCCACCTACTCGCTGGCAACGGTCGGTGACGGTCTTTGCTCGCAGATTCCTGCACTTATGATCTCTGTTGCTACAGGTATGGTAGTTACCCGTGCGGCAAGCACGGACAGCTTCAATGCCGATATTAAAAGGCAGTTCACCTCTCAGCCTAACGTAATGATGATAGCGGGCATTGTTATTGCCGCTCTTATGGTTATCCCAGGCTTCCCGAAGCTGATACTTCTCGGCGTCGGTGCGGCACTGTTTATATTCGGCTGGAGATTATCAAAATCGAAGGCGAAGAAAGAGGCGGCTCTTGCCGCTCAGGCTGAACGTGAAACGCTTGCAAAGATGCAGGATCAGCCGACCTCCGACAACGACTACTACAGAGATATTGACAATGTATTCAAGCTGCTGAATGTTGAACAGATAGAGATGGAGTTCGGCTACAGCCTTCTGCATCTTGTAGACGAAAAGAGCGGCGGTCATTTTATCGACCGTGTGGTAATGTTCCGTAAGCAGTTTGCGATGGATATGGGTATGGTAATACCGTCGGTACGAATGACGGACAACCCCGAAATAAACCCGAACCAGTATGTTATAAAGATAAAGGGCGAGGAGGTCGCAAGAGGAGAAATTCTTTCCGACCACTATTTAGCGCTTGACAACGGAGATGTGGTAAACCCTGTCGACGGTATAGATACCGTTGAGCCTGCGTTCGGCATCCCTGCAAAGTGGATAAGTGCAGACAAGAAGGTAATGGCTGACGTTGCGGGATATACGCTTATTGACCCCGTTTCCGTAATGATAACTCATCTGTCAGAGGTCATCAAACAGCACTGCAGTGAGCTTTTGTCACGTCAGGACGTAAAGACGATGGTGGACAACATAAAGCAGACCAACCCCACGCTTATCGACGACCTTATACCCGGCACTATCTCTCTCGGTTATCTCGAAAAGGTGCTTTGCCTGCTTCTGCGTGAGGGCGTACCTATAAGGGATATGGAAACCATACTCGAAACGCTTGGCGACCACGCAGGCGCGCTTAAGGATATTGACATTGTAACGGAATATGTAAGACAGGCGCTCAAGCGTACCATAACAAGACGCTTTGCGGAGGCAAACTCGCTGAGAGTAATTACCGTTGATCCGAAGGTAGAGGATACTATTGTTGCAAGCGTAAAGAAATCCGACGCAGGAAGCTATCTTGCGATGGATCCCGACCTGATACAGAAGATCGTAAATATTACAAGCGGAGAGATAGATAAGGTGAAAGATGTTATACCTAACGTTATCATACTGACCTCTCCGATAGTAAGAATATACTTCAAGAAACTGATTGACCAGTTTATACCGAACATAACGGTGCTGTCCTACAGCGAAATCGACAACACGGCACAGATACAGGCTATAGGCAATATAGCGATGTAATCCGCAGATCGGAAATATCAGGGAAAGGAGCGTTTTATGGCGGTATCGGTACAAAGCAAAGAGCGGCTTCCCGAACTTCTCGAAAAATACAGGCTGACAGGCGATGTGAATGTCAGGAACGAAATCGTGCTGATGTACATGGACCTTGTTAAAGTGATAGCCGTATCAATGCGGAATATCTATACGGGATATGCGGAAAGCGACGATATCATAAACGAGGGCGTTATTGCGCTTATGGCGGCTATAGACGGCTTCGATCCCGATAAGAACGTTAAATTTGAAACCTACGCAGGTATCAGGATAAAGGGCGCTGTCATCGACTATATGAGAAAGCTAGACAGAGTGCCGAGAACGCTCAGAAAGCTGTCAAAACAACTGGACGACAACTTTGCAAGGCTTAATTCCGAGCTGTGCCGTACTCCGACAGACGAGGAGCTTGCGGAGAGTATGAATATGACCACCGCACAGCTTTCAAAGCTGATGGCGAATACGGCAGGAATGATAACGCTGTCATTTGAGGAGCTTTTATACGAGGATAATCTTGACGAAAGTATTTCGGCATCAAGCGAAACCGCCGACGCAAAAATATATGAGCGGGAGAAAAAACAGGTAATAGCAGAAGCTGTTGCCGCTCTTCCGGAAAAGGAAAAACAGGTAGTCACCATGTACTACTACGAAAAACTGAAATACTCGGAGATTGCCAAGGTTATGAGCATTACGCAGTCAAGAGTATGCCAGATACATTCAAAGGCTATGCTGACGCTCAAAAACAAGCTGGAAAGCTATATAAACAGCTGAAAGACTTGCATATTTATGTGAAAACTGATATGATATAATCAAGGGTCGGAGTTTACCGGCTCGCTTATAATACGGAAAATCACGCTTTAAGAAAGGAGGTGAAAAAACTTGCAGAGAGCATTTTACAATCTGGCGCAGTCCATGATAAACCATCAGAGGTCGCTGGACGCTATCTCAAATAATCTTACTAATATCAACACGGCAGGCTACAAGAAGGACGAGATAAGAATGAACACCTTTCAGGAGGAGCTTATACTTGTCAGCAACCGCAGAAAGACAAGCGGTAAATTTGTACAAACGTATGTTGATACAAGCAAGAGCAACCTTGAGCAGAGCAGCTTTGAATTTACCGAAAGCCCGTTTGATATAGGCATTCAGGGAAACGTGTATTTCAATATACAGGACTCAAAGGGTAACGTATATCAGACAAAGAACGGTCAGTTTGAACTTGACGGAGAAGGCTATTTATGCCTTAACGACAGTGGACGTGTTCTCGGTCAGAACGGCGAAATATTTATCGGAAACGATGATTTCATTGTTGACAACGAGGGTAATATCTTGAACGAGAACGGCGAGGTCATAGAAAAACTGAGGCTCAGCTACATACCCGAAAACGCCGATGTCACAAAGGTCGGTAACGATCTGTTCTCATATGACGGGGATATGACAATTCCCGCAGGTGAGAAGTATGATATTATCCAGGGCTGTTTTGAAAAGTCAAACGTTGACGCTAACAAGGAGATCACTTCTCTTATGGAAACACAGAGATTATTCGAGGCAAGCAGCGCCGTGCTGAAGTATATGGATACTATCAACGGCAGAGCGGCAAGCGAGATAATCAAGCTGTAAAATGACTGAATGTGAGGATATGTTATGAACATAGCGTTCTACACGGGTAAGACGGGTCTGATTGCACAGCAGGAAGGACTTAACGTTTACTCTAACAACATTGCAAACGTGAATACGGTGGGCTTCAAGGCTTCCCGTCCGAGTTTTGCGGACTGTATCTATACGGTACAGAGAAATACGGAGCCTGACTGGCAGACGGGTCACGGTGAATATGTGCATAGCACTCAGCTTATGTACAGCGAGGGCGTATTTACATATACCGACAACGACCTTGACTTTGCCATACCGACGGAAGAAGGCTTCTTTGCGGTAATGGATAAGTACGGCGATGTAAACTACACAAGAGCGGGCGATTTCCAGATGTCGCAGATAGGCGACCACTGGGAGCTTGTAAGTGCGAACGGAGAATTTGTGCTTGATTATGAGGGAAATCACATTACAATTCCCTTTATAGATGGTACGAGCAAACCGGACTATGAGGCACTTACAAAAATGATAGGTGTGTACACATTCGACAACAACTTTGGACTCGAGCTTCTCGGCAGTAACAAGATGACTGCTACCGAGAGGTCGGGAGAGGCGGTTGCCGACAGGAGTATCGACAAGATAAGAATGGCACTCGAACGCAGCAATACGGACATTGCGGGCGATATGGTACGCATTATCGAAACACAGCGCTCTTATCAGATGAGCGCAAGGGTCGTACAGACAGCAGATGAGCTGGAGCGTATAACCAACAACCTGAGGCAGTAAAGCACAATGGTGCATTTCTGAGTTTTAACCGTGGGTCTGTCGGTAGATATACCGGCAGGCTGTGCGGTTATATACAGCTATAAGATTAATAATTTCAGAGGTCTATTATGATAAACAGTTACGACGATTTAAGCCCGGTACAGCTTGATGTGCTTAAGGAAATAGGAAATATCGGCTCGGGAAATGCCGCAACAGCGTTGTCACAGCTCCTTAACAGGAGTATTGATATGCAGGTGCCGCAGGTAAGGCTTATGGACGTGGCTGACGCAATAGAGTCGCTCGGTTCGCCGGACAAGCTGGTGGTAGGAATACTGATACGGCTTAAAGGGGACGCAGACGGAATGATAATGTTCCTGCTGGAAGAGGCGTTTGCGAAAACTATCGTAACGGGTCTTACGGGCGAACGCTCATTTTCACTGTATGAGCTGAATGCCGATGATATATCGGTGCTGAGCGAAATAGGAAACATAATGGGCGGAAGTTATGTCAACGCCATAGCGGATTTAAGCGGTATGACAATCGATATGTCTGTGCCTGCGCTGACGACCGATATGCTCGGAGCTATAATGACAGTTCCCGCAACGGAGCTTTCGGAAGCGTATGAAAGGGTACTAATGATAAGCGAACAATTTCTGATAGATTCAGTTGAGATACAGTCCGATATGCTTCTTATACCCACTGTTGAGTCGCTGAGGACGTTGCTCGGAAAACTGGGGGTAGCAGACCAGTGAACAAGATAATTGTGGGGATATCCGACCAGAAGCTGTGCAAGTCACCCGACTTACTGGTGACATATGCGCTTGGCAGCTGCGTCGGGATATGTATGATAGATAAAACACTTGGTATAGCGGGACTTGCGCATATAATGCTCCCGGACAGCAGTGCTATACCGAATGACCATAACAAGTTCAAATTTGCCGACACGGGCATAAAACTGCTGTATGACAGTATGATAAAGAGCGGTGCGGCGGCATCGAGAATAACCGCAAAAATAGCAGGCGGAGCAAATATGTTTGCTACCACGTCACCTGCAATGTCGATAGGCGACCGTAATGTTGAGGCAACGAAAAAAACGCTTGCAAAGCTCGGCGTGCCGATAATCGCATCGGACACGGGACTTAACTACGGAAGGACAGTATCATTCAATGCGGCAGACGGCTCGCTTGAGATAATGTCAAGTCTTAAAGGAAACAAGACAATATAAAACAGAAATTTTCATAGGAATGTATATAAATCATCACACAGGGAGGTGCGCTGATGGAAAAATCCGAAAGACAGAAGATGGCTGACGCTTCAATGTCAGAGCTCATTGAACTTGAAAAAACATCCAACACATCGCTAGAGGGCATAGAGCTGAACAACAGAGGTACAATGCAACGTCCGCAGGAAACAAATCCGCTGCTTAATGTGGATGCGTCCGCAAAGGTCGTTGTAAGCGACAATAAGCTTGAAGCCAATATGTGCGTTTTTTCACCTCAGTTTTCGGGTAAGGATATTACTGTAGAAGCTATGCGTCAGGCGCTCAAGGACGAGCACGTCGTATACGGAATAGACGAAGAACTGCTCCGGGAGATAGCCGAGAACAGGCTGTATGACAAGATATTTACGGTTGCAAGCGGCTATGCGGCTATAGACGGCGAAAACGGACGAGTAGACAACCTGTTTGACACGGATAAGAAGCTTGTTCCGAGAAAGCTGGAGGACGGCAGTGTCGATTACCGTGACTTAGGGTTAATAGTAAATGTCAAGGCAAACGACCTGATATGCAATATAATCCCCGAAACACAGGGTGAAGAGGGGATAAACGTATACGGACAGGTGATAGCACCACGTCCCGGCAGACCTCCGCTCATACCGCAGGGCGCAAACACGGTACTTTCCGCAGACGGCACGAAACTGTTTGCCGCTGACAGCGGTAACCTCATATACAAGGGCGGAAGATTCAACGTTGAAACCACATTCCAGATTTCATCAGATATAGATGTAAAGACGGGTAATATAAACTTCCTTGGTGATGTTGTCATCAAGGGCAGTGTACAGGAGGGCTTTTCCGTAACAGCGGGCAAATCCATAACCATATCCGGTATGGTAACAGGCGCTACGCTGACAGCTCAGGGTGATATAACCGTCAAGAACGGAGTTTTTGCAAGTACGGTACAGTCGCAGTATGGTAATATAAACATAGCTTTCGGCGAAAACGATACTATCACGACAAGAGGCAATCTGACAAGCACATCACTTGTAGGCTGTCGTATAAAGATAGAGGGCGACCTTGACTGTACAAAGAGCCCCGGCGCTCTTGTGGGCGGCGATTGCAGTGTAATGGGCAAGTTTGCGGTAGCGCAGCTCGGACACAAGAGCTATACGCCTACTGTGATTTCGGTAGGAAGTACCACAAATCTTCTGCTCGAAATGGATTCGCTTGAAAAGCAGTGTACAGCGATTGATGAATACATAGAGAAGATAAACACATCTATAGAATTCCTGCAGGAGAAAAAGAGAAACGGCGAACATCTTGACGCAGAAAAAGAGGCGTACATCTCTTCGGCGATAAGGCTGAAAGTACAAAAAGGTATGGATAAAAAGCCGCTCAGAGCAAGAATAGAAGAAATACAACGGATAATCAACGCCAAGGAAACCCTGTCGGTAAGAGTTACAAAGTGCATTTATCCCAATGTAAGGATAAATCTCAACAGCTTTGCAACGACAACATCGACGGAGTATGGCAAATGCAACATAGTCTGCGGTCCGAACGATATCGAATTCAAATAAAATTCAATTTCCCGGATAACAGGCACAGAGAAAGGCAAATATCATGACGGCAACGGTAAAAAGCAGATATATAACGGCTGTAAAGTGGCTTACGGCTTTAGTATGCGCTCTGCTTTGTGCGGCTGCCGTTTGCTGTTTTACGGGAAGCAGGGCGGAAGCGGCAGCGGTAAAGGGCTGTACTGTATCGGGACTGACGACAAAAACCTACACCGGTAAAGCGCAAACGCAGTCGATAACGGTAAAGTACGGAAGAAAAACGCTCAAAAACGGCACAGATTACACGATAAGTTATCAGAACAACATAAACGCAGGCACGGCTTATGTAGTCATCAAGGGCAAGGGCAGTTACAGCGGAACGGTTAAAAAATCCTTTAAAATACAGCCTGCGCTTATCTATAAAAAGTGCACGTTCTACAAGATTGCAACACAGTACTATACCGGCTCACAGATAAAGCCTGTTCCGACTATCAGAAACGGTTCGACCGCACTGAAAAACGGATCTGATTTTACGCTTACATATCGGAATAACACTAACAAAGGCACCGCCAAGGTGTATATCAAGGGTAAGGGAAACTATACGGGAAGCTGTTCGCAGTCTTTCACTATAGCGGCAAGACCTGTTCAATCACTGAAAATTACAGTGCCGTCCGTAACTTATAACGGCAAAGCACAGAAACCAAAGGTTACAGTTAAATATAATAACTATACGTTTAAAAACGGCACTGATTATACTTTAAGTTATAAAAATAACACGAAAATCGGTACAGCTACCGTTACGGTTAAGGGCAAAGGAAAGCTTACCGGCACAAGAAGCGTTACTTTCAAGATAAACGCAAAACCGATAAAGAACGCTGTTATTTCATACAAAAACTCGCTTACATATAACGGCTCGGCACTCAGCCCCGCAGTCACAGTAAAATACGGAAGTGCAAAGCTTAAAAAGAATACCGATTATACCGTCACTTACTCGAACAACGTAAACGCAGGTACGGGAACAATTACGGTAACAGGAAAAGGTAGATACGGCGGAAGCGTTAAAAAGACTTTCACTATAAATAAGCACAGCTTACCGGCGTCTGCCGTGTCCGAGGTAAAAGCACAGACATACACGGGTAATGCCATAAAGCCGGTACCCACTGTAAAAGTCGGCGGCAAGACGCTTAAAAGCGGAACCGATTTCACAGTTTCATACAAGAATAATACAGAACTTGGTACAGCGACGCTGACAGTAAGCGGCAAAGGCAATTATTCGGGCAATGTATCAAAGAGTTTCACTATAAGCGTAAGGGCTATCTCCGATGTAACGATCATTGTTAAAGACGCTGTTTTCACAGGTGCGCAAATAACGCCGGCTGTTACCGTAAGCTACGGAAATCATCAGTTTTCGGGCAACTCCGACTATACGTTGTCGTATAAGGATAACACAAATGCCGGAACTGCAAGCGTAACGGTCACAGGCAAGAATCACCTCAGCGGAAGTCAGACTGTAACATTCCCTATATCGAAAGCCGATATTTCAAGTACCGCTGTGAACATAAAAGATGTAACGTTTACAGGAAGCGCAGTCAAGCCTGCCGTTACCGTAAAGCTCGGAGATGTTACACTTAAAGAAAACACAGATTATACTTTAGACTTCAAAAACAATATAAATGCCGGAACGGCACAGGTCATCGTTACAGCAAAGGGCAGTCTTGAAGGTTCTGTAACAAAGGATTTCACAATATCCGAGGCAGATATTTCAAAGGCTGTGATTACAGCAAACGGCATCTATTCACCAAACGGAGTAAAAGTAAACATAAGTGCAAAGTTCGGCAATTATACGCTGACCGACAGCGACTTCAGCATTTCATCGCCTGCGTCCGCAGCGGCAGGAACTTATAACCTTACCGTAAACGGCAACGGAAACTTCAGCGGTAAGGCTACGGTAAAATGTGATGTGGCAAAGGCTGACATAAAAAATGCCAGCTCTTCCTTATCGCTGTCAACCGACGGCAAGGGATATACCGTAACGGTTACTTATGACAATGTGCTGTTGACGCAGAGCAAAGATTATAATGTAACTGTAACCGAAACAAGCACAAGCGTCAGCGCAGTAATTACAGGTACAGGCAACTACAGCGGCACAGTAACTCTGAACGGTATCAGCAATCAGCTTGAAGCATTTGAAAATGCGACCGTAACGATAGCCGATCTGACCTATACCGGCAGTGCTCAGCTTCCCTCGGTAACAGTAAAGATAGGCTCTGTTAGACTTAAAAACGGAACGGATTATATCCTGAGCGTATACAACAACACAAATGCCGGAACTGCAACCGCTGTCATAACAGGCAGGGGCAAGTACGCAGGCGCGGAAAAGAAAGCTCAGTTCAAAATCAAACCGGCGCCTGTTTCATCGGCAAAAATCACCTGTGCCGACCAGACTTACACGGGTCAGGGAATTGCGGCAAAGCCTACCATTACTTTCGGCGGCAAAACCCTTACAGCCGGTACGGATTACATAGTATCAAGTTATAACAACATAGTGAATGTCGGAACTGCCACGTTCACCGTAACTGGCAAAGGAAACTTTACCGGCACGGCAAAGGGTACTTTCAGAATCGTCAAGTCGAACAGCATGGAAAAGCTGATTCAAAAACGCCTTGATGAAATGATGGAAGGTAAATGGGACAGAAAGATAAACGACTATTGGCACAGTTACCAGCTCGGCAAGTATTACAATACTATGCTTACCTCTCCGTGTACCTGTCACTCTTTCTGTGAAACGGGAAACGAAGCAGGCTGTACCTGCCTTATCGGAAGAAGCAACGTACTCGGCAATTCGGGTATACAGTGTGCAGGATTTACGATAGAAGTATTTGAATATCTGTTCGGCAAGACAAACGGCTACAAGGAAAATACGCTTACTATAAAGAACCGTTCGGACGGAAACTGGACAGAGGCAGCGCTGAAAAAATGGATGACGAACACATTCCGTCCCGGTGATTATCTTGCGTATGACAACATAATGTACGGATATCCGCATTATGTGACGATATACTCAGTAGATACGGACGGTATCTGGGTATATGAAGCCAATTACGGCGGAAGATGCAAGATAAACTTCCGCAAATTCACGTTCAAGGAAATATACGAGCAGACAGACGGTCTGTGGCACAGAACCCCCAATAATTACGAGCTGTCGGAATATTGATGTACAACTGCAAGACCGACAAATACAGAGATAAAATACCCCTCAACGTACTTTTAGTACATTGAGGGGTAAATTTATATATCACTGTGCATAACGTTTTCCGGGCTATATAACAGTTCTGGTTATATCCCTTATAATTCGGAGCTGTTGCCGGTATAGCGGTCACAGGGCATATAAAACGCTTTCCGATAAAATTGCACTCTGTCCTTCAGCCGTGACTATAACAGATGGATAAAGGCACATTTTGATATTTTGTGTTATAAGCGGAATACAGAGATAAAAAACGGAGCGCTTCGGCGCTCCGTTTTATCATTATTTCTTTGTCTTATGCGACGCCGCCTGAGATGCCGGACCGCATCCGTGGCACTGAGCACAGTGTCCGCTGCAACCGCCTACACAGCCGCCGCAGGTGAACTTACCCTTTTTCTTGTCGCTTACCAGCTTGTGAATGATCAGTATGATCACCGCAAGTAAAATTACCGCTACGATTATTGAACCGATAACAGGATCCATAAAGATCACTCCTTTTTATTTCTGAAATAAGACATTACTTTGTAACCTTGACCTTAACGCCGAGCTTCTTGCTTTCCTTGTAAGGACGAACGAGAAGGTAGATAAGAGCGGCAAGGAGAAGAACTGCAACGATAAGACCGATTATGTCGCCTGCACCTGCAAGTGCGCCTGTGAACAGCTTACCGAAGTAGTTTATCATAAGAGCGATTACATAAGCGAAACCACACTCATAACCGATCGCAAACCAGAACCACTTAGCGTTGTTCATTTCACGTTTGATAGCACCCATAGCAGCGAAGCAAGGAGCGCAGAGAAGGTTGAATACAAGGAACGACATACCGGTTACGGCTGTGAAGCTGCTTGCAAGCGTCTGCCATACAGTTGCGTCGCCGCTTCCGTAGAGGATACCCATTGTCGCAACGATGTTTTCCTTTGCAACAAGACCCGTAACAGCCGCAACAGTTGCCTGCCAGTCGCCCCAGCCGAGAGGAGCGAATATCCAGCAGATAGCCTTACCGATATTAGCTAAGATACTGCAATCCATCTGTGATTCATCGAGCATTGTGAATGCACCGTCTACCCAGCCGAAGAATGATGTGAACCAGACTACGATAGTTGAAAGGAGGATGATAGTACCCGCCTTCTTGATGAATGACCAGCCACGCTCCCACATTGAACGAAGTACGTTGCCGACCGTAGGAATGTGGTATGCGGGAAGCTCCATTACGAACGGAGCGGGATCTCCTGCGAACATCTTTGTTTTCTTAAGAATGATACCCGAAACGATGATAGCCGCCATACCAAGGAAGTATGCGCCCGTTGCAATCCACGGAGAACCACCGAAGATAGCACCTGCTATCATTGCTATGAACGGCTGCTTAGCGCCGCAGGGGATAAATGTTGTTGTCATGATCGTCATACGGCGGTCACGCTCGTTTTCAATTGTTCTTGATGCCATGATACCGGGGATACCGCAGCCTGTGCCGACAAGTATCGGTATGAATGATTTACCGGAAAGACCGAACTTTCTGAAGATACGGTCAAGCACGAATGCGATACGTGCCATATAACCGCAAGCCTCAAGAATAGCAAGCAGAATGAACAGTACGAGCATCTGGGGAACAAAGCCGAGTACAGCGCCTACACCGGCAACAATACCGTCAAGGATAAGACCCTTTAACCAGTCTACGCAGTTAACAGCGTCAAGACCCTGCTCGATAAGTACGGGGATACCGGGTACCCATACGCCGTAGCTTGCGGGATCGGGTTCTTCAAATGCGCTTTCGCCGCCTTCTTCAAAGTACTTAACAGCGTCAAGATATGTGATGCCGAGTGTCGTGTCTTCATCAGCGTTTGCAGGGATCTCCTTGTAGTAAACTGTAAGTTGGCTTACTTCAAGTGTTTCTTCGTCCTCTACATCTATCTGCACTGAAGGATTCTCGCCTTCAGGCTTGTATGACTTGAGCGTTTCAAGAGCAGTACCCGGCTCAAAATCCTCACTGTCAGGCTCTATTGTAACGAAACCGTTAACAGCCTCCAAAGCGTCAGAGTAAGCGCCCGATGCGTCCTCATAATCTGCCGAGCCTATTCCGAACAAGTGCCAGCCGTCACCGAACAGTCCGTCATTAGCCCAGTCTGTTGCGGCTGTACCTACCGTTACCATTGAGATATAGTAAACAAGGAACATTATTACAGCAAATATCGGAAGAGCGGCAAAACGGTTTGTTACAACCTTATCAATCTTATCCGAGGTTGTCAGCTGACCTGCCGATTTCTTCTTATAGCAACCCTTGATGATCTCTGCTATGTAAACGTATCTTTCGTTTGTTATAATGCTTTCTGCATCATCGTCAAGCTCTTTTTCAACGTTCTTGATGTCCTCATCGATGTGAGCCATTACAGCGCTGTCAAGATTCAGCTTTTCGATAACCTTGTCGTCACGCTCAAAGAGTTTTATTGCGTACCATCTCTGCTGTTCTTCGGGCATATTGTGTACTGCGGCTTCCTCTATGTGAGCTATCGTATGCTCAACAGGACCTGAGAATGTGTGCATAGGAACTGTCTTGCCGTTCTTAGCCGCTTCAACCGCAGCGTCTGCGGCTTCCTTTATTCCCGTACCCTTAAGAGCCGAGATTTCGACAACTTTACATCCAAGCTCCCTTGAAAGCTCCTCAATGTTTATCTTGTCGCCGTTCTTCTTTACTATATCCATCATATTGATGGCGATTACAACAGGAATGCCAAGCTCTGTGAGCTGTGTTGTAAGGTAAAGGTTTCTTTCAAGGTTTGTACCGTCGATGATATTCAGGATAGCATCGGGGCGTTCTTCGATAAGATAGTTTCTTGCAACTACTTCTTCAAGTGTGTAGGGTGACAGCGAATAGATACCGGGTAAGTCGGTAATTACTACGCCATCGCTCTTCTTGAGCTTACCCTCTTTCTTTTCAACGGTAACGCCGGGCCAGTTACCGACAAACTGGTTTGAGCCCGTCAGAGCGTTGAACAATGTGGTTTTGCCGCAGTTAGGGTTACCTGCGAGCGCAATCTTTAAACTCATCGGAATAATTCCTCTCTTTCATAAAGCCATAAAAGTCTTAGCTTTCACTAACCTTTTAAGTTTATTACCTGATCAAATTGTTGAAACGCAGAGATTATTCAACCTCTACCATTTCGGCGTCAGCTTTTCTGAGCGAAAGCTCATAGCCTCTTACAGTTACTTCAACGGGGTCGCCTAAGGGGGCTACCTTACGGACATATACTTCTACGCCCTTTGTAAGTCCCATATCCATAATTCTGCGCTTGATTGCGCCCTCACCGTGCAGCTTGACCACCTTGACGGTTTCGCCGACAGTCGCCTGTCTTAATGTCTTCATCAGTTTTCCTCCTCTATCATAAGAATCATATCATGATCCTTTAAGTCTGTCTAAAAACCTCTATCGCTATCAAAAAGGGGTTTGGGGCGTAGCCCCAAGCGGGGTGAGGGCGGCAGCCCCACACTCAGCCCCTTCCCGAGGGGAAGGGGTTTGGGGATAGGAATAGAGAATTTGCAATATTTTTAAAAAATAAACTTTTTCTACAAGCGTAAGAATCATATCATGATTCTTTGTGCCATTTCCCTGCTTATCGCAACCCTTGCTTCTTTTACGTTTACGATAAGGTTTCCGTTTACGGTCGTAACAACCTTTACGTTACCGCCGACAACAAAGCCTAAGTTTTCAAGATGCTTCTTTACCTCAGCGCTTCCGCCGATTTTCTTTATAATGTTTTCTTCGCCTTCAGATGCGAGTACGAGCGGCATCATAAAACGTCATCCTTTCTTTTGTTCTCCATAGTCAGCACTAACCATATTAGCAACCGCTAATCGGATTAGAAGATGCTAACCTAACTATTAAATAAAAAGTTAGCACTTGCTAACAAAAAACATTTTACTCAACAGCAGGCGGTTTGTCAAGCAAAATCGAATATGCTGACGCAGTTTGCAAAAAGTTTGTTTATTCTAACTCAATTTGTTAGGCAAATCTAACTCTCGATTTGTGTATTTTCCCGAAATGCAATTTACAGGTGTTGTAATTACAGTGAGAGGAAACCAATGAAGATAAAGGAAAAGCCGCGGTGATTCCGCGGCTCGTTCTTATTGTTCTGCTTTCAGTTTATCAGCGTATTCCCGTATAACTTTTCTGTCTGAACTGTTTACTATCTTATATGTAGTCCTCGAATAGAAGTGACTGTTGGTGTCCCATATAACGGGAACGATTCCGAGGTCTGTGAGTTTTCCCAGCACGATTGAAAGGCACTCGGAAGAATCAGTGTATTCTGCGTCCTTTGCAAAGTTGCTTTCGGAATAAGTCGATGTTGTTTCGCCCATAAAAACGGGGATATCATTATCGAGGAAAGCGTCCTTGAGCTCTGCGCACTGGCTGTCGATATATTTCAGCCATTCCTCACCGCCTATCTTGTTCGCCCAGTACATTGAATTATCAACATAGTGAACGGATACCATAAGGCGGTCGTTTACAAGGTCCTCCGGCATAGTAAATCTTGCCGAGGTCGTCTTGTCGATATTTGTCCAGTAACCCGAAACTATAAGCACACGCTGAGCGTTATATCCGCCTGTGCTTCTTACTGCGTCTACAAAAGCCTGATTGAGCGTGTTTGTCATTTTGTATGCGTTGGTTTCGGACTGTGCCTTGAGATTACCGTTTGAATCAAACTGATCGCCGCCGAGATATTCGTTATATCCCTCAAAAACAAGCGTATAAGGATAATCCGCAAAGTATTCTGCTATCTGCGTCCACAGATGAGTGAATATCTCCTTGCACTTGTCTAGGTCGTTTCTTCTTATGATGAACTCGTCAAAGTGGTGGATATTGATAACGGAATATACGCCTGCCTTTTCGCAGTAATCAACAATCTCCTTAACTCTTTTAAGGTATTCCTTGTTTATCGTATATGTACCGTCATTTTCCATCATATTGCCCCAGAACACAGGAATACGAACCGTGTTGAAGCCTTCCGCCTTCATACCGTCTATTATTTCCTGCGTTGTTACATCCGCTCCCCAGCAGGTTTCATAGTCCTGCGGTTCGTTCCCGCCGACAACGGGAATCCATTCGTAAGACATCTTCTCGCAATCGGTAGACTCATACGCTTCCATAGTGTTGCCGAGGCTTATGCCTAGCCCCATTTTTTCAGCCATTTCTGTTGCTGTGATTATCTCATAGCGTGAAGCGTCGTTTTCGGGTACAGACGCAGTGTCACTGCTTTCGTTATCCGAAATACCGCTCTGAACGTCCGACGCCGGCTGACTTTCCGTTCCCGACGTGACATTTCCCGCACAGCCTGTCAGCATAAGCGCCACTGCCGTAAGTATTGCCGTTAATCTCTTTTTCATAAGAATACCTCTTTGTACAAAAGGAGCTGTCACATAAATCTATGCAACAGCTCCTGTAGGTTTATGACTTATTTTGCGTAATCTATAGCTCTGCTTTCTCTTATAAGATGTACCTTTATCTGACCGGGATATTCCATCTCGTTTTCGATACGCTGAGAAATCTCTCTTGCCAGAACTACCATCTTATCATCATTTACCTGTTCGGGCTTGATCATGATTCTTACCTCACGACCTGCCTGGATAGCAAATGACTTTTCAACGCCGTTATAAGAACTGCATATCTCTTCAAGCTTCTGTAAGCGCTTGATGTAGTTCTCATAGTTCTCGCTTCTTGCGGCAGGACGAGCGGCGCTTATGGCGTCGGCTGCCTGTACAAGAGCGGCAATAACAGAGTGTATCTCAACATCACCGTGGTGAGCCTCAATAGCGTGGATAACTTCGGGACTTTCCTTATACTTACGGCAGACATCAACACCTATCTGAACGTGTGAGCCTTCGATCTCATGGTTAAGAGCCTTACCGATGTCGTGCAGAAGACCTGCTCTTCTTGCAAGTGTTGCGTCAACGCCAAGCTCGCTTGCCATAATACCTGCGAGGTGTGCAACCTCGATCGAATGGTTAAGTACATTCTGACGGTAAGAAGTACGGTAGTAAAGACGACCGATAAGTCTTACAAGTTCATGGTGCAAGCCGTTGACATTGGTTTCCATAACGGCACGCTCGCCCTCCTGCTTGATCTTGAGCTCAACCTCACGTCTTGCCTTTTCAACCGTTTCTTCAATTCTTGTAGGATGGATACGTCCGTCCTGAATAAGCTTTTCAAGCGCTATTCTTGCTATCTCACGTCTTACATGGTCATGGCATGAGAGCGTGATAGCCTCGGGGGTATCGTCAATGATAAGGTCAACGCCCGTGAGCTGTTCAAGTGCACGGATATTACGACCTTCACGTCCGATGATCCTGCCCTTCATTTCATCGTTCGGCAGAGGTACTACAGATACCGCAACTTCAGATACCGTATCTGCGGCAAGTCTTGAAATTGCAAGCGAAATATACTGTCTTGCTTTTTCGTCACATTCGTCCTTAAGACGCTGTTCATAAGCTGTAATTTTTACAGCCTTTTCGTGAGTAAGCTCACTGTCAAGCATACTCAACAGATGTTCCTTAGCCTGGTCTATAGTAAAGCCGGATATCTTTTCAAGTATATCCATCTGGCTCTTCTTTATAGCCTCGGCTTCTGCCAGCTTTTCTTCAGCCTTTTTGTTCTTGTTCTGGAGCTGTTCTTCAAGTCGTTCGATCTTATCGTTCTTCTTGTCGAGATTCTCCTCTTTCTGCTGAAGTCTTCTTTCAGAGCGTGTTACCTCCGCTCTGCGTTCCTTGAGTTCCCTGTCGGTTTCGTTTTTCAGTCTCTGGATTTCTTTTTCGTTGTTCTCTTTGAGTTTAAAGATCTCGTCTTTAGCCTCAACCAGTGCGGTTTTCTTTGTCGCCTGAGCTTTTTCGTTAGCTTCGGATACTATCCTGCTTGCTTCTTTTTCGGCAGATTCTATCTGCGCTTCTGCCGTCTTTTTTCTATGCTCGATACCCATTTTGTACATTACAAAACCGAATATCGCTGCTCCGACTACGAATGCCGCCGCACAGAGTGTAACTGCAAGCCACACATCCATGGGTTAGCGTTCCTCCTTTTCTGAATTGCCGCGTCATGCCGCCGCAAAATTGCATAAGCGCCTGCACGGCTGATTTTACATTTCAACATTTAATTGTATATATGTAAAATAAGCGGATTTCCGACTGTCTTTCCTTTAAGATTTACTGTTGACAGACAGATTTCCTGAGTTATAATAGATATTTACTCAATAATAATTTTAAGGCATTTTCAACAAATTGTCAAGTGCTTTTTATAAAAAAACACTAAACTATTTTAAAAAATGGTGAAAATCTATTGACAATATTTTTCTGCTATGATATAATAATCGAACTGTGAAATCGTTATTATTGTGATATAGTGCGCTTTCACAAAGACAATATAAGCCGATGTGATGGAATTGGCAGACGTGACGGACTCAAAATCCGTTGGTAGCAATACCGTGCGGGTTCGACCCCCGCCATCGGCACCAAAAATAGCACCCCACTCAACGAGTGGGGTGCTGTTTTTTGGTGCGGCGGGTGAGAGAACACGCATTTTGCGGGTAAGGCACGGATGCCTTATAAAATGAACGCCCAGAGGCTTTAAGCAAGGATGCTTAAAGTCAGCCGCACTTAGTCGTTATGCAAGGATGCATAAAGACAGCCACACAAAGCCGTTATGCAAGGATGCAT
>OIZW01000162.1_pt1 | contig 71482 bp, 75 predicted proteins | sample 1588581 | NCBI WGS metagenome assembly OIZW01 (sample SAMN03283266) | human gut metagenome | biome: human-associated habitat; material: feces | host: Homo sapiens | place: USA | collected 2013 | reverse complement strand
TTTTGAGGGTCGTCATTTTCGGATAAAAACGACAACCGGTTTAACATTTTGTTTTTATTCTCGTTTTGTTTAATATTTTGCTAATTAATTGGGTCTTCGTAAGTACGTTCTTCCAATTCCGCATAAGAATAGGCTACGTCCGTTCCTTTAGTTAGAATCCATATTGCACCTAATGACATGAACTCATATACTCCGCTTTTTGATATAGCGATCTTATTGCAATAATGATATTCATTATTTTCAAATGTAAGTTCATTAAATCCATCTGTTGTTACAACTGAAGTATAACCATAAGTGCTTCCCATTGCTGCATTATATATTGTCAACGAGATTTTCATCCCATTATATTGGACAGCCTCTGGAAGCATATACATACTCTGGGAAATTCGGTTTGGACGGCCATTCCGAAATTCAGAGCCAAAAGCCGGATTCAAAAAGAAATACCCCTCGTTTGCACGGAAATCATGCATCCGAACAAATGATGCATTGGCAATAATTGTCCCCTCAACTTCAACATTACGTCCCTTGAAGCTCCCAGTCAGAAAATCAAGGAGTAAGTTTGGTCGAAACTTGTTTGCCGGATTCATCGGGTCATTGTAATTAAAATCTTTATATCCGCCTACCGTTTCTACAGCAGAGCCATCGGCTTTTATTCCGTATTGCGAAAACATATACTGCCCATAGAACACCGCACTTGCCAGCTTGGCGAAATTCGCCATCAGTACCTCGATAAAGGCATACTGTATCTTGTCCATCACTACCCATGTCGCCTTACTGCCGTTTGCCGCATAGTCTGTCTTGGGGTTGACACCCTTAAATGTGCCCTCCTTAGCCAACACGTAGTATTGACCTTCACACAGTACCATCGGTGTCGATAGAGCCGTACGGGTGTAGCCTGTGGATGCGGAATATTCTCCAGCCGGATAGACCAGCGGACCGATCGGTCCCTGCTGGAGATACTTCACTTCTCCCGTCTTGCTTGCCAACGCTTTCTTTGCCATATCATGCTGCCGTTGAGATTGTCCATGAAACATTGCCGCCTGCCTGCTGGCACATAGCTTCAGTGCAGGTACCGCTTGCCGCAGCCACATTCGCCGTAGCCGGATTGAGAATGACCCCTGCCGAATCCATAAAGACAAAATAGAACAGCATATTCTTTGCCTTCGTGGTCTGTCCCCGCTTGACAAGGATAGGCGTATAAGTCACCGAACCTCCGGAACCGGAAACAATCGTCTCATCCTCGGGATTGGGATTAGTTATGATGTCGTAGGGGTCTGACAAGTCCATCACCGTCTGCGTGTCAAGGCCTATCAGATTGCCGCCCTGCGACACCTCCACCTTGAAGATGCCCGTAGTGTCAACCAGGCTGTCCGTGACGGTCAGACTCTTGCCAGTCTGGTCGACGAGTGTCTGCCAGGTACCGTTAACCATCCTGGACCACTTGTAGGTCAGTCCGGAGGTGATCTCTGACGCTCCACGCCGCGCCATCGCCGTGAGGACAACACTGCCTCCCTTCTCCCGGATAGCGAAATACTTGTCATCACCCGAAACGATGGTCACCACGTTCTGGTTGCCCACCCCCTTGGTGATGGGGATGCTGTAGACGAACTGCACCTCATCCGACACGTTGCCCACGGTCACCGTAGCCACCGCCTTGACGCTGCAGCTCGCACCGGACGACGCCTTCACCAGGTTCTTCACGATCTGAAGCCCGTAATAGTTCGTAGTGCCCGCCTTGTAGGGGATGTACTTGAAATGCCCCGTCTCGCCGCCGAACGTGTTCGTGGAAACGTTGGATGTGAAGCTTATCAACACGTCATTGAAATACCACTTGATGGAAGAGGGCACCACAACCCCCTCAGCCACCCGTGAGGAGGTGAGAAGGAAGGAGAGCGTCGGCTTCATCGTGGTGAAGTCGGGGGCTATGTTTGTCGGAGCACCCGATTCACCATCATACTCTTGATAGAGGTCGCCTTTGTCGCACATAATCGCTGGCATGTAAACGCCAGACTTTTGCGAAAAGATTACCTGCCCGACCTTACTCGCTACGCTCATCGGTCACCTCCTCCCCGTCTTTATCCATGAAACCCTCCGGAGTGGCGACCTCCACCGGATCTTCCACGCCGTCTATCTCACCCTTGGCCTGCTGCGGGGAAAGGCACAGGCCCCCGACTACTGCCGCCCGATCGAATACCGTATCGCCGGGAAAGCCTGCCACATCGGCCTGCCATAACAGCACATTGCCGTCGGCAGTGCTGTTGCGGATTCCTGCCACTCCCAGCTTGTCCGCAACCTCTCTCGTCACTTTGATATAAAATGCCATACTGCTATCGATTAATGGTTAAACATCCCTTTTCCTTGCCACTATAAACTTACCGCTGTCATCCGTCACGTACTTGCCGTCAGATGTCACCACCGCCGCATACGGGCCCTTGTCAATCACCTTCAGCTGTAGCATCATGCCGTCGGTGCATGGGATGGAGGGCGAGTACCCGGCAGCGGCCAGCACGTATGAGGAGGCGCCGGCCGCCTTCGTGTACCATTCGCACTCAAGGATGGCCTGGGGATTGGGGACAATCCCTGCCGTATCACGGATGACCGGTTTCGGGTATATCATCTTGGTTCCATCTGCCACCTGCTGCGGAAATCCCTCCCAGTCAATCTCGATGCTGGGAATACGCCTGCGGATGGTGGTGGAGACATAGTCTATGTCACTGTCCGGCTTGGATGAAGGAGCACCGTCCTTCGAGTACGATGCTTTCACGACGTAGGTCTGTTCGTGGCCGATATAGTCCCGGTCTATGGTAAGCACGTTCTTTGTCAGTGATACGAACTCCCAGTCATTGTCGCCGTTACCGTCGGTAATCTGCTCCAGTGCGCCCGTATTCAGCTTCCGATAGAAGAAGAACTTGCACTTGTTGGTTGCTGTGACATCTACATCACCGACAAGCAGTCTGGCGGTGATGGCCTGCCTGGCAATGTCCCGACACGGGTTCCAGTCAAGTGCCGACGGAGAGTCGACCATCAGCTTAGGCTGTGCTTCGCTGCCATCTACGGCGCGAACAAGACGGCTGAAACGGTAGACGTGCGTCTGTCCGGTACGCTTCGCATCGACATACTCGGCGTAGAACTCCAGTGTTACCGGACTGCCGGGAACGGTATTCTTTTTCACTTGTATCTTACCCTTCTCGGCTCCGGTCTCGGTAATGACATAGCTCTTGTTGGCAGATGTAATCAATGTCCGCACACCGTTCAAGCGCTCGTACCACTTCATGTTCGTAAGCGAGGCGTTGACCGCACCCACTTTGACCACCGCATCCGGGTCGGTGGCATTGCACCGGGGGAACAGCGTCAGGGGGGTAAGCGTGTAGTCCGGAGTGTACTCGGCCTTGTCAGCCTGGTACACCTGCACGTCCGGCACGCTGCCGACAACCTCTATCCCGCCGCTGGTCTGGAGAGGGCGGTAGTTGACCTCTATCTTCTTCTGTATAGTCTGCATAATTAGAAAGTTATATAATTCATTGTCTCATAATTATTCTGCCCGTCACGCAGCAGCACCCTTGCGATAAACTTGCACCCGGTCATGTTCATATAGTCGGGACCGAGGTCATTGACCGTCAGCGGCAGCGACTTGCCGGTTTCCGCGTGTGCGACCGCCCAGGCGTTGTCCTCGGTGACGTTGCCCGTGTCGCGCGTCCACTCCACATCAGCGTCAAGGATATGCGCCGTCACGTCACGGTTGTACAGCTCACCGGTAATGGTGAGGGTGGTCGCAAAACGCTCCGCATCGAAGTACCAGCCGTTGCTGCTCTCAATGTCGATGCTGAAATCCGGATTGCCCTCGATCATTGCCCAGGATGCGGAACCGTATTGGGGTTCGTCCGTGGTGCCCGTCACCAGGCACATCCACTTGCAGCCATAATGATACACCGCATCGTAGGTTTCTTTTTCTGACTTATACGGGTCACTAACCGCTTCGCTTGCACTCCATTTCCCGCGGTTGTTCTCGTTGCGGATTGGGGTGCCTTGGTAATCTATACGTAGGATGTCCTGTAAGGCAATACCACGGCAATAGATATAACTATGGCGGTAATTTATAGGCAGGTTGTCAAACAGTGACAACTGTTTTAACTTGCCTATGATGATGGCATAGTTATTCTCTTCCAGTATGGGTTTCGTTACGCCATCGAGCATGCAGATACACTTCTCACGAGAAGACAGATACCAATAACCCTGCCGTTCCTCATCCACCGGGTTGCCACGGTGTGATAATATCATCAACGGCTCAGGAGGATAATTCTTGCCACCCGGCACCTCGCTATCAGGGTACATCACAGCGTTGAGCATATTGGCTGAGATGTCAACATGCAAGACACGTAGCCAGGAGGTATAATACTTGCCGCCACCTGATGTAAGGTCATTGACAACACCATATACAACATCGTTTTCTGCCAGTGCAGTAAAGTCGTTATCCCACCGTTTCTTCATCTTCAGGCTGTATGTGCCGTCTTCAAGCTGCGATACACTTTCGATGGTACCGGACTCGGAGAAGGAATAGTCGCTCTCCATGGCAGAGAGACGGTTGAAGATAAGCTCAAGGACAGTAAGGGAATCGCGGACTTCAAGGCGTTCAAACTGCGCGCGGCCGTCAGGGAATATTCCGGCACCCTTGCCTGCGACCATCGAGTCGATAAACTCGCCGAACTTCAACAGAAAATTTGTGCCGTCAGCTCGATCTTTCCTCAGAAAAATCTTCTCCAATTCTTCAGGGGAGTATTTGGATAACAGATTCAAGATTCCGACCAGCGTGCGTCCAACCCTCTCTGCGGTATTCTCTCCCTCAGAAGAGGCGTTCCTTATCTGTAGAGCAAGTTTCCTTAATATGTCAAGTGTATCAGGCATTATTCACCAAGTACTCTAAAAGTTACACGATTAGCATTAATCCCTCCACTTCCCCTATACAGCGGAAAGTCTTTTTTGTTATCATTCAAATACCGAACACATTCTTTCATATACCTATCAGCAACAGAGAAAGCATCATTATAAGCCATAAGTTTCTCCTTAAAATCAGAACGCGATGAATATTCGTTATCTTTATTGACAAATCCAAAACGGGTGACATTTCCATCTCCATTTTTCACGATACGAGCATAGGTATAATATGCCAATGTCGTTTTCAGCCCTACAAAGGAACGTTTGCCTCCACATTCTATGGTATAAGAACTACCATTAAGCAACTCACTATAATTTTCCGGATGTTCTTTCACATCTAAGAATAAAGCATCACCCAAAGCTGACTTCAAATCAATGTTCTCCGACTCCCGAATATATGCCTCTATCTTTTCCGTATCGATGTGTATTGACATCGTACGAGCCAACTTATAGACCTCATCTGTTGTTATTAGACATCGCAGCATTTCTTATATATTTAAGAGGTTGTACACTAAAGTCATTGGAAGGATTGAGAGGTTCATACCAATGCGCAAAAATTTTCTGAAAAGCCCGTTCAATCATGCGTTGTTGCTTTGACACAATAGAGTTATAGTATTCAAAAGCATCTTCCAATATATCCCCAGAAAAACCGACCTTACCAATCCGGATACAATACCAAGGCTCCTGCCCGAAAGCCGAATAAATACGTTCAACCACACTGGCATCAGTAACGGTAAACTCCTTATCATAATTTTTAGGACTAATATCCACAAACTCCGGTTTTTCTTCATCAGATTCCAAGGTTACCTCTAAGACCTTTGTCGCATTGGTGTCTCCTTGTAATTGCACGATAGTATCAGAAAAACCAGTATCTTCATTAGTCCTATCCTCTTTTATAGGATTTCCGTTTTCATCAAAACGTACCGAAGAAGCACCTTTCTTTGTAATTATCATCCCGGAAGGCATGAAGTTACAACGCACATTACGATACTTCACATTGGCTAATCCCTCATCCGTACTCATTTCCGTAATCACACGGTCAGCTCTTCCGATAGGATACACGAATTTCCCTGTGTTGCTAATCCATAGTATCTGCCCCTTATAGTTTTCAATCCCTCCGGCAGCCCGAATCTGCGCATAGACCACCTCTTTACGTGGATTAAATACATCTATAAACTCTACATTTTCTGGTATTACCTTTATGGCTTTTCCCTGACGGGTTTTCTTTCCTGTCCAATCCGGATGAACTGCGATTTTTGCGATATATCCGGATTCATCCTCCTCCAACAAACGGCAATTTTCAAAGGGGATGTGCTGTACTTCCACTATATCTGCGAACATATTATAATTAACATGTATCGCCATCCCATCGTAATCAGCAACATCCTTGCAGACGAAAGCATGGATGTCATCTGCCGTATCTCCACGGCGGTTAACCACATATTCAGAAAAAGCAACCTCACGAAACCCATTTCCCTCTATGAAATTGGCATAACGTTCTGCACATTCACTACCCGTTGAACTCGCAGCGATGATATTTCTTAGATGTTGGGGATATAAATTATCATCACCGTAGCTTTGGATGCCAAGATTACGTAAATAGCCCGTGTCAACACGCCTATTACTCTTCTTCTTTAATTCATTTACATTCATCGTTCCGTGAGGTTGTTCTTTATTTCACCGTTTCTACGGCTTCTATAGTCTGCTTAGAGTCAACTACAGATTGAGCCTCTTTAATATGAGCATCCAATACTTTAGCTGTAACTTTCTTCCCGTTCAGTTTATAAGTCTTGAACGCATCTCTCACAATCTCAGAAGTAGCACCTTCCACTTCAAAGGCTTTCACCAATTCTGAAACCAAAGTTTCATCCAATGGTAAAGCAGGACTCATCCGTCTTTCAACCCTTTTCTCCCAATCGGAAGGCGTTGAAGCAAAAAAGACTATCCCTTTAGGATTTTCCGCAAGATACCTTTCTGCCGCTTCGTCAGTAAGATTGTTGTTGGTGTACATTTCACTACTTCCAAAGCCTACTTGGAGCAATACACCATTTTTCAATGCATAACTTGATTTTTCTTTCATTTTTCCATATCTTTTTAAGTACGAATACATTTCAATCACAGCGTCACGATAGCAATCACCACATGAGGTCTTGGTAAATGTCCTACCAAGAACTTCATGAAACATCAGTTCAATGTCTGATTTATCAGAAGAAGAAAGGGAGACCTTATCCCCCAATCTCTTCAACTTATCAACCATCTCCAAGACAAGCATATTCCCTCCTATGCTGCCGGTTCAGCCGTCAAAGTGTTGACAGCTGTCTTAGTTGCTTCATAACTCGTCTTGAACAAAAATAATGCAGATTTAGGCGTTTTCTGCTCTTCCAAGGTAACAGCCCATCCACCTTCAGTATCCTCGCTATACTTATCGTTGTCGATAGCTGTAGCTGTAAGCCCTTGGTAGTAACCATACACCTGAAAAGCGGCATCACCAGGGTTTCCTTCTTTCTGTAAACCCTTATATTTATTCTCCAACACCACAACATAGGTACCGTTAGCCAATCCGTCAATAACATCAGCGCATACATCCGGGTCGTTTGCCAATATCACAATCGCGACAGTATTGGTAAACGAACTACGATATGTGCCAGCCACTAATGAGGTCTTTGTACCCGTAAATGGATTTTTACCAGGAACAACAACCTTATAAGCCTTCTTCCCGGTTTTCATAGCCAGCGTTTCAATCACATTCTTTTTTGTAGAATTGAATACTGTGGCTGCAAAGTCCACATCCGCACGATTCATTATTACCCCTTCCTGCTCCAATCCTTGTACTACTGGATCATCACACGACGGAACAATATCTTTCTTTAAAATATCATCACATACTCCCATAGAATACCTCCTTTTGTCAATATGCTACTTGCACCAAGTTGTCCTCGCCAATCATAGAACCGAGTTTACCAGTAGAATAGATATAATTCTTACGGGGTTTTCTTTCAAACCAGATATCAAGGTCAGATATCGGGTTATCGCCTTCACAACCGTACATTAAATTGTCCGGAGAACATAGAACCGCACGGTGAGGAAGGTTCAGTTTCGTTTTATCGTTCTGATACGCTTGAATAAATCTATCCCAAATAGAACATTTTACGACCGTAACGCCGTCATACTCTCCTACTTCAAGGCCGTCAAAAATGACCGTCCAAGGCATAATAACCTTATATTTCTCCCTCACATCACGTGACAAAGAATCACATAATGATTTTGTAGCAAAAATTGCATGTCCGGACTTCTGGAAAATACGGCTATCCGCATCTTCAAGCATCGTGTCAAACACAGATGTAGCAGCCCCCAATTCTTTCATCTTGGACTTCTGCAAAGCATAAGATGCTTCAGAGTTGGCTGATATAACGGTATGCTGACCGGAATTCTCTGCACATATGGCAAACAGGCGTTTAAAGAAACCGTCACATGTCTTGAACAATTCTACATTCAATCCATCCGTAATTTGACCGGAACCGTCAATATTAGCGGCATCCTTGTCTCCAAACCAAGTGAAGCGCCATAACATTTTCATCATTGCTTCCGTCAGTTTTGGAAGGACAATCCCATCCATATATTCAGTAGAAGTAAGGTCCGCAATATTGGTACCGGTCTTCAAGCAGTACTTTGCAATAGTATTCTCCAAATCCTCATAGCACATTTCCAACGGAACTTGCCAGTCGCCAATTTCCCATACTTTCTGGGCGGCAGCGATAGCCACTTTTTGATATTCAGGGTCACATCCGGCACCTGCGATACCTACATCCTCCATCTCACCGATGAAGCCAACTTTCTTGCCATTGGTCACTTTAGGCATGAACGTCATAAAACGCTCCATATCCTCATTTTGAAAGACTGTCAGTTCAATCAAGTCTTTCAAATCCTTCACCGCCTGATTGTCTGGCGTCAATTTTGAAAAATCTAAAATAGGCATACTCAATTCTCCTTTCTTTACTTTTTAGTTCTCTTCTCCCTTTCCTCTCTCAACTTTCTTTGAATAGGTGTCTCCTCTGCACTTGCTTGTGTCTCAACAGTATTCTTGAAGGATTGGGTACGCAAAGAGACTCTATAGGTTGAACAATGTTTTGCTAGCCAATTCTCACCTCCTGCCATCTTTACAGCATTCAGTATCTTATTGTCCTCAACTGTACGGGCATTGGTTTTCAATGCCGCATTTTCCTCTTCAAGTTCTTCAATGCGCGCCTTTAAAGCTTCAATCTCCTCGTCACCGTTTGCTTCTTCCGGGTCTTTGATTTCTGTAATCACTCCGTCTGTTACAATGATAGTCTTACCATCGGGCATAACATGCTCGCCATCGGGGGATGCCGCATCTCCCACCTGCGGTTCTCCTTCTTCACGTTCCACCGTCAGTGTATTACCTTCGGCATCTGTCAGTTCCATAGATACTACCGGAATGTCTTCTATCTTCTGGTAGCCACATTTCGCAAGCAGTCTGTCAATGATAGATTGCTTTACCGTTACTTGTTTCTCTTTGTTCATTTTCTCACTATTAAGTTTATAATCAGTTCCTTTTGCTGTAGTCGGTATAAGAACATCAGATATAAATCCAAGTTGTTTTGCAACCTCACCGCCAAACCATGCCTCCTTGTTCATCTGGACCTCCAAAATGGTCGATTCAACTCCTGTCCGTTCAACATATACAGCCATCATCTTATCCTTTTCCGCTTCCAGACTTGACTTGATGGATTCTATAGTTTCAAGGTCCAATAAATCATCATATCTTGCCAAATATGGTTTGTGGATGAGAAACTTTGCATGAGGATAAGCTTTTCTGCGTTCAAGTGGAGCAGAAAGCAAAATGATGGTAGCCATAGAAGCACATCGTCCAACAACGGTACAAGATATTTCCTTGCCCGACGCACGTAATGCATCATAAATAGCATACCCCTCAACCGTATCACCGCCGCACGAATGGATTTCAATGTCAATTTTAGGGTCAGCCGGGTCAAGCCATGAAAGGAAGTATTGGATATCCGGAAACGAAAGCCCCTCGTCACCGGTCAAATACCAATTTTCCATTTTATCCTTATCAGCTACAATGTCCTTGTTAATGTATAATTTAGCCATATCACATAATTGTTTGTAACAAAGGTAGAAAACATGATACGGCTTGAAGAAAATAAGAAGTCTATTCCACTGACACGCTTTGTCAGCAACTTTTTCAAAACAAAAAAAGAGCGGAATAATTCCGCCCCCCCCTAAACATCCACCTTACTTGAGAACTTATCTATTATCCGATAAATTGTCCTTTCCGCAATATTATACTCATCGGATAAATATTGCATGATATAAGTCTTTTTATGTCCCTCCTTTGACAGACGGACATACTCTTGATACACGGGAATATATTTCACATCCCCGACATCAAGCGAAGCGTCCCCCATCATTTGAAGAAGACTTTTATTCAATATCAATAGTTCATATGCTTTCATATACTACCAAGATTTTCAACGTACTTAACCCTATTAGCAACAGAGGTAAACTCTTCCACAGAAACCACCGGAGCAGGCGCCATCATCATACCTTTTGCAACAGCTTTGGCCAACATGTCCTCTCCTAACGCCTGATTGGAAGAAGCTGTTACATTAATGGGAATACCTCCTCCTATCTGATTGAAAGCCGACAATAACGGAGCAAACATCGAGGTTGTAGCAGCCGTCATTACACTTTCACCGTTGGACAACATAGCAGGTATGGAATCACTTATACCGGAACCTGGCCCTTCAACTTTACCTCCTTGTGCAAATTTAGCACTTTTCACCGATTTCATAGCCTTTCCCATAACAGTAGTTACAGATGCCACTACAGTACCTATCGCAGCAAGCATGTCAATCCATGTTGCAGATGAGCGGGTAGCTGTTTCTACGGCTTTGGCAATGGCTACCCCTTGTGCGATAGAAACCTCCGCAATAGCCAGTATTTTCGCCAACTGGGCCATGTTCTCATTATCTCCTGCAGCTTGCTCTACCAACTCGGAGAGGCTACCCGCCAATGAGGAGAGTACTTCCATCTTTTTGGTTGCAATATTCACTTCTTCCTCTGTTATAGCTTTTTTAGATTGCAAATAGCTTACTTGCGCTTTCAGCTTATCATTCAGATATTTTTCTTCGCTATCATAATCTTCCCTTCTTACATTATTAAATGTTTCCAAGGAAATCCTTACCTTTTCATTCAGAATATCAAGAGTAGACGCACCGTCAACCTGCATCTGCAATAATGCATTTTCCATATCAAGAGAAATTGCTTCTTTTATTGCATTCGCTTCTTTTTTTAGCCTTTCATCAGTAAGTTTATCTATTAACTTGTTATACTTCTCAGTGATGGCAATCTTCATCTGCTCGGTCAACTCCTTGTTGGCCAGCTCTGCGTCACGCTGTGCAACCAACTGCTGCATCTTTAGTTGGTACTCCTGCTCACTTCCAGCTTTTACGGATTCAAGTTGCAGAGAGATTAGTTTCTGCCGGTTCTCCACCTCCTTCATCAGTTGTTCTTCCGATAATTGCTGTAATGCATCATTTTTTTGCTGTTCAAGTGCAATAATCTGATTATTTATAGCTCCACGTGCTTTCGTTGTAAGGTCTTGTTCCTCAATCAAGCGAACACGCAAATCTTCTATTTGACGAGAAAACTGACGTTCTATCTCAATGGATTGTTTCTCTCTACTGTCCTTAACCAGCTTAAGCATTTCATCCTCAGCCTTACGAATTTCTGAAAGTTCTTTTTCTTTTACAACTTTAGCCTTATCTACTGATTCTTTCCGCATCGCATTTATTTTATTCTGGGTTTCCTTATTACGGGTATAGCTCTCCATTTCCTTTTGAGCTACGTCCGAAAAAACTTGAGAGAATTCCTTTAAATCTTTCACTGTACTTTCTGATATACCCAATCGGCTAATAACCTCATCAGCCGTTACTGCCCCTTGTGCCATATCATCAAGCAATTTATTAGCTTCACCAGTAAGTTCTATTTGCCCAAGAAGATTTGCCAATTTCTTTCGGCCAATATCAATGCTTTCCTGCTGAAGTTTATTTTCCATATCGTATGCTTTTGTAGCCGCATCAGTACGCTCTTTCAGGCTTTTTGTAGTATCATCTGCAATGAGCTTCAATCTTTCAATCTCAGAGCGACTTGCCGCACGCTTCATATTAAGCATTGTTTCCGATTTCTCTAACTGTTGCAATGCATCATTCAGTGCCCACGCTTGTTTCGCATCATTTGAAATTTCTTTTCCAATACCGGAAAAACTATCCTTCATATCCTTTGCTGCACCAGAAAAATCACCAGAGAAGAATTTAGCAATAGCTCCACCAAACTTTGCAATCCGGTCTATAATCACATCAATAATTGCCCCAAAAGAGGACATTACATTAGAAAGAAATTCAGTACCTTTTTGCGTTTTAGCCAACCATGCGACCAATGAGCCCAACAAAACAACAATAGCCCCAATACCAGTGGAAATTAGTGCAAGTTTCAACACTTTTAAAGCTGTAGATAACAAATTACTTGTTATAGCCGCTGTTTTTTGAGCACCAGAGAACATATTCGCAGTGACCGTTCCTGCTTTGTACTGGACTGTTATTTTAACCAATTCATCCTTCAAACCACCAACAAATTCCTTTGTACCTCGCAAGACGCTAACGCCACTGCGCAATATGGAAACAAAAGGTACTTGGGCTTCTGTAGCCTGAAGTATCGCATCTTTATAATTACCCACATTCCGATAAAAGCGCTGCGTTTCTTCTTCCGCACCTTTCAGTTCATCGGTAATGGCATTTATCTTATCTTGCAGCTCTTTGCCTTCGCCCCCCTCACGCTCTACACGACTTAATCTGTCATAAGCAGCGGTAAGATTGGAAAGCTCAGCCCGCAACCTAACAAGGCTTCCTTCCATCTCTGTCTGCTCTTTACGTTCATTTTGAATTTGTTTATTCAGTACACGGATGGCATCTGTATATTGTTGGGTAGCAACCCTATTTTCGGTTAATTTAATATTATATTCCTCCCTACTCATACGGCCTTTCTTCAAATCCTCCTTAAGAGTTTGTTCTACTTTTCGAAGTATATCCAACTGCGTACGATACTCTGCTATTTTACGGATAGCATCATCATACTTTACCCGAATTTCCAATATTTTTTCACTTGTATTGTCTTTCATAATTATACCTCCAATTGTAACAATTTACATTCACATATTCCCGTATCTTCTGCCTTAATGGAAATAATGGCATAATATCTACCATATTGGGCCAAGTAAATTGGAACAGTCATATCCAAGTCTCTCAACTCAATATCATTTATTTCTATCTTTTCTGTGATTACTTTAGGCATATAAATGACCTCACTATAACTTTTGTAATAAGAGTTAATCACAGAAGAAAAATCAAGTTCCTCAAATGTTCCTTTCAGAACATCTGCATCATCTGTACAAAGTAAAATTCTTGGCTCCACTTTCTCTAGAGAAGATTTACCATCACTGTCATACTTATATAACTTTATAGACGCAACGCCACCTGCCATATCAGTACCAGCAAATGGAAGCGTAAGAATATCACGCTCTGAATCCAAAGTGTAATCTAATACTTGTAATGCTCCATCATAAGAGCCATTAACCGTAGAGTCTTCTTTGTAACGCAGATAATTCAGCTGTGCGAAATCATTCAGCCTATATTCCAACATATTAGGTTTATTCTCCTTATAAGTAGCAACAACCTTTTTTGTCCAATCATATGCTCTTGTTTCATTTTCTTTAATAGTATCTACAGAAACAAACTCAATGGAATTTGAATCATTCTTACCAGGAACAGCAAAAACACCGAGAATTGCAGCAACAGCTTTAATAAAATCTATCTGTTTTATTTCGGGCAAATTTGCAATAATCGGGAAGTGCCCATATCCTGCATTTATCTCATCATCTATCGAAGGCATCACTTGATCACATATAGCTGTAATGCTAAATGAATTATCCATAGATATACCACCATCATCAATCCACCCTGCGTCAAGTAATCCAAACAAAATCTCCTTACTTTCCTCTAGCGTATCTGTCTCTATATCTGTAAAATCAAAATAGATAGTATAACTATTTGTGTTATGCCTCTCAATCTTGCTATAATCTATAGTTGCAATATCGACTCTTGTATCATCATCCATAATGTAATAAGCAACCAGACATGCTCCATTAGGGTATATAGAAGTGGATACATCAAACGACACATTACCATTCATCAAAATCTTCATATTCGGAGCATTAAGTTTAAAGCCTTGAATATAAATTTTTCCAGAACTACTTTTAAACTTGGTTATAGTCCCATAATAGCTTGAAAATGACTTATCTGCAAAATACAATTTTTCCGGTTCTCCCTTATCAAGACGTCCATGTACATAGTAACTAAACTCTGCATGTAATGCATTTTTTGCAGCATAACTTCTGCTATCATTACGAGTTAATAAGGGTACAAACAATCTACTTAACATAAAAGCGCGATTAGCAGGAAACGTAAAAGTGACACCATTATCTTTCATAATTTGTAACAAAATCCAGGTAACCTTACACCCCGGATGATACCACCCTGTTGTATCTTCCCGCCGTATACCATAGTCTACTTTAGGAATAAAAAAATTACCGGAAGTATCTCCTTCAAAAGAACCTACTTTCCAAAATACATGATAATCTGGAAAATCATCATCAGCAATGACCTCATAATTGTGTCTATCCTTCAAATCACGTAGCGTTTTATTTCCACTTATAATATTTGCAAATCTAGAGACATTACCCCATGAAAGAGCAAATTCAAAAACATCCGATGTAGACAATAAGACCGCAGTTGCGTTATTGAGTATCTCTATCCCGTTACGAAAATAACGAGCATTCAGTTTAATTCTAGGATAAACGATGTCGCATGAAGGTAAATCAGCATGCATGATTGCACACTGATTACGTATAGTATTCGGAAGTTTGATAGTATAAGAATTATTACTTATAATCTTACTCAAATCCGTAAATATATTACTTTTGAAATTGAGCGTTACTTTGGTATCATCATCCAAATCCATCAGTTTATCACCAATGAATAGCATATCGTTTCTCATAAGCTTTGTACTCTTGTTTCTGGTAATATGATTGTTGCTACGAAATCCTGCAATACGGCTTTTGTCTTATTGAAATTACCAACAGATACATTCACCGCCTTCCAGCTATCAACTCCATTCACATTTTTACCTGCATACATATCAACGATGGGTGACAACGCGAGTTGAAACAAGAAGTCAAACGTTTCAGAGTCCACTAAAGGAGCACACACCAACAATGCATTCTCTTCTGTTTTTCTCTGCTTACGTCCTGAACCTCCATGATAGCCATTAACATAGTTATAGTCTTGCATATTATTACGAATGAATTCACCATCATTGGCAATTTGTTTGCTTTCATCACCACGTTTAAACAACCAATAGCAATAAAAGCCATGACGATTTATCCAACGTAAATAAATTCCATCCGTGCATTCATCAACTAAAAGCCTCACATTTGCGGCCACATTCGTCAATGCGTGAAAAGTAAAGTCAAAGGTATTATCGAATACACTTGCTCCCGTACTGGTTCCAGGGAGATTCAAAACAACATCCCTATTCGCATCAATACCCTGCAAAGTAAGATTATACACTTTGCGGTCAGACAATATGATGGACGGCAAAACTTGACCGTCAGCAGTCACACTAACAGTACCGGCCCCCGCAGTGTACATACCGACCGTAAATGGTAAGTTCCTAAACCATGTTAGAATACGGTCACCATTATATCTTTCGCCGACTTTCATTGCGCCCCAAATAATAAAAGTATTAAACTGGAAACTTTCTCCGATAGTGCTATCAGACGTATACATATCCACTTCAACAGAGAACAGACGCCCAAGCTGACTATCTTGTGGAATAGAGGATTGATAGTCAATCTTGCCAAACTCCGTTGCATCAAAAGCCGATTGCATATAGAAAGACAGATCAAAGAAACATGCGGTTTTAAATAATGCACGCTTTTCCTTATATTCCTTTCCGGTAAGTACGTCGGTTATCGTTGCTTCCACCCATGCCCAAGTATATCCACTAATATTTATCACTACCGGATTGAAACAGAAAGATATTTCATCCGGATACTCGATTGTAGTATTTCCTATCTTATGCGTCCTCATTACTATGCAAATTTATATGTTGTACATCGTTCAGAAAAACACCAAACACATGGTCCATAATATCCCGTATCGCTTGTGTAACACTCGTTGAATATATATCCTCATGCGTTCCAGAGTGATAAAGCCTAGTACCCTCATTTGCAATCTTACGAGCTACGAGATAAGCAAACGATTTAGGCTTTTCTACTTGAATCCTCTTATCCACCACCCATTGCTGAATTATTTGCCAAAAACCTTTTGGGATTTTTCCCGGTCCGCGTCCTGTTTCCAGAACTCCAAAAGCCTGTCTACCGAATAAAACACCATGATTATCATCTACTACGACATGCAGGCTCTTGATGGTTCTTCCGCTTGCACGCTGTCCAGCTTGTATATGATTCTCAATGATACGCTGCCGAAGTTTATCCAACTCCTCGTTCAGTATATCTTTAACGTCCTTTCTTCTGTCTTCCATAACTAACACATGGGTACTCCTTGAACCTCTTTCAGTTTCAATTCTATTACTATTCCAGTAACATTTACATCCAGCTTATCATAGAAAACGGAATAAGAGACCTCATCGCTTACCCACTCAAACAACCCGCTCCTATTCAACTCACGGATAAATTGAACTGCATACCCTTTGCACCTCTCAATAACCTCATCATTCTCCACCCCGTCAAAATCAAACGCCGTCTTGTCTACAAAAGCAATCATGCAATTTGGGCAATCTCTTAACTGAGTCCTTGATATGACGAACTTCCCAGATGCAGGAAGCAGATTTATAATGGCCGGCAATGGCATCTTATCCAGCCGAACGTTGGCGGTCACCCAGTTATCAAATAAATAGGTAACTCCTTCCAGCTTCTCTGCGATAGAAGCGATTTTCCTTTCTACACTTATATTCATTGCTTATTCTGATATATTTCTCGTAATCGACGTTCATAACGTATTTTCTCCGCGTCCATATCAAGACACTTGTACACTCTTACCCATGGAACACTCTCTACCTGCTCATGGTCAGTTATCCCCATACGGGTAGCATAGTAATCCACCAAGCCAAACAACCCGAACGAAAGCTTATCCACTCCGGCACGTCTTTCTTCCGGAGTCGGTACTACGCTCGTAGTTTCAAAAAGCTTGGTAATACGTTCAACCTCCCTGGTTACCCATGTGGAGAATCCCAAAATATCCGCTACCCCACACTTCTCTATCTTATCAATAGACAAACCAAGGACAACACGGCATGGAACCATTATACAATCTATTCCATTGCGTATGGATTGCAGTTCCATCAGCTGACCTATAGTGAGGTCATTCAGAGTCTCCGGAACTCTTACACCTGCGACAAAGTCCGGTTTAGGCAACTTCCCTATCTGATCCAACAGTTCAGCAGCATTGCTCGCCACGTTACTCAATATCAAAAACTCTTTTACTGTCATATCTGTCCTAATTTTGCTTTTGGTCTTTTAGGTATCGGTTTTATACGGAAAAGCATTGCCATTATCAACATGTCGAGGTAATCCGGAGAATGTCCGAGTATATCTTTCATATTCTCCTTGCTGATTATCCCTTTCTTCCGGGTATCGGCATCTATATGGTCTTGCTTCAAGACGGACAATTCTTCCATTATGCGCTCTCTTTGCGCTTCCGTACATATAATTCTTATCTGCCGATTATTTATTAGCTCTGCAAGCTTAAATGCACATTCAGACTTCAGATTGTCGTACTCTGGATTAATAGGTCGGTTACCACCATGAAATTCTTTGATGCCATTCAAATAACTTTCAAGGTAGCTTCCAAGTCCATCACTATCAACGACCATCATGCTACGTGGAATCTTCCACTGTATCATCATGTTTTTAAGGTCCGTCTCAATAGATTTACCCGTGCTATATTCCTGGTCTAACCGGATATAACACACATTGCCTACCCAGTGCCCTCCGACAAAGCGGTCACGTCCTTTCATGGCAAGGTCAGCTGCTCCCGTCGATAATCCTATCGGTTTTACGTGCTCATTTGCGAATAGGTCACAAATAGCATCATAATCACAGAGTGCTGTCGGGTCGTTGTCATACTCCCAATTACCATAGTACAAGCGCTCCTTTGTCACTTTGTCCCTGGTATTACGGAGCGTATCTATGTAGTCCTCGGTAGCGTAGGGATTATCCTGCACCAATGCTTGAATAAAAGCGTATGGGGCTTCCAGCCTGCCTTCTTTCCACGGTTTATAGAACTCACGATAAAGCCAGTTCTTCTTCGGATTGCAAGTGATAAGTATCTTTCCGGATATTCCATACACATCATTCAAGTGCCGTCCTATACGCGTCTTCAAAACCTCAAATGCGAGGTAGTGAACCTGCCCGGCTTCTTCAATCCACCCTCCAGTAAACTCCTTAGAGCCCAATCGCTCATACATCGGGTCTTTGACGGGATAATATGTCAAGTCAAGAAAGATGATTTCCGACCCATTCCCCAAAAGTATACCGTCATTGGTCTGCTTGTAATCAGTGAATCGATGCCACTTTGCCACCTTGTCGAAAGTGACAGAGATAGACTCACGGCTATCTTTCAAATTATTCCGGCCAGCAAACCATCGAGTGCCCGGGAGATAGTAAGCACATTGCATAAGCCATTCACACCCAAGCCATGACTTTCCACCTCCACCGGCGCCACCATAACACAGAAACTTCGTAACATCGTCACGAAGGTAGTTATAGGCTAACCTCTGCTTTATATTGACCTTATATCCCATTACTTGACTTTCTCCGCATCTTCTGTATATGGTAGAAATTTAAATCCTTTGAACTCTTTTCCTGCATTCGTATAGTCCACCTCTTGTTTGTCGGAAAGTCCAAGTTTACGGGCAATGATATTCGCATTGAAAGCTCCAACGCACGCTCCCTCAAACTGCTGCGTTTCGATGGTTTCCTCCACGCGTGCGATGACCTCCAAAAAATCTTCATCATTCTTATTTCTACATTCGGAACGAAAAGTGCTCCACCACTTGGAAGAAGCACCTACATAAATACAGAAACCGGTAAGGGAATACGGACGGGAAGTCGGGGAAACTTCTTGTTGTACTTGTTGCTCATTGACTGTCTCCACTTTCTTCCCTTTCTTCCTTCTTACCGGAACTGTCTTTTGAATGGCCTTTTTAGATAACCATGGGTTTTCATCGCACCATTGGAAATACTCACATGCTGCCTCCCACAAGAGTTCCGGCGTAGAAAAGAGCTTATCCCTTCCATGCTTACTTCTTAACATCCAAAATTTATTTCCAGTTGGTGCCGCCATCTTATTTCTTCTTGAATCGTTCGTCCAATATCTTAGGAACAGTGTTATTCCAATTAATCACGTGGTGCAATCTTTTCGTTTCCTCGCTATGGCCCATCACGCCCACCTTCACAGAGGATGGCATCATCATAACCGTATAAAAACTCTTGACATATGTTCCTTGACTCATGTATATATCCGTCATACCTCCTTTATTCTTCTGCGTCTGCTTCTGGTTTAGCGCCACTTGTGGAACCTGCAGAAGTAGACATCCCCTGCTACCAAGCGTGGTATAGGTGTTCACATCTTCATTAATGCGACCAACGAATTTAAACGGTCTATCTACGGAACAGATGAAAGAATTCATCGCTTTCCGTTTCATCTTCTCGCCTTTCAAAATATCGTTTTCCTTTCCCCCTACAAAATCGCCTCTCTGAGCCATAGCCAAAGTGAGAGCCGGAATACTTTCATAAAAACGTAGCATAGCTTCAAATACCACGTCCAATTGCTTTATTGCCCTCTGTTTGACTGTACCATCTCTGCCGTAAGTAAAAGAAAAAACATCGTAATCATCATCCAGTTCTATGAAGTATTTGTAACCAAGTTTCCTTGCTATCTGAAAGCAAGCATTGCGCGCATAAACAATAGCTCTGCGATCATCAAAATTATCCGCTTCATCAAAAGTCTTTGCAATCTTCGGTTTATCGAACATTACAACGTTTTTATATCTCGCATAATACTCTGCGGCCGCCTTATCTTCATTGTCTATCACATAAACAATCGGTCCCGTATAGCCACACTTCCGCAAAGTCTTATCTGTGATGACGGAATCGGCACGGCCATGCGTCAGTATGAACGCTACAAAATCACTCCTCATCTTCGGTATCCTCCAGCATTATTTCATAAATATCCTCCTTGAACCGAGAATAACCGTTCTCTATCGCCTTATCAAAATCTATTATTACCAGTGCAGACGCTTCCATCAGTTCCTGAATCTCTTTCTCCTGATGGGCGTAGAACTCTGCTATCCGTCCGTAATCGAATACAATATGTCTCAATGCAGCTATCCGAAGGAAAGACTTCACATTTTCCGGAACGTTTGAATTATCTATTTCCGAAATTAGTTCTTCATATTTGCTTTTATCATAGAGAGAATTTATTTCCGGGCATACAGGGCTTTTAGGCTCATACACCGGAGCTTCTATCTTTTTCGTGTATTTATTCCGGGCATCACTTTCACTATCTACCAGACTATCATAGTCAAAATCAAAGTTTAATCCCCAATCCATCAAAGACTCTGCATTCCACTCCTTCAATAGTTTTTCGTCCCATGTACCATTATTCACGTTATCACGGATAATAATCTCCCGTTCTCGTTCTTCTGTCAACCCATGAAGCAGAACCGTCGGCACGTCAGAAAGTCCTAGTTCCACACTGGCATCATACCGTTGGTTTCCGGCTATAATCACCAGTTCCCCAGTCCGGTCAGAGAGTATGATGGGACGTGCCTCGAAGTAGTCCGGATTACTATGAATAGACTCTTTGAGTATCCGCATCTGCTCCTCTGATATGGTTCTGGGATTGTTATCCAGTTTTTTAAGGTCTTCTATTTTTCTATAAATTATCTCCATTGGCACACTATTTTACGTTACGAAAATAAAGATACCGAATAATCCACGAACGGACTATTCGGCATCAAAGAAGTTACTGACAAGATTTGGCAGAAGGTTTTGCTTAATATGAAAAAAGATATTAACTTTGAGACAAATCAAATATCAATATAAAAATGGAAATAAGTATATCTAAAGAAACCGAACGTTTTGCTGATTTCCTAAAACAAAAAGACAATGAGAACATTATCTTTTCTGGAGCTTTTGGAATAGGAAAATCATATTTTCTAAATAATTTTTTTAATCAGCACAAAGATAAATACACTGGAATATATCTAACCCCAATTAATTACTCTGTTGCTAATAACGAAGATATTTTTGAGTATATCAAAGTGGATATATTAATGCAGTTATTAGAAAAAGTTCCCTATGATTTTGAGAAACAAAAAATATCATTAAGCAATGCCGCATATTTTTATATGGTAAATCATCCTAAAGATTTTTGGGGGAATTTTTTTTCTATAGCAGAAAAAATTACTTTTGGCACAGATATCATAGACAGGTGTATCACACTGAAAGAAAACATCGAAACATATGCAAAAGATAATTCGAAAAATGAAGAATCCCATGTCAAGAAATTCTTCGATAGCATTAGCATAGAGAAAGGAAGCATCTATGAAGATGACACAATAACTCAAATCATCCGTTCTATTGTATCAAGCACCCAAACAGATAATAGTCCCAATAAACAAATCGTACTCATTATTGATGATTTAGACCGTATCGACCCTGAACATATCTTTAGAATATTAAATATACTATCAGCACATAATGATTTCTGTGGTACAGAAGAGCATAAATTTGGCTTTGACAAAGTAATTTTAGTATGCGACATTGATAATATCAGAAATATATATAGTGCAAAGTACGGCATTAATGTAGATTTTAATGGCTATATAGATAAATTTTATAGCAAAGAAGTTTATCATTTTGATAACTCGGCTGAAATTATAAAAAATATCACAGATATACTTTTTAAATTAAATTCAACTCAAGATATAGGATTAAATAATAGCAATTATTACTCACATCAAATATGCCATGCCATACTTTCTACATTTGTCAGAAATAAATCTGTCAACATCAGAACTTTATTGAAATGCATTAATAAAAACATTAAAGCAGATCGAATCATAAATTTAGGAAATAAAAGAATAGTATCATGCGATTTTCCCAGTTTAGTCATCTTTGATTTTATTAGAACAATGTTTAGCACTTCAAAAGATATGGAGGCAGCAATTAGTAAACTAAACAAATCAAATTTCAATAAAGACATTTCTGAATTTATACTAAGTTTTTTTATATCATTGGCTGATTTTCATTACTTTGAGATAGGAACATATACCTATTATGGTAAAGAATACCGGATTCAAATACATAGTAACATGGGATTAATTGATTTTGCAAAAGGAGAAGTACCAGACATCGACCCATCATTAGTACTAAAAGAAGCTTTCAATACATATAACACTCTTTTTGTATAAAAAGGATAATGGTATTCTGATTTTCCAAAGCCTTATTTTAACAATTAAATCATTAATTGTTAAAATTTACATCTACCTACTAAGCCATGTTATAAGACGGCTGAACAAAAGCTCATAATTTGCATAACTCCTACAAATCCGTACCTTTGCAATGTGTTTTTCATAGTATTAGATTAAGGTTAATAAAAAAGATTGGCTGTCTGGGATAGATAGCCTTTTTTTGTATCTATCAGTCACCTTTGTTCTCGTCCCTATACTTATGTTTCCAATAGCTATTTAAACAGTTATATACAGTAACGCAGATTATCAAAACTGTTATAACAAACCAATACCAATCAAATTCCATATCCTACTTTATTACATTCCACTCACTTTCCATAATCACATAGTCACACTTGTTGCATCGATGCAGATAAGTCGGGAACGGAGCCGTCGTATAATCTTCGACAGCTATTTCTATACTGCCACATTCCGGACACTCAATTTTTACCTCTTTAATACCGGAATAGTCCCAGAAAGAAAGTTTCCCTTTCACGTTCTCGATAGGTTTGGAGTAAAGGATAGGATTAGCCAGTACCCAGTTATAAACTCCTTTCTCTGCCCAGATGGAAGAGTGATTCACAACACAATCCACAATTTCGACACTTCCAATGATAGCAGAATTTACATATCCATTGCCGCAAATAATCTCACTCTGGAATCCAAGTGAAAAGCTATCCCATTGCCTTTTCGTAAATACACTATTAGGATTAATCATTTCCATGGGGACGGCGTTTGAATGAATCAGCACCCTCTGCCCTAAGTATTTCTTAGGGCACGGCCAAGTTCGGTTCTCAATGTCTTTAATACTGTGGACTATCAAGGATGCCCAAGGTTGTTTTATGGTTATTACTTTCATTGTATTGTTATAATTATAATTATTTGTAACTTTGTATGCCCTATGCGTGATAGGTATTCATTAATAAATTTGATATTATGGAAACAGAAATATATAATTTAATTAAAGAATACGTGTTTAAGCCACTAATAGGACATATATGTAGTAAACTGTGGCATTGCCTCCAAAAAAGGCTTTTAAACTACATAAATGCTATCAAAGCAAAAAGGCGAAAGAGAGGGGTGGGCAAGCACGCCCCTCTCTTTTTTCATCCTACATCCATCAAGTCGAACAATGTGGGTGCGCTGACTTCCATCTCCGCCTCATACAGATATGAAAGACCGTCTTTCCAGTAGTCGTAATTAAGTTCGGTTGACAGACCTTTCCTCCCCAGATTGATAGCGCAATAGGGAACGGTGCCGATACCTCCGAAGGGGTCAAACACCAGTTCACCCCTGTTTGAATACCGTTCAATCAATCTTTCGACAATATCTAACTGAAGGGGACAAATATGATTCTGCCGTTTCTTCTGCGACTGCTTGGTATTGAGCGTGCGCATACGGGTGACATCATCCCATATCCAATCTTTCTTGCTTACCGGGTCAACGGCCATGAACGTTTTAGGCAGCTTTCCGTATGTTTCCAATTCCTCAGCGAATGATACATGTTCCTCGTAGTTATATATATGCTCACGTTCGTAGTTCCTGAACAGATGGCGTATCTTATCTATTCCGGCTCCTTTCATGTCCTCATAGCTCAATAGAGAGTTACCAGAAGATTTCCAACTTGCATGGGCATCTATCTGCCAACGGGCCAACGAATATTCGCTTTTGTTCTTGGTCACCGGCAAATCAGCATAGGCCCGTGAGGTGTCAGAAGGAAGCTTGCGGAAAAGAAGGACATACTCAGGACAACCGATACCCATCTTTGAACCGTCCTTGCACATCTCCGTATATCCAAGCCGATAAGTCTGGTTGTTCTCCCTTACCACATCCGTATCCACCGTGATGCGCCCCATGTAGCGGAAACCGTGTTTCATGTAGTGGAATACAGTCATTTCACTGAACGGGTCGATGGTGGGCATACCGTCACCAGTGGCGTTGCCGAACAAAACACGGTCTTTCACATGAATGCAAGCTAACCTACCGGGTTTAAGAATACGCATAAGCTCCGGTGTAAGATAATCCATCTGCTCGAAGAACTTGCCGTTGTCCTCATTATGCCCGAAGTCATTATAGGTCGGAGTGTACTCATAGTGGTTGGAGAACGGGATGCTGGTTACAATCAAGTCCACCGAATTACTTTCCATAGTCTGACATTCAAGAACATTGTCGTTATTTATGGCCCTCCAAAGTTTACCGGACTTTTCTTCCCGGCTGGCGAACATCCACCGCATCATCTTTTCCTCTGCCTGTAAACCGAACAAACCGTTCTCGCGGACTATATCGGTCATCTTGGCTACCATCTCCCGATGTTGCGCCCACTTCTGCATGAATGATTTGAATATTTCACCTTCGCTTTCGGCATACACCAAGTAAAGGTCTACGGGATGCTGCTGCATGAAACGGTAGATACGGGCTATTGCCTGGAACTTGTCGTTGAAACGGTAGTCGATGAACATGATTGCCTTATGGCAATGGTACTGGAAGTTCAGACCCTCACCAAGCATCTCCGGTTTGGCAGCCAAATACTTCAGACGGCCGTCCTTAAAGTCCGCTATCACTTCGTCGGCTTCCTCATCATCCTGCGAGCCGTACACAGCCTTACATCCGGGTATGGCATCACACAAAGCCTTCCGTTCATTCTCCAGGTCATGCCATAAAAGGAAATGGTCGTCTTTGTTTTCAAGACGGTTAATGATTTCCACCACACGGGCAATCTTTTCCTGCATGTTGTCCCGACGTTCTTTCGCTGCATCGGCAAGTCCGAGAGCAGCCTCACGGAACATCTTCACTTGTCCGTCACGGTCAGTTCCGGCTGTGGAGTTATCAACACTAACCACTTCTTCATGTACACGCAGTTCCGGCAATTCATATCCGATATCGGGATAACCAAGGTCGGACGGTTTGGTGAGGAACAACGCCCATGTACTTACCCACAACCAGAACTCCTTCTCCTTGTGCGGATAAAGGGTAAGGTTGTTCGCCTTCGTGCTGTCACGCTGAAAGAAACGGGTAAGCGCCTGCCCGGTATCCATCACACCGAGATAACCGGCATAATGTATCAGCTCCTTGTATCTGTTGGGCGATGGCGTGGCGGTGGCGACAAAGCGGTAGGGAACATCCGCAAACAAGGGAAGGAACTCCTGGTAGGTCTTGGTACCGAAACCACGTAATACGCTCGCTTCATCCAATGATGTTACGGTGAAGTAGGAAGGATCTATTCTCACTCCGTCCTCTCCATCACGGACACGCTCGTAGTTCGTTACTATGATATCAGTCGGGCATATCATCACATCAGCCATAGTTCGTACATAAGTCACTTTCATGTGCAGATGTTGTTCCGCTTGTGTAAGGAACTCAACCACTACACGTTTGGGACAAACTATCAGCCCTTTGCCGCCTTTGTGTTTCAGAACTACCCGAAGTATCTCCAACTGAGTAACGGTTTTCTGCATACCAAAACTGGAGAATATGGCACGGCAACCACCGGACACCGCCCAGCGAACAGTATCTTTCACATGGGGATATAACGACGGTGTCAGTTCATCCGGATTGACCTCGAACCCGGTCTGACGGCTGATGGCCATCTTGTCTTTCAGAAATTCTATATATTCTTTCATGCTGTCATTCGTTGTTTAATTAGATTTATATTCTTCTCCACAAGACCAATGATACGATTGTGATAAGGCGAAACACCATTGCATACCGCCCTTGACTGCTCTACTTTCAAAGTTTTCAAATTCAGTTCCACAGTCTCGATGCGTTTCCCTTCGGTGTCCTTTGCAGAAAGTATCAGAGAATCCGGCCTCTTGTAATAACCATTGTCATATACGCAATGGTGCATTGCCGCACCTTCTTCCGCTATCTCGGCAACACTGCTTATCACCGTCACCATTATCTCACCGTCACCGAAGCACACACCGAAGAACTTCCCTTTGTCTTTCTTGTACACTTCTTCCCACTTGGCTGCCTCCTTGTACTTTTCCTCCAAACTCCGTTTCGCTTTCACCTTGCGTTTACGCTCCATCATCTTGTCGTGTGCTTCCATAAGGTTAGGCGGACAAACATATTTAGCGTTATGGGTGTCGAGGTTAAAGTATGCCAATGCTTCCAGATAGTCGAACCATAGGGAAGCATCCTGAACGATGTAATGATTCCGGTTGCAGATGTTAAGGGCATGCCGGAAAGGTATCTCGTAGTTATCCTTACGCAACATGTATTCAAAAACGGACAACTGCCCGGTCTTTACCAAAGTCTCGGCTAAGGGGTTGGTAAGCAGCTGGCAAATAGTATCCACAACAGAAACCCGTGCCATCTTCAATAATCGCCCCATCCAACCGTTGCGCCGGAGCAAGGGAGTGACTGATGCACGCGGATAGAGAAAATTTCCCGTCACATCAAAGACATCGTTCATCTCGTAATACCCGGAAGCACTTCCGTTGTGCTGCTTAACATCTGTCTTGCTATCGTAATCCCAACTGAAATGAAACGGACTACGAGTATATTTTTTCCCAGTAATCACCTCCTTACCATCAGCAGTTATCCAATTCTGGAATACCTCATGGATGTACATACGGGTATCGCAACCGTACACATTATCACGCAGCACATCGAATGTCCGTACTACCATCATGTCATGGAAGGATTGCACTACCGAATAGAGCTTTTCTTCGGAATTGGCCTTCCTGCCATGTCTGTGTTCCAAATTCAATGATTTCCCGCAGTTCGGGCAATAATGGGTTTCCATCTCCAGAGATACTGCCAGCATAGGCTTGCTCACACGGTCGATATACCCACAGCACTGGCACCACACCTCACCTTTCTTCAAATAGTAGCCTATTTTTGGAAACAGAGAAATGGCATATCTCCGTTGCGCATCCGTCAATGGCGGCAACTTGCCTGCCAATGCCATTGCGTGCTTCTCTAATTTCGTCCTCGGTTTCATTGTCCTATCAATGGTTTACACAGTTCAACAACTCTCTTGCAATCTTCCATATCGAACATACCAATATGACAAACTTCATGTGGTATGTTCAGTTGGTTTGTTGTTTTCCTTGCGAAGTATTTTGATTTCATTTCTTCAAGAGCTATGGTAATTTTGATTTTATTTCATTAATAAGTTCTTCATTGGATATGCAATAGCCAACATTAACTACATCACACAAATGCCTCTTTAAATCGGTTGGATTATCAAATTCAATAGGCTGTTTTCCAAAAGGGGTAATGCAACATTCTTTCTTATATACCTTATGCCCTCGTTTTTCTATTTCTTGAATCAAATCTTCATCAGAGGCTAAATCCATAAAATCATCGAAGTAATCATCCAAATATACATCCACATCGGCTGTAACTGTAATATAATCCCTCTTTTTATTCATATATGCTTTATTTTAAGTTCAACATTCACCGGCTTGTCTTTCATCGTGAAGAAAGCGTCAAGCAGCTTCTCCTTGATTGCCTTCAAAGGCTTTGTCAGTATATGGCTCTCTACTATTTCGAGAGGTATCCTCCTGTCGCTATACGTTATTAGGGACATGGAAATTATGATGTAGGGCTTCATATTCTTTCACTATCGGTTTACATAAATCAACAACTCGTTTACAATCCTCCACACCAAACATTCCTATGTGGCAAACTTCATGTGGTATTCCTAATTGAATAGATAACCACAAATAAGCTTTATTCCTATTTGAAGTGTTGGGGATATGTTTCTTCCAAATTTTATTGATAAGATTGGTCTTAGCTATTTGGTCAAAGTAGAAGTGGGCTTCTTTCTTGGCTTCCCTTAGTTCTGTATTTGCCAGTCGTCCTAACGCTCGGTCTGTACCCTTATGCACACCGACATAAGCCATACAATCCCAGCATAGATATATCATCCCGTAAGAACGTCCATAAATAACAGAACTATCCACATATTCGGTACGATTACCACAATAAGGGCAAATCTTACCAGACAGAATACAATCCATAATTTAGAACAATGACATCTGTTGTACTTCAGTTTCTCCTTTCCTTGCTCGTGACGTTTTTTTCCTAAGCGATGCATATTGCTCTTCGGTCAAACGTTTTATCGCCGCTTCACGAGCCGCTTTCTTCTCCTCTTCCGTCAGTTCTACGGGTTGAAATGTGGAGATGGATGCACGGGTTCCAGCAGGCATCTTGCTCACTTTGATGTCATCCTCATCATAATAGTGGATAGCCATCCCGAATACCTCCTCGTCTGTCATGGCCACGGCAGAGCCCCGTTTCCGTGCCTCTCCCATGATGTAGGAACAGCACTCATCCAAATTCTTGTTTTCTTTTGCGTAGGACTTGGCGAACAGTTCGTCAGTCCTAGCACGTCCGTCAAGATGATTCTTGATTACGTCCTTGAAAGTTTTGTTTTCCATAATTGCGTTACAAATAACTCCTTAAACAATAGTCCGCTATCCAGTAGCAGACAAAATAAAAAGCGGCATATACTGCCAGGATTGACAGAATAGTCGCTATCAGTTTGGTCTCTTTCATTTCAAATTCAGTTTTGCCCGTAAGTCGTCGGGCGGTTGGTGATTCCGTTTTACCGGAGCTTGTTGTTCCTCCAAAGCTTGGTTATTGCGTCGACGAATGATAATATCCAGTTCATCTGACCGTTCCCGAAGAAATTTCCGAAATGCTTCGCCAACGGTTATCGTGTCGAAGTAACCGTAGAATTTCCCGTATCTGCCCAACTTGAACCGTGCTACAAACAAGATAAACTCCGTCAGTTTAATGTAGTGATACTGACCAACGAACAGCCCAGAGAACTCATTCAAGGCATTTTCATCGGCCCCCTCCTTCGTGGAAGAAGCAAAATCAATGGTCAGTAACTGCGTCTTTACCCACAGAGACGAGGAACCATATCCGTACATCCGTTCAAGGTCTGACAGCGTGGGGGACTTCTCACTGTATGCTTTCTCAATATCGGCAAGAAGTAGCGGTTGGAGTGATGTCGAATATACGGCAGAAGCCTTACTAAAGGTCGGGTATTTCTCCTTGATGGCTGATAGCATTACTTCCCTGTTCGATGGCTGCATATTCGTCAAGGAGGTTTCTTGCCTTTGCTGCCTTATCAGCATCCCGATTGTTTTGTCTTTGGGCTTGATTTTCTGTTTTTCCATTGTCCTGTTGTTTTTTCTCGATTATCCAAAGATTGGCCCGACTGTCCCAACGTTCCACCTTGGCACCGGTAGCAGTTTTCCAACCGAGACCGGAAAAGTGATTGTAGAAAATATCCGCTTGCAGTTCCCAATCGGGAAGTTTATCCCGGAAATATTCCCGCACTTCTTCGGCGGTAGGTGGAATGAACTCTACCTTGGGTTTCGGAGGTTTCTTTTTCGGAGGTTGGTCCGGTGGGAATAACTCGCCAGAATTACCCACCTGTTTTTGTTTATGTTTATGTTTTATTATCTCGGCACCAACCTGCGCACCAACCTGCGCACCAACCTCGGTACCAACCTGCGCACCAACCTCGGTAAATTTTACCAAGGTGTACACTACATTCGGGCTTCCATTCTTCGTTTTGAAGTCAATCAATCCTACTTGTTTTAATCTATTCCGAGCATTTGACAAAGTCTTTAGAGAGGCTATGCTAAGGTCTGCAAGAACTTTACCATTGTTACGGTTAAACGTATTCGCCCACCTACAGAGGTTGTTAGTTTCTAACAGGTAGAAATACAAAGCGGTTTCTGTGACAGTTAGCGAATATGCGTTATGTTGCAACCAGAAGTTCTTTATTAGCTCAATATAGTTCATAATAGGTAAGAATTGACTTCATTCATAAACTCAGTAAGAGAATGGCATACCACATATTTATTTCGGAACTTTTCAGCCTCTCTCTGCCATCTTATCTGCTCCTCGCTTTGTTTCCCTTTCGGTCTCTTCATTTCGATGCAAAGAGCGGAAAATCCTTTCTTAGGTACAAGCAGTATCAAATCGGAAACACCCCTTACACTTCCCTCGTACTTCATTTGTGCTCCAGTCCTGGCATCACGCTTTCCTCCGTTGGGAACGGCGAACAACATAAGACTCAAAGACGGGTATTGAATCCGGAACCAAGTCAGACAGCTATGCTGTATCTGACTTTCCGATTGCGGTGTAGTCTGTCTTTTTCTCATAATTTACCTTTGAATAAGTCCATAGCCATATCTACCACATTCTCCTTAACCACATCGTCCGTTCCGGTGACACCGTTAGCTATGCCTTTCTTCCGTTGGATAACACCATACATGTATTCATCAATGGTATTCCTGCCAAGGAAATAGTAACAGTTGACGTTATTCTTCTGCCCATTACGGTGTGCCCTATCTTCCGCCTGCTCACAGTCAGAAAAAGTCCATGGGAACTCGATGAAGGCTACACGGCTGGAAGCAGTCAAGGTGAGCCCGGTACCGCCCGATTTGTAGTTAAGGATAATCAACGTACAATCCGGATTGTTCTGGAAAGCATCCACAGCCATCTGTTTCTGCGTAGCGTTATCCTCACCCGTAACCGTTACAGCTTTGGGAAACATCTTCTTCAGTTCCAACACTACTTCTTTTAGGTAGGCAAAGACAATCAGTTTTTCTCCACCGTCTATCACGTCATGGATGAATTCGGCAGCCGTCTTGATTTTCCCACGTGCAGAGATGGCTTTCAGAATGCCCATACGAACCATTACCTCGCCCCTCATGGACTTGGCTATCTTCTCATCATCCGCATTCTTGTAGACACGCAGATATTGTATGAGGTCGCTTTCCGCTTTCTCATACTCCAACCGCGTAGTGATATCCATCTCAATATACTGACGTGTCTTGTCTGGAAGCTGCGTCAACACTTTAGCTTTTTCACGCCGGAAGAAGCAGGTATTCCAAAGGCGCCAGTTCAGTTCTTTCAGATTGGAGGCTTTCTTCGGCCCATTACAGAAACGTTCGGTGAATGTCTTATACCCTCCAAAATCCTCCAACCGTCCCATTATCTTGAGTTGCTGTATAAGGTCAGTATTGTCATTCACTACCGGTGTTCCCGTCAGTTCAAGAATGAAATCCTTACCTTTACAAATGCCCTCAACAAACTTGCTCTGCTGGGTCTTGGTAGACTTGCACTTATGCGACTCGTCAATGATTACAGACTTGAAAAGGGTTATACGTGGGTCAAAGGTGATTGATTTCAGCGTAAACCGCGTATCATTCTTCACATCCAATACAAAGAACTTTTTCAAGCTCTCGTAGTTAGTGATGAAGATGTCACAACACTTGGTTTCAATGAAGCGCTGCCAAGTATTTTTGTTCTTATCATCAAGGATTAGCGCCTGCTTTCCAGCAAATTTCTTGAACTCACGCTGCCAATTTATTTTAAGTGCTGCCGGACATACAACAAGGCACGGATAGGATTTTGCAATCGTCACCGTGCCTATTGCCTGCAAGGTCTTACCGAGTCCCGGCTGGTCACCGAAGATACACCGTTTATGGGCCAGAGCATAGGCTATGCCCTCCTTCTGGTAATCGTACGGTTCAAGTAGCAATCCGTGGGGAACGGTCAGCTGCGGCATCGGAGCAATGTCAAAACTCATATCGACCTTTCTTTGCTCCGACCGTTGTACGGAACCGCAGAATCCCTGCTGTACCGCCCATTTCGCCATTGTATCAACATACCATTCATCAGCCAAGTCAACCCACCACGCCTTTTCATTGAAAAGATATGCTTTCTTTGCGTTAGCCTTGACTGACGGAATATTGTTCACGCATTTAACCAACATCGGATGATACATGAATTTCAGTTTGAAGCCGTCCGGATATTTGGTGATACAAAAAGGTGCTGCCATATCAAGCTGCCGGCTCTTTAATCTTCACTTTTTTACTTTTGTTTCTCGGCTTCACTTTCTTCCCGTCAATCGTCAGAGTAGTGCCACTCTGTTCCACCACTTGTTTAAGGAACTCATTCGCTTCCTCTTCAAATGCAGCATCTCCCACCGGGTCGGCTGCAATGTCCGTAGGAATATCCCCATCGAACGGAAGTTCCTGCTGGACTACCGCCCATTTCTTAGCGGTAAGATACTGTTCCACCTCATAATTACATGCCTCAATTGCCTGCTGCAGTTCGAATGCATGCTTATATTCCTCGTTCTCATTGTTGAACATGGTAAACGGAGCTATAAGGTTAAGCACCTTCTTACTTTTAAGAAAACGTTTTCCAACCAATACCACACCTTCATTGTCATCCGAACCGCTAACTGTGTAGCCCGTGACCTCGAATGTAGAGAAGATTTCTTCCGGCAGTTCATCTATGGAGTCCTTTCCATCAGCTTCTTTCTGCTCACAGAGGAAAGCAAGGTGAGGAATCAATTCGTTAAACGCTGCACGCAAATCCTTATGGATAAGATTCTTTCCCTCAATGGTTACATTGTCCTCATTCTCGTTCTTGAAAGAGGCAACAAGCGTGTTGTCTTTCGTGATTTTTGCTTTGGTGATATTCATTTCTACCTCCTGTCTTTATACTCGTTGATAAATTCGTTATAGTAACGGTCAGCCGGAAGAGGGAGCGTTATTCCCAGTTCGGCAGCAGCATCGGCCTGAACCTTATTTAGAAAGTCAGTCATCTGTACTGTATTGAGTTTCGATGTGCTTCCGGCAATGACCATTTCTTTTCCTCTGAAATACGAAGTCCTTCTGAGAAAGCGGTTACAATAGTAATCGTGTACATCCTGCTTGTCCGTCCCGGTCTCCTGCTCAATACAAGTAAACCACAACCACATAAGCGCATTCTGTGACAGCGTCCTTGGCTCTGTGAACCTTTCGATTTTTACACGATACCGACCATTACGAAGCTGGGAACACATGAAGTCAAAAGACTTGCTTATGTGTACCTCGCCGTTGACCTTTTCCAGAATTGCTTCTTGTGCCATTACTCTAATCCAAAGATTTTTTTATCAGCAATAATGTCTCGGTTTGCTTCCAAAAACTCTATGAAATGCTCGCAGTGTGCCGTAAGCAGCTTAATCGTCTGTTCATGGTTATAAGTGTAGTATTCCGGGTATTGCGTTCCGCTAATTAGTGGCGTCCGGCTGGTACCGCCCTTCATCTGATAGGCAGTGTACTCAAACGCTTTCACGCTTTCCATCTGACCGGAAGCAATCAGACAGTAAGGATATACATGGCGCTGCCAGCCGTGTTCATACTTGCCAAAATCATACTTAGATGTTGTCTTGATATCATATACAGTATCACGAACGAGCTCATCTATATACCCATAAAGCTCCACATCACCATAGCGAGTGGGAATGACTGCGGACACAAAGACTTGGGACAATGCACCGGAAAAATACTTCGACTGCTCTATACACCAGCTACGGTCAAATAAGAAATTACGCTCTGGCGCGATATCAGTAGCAGGAAAATATACCTGAATGGTATTCGTTTCTCCATCACCGATAATGGTGTATGGCTCCCGTTCGCTTGGTATATGCTTTTTCTTGTGGATATAGCAGTCTATGACAGCATTAAAGGCCGTTCCTTTATCAGCTGCCTCACTCTCAAACGGGACACGGTTTATCGCATCAAGTAGGCTTTGCTTCAGCTCCGCTTCAATTACTTCCGGACTTTTCTTATATTCCCCCGTTTCATTATCGACATTCCAGAAGCTCTCTACTTGTTCATCAGCCCGTAAATACTGCTCGAATTTATCAAGCAGTGACGGGTAGAATCTGTATTTAGGCTGCTGGTTCATACCTTTTGCTGAGTTTGTTAAACTTCAAGCCAAGTCTCTTGCACTTCTCATTGAGCATCATGCCTGCCCGTACCTTGCTGTCAAAGATATGCGTCATGGTGTCTAAAGCTTCCCGAACAGAATTGGCAGATTGTGTATCAGTCACTTGTTCCACTGCGTCACGGATAGCATCAAGAACCGCATCATATTCGGAAGATAGTTCCGTCTGCTTCGTCTGATACTCCTTATAAGTACTGATGATTTTCGTCATGAAATCATTCTCACCCGTTACGGTACCGGACTCATCAATGATAACGGGTATCTTGATACGAGAAGGAAGATTACATGTGTTCTTGCCGTAGAACTTCTCGCACGGGTCAAAAGAAATAGTTCTATCTTTACCGATAGCTTCCATGTAACCAACCAAATCCAACTCCTTAATCAAATCACCGGCAGATGAGCCACCAATCTCCGGACGTATCTGTTTTTCGTCGCCTACTTTCTCCTCCCGTTCATGAGCCACGAAGATAACAGACTTGCCCATGAGGGTTACTTGGTTAACGAAGTTGATGAACATGTTCTTACGTACTCCATAACCCTGCAGGGAAAGGGTACCATCCGCTTTCTTCATCTTCGGATTCGCTGCCATAATCGCCTTATCCATAAAAGAAAGCATCTTTCCGGCAGTATCAATCACAATAGTGGAAAACTCCTTGATTTCTTCGGACGAAAGTACCTGGTTCGTCTCGTCCCAGCTTGTAATCTGGACGGTCGGTACACGATGGGCGGCATTGACACGGTGAATACCGCCGTCATAATCGAACAATACCGGATTGGGAGCCGATAATGCAAGAGTGGTATTATGTGTTACAATAAAGTCATCTGTTATATACAGTTCGTCTTCATTCGACACTTTGATACAAACACATTCAGAATCCTCTATCTTTTCTGCGTCAATTATATATCTTGACGGGGTGACAGGTTTCCATTGCGCAGCCTTCCGTTCTAACGTGAATGGGCATTCGCTCATGTTAACGGTAACTCTATATTCAATCCCCTTGTCTTCTCTTGGATAACCTACTGCTTTAGCGATTCCCCCCAAGGAAAGGACAAGATGAACAAAATCATCCGCAAGTATTCGGCTTGATGTTGAGAAACTGACTCTATTCTTGTTTGCATGCCCGTCAGTATCCATTAACCCGCGTAACAAGGCCAATCTCTGCTCACGACTTCCGAGCTTGTATTCAGAAGGTATAAACTTATCTCCGGAATGAACGTTCAATCCTAAACGTTTTATCTTCTGAATATACCCTTCACCATTACCCCGAAGAACAATACTATATTGTGGGCACTGCGGAGCTTCATTCTTCCGAATAGAATATACACTTGGTAACAGCATCTTGACTTCTTCCAATATTTGATTATCCATATCAGGATTGGAAAACATAGCAACGTTGCCAGTCAAAGAGCCGTCACCAATTAAAACACCCAAAATATACGGGTTTACTTCATACTCCTTTTCCGGATAATCCATAGCTTCTGCAACGGGAATCTCATAACGAGGTATTGCCTTTCTTGTTGTTGATTGTCTGGAAGGAGACAAAGGACAAGAGATACCTTTCGCTATCATTTCCTTTAAAGTTTAAAGTCACATTTTTGAATCCCGCCTTTCGGCTATTGCCTGTACTTGACCTCACTGTCCATATATGTTCTTCATCACAATAGGTTATTGCAGAATCATTAGTCATAATCCGATACACCGGCCTTATCCCCTGCGGATAGATGCCAAGAACTTTCTGCACCTTTCCGTCATGCCCCATAACTTCATCGCCGACGGATAAATCAGATAACTTCTTGAATCCAGTTGGCGTTAGAATATTGCAATACAGTGGTTGGGCTTTTCCCATGCCAGGTTGGCCGTAAATCAGTGCTGACAAGGTAGTCTTAACGGTCAGCTCGTTAGGTCTTTTGATAAGTCCCATAATAGAAAATATTAAAGTGGTTAATAAAAAAATAGCCAAAGGAAAGCCCCGAAGCGTATTCTCCGGGGCGCAAACGACAAATACTCCTAATCCTATCCGATTTCGCATTACCTTTCAGATAGAGTCAACGGCTAACCGATGCTGCGCGGATGATTCCCTGCGCTATCTTCGCCCTACTCTCGGACTAAAAGCGGATTTTCTCTCATAAAGGCTTGTAGAAACGGATGGATTCGAACCACCGACCGCCGCTTGTGGTGCTCTCCCATTAAGCTAAGAATCTACTTGAGAGAATCGAACTCTCAACCTTCCACCACACACGGTGCTCTATCCACTGAGCTACGTTCCCAGAATAGGTGAACTATTTTCACAAACCGTTCACCTTGAAACACAAACAAAAAATAAAACACGACAAAACTACTAAATAACCCTCTCTTGGATTGTGGACGTTGACGGACTCGAACCGCCAATCTCCTCAAATGAGTTGTGTTAGCCATTACACCGAACGCCCATATTTGCCTACCATATCTTCACAGACTGGGCAGGCAGGTCAATAAAGTTGCTCCCGGATAGGCGGTCAAGCCACACCGGGATAGTCACTTAAAACAAAAGCAAAATAAAAACTTAAATGAGGACTCTCACCTCACGTTGTCCTTTACAACGGAATTATAGATTAAACAATAAAAAGCTTGTGGACAATGCGGGATTTGAACGCCGCGACCTGTACATGAAACCTTTAAACAATACCATGACAAATTACCAATACTAACTACATGTACCGCTCTACCAAGCTGAGCTAATTGCCCGTGTCTGTCCCTGCTCTCACGAGTAGAGACAACTCCCATGTCTAATTCTAAATCAATCTAATTATGTGTGAAACACTTCCTCCGCTGAGGTCTATATCTTGAACACCTTTTTCAGGACATTGTGATAAAACCAATACGAATACACAAGGCCAAAAAGGTTTATACCATAATTCCAGTCTCCCGTTACCGAGTCTACATCATTAAACATCAATAAACATGGTAGTGCCAATACGTTAAGCAGTAGCACGTTTATAATGATTCTTCTTTTCATTGTTCTTTCCCTTTCTTACTTTTGCAAAGCTCAACACATCCGAAGCATTGTAATAGCTTCTCCCATTAGATTTATACTCAACTCTCACTCTTTGAGTATTTACCAACACTCTTAACCTGCCCGGACCTCCTACTATTTTTTCAGATTCTCTCTTTGGAAAAGTGCGAGAATCCATAATAGTGAGGATGTCTGCCAATCTCGCCTCCGCTGTCCCGTCAATCAACATGGAACTGCGTAAATCACCATTCACTTCGTATATCATACCGTTAAAAAATAAAGTCGTTATTATTCTTTCGGCCAGTCCTTATATATCGCATAGCTGTCCGTACCCGTGATGGTATTCTCATTCTCCGTAAATCAATATCATTGCAAGTGACCTGCATCAATAAGAATAGAATGGAGAATAGGAATTCAAGCCCGTGTCTGCGTAATTCCTTCAAATCAAAATCACGCTTAAGCCTATCGCAAATCATATACAGAAGCAGTTCCGTATCTTTGGAAATACCCAACTTCCGGTATATCGTTCTTTTCTGGGTCTTGACAGTCCAAACCGATTTATTCAGATTGCCCGCCACCTCCTTGTCGGCAAGCCCCTTGCAGTACTCATTCGCGACAAGCAGTTCCGTAGGAGAAAGGGAAATCATCATGCGACCCTTTCCACATCAAAAATACCTTTCCTCTTGTCAACCTCCCCTACTTTCCAGTCAGCATCCTCAACGCAGAACTCCAATCTCAATCGGGGGATAATTGTCCCCTTTATGGAATTATACGCCTTAACCGGAAAAGTTAGAACTTCCCCTACCTCCATATCTCTCAAAGCCGGAGTGTAGTTTTCTGTGATTATTCGCTTTTTCATCGCTATAAAATTTTAATGATTAGTATTTGAGCTCTCCCGAGCCAATCTGATTGGCGGCATCACGCTTTATTCGGGAGATTTACTTAACTTTGTATTGCCACATTTAAAATTAAGTAAGTATGAGTAAATTCATTGAAATCCCTGTTAACGGGGAAAAGTGCATCATCAATCTTGATGCAATTCAGAGTGTATGTCCTCTAAAAGGAGGTGGGTGTGAAATCTACTTCCTTGAAGGAGCCTTGAAGAGTGTCAAAACCCAATTTCCATATTCCGAGTTACTAAAACTCATTTGGGTATAATTACTTCTTTTCTGTATATCGGGATTGAGAACAACTTGATAATTACTATGCAAGGTTCTCTCCCGGTATCACTCTTACTGACAAACCCGCTATTTGCAGGAAGTATTGTCACTTGCTTTTCTATAATTGCTTTCATAAGTTCGTTTTTACTCACGTTTATTAAATTATTTACTCCCCTCTCTATAGTTCATTCAGAAGAAACGCATCTTCACCATTTTCTGTCTTCACCTCTGTAATTAGGGTATAAGCTGTAGAAACCAATTGAAACATCTCAGGGTGTCTCCTTATGAGTTTAGTATTAAGGTAATTCCTCCACCCTTTGTGATAAGCATAATACATCAAAACACCTCATTTATTCCACACACACGTTATTATTACTCTTAGGGAGGTATGAATAGATTTAAGTTTATCATCATTACTCATTTCAGTTTTAATTAATGTTTGTGCCCCAATAAGCTCTCTCTGCTCTTCTCACCGGAGTTATCAGCTACTGTACTTCACTGCATGACCGTTCGGGGCATGTCGGCTTCCTATTTCGCACCGTTGCAAATCTTTCGCTCGTTCTGAACTTCCATTCAGACATCATCGCAAATTCTTGCTACTCCGGGTATCTCTCGCGTCCTCTATGCTGGGATTGAGGGTAAGCGCCAGTATCGCTTTCTGGAACGGATTACTTAGGGCAATCACTCCATCTCGTTCTCCGTCTCCCATCAAAGGGTAGGCTCAATGACCGGACGGAGAATCTTTCAATTCGCCCATGCAAGGCTTTGCACGCCACTTGCGCAAGTATTCATGTTAAGCGTACAGCTGTTCTGCATGGTATATGTAGCTGCCTTTTCTGCGAATAATTATCTTAATCGCCTACGTAACGGGAACCGAAGGCTCCTTTGCTGTTCTGATTGTAGTAAGCTGAAGCTGGAGCGTTGCAGTAATCATAAGAACTTCTTCTTTCCGGTCGTACCAAAGCTGCTTTCATTACTTCTTTCTCAGCCTTTCTTGCTTCTTCATCAGAAACACGTTTCTTTTCGTTAGCCCAAGCGAGTTTCAAGCAATCACCGAAAGTCTGTACACCGTGAGTAAGCTGGTATAGCTTGAAATACTTTCTGTATATCTCGTGAGCCGCTTTCATAATCTTGTGTAAATCGTACTTTTTCATTGTCTTACTCCTTTTTAGGTATGTTGTTTTTTTGGTTATCTCACTCAAACTTCGCATCTTTGCTGCTGTTGTCGTTGTTGACGTTGCAAATATACTATCATTTTTGATTATAACAATCAATTATGATATATTTATTAGTTAATAAAATATAATATGATTGTATGACCTTAAGAGAATTGCTGAAAGAAAAGGGAATAGCCTATAAAGTTGTATCCGATGCCTTAGGTATTCACCCCAACAATATGCCACGATATGACGACTTAATGAAGCGTAGCGTAGAAGAGGTGATGATTATATCTAAGGCAACGAATATAGACCTATCAGAATTGATTGGAATTTCATTACCAAGACAATCAGAAGTACCAACCCCCATCACCAACGAACGCCTGTTCTCCGTCATAGAGAGCCAGCAACGTACCATCGAGAACCTTTCAAAGAAATAACTATGGGGAACTGGAGCGAACAACAAGCAGTAAAGCAAGAACGGAAAGAAAAAGATAAGACTAGACGAGACAAACTCGCAGGATATTTCTTCGACTTATCCAAACTTTCTTTCGCTGGGTTGGTCATAGGAATTACACTACCTTTGTTCTCTGACACCCAAAACGCAACAATGTGGCTCGTTGCTATGTTTGGAATAGTATTAACCGTATTGTCGGCATTGCTGGCAAACAAAATATTAAAATAGTATGGAAGTATTAATATTCGTTTTCGCAGTAGGAGTAGCAATAGTAGGCGGTATTTACCTATGGACATTCACCAAATCAGGCAAGAAGTGGCTTGCAAGTCTGTAATTATTGCATCCTTTCAAATAGACAGCCGTCAGAACGAACCCATAGAGGTTAAGAACTGAAAGGGTGGTAGAAATACTACCCCTTTTTAAATTTGCAACATCAATAAATCAAAGAACTACTCCTTTTTAGGTATTACTTTAATTTTGCCAACTCAACTATTTTTCATTATTTTGTAGTCGTTGTTGACGTTGATGTTGCAAAGATACTATATTGAGAATTAAAAACAACTATATTGATTGTTATTTCATACTATATTTACTATTTTTAACCAAATCCATACTACAATGAGTATAGCAGAGCGATTACAATATATTGTCGAAGAGTTATTTGACGGAAACAAAGCCGCCTTTGCACGTGCTATCGGAATAGCCCCTACAAGCATATCTAACTACTTAGGAAAGGACAGAGCTTCTAAACCATCAAGTGATATACTTGAAAAAATAGTCAATTCAGTAGAAAAGGTTAATGCGTACTGGTTATTAACCGGAAAAGGAGAAGCATTCTCTCAAAATAATCAATATAGTACAAATGAATCATATATTGATTCAACCCATAATGTATCCGAGTATATAGAGTGCATTCAAAATCTTTCTGAAGCCAGTAAGAAAAATGCAGAAGCCAATATACTCAATGCAGAGGCCAACAATAGGAATAGTCAGAACTTAGAAAGACTTATTCAACTCATTGAGAAGAAATAAAATATATCGACATTAAATCAATACTATAATTATGCTATTTAATATATACACATACCAATTCAAACCTATTTATCAAACAAGAACCCTATTTTGCGATCCAGATTTAGAGGCTGAAAAAGCAATGAAGAGTAAAAACTTGGTATTTGCAAAGGCAATAAAAGAAAGCATATTTATATATCGTAACAAAAAGCATAATGTACAATTCATTATTAATGCCAATGATTTTTTTATTTTTAGAATCTCTAACCCTAGAAAAATAAAAATAGAAAAATCCTTCCAAGTTAGTGAAGAAATTAATGAGCCTAGTGTATTTGTTATTATTTACAATGACAAAGAGGTACAAAGAATAGCAATTCAACAAGATATATCTGCTTTTACTGACACGAATGTTGTAGCACAAATCATAGCAAACTCTATAAGACAAACATTACAAGATTCTTTTTTACAAATCACAATAAGAAAAGAATTTAGTAGAAATGAATTTTGGGATATCATTAATGAAAATGTAAATATGATAACCAGTGTTACATTCCAATTTGATTATCCTAATCTACCAAGAGTTCGGTCACTGATTTCTGACATGCTAAAAGATACCAGTATAAAAACCAGAAGTAATAAAACAACACTTGCTTTTGAAGCTGAAAAAGATAAAACACTTTGCATAGATGAAAATGACATAGATATGCAAGAACTAAACAATGGAGCTGCAGATTGCGGTGCTCAAGTTTCTATAGGAATAAAAGGCTTTAGAAAGAAATTAAAGACTGGTCACAGCAACAAAGAAATAGAATTAAGTGAATTACAAATTATAGGAAATCCAGAAGACATAAAAGAGATTATAAAAAATATAGTATAATAATGAATCGGCTTTTAAAAATAATAGCATATTCAGCAATAGCCATAGTCCTAAGCTATATAGCCAATATTAGTGATAGAGAATTCATAAAAGGATTTTCTTCAAATATCATATCCTTGCTAACTACTATCTTGGCAATTAATATTCCGACCAGTACTCTCATTGTGTCTGAAATAAATAGAATTAAAAATAAAATAGATATTCAACCAGAACCAACATTTGAAGAACTCAAACATGGATTAATAATGCAAATTGTTATTTTGATATGCTTATTCATAATTCAAATAATATGTAATTACATATCAGGAAAAATGCCTTTATTTATTTTCTATACAAATCTGATTTCTGATGCATTTGCAATCGCTGCTTTTCTGTATTATATAGAAATTATTTATGATTTAGGCATAGCATTATTCAACTTAATCAGTTATAAAACAAAATGAACATTATAGATTTACATAAAGACAATTACAGCATCGATAAGTATATTAGCCGATGCTGTAATATGAACCTCTTGGATATACTGGAAGATACCCAAAAAGAATTGGAACGCTTAAATGCAACTAATCTACGCGCCAAGCACTATCAGCCTTATGCCGATATGATGATGACTTATAAATACTCCATACAAGAAATATATGAGTTTTTGAATGGAGCTCCCATAGGTATCATATCGGAACGGAACAGAGAGCGTATCACCCCACTACTGAATCATTTGAAGATAAAGGTGGAGTAGATTCCTTTTTGAAAAGATGTTCTTTGATTCCGTTAATCAGCATTTCTGTTTCTATCAGTCTTTCCATCAGATCAGCTTCATAGGAAGCAGTTAAGTAAGGATTGGTAATCGTGCCAATAACGGTAATTCTATGACGGATGCTCTCTAGTTCAAGCAAAAGTACATGAGCTTTGTGTATTCTTTCTAACATCATAACAACAATTTTTAAGTTTTGACAAATATAATGAATATGAATCAAATAATTGCTGACTGCTCATGTCAGTGGAAAACTCCAAACCATTGTTCCCTCACCCCTGCCTGCAAAGGCTGGGGGTGTCGGTTCCTTGCCACTCCCATAGATAAGTTGCCGACCACCGACAAGGAGAAAGCAAAACTGTTCTCCAAGGTGTACCGGGAAGCGAAAGAAAAGGGGGTACTGGAATGTCCGCACTATCGTTCGCTTTTCATCGACGAGGTTCTAGAGAACATTGAGAAAAGTAACGTTATACAACAAAACATGAGCTGATTTTTCCTATTTATTGTCGACATCAGATTTAAACCAGCCTATAAAGAAGTGATACACAGATTATAGTGGTATTTCCAATACTATAAGTCTAGTTTAGTTTTTGTGTGAAGCACTTCCTCCGTAAGCGAACGTTGGAAGTGCTTTTTACATATCAACACTATTTAATCCACAAGCAGAAAAATTATCAAAGCAAATTTAAAAAACTATATATAACTACATATCAAACACCAACATAACATTCATTTTCTTATCTTTAATACAGAAACAAGTGGGCACGCATGTTTTATGATTTTACTAATCACATCTGTATAATGTTAGTTTCGCGACAACCATTATACGGTAATAATCTTGTAAATTATGGAAATCAAGAAAACATCCAAAGCAAGCCTGGAAAACAAGAAGTCAAGTTGGCTACTTGTAGGTTATGTAATTGTGCTGGTCTTCATGTTCGTTGCATTTGAATGGTCGAAGCGTGATGTTAGGATTGACATGAGCGGTGCTATTACCGAGAACGTATTTGAGCAGGAAATTGAAATTCCTATCACGGAGCAACCCGAATTAGTAGCTCCACCACCCCCTCAAGCTCCTGCAATTGCCGAGGTATTGACAATTGTGGATGATAATGACAATGTGAAAGAAACAGCCATTGCCTCTTCCGAAGAAATCGGTGAAGCTGTAATCATCAAACCCATATCTCCAACCGTAGATGAAGAGATTCCGGTAGAGGATGAGATTTTTGAAGTTGTAGAGAAGAATCCCGAGTTTTCTTATAATGGCATGAGTCTGATGCAATATCTGGGTAAGAGTATAAAATACCCGACTATTGCACAAGAGACCGGAACCCAGGGGCGCGTAATAGTACAATTCGTTGTCAACAAAGACGGCAGCATCGTAGATGTAAAAGTAGTAAGAGGCGTAGATCCCTATCTGGACAAAGAAGCTATCCGTGTGATTTCCACCATGCCCAAATGGAAACCCGGTGAGCAACGAGGCAAACCGGTCCGTTGTAAATTCACAGTTCCCGTAATGTTTAAATTACAATAGCAGACATGCCAGTGTCCACTTTCCACTTGTCTCCATAAGGTAATCTCCAATATCCGAGGGTGTGTCGAAACTGGTATTCACCACAGATTACACAGATTTGCACAGATAAGCATCTTTGATTATCAGTAGATTAAGCTCATTCTGTGTTAATCCGTGTAATCTGTGGTGAATTTTGACACACCCCCATTTTTTTAAGTATCAACACAGCCATTTCCTTCTTCCATATTTTTCTTTCCGCAGAAAAACAAAAACATTCAGCCCTCTCAGACTGTTACATAGAAAAACAATATATCACTCCTGATAAAACCACACGATAATGAAATCACAACTCTTTGACATCAGAAGAGAATATAAGAAAGGCAGGCTGACACCGGGTAACCTCAACGACAATCCCTTTGAGCAATTCGACCATTGGCTGAACGATGCTATCCATAGTGATGAGTACGAGCCCACCGCCATGACGGTAGCTACAGTCTCGACAGACGGGCATCCTTCTACACGCACAGTGTTGCTGAAAGGGGTGGAAAATGGCCGTTTCATCTTCTTCACCAACTACGAAAGCAGGAAAGGCCGGCAACTGACTGCAAATCCGTATATATCCTTATCTTTCGTATGGCACAAACTGGAAAGGCAAATACACATTGAAGGAAAAGCTGAAAGATGCGCTCCTGCCGATTCTGACGCCTATTTTGCAAGCAGGCCTTACAAAAGTAAAATCGGGGCGAGGATTTCACCCCAAAGTCACGTCATCGGCAGCCGTATGGAGATAATGCGCGCGTTCGTCCGCGAAGCGGCAACATGGATAGGGCAAAGTATCAAACGTCCCGACAACTGGGGAGGTTTTGCCGTCACCCCTTTCCGTTTTGAATTCTGGCAAGGACGGGAAAGCAGGCTACACGACCGTTTCCTCTATTCCCAACAAGCGGATGGCAGCTGGAAAAAGGAGAGGCTAGCTCCCTAAATACGGACAGGGAAACACTTCTCATCACAAATAAATCTTAAAAGGAGGAACAAAGCCACAGAAACGCTGTTTGAAGGGGAAACTCTAAAAACAACAGTTATGAATTACGGTATCAGTATTCTTTTCAGGGCTATACCCTTGTTGATGGCCCTTTTCTGTTTCGGCTACGGAGCCTTTGTGCTCCACGAAGGACTGGATTCGGCAAAATTTGTGGCCGGTCCGGTAGTATTTTCCTTAGGGATGATTTGCATTGCCTTGTTCGCCACAGCGGCAACAATCATTAGACAAATCATTCATACCTACAATCCGATAGTCAGATACGCACTTCCGGTTATCGGTTACCTGGCAGCCGTACTCACAGTAATCTATGGTTGGAGTTACATGCACGAAGCTGCCACGGCAAGCAATTTCGTGGCAGGACACGTGATTTGCGGAGTCGGTTTCATCACAGCTTGTGTAGCTACCACAGCCACAGCCTCCACCCGCTTCACCCTCATTCCCGCCAACTCGGAACGTACCGACCAGCTACAACCTGCCGATGCATTCAATTCCTCCCAGGGATATATCCTGATAGCAGTTGCCACCCTTATGGCAGTAATGGCATGGATATGGGCCTTCTGGCTATTGTCAAAAAGCAGCGAGCACAATGCATATTATGTAGCAGGCCATGTCATGGCAGGACTTGCTTGTATCTGTTCCAGCCTAGTGGCGCTGGTTGCAACCATCGTCCGCCAGATACGCAACAACTATACAAAGGCTGAACGGAAACGGTGGCCGGCCCTTGTTTTGATAATGGGCAGCATCAGCATTCTCTGGGGACTTCTGGTCTTGACCAACAGCAATCCGGCACTCTCCTCCACAGGATATATTATGATAGGCCTGGGACTGGTATGCTACAGCATTTCCAGCAAAGTCATCCTGCTTGCCGCCATCTGGCGGAACACTTTCAAGCTGGCCAACCGCATCCCGCTGATTCCGGTCTTCACGGCCCTGGCTTGTCTGTTTCTCTCCGCCTTTCTGTTTGAGATGGCAAGCCTGCACAATGCCTATTTTGTCCCTGCACGCGTACTGGCAGGTTTGGGAGGCATCTGCTTTACATTATTCTCCATCGTAAGCATTCTGGAGAGCGGTACATCTAAGTAGACATTTTCCCGCCATTGGCCTGAGCATCGAGGAACAATTCCACACGCTCGGCATGGTGGGCCACATAAGCTGCCGGACCGGTATCCCCGGAATCAAGAATATCGCGGACCACATCCGCCTTATTCTTGCCGGTAACAAAGAAAATAAGATTCTTCGCAGCAAACAAAAGGCAGCCGGTCATGGCTATGCGTTTCTGCCCATTATAGGGATTGACACTCACCTCATAAGGATGAAAGGAAGAAAGCAGATATTCCTGCCCCGGAAAGATAGAGGAGGTATGCCCGTCGTCTCCAGCACCGAGCAAAACAACATCGAAGGCCGGGAAGCCACCCCAAAGCGGAACCGTGCGGCAAACCAGCGTCGAATAGTTCTTTGCTTCAATCTCCGGGCGGTTCACTCCATAAATAGGGTAAACGTATTCATCGGGCATGCCTACTTCATCCAACAGCAAACGGCGCATGGTACCATAATTGCTCTCATAATCCTCTGCCGGCACACACCGTTCATCCACCCAATAAATCCGCATCCGCATCCAAGGAGTCACCTCCTTGTACTCGTTAGCCCAAATGTCAAACATCAACGAAGGAGTACTCCCCCCGCTGAATGCAAAATAAAAGGTCTTTTCCGGCTCACGCTCCATCATCGCAATCAAATGTTCAATCAACGCATGTGCCGTAGCTGTAGCCGAATGGTAAACATAACTTTTCATAACTCGCAATATTCATCTGTATTAGTCAAATTCTTACACGGATTAGTCCACTCAGCACCATGTTCGTGCATCATCGCTTCACTTTCCAAAGGTCCCCACGTACCTACGGGATACCCATATAAAGGAGCATCCGTATGCTCTTTCCAATAACGCAACACGGGATCGAAAAAGCGCCATGAAGCCTCTACCGCGTCGCTGCGGGTAAAGAGTGTAGGGTCACCTTGTATGCAGTCCTCTATCAGACGGGCATAGGCATCGCCGGTAGGCAACCCGCCCAACTGGTCATAACTGAAGTCCATCATCACCTGCTTCACGTCAAATCCCGGTCCGGGAGTCTTCATGCCGAATTTCAGCACAATACCTTCATTGGGTTGCAGGCGGAGAATCAGCTTATTCGCGCGGGGACAATGTCCACCCTCGCAACGGAACATCTGATGGGGCGTCTCACGGAAATGTACAACAATCTCAGTCACCTTTGTCGGCATTTGTTTGCCGGTACGGATATAGAAAGGAACACCCTTCCACCGCCAGTTGTTAATACCGATTTTCATGGCAATATACGTTTCGGTACGCGAATCAGGTGCCACGTTCTTCTCTTCCCTATACCCGGCTTTCGAGCCCGAAGCCGTATATTGTCCGCGGACAATGTGTTCCTCCAAATCCTCCTCTGTCAAGGGAGCCAATGACTCATAGACCTTCACCACCTCGTTGCGGAAATTATCGGCATTGAAAACGGCAGGCGGTTCCAATGCTGTGAGCGCCACAAGCTGTATGAGGTGGTTTTGTACCATATCGCGCAGGGCTCCGGCACCTTCATAGAATCCGCCACGTCCTTCGATACCCAGATTCTCTACGGCTGTAATCTCCACATAGTCTATATAATTACGGTTCCATAGCGGTTCGAAGATTCCGTTGGCAAAACGGAAGGCGAGAATGTTCTGCGCCGTTTCCTTACCCAAAAAATGGTCGATGCGGTAAATCTGATGCTCCTTGAAAACGGAAGCATAAATGCTATTCAGCTTTCTGGCTGACTCCAAATCGTAACCGAACGGCTTTTCAACGATGATACGCGTATCAGGACGGTTCAGACCGGCCGCCTTCAAGTGCAAGGGAATGACACCGTACAAGGAAGGTGGAGTAGCCAGATAGAACAGCAGGTTGTCCGGTTTCTGCTCACCGGTAAACTCTTGTAAACGTCCGTCCAGCAGATGATAGCCTTCAACCTCGGCGGGATCCAATGTCTGGTAATGCAGATGGCTGCAAAAATCCCTCATTTTATCTTCCACCTGCTCTCTGGAAGCTACGAACTTACTCAATTCACTCATTATATATTCTTGGTAACGGGCATCCGTATACTCGGTGCGTCCTATCCCCAGAATGGAGAATCCTTCCGGCAACCGCCCGCCACTATACAAAGTATAGAGCGCCGGCATCAGTTTGCGCTTCGTCAAGTCACCCGAAGCGCCGAATATAACAATCACTAATTTATTCATCATCTTCTCCCCCTTTCTCACACATTGTACGTACCCGATTTCGTATCTCCTCCGTGTCCCGTCCAATTTTCATGGAAAAACTGTCCACGCAACTCGTCTGTCCTTTCAAAGGTATGCGCACCAAAATAGTCACGTTGCGCCTGAATCATATTGGCAGGCAACTTGGCAGACACCAGCGAATAGAAATAATTCAAGGCGGACGAGAATGCAGGCACCGGAAGTTCCTCTTTCATGGATTGTGCCACCAGATGTTTCCAGCCGGAAAGCAACAGCTGCATTTCATTTTTGAAATAAGGAGCCAACAGCAGATGTTTGGGCTTGTCTTTTGCCTCGAAAGCCGTAGCTATGTCGTTCAGGAAAATACTACGGATGATGCAGCCGCCCCGCCACATGCGTGCGATGGATGCCAAATCGAGGTTCCAGGCAAAAGCGTCGGATGCACGCTGCAACACGGCGAATCCCTGAGCATATGACACTAATTTGGAAGCATAGAGTGCGGAATAGATATCCTTCACCATCTCCGACTTGTTGTACACCGCCTGCGAGCGTCGGCATACAAATTGCTTGGAAGCCGTTTCACGCAAGCCCTTCTGTGCCGACAAACTACGTTCGAACACAGCCGTAGCAATCAGCCCCAACGGCATGCCCAGCTCCATCGCATTGATAACGGACCACTTGCCCGTACCTTTCTGTCCGGCGGTATCCAATATCTTATCTATCAGGTAACCTCCTGATTTGTCCTTATGACGCAGTATGTTGGCGGTAATTTCAATGAGATAGCTACGCAACTTGCCCTCATTCCAATCAGCAAAGATTTCCGCCATCTGTCCATTGTCCAGACCAAGCAGATTCTTCATCACCCAATAAGCTTCGGCAATAAGCTGCATATCTCCATATTCGATACCGTTATGTATCATCTTGACGAAATGACCGGAACCGGCAGGACCAATCCACTGGCAGCACGGGGTACCGTCAGATGCTTTTGCCGCAATACTCTGCAGGATAGGCTTCACCTCAGGCCAGGCACTTTCAGATCCTCCGGGCATGATAGACGCGCCGTTCAGCGCTCCTTCCTCTCCACCGGAAACTCCAGCTCCCACAAAACGGAAGCCTTTCTTTTCGGCCAATGCCACACGCCGGTTGGTGTCCTCATAATTGGAATTACCACCGTCAATCAGGATATCCCCTTCGGACAAATGGGGAAACAGCTGTTCCATCAGTTCATCCACCGCACTGCCGGCACGAACCATCATCATTATTTTGCGGGGTATGGCAATGGAAGTTACAAATTCGGCTATATCTGTATAGCCTTCAATTTTTTTCCCTTTGGCGCGGCCGTTCACAAAACGTTCCACCACCCCTTCTTCCACTCCCGGAACCGTACGATTATATACCGAAACATTCCATCCCTTATCTGCCATATTGAGGGCCAAATTCTCGCCCATAACTGCCAGACCGATAAGTCCAATGTCTGTTTTATTTAAATTCTTCATATTCATGTAAATTTTGTCTTTATATGGAAACAAAATGCTAACAGCATTTGTTCGTATGAATTACGAAAATAAAATAGTACTTTTGTCAGCGAAAGCCTATTTTTCAACCAGACAGAAAACCAATGCTCATGAAGAACTTCCACATCGGACTATTGCCACGCATCATCATTGCCATTATCTTAGGTATACTTTTCGGAAATTTCCTACCGGCTTCGCTGGTACGGCTGTTCGTAACATTCAATGCCATTTTCAGTGAATTCCTGAACTTCTCCATCCCCCTCATCATTGTGGGACTGGTCACGATTGCCATTGCCGACATCGGCAAAGGAGCCGGACGGATGCTGGTCGTCACGGCGCTCATTGCTTACGGAGCTACCTTATTCTCCGGCTTTCTCTCCTATTTCACCGGTATGGCGGTATTTCCTTCCCTCATAGAAACCGGGGTGCCGTTAGAAGAAGTCAGTGAGTCTCAAGGCATTCTTCCCTATTTTTCCGTGGGTATCCCGCCCTTGATGAATGTTATGACCGCACTCGTACTTGCCTTCACACTGGGGCTGGGCCTGGCTCATCTGAAAAGTGAGGTACTGAAAAATGCGGCACGCGATTTTCAAGAGATTGTCATCCGCATGATCAGTGCAGTGATATTGCCGCTGCTTCCCATCTATATTTTCGGCATTTTCCTCAACATGACGCACAGTGGACAAGTATTCGGCATCCTGATGGTCTTTATTAAGATTATCGGTGTAATCTTCCTGCTTCACATCTTTCTCCTGGTATTCCAATACAGCATTGCGGCACTGTTTGTCCGCAAGAACCCTCTCAAACTACTGGGACGGATGATGCCTGCCTACTTCACGGCTCTAGGCACTCAATCCAGTGCCGCCACTATCCCCGTAACATTGGAGCAAAGTCGGAAGAACGGCGTCTCTGCCGATATTGCCGGATTCGTCATCCCACTTTGCGCCACCATCCATCTGTCGGGCAGCACATTGAAGATTGTGGCATGCGCCCTGGCACTGATGATAATGCAAGGCATGCCCCATGATTTCCCTCTATTTGCAGGATTCATCTTCATGCTGGGCATCACTATGGTAGCCGCTCCCGGGGTACCGGGAGGCGCCATCATGGCATCACTGGGCATCCTGCAATCCATGCTGGGCTTCGACGAGTCGGCACAAGCGCTGATGATTGCACTATACATAGCGATGGATAGCTTCGGTACTGCCTGCAATGTGACGGGCGACGGGGCAATCGCACTGATTATCGACAAAGTGATGGGAAAGAAATAGTTTATATTTTGCCATCTCGTGGAAAATAACGAATATTGCAGTCCGAAAAGACATAATAACAAGAAGCATACATTATGAAGAAAGCCCTTATCTCCGGCATTACCGGGCAGGACGGCTCGTTCCTTGCCGAATTCCTCCTGCAGAAAGGATATGAAGTGCACGGTATCCTGCGTCGCTCTTCCTCTTTCAACACCGGCCGCATCGAACACCTCTACTTCGATGAGTGGGTACGCGACATGAAACAGAAACGTACCATTAACCTGCACTATGGAGACATGACAGACTCCAGCTCTCTCATCCGTATCATCCAGAGTGTGCAGCCGGACGAAATATATAACCTTGCCGCCCAAAGCCATGTCAAAGTATCCTTCGACGTGCCCGAATATACCGCCGAAACCGATGCCGTAGGCACCCTACGCATGCTCGAAGCCGTACGCATTCTCGGTATGGAAAAGAAGACACGCATCTACCAGGCCTCCACTTCCGAGCTCTTCGGAAAAGTGCAGGAAGTGCCGCAAAGCGAAACGACCCCGTTCTATCCCCGCAGCCCCTATGGCGTAGCCAAACAGTATGGCTTTTGGATTACAAAGAACTACCGCGAAAGCTATGGCATGTTTGCTGTAAACGGCATACTCTTCAACCACGAGAGCGAACGCCGAGGTGAAACCTTCGTGACAAGAAAAATCACACTGGCGGCTGCCCGCATCGCCCAAGGCTTCCAGGACAAGCTGTATCTGGGCAATCTGGATGCCCGGCGCGACTGGGGATATGCCAAAGACTACATCGAGTGCATGTGGCTCATCCTGCAGCACGACACCCCCGAAGACTTCGTCATTGCCACCGGAGAAATGCATACCGTACGCGAATTTGCGACACTGGCATTCCGAGAGGTAGGCATCACTCTGTGCTGGGAAGGCCAGGGAGTGGATGAGAAGGGTATCGACACACAGACCGGAAAAGTCCTCGTGGAAGTCGACCCCAAATATTTCCGGCCTGCCGAAGTGGAACAATTGCTGGGCGACCCCACCAAAGCAAAAACACTGCTGGGATGGAATCCGAGGCAGACCAGTTTTGAAGAGTTGGTACGCATCATGGCAGAGCACGACATGAAATTTGTGAAGAAACTGTATTTAAGAAGCAAAGAGCTTTGAATGAACTATTAAACTTTCAGACAACAATGTTAGACAAAAATGCCAAAATATATGTAGCAGGCCACCGGGGACTGGTAGGTTCTGCCATCTGGAAAAATCTTGAGGAGAAAGGATACACCAATCTCATCGGCAAGACCCACACAGAACTCGATCTGCTCGACGGAGTTGCCGTACGCCGCTTCTTCGACGAGGAACAGCCCGAATATGTATTCCTTGCCGCCGCCTTTGTGGGTGGCATCATGGCCAACAGTATCTACCGTGCCGACTTCATCTACAAGAACTTGCAGATACAGCAGAACGTCATCGGCGAAAGCTTCCGCCACGGAGTGAAAAAACTTCTCTTTCTGGGCAGCACCTGCATCTATCCCCGTGATGCCGAACAGCCGATGAAAGAAGACGCACTCCTCACTTCTCCGCTGGAATACACGAACGAACCCTATGCCATCGCCAAAATAGCCGGACTGAAAATGTGCGAAAGCTTCAATCTTCAATACGGTACGAACTACATTGCCGTGATGCCCACCAACCTTTACGGTCCCAACGACAACTTCGACCTGGAACGCAGCCACGTGCTCCCTGCCATGATACGCAAGATACACCTCGCCCACTGCCTGAAACAAGGCGACTGGGATGCCGTACGCCACGACATGAACCTGCGTCCGGTGGAAGGCATCAACGGCGACAGCAGCAAAGAGGACATTCTGAATATCCTCCGGAAATACGGCATCAGCGAAGAAGAAGTGAGATTATGGGGTACCGGCACCCCCTTGCGCGAATTCCTCTGGAGCGAGGAGATGGCAGATGCCAGCGTCTTCGTCATGGAACACGTCGACTTCAAAGATACCTTCAAGCCGGGCGACAAGGAAATCCGCAACTGTCACATCAATATCGGTACGGGCAAGGAAATCACTATCCGCCAGTTGGCAGAGCTGATTGTCAACACCGTAGGCTATCAGGGCCGGTTGACCTTCGACACTTCCAAACCCGACGGCACCATGCGCAAACTGACCGATCCCGGTAAGTTACATGCATTGGGATGGCATCATAAGATTGATATCGAGGAAGGTGTGCAACGCATGTACCGATGGTACTTGGGAAAGTAATTAGTGACGTCTGATTAGCCATGAATGCCATACGGTACAAGGTGGGAACTGTATTGTTTATATTGCTGATACTTTTATCAGGTATCAGCCCAACCATGAATGCCATGATAGCTCCCGTGACCTATTCCGTTCGCGGCAAAGTCATCGACAGACAGTCCAGACAACCCGTGGCCTACGCCAACGTTTTCGTTGCCGGCATCCCCGGGAAAGGGGCATCCACCGATTCACTCGGCACATTCAAGATAGAGCAGGTACCTCCGGGCATCTATAGCCTTGAGGCATCCTGCATAGGATACCAGACTGTTTCCACCCCCGAATATATCGTTTCAGCCTCAACCCCGTTCATCGAGATAGAGATGGAAGAGGATGCCAATCTGCTGAACACAGTAGTGGTGGTGCCTTCCCCCTTCCGGCGAAATATCGAAAGCCCGGTCAGCATGCGTATCATCGGCTTGCAGGAAATAGAGAAAAGTCCCGGAGCCAACCGGGATGTTTCGCGCATCGTACGCTCCTATCCCGGCGTCTCTTTCTCTCCCATCGGCTATCGCAACGACTTGATTGTTCGGGGCGGTTCTCCTTCCGAAAACCGCTTTTATATGGATGGCATCGAAATCCCCAACATCAACCACTTTGCCACTCAGGGTGCATCCGGAGGACCGGTAAGTATTGTCAATGCCGACCTGATACGCGAGATTACATTTTATACGGGCGCCTTCCCCGCCAACCGCTCCGGAGCCTTGAGTTCCGTCCTCGACTTCCAACTCAAGGACGGAAATCCGGACAAGCAGGCGTTCAAAGCCACCATCGGCGCATCGGAAGTCTCGCTCAGCGGAGCAGGCCATCTGGGGCAGCGCACCACTTATCTGTTCTCCGCACGCCAGTCCTACCTGCAACTTTTGTTCAAGGCTTTGGGACTGCCCTTCCTGCCCAATTTCATTGACGGACAATTCAAAACAAAAACCCGTTTCAACGAGCACAGCGAGCTGACCCTGCTTGGTCTTGCAGGCATTGACAAGATGAAACTGAATACCGATGAAAAAGGAGAAGATGCCGAATATCTGCTCAGCTATCTCCCCACTATCCATCAGGAAACATTCACTCTCGGAGCCTCTTACAGACACTACAATGGAAGGCACGTACAATCCCTTATACTGAGCCATAACTACCTGAACAACCGCAATCTGAAATACCGCAACAACGATGACTCTTCCGAAGACAACCTGACCCTGCGCCTACGCTCCACAGAACAAAAGACCACCCTGCGTTTCGAAAACCAAACGCGCTTGGGAGCATGGACCCTAAAAGAAGGAGCAGAACTGAACAACTCCATCTATACAAACCACAGCAGGCAAAGACTATACGGCAGTCATTCGAGTACGCTTTCCATCTACGAAACCTCACTCAACATCTTCGGCTGGGGGGCTTTCTTCTCTTCCAACTATACCACCGCCGACAAGCGTCTGGCCCTTTCTGCCGGTATCCGTATGGATGGCAACACTTACAACCGAAAGATGCGGCAGCTATGGAAACAGTTCTCCCCACGCCTCTCTGCATCCTACAAACTCTCGGAACAATGGACCCTGAGCGGAAGTACCGGCCTCTACCACCAATTGCCTCCCTACACCGCTTTGGGATATAAAGACAATGAAGGGCAATATCTCAACAAAAACCTGAAGTACATGCAGGTCTTTGAAAGCAGCCTCGGTGTGGACTGGCACCTGCAAGACCGGTTCATGGTTTCTGCAGAAGGTTTCTTCAAGCGTTACAGCCGTATGCCACTTTCCCTCCAAGACAACATTCCGTTGGCATGCAAAGGAAACGATTACGGTGTCACCGGCAACGAAGCACTCGTCCCTACAGCCAGCGGCAGGGCCTACGGACTGGAAACCATGTTCCGCTGGCAGGCATCCGGCAAGTTCAATCTCGTATCCTCCTTCACCTTATACCGCAGCGAATACCGCAACCGTTCAAATGGAGACTTCATTCCATCTGCCTGGGACAACCGTTTCATACTCAACATGAGCGGTACATACAACCTGCCCCGGCGCTGGAGCATAGGAGGCAAGCTAAGCTATATAGGCGGCAGCCCCTACACTCCCTATGATGAAGACAAATCATCACTCGTAGAAGCATGGGATGCCAAAGGACAGCCCTACTACGACTATGCGTACTATAATACCGGGCGGCTTCCCAACTTTGCCCAGTTAGACTTGCGTGTGGACAAGTCCTTCTACTTCCATCACTGCATGATAGGAATCTATCTGGACATACAGAATATCACCGGCAACAAACTGAAGCAGCCGGATGTGATAATGAGTACGGGCATCATCGAAAATCCGTCTGCTCCTGTTGCCGAACAGCGCTATAAAATGAAATACCTCAAGCAGGAAAGCGGCACTATCCTGCCTACTTTAGGTATAACTGTCGAGTTTTAGCAAATAGCCGCCATAAAAACTATTTTCCCTATAAAAGTTTGCTTTCTATATATAAACCCTTATATTTGCACAATTTTCAACCAAATGTGCAATTAATATCATGGAACAAAGTTTTATCGCCTATATAGAGAATAGCATAAAGGAAAATTGGGATTTAGACGCTCTGACCGACTACAAGGGAGCAACTCTACAATATAAGGACGTAGCCCGCAAAATAGAAAAGCTGCATATCATTTTCGAGGCAAGCGGCATCAAGAAAGGCGATAAGATTGCCGTCTGTGGCCGCAACAGTTCCCACTGGGGCGTAACGTTCCTCGCAACATTGACCTACGGTGCGGTAATCGTCCCCATCCTTCACGAGTTCAAGGCAGACAATATACACAACATCGTGAACCATTCCGAAGCCAAACTGCTTTTCGTAGGCGACCAGGTTTGGGAAAACCTCAACGAAAGTGCCATGCCGCTGCTGGAGGGCATCATGATGATGGCAGACTTCTACATTCTTGTCTCCCGCAGCGAAAAGTTGGACTATGCCCGCGAACATCTCAACGAAATGTTCGGTAAAAAATACCCCAAGAACTTCCGCAAGGAGCATGTCAGTTATCACAAGGACCAGCCCGACGAACTGGCGGTCATCAACTATACATCCGGCACCACCAGTTACTCCAAAGGAGTGATGCTGCCCTACCGCAGCCTTTGGTCAAACACCACTTTTGCTTTCGAAGTATTGCCGCTGAAAGCCGGTGACAAGATTGTCTCCATGCTGCCAATGGCACATATGTACGGACTTGCATTCGAGTTTCTGTATGAATTCGCCGTAGGTTGCCACATATTCTTCCTCACTCGTATGCCCAGCCCCAAAATCATTTTCCAGGCTTTCACCGAAGTGAAGCCTAACCTGATTGTGGCTGTTCCGCTCATTATCGAAAAGATTATAAAGAAGAGCGTACTGCCCAAGCTGGAAACTCCCGCCATGAAGCTGTTGCTGAAAGTACCCATCATCAATGACAAGATAAAGGCGACCGTACGCGAACAAATGATTCAAGCCTTTGGCGGAAACTTTGCAGAAATCATTGTAGGAGGAGCTGCCTTCAACCAGGAAGTGGAGCAGTTCTTAAAGATGATAGATTTCCCCTATACGGTAGGCTATGGAATGACGGAATGCGGCCCCATCATCTGTTACGAGGATTGGACCCGCTTCAAACCCGGTTCTTGCGGAAAGGCCGCACCGCGTATGGAGGTGAAAATCCTATCATCCGATCCCGAAAACATTCCGGGAGAGATTGTCTGCCGTGGTCCCAATGTCATGCTGGGTTACTACAAGAACGACGAGGCCACCGTACAGGTACTCGACAAAGACGGCTGGCTGCACACCGGAGACCTTGCCCTGATGGATGCCGAAGGCAACGTAAGCATCAAGGGACGCAGCAAGAACATGCTCCTTGGTCCGAGCGGTCAGAATATCTACCCGGAAGAGATAGAAGACAAACTGAACAATATGCCGTATGTAGCCGAAAGCATCATCGTGCAGCAGAATGAGAAACTGGTAGGTCTGGTTTACCCCGACTTCGATGATGCCTTTGCCCATGGGCTGAACAATGACGACATCGAACGCGTCATGGAGGAAAACCGTGTGGCACTGAATGCAGAACTGCCCGCATACAGCCAGATATTCAAAATGAAAATCTATCCTGAAGAATTTGAAAAAACGCCGAAGAAATCTATCAAACGCTTCTTGTATCAGGAGGCCAAAGGATAATGTAAAAAAACAATTAAACTACAACCTATCTAACCCTTTCTAAATTATTATCTAAATGAGAAACGAATTATTATTATCCGCCATGCTTCCGATATGCGGAATGGCGGGAGAAGCGTATGGCATGCCGCCTGGGGATGCCGTACCTGCTCCAAAAGAGCAGCCAAACATCATTCTGTTCCTAGTGGATGACATGGGATGGCAAGACACGTCCCTCCCCTTTTGGACACAGCGTACCAAGTACAACGATACGTACCATACTCCCAACATGGAACGGATGGCTACACAAGGCAAAATGTTTACGCAGGCCTATGCATGCAGCATCAGTTCACCTACGCGTGTCAGCCTTTTTACGGGAATGAATGCTGCCAGGCATCGAGTCACCAGTTGGACCCTCCGCAAGAACACTACCCATGAACAACCCGACTCGGTCATGATTTATCCGGAATGGAACGTTAACGGCATTTGTCAAGAGCCTGGCGTGGAACGGACCACACAAGTCACCTCCCTGGCCGAAGTGCTCAAAGACCATGGCTATCACACCATTCATTGCGGAAAAGCCCACTTCGGTGCTGAAGGCACTCCCGGAGCCGACCCGTTGAAAATGGGGTTTGAAGTGAACATAGCCGGACATGCTGCCGGTTCACCTGCCAGCTACTATGGCAAGGAGAATTTCGGCAACAAAACAGACGGTAAAAGCCCGCTGGCTGCCGTACCCGGTCTGGAGAAATATCATGGAACCGACACTTTCCTAAGTGAAGCCCTTACCATAGAGGCCATGAAGGCCCTGGACGATGCACAGCAGACTGACAAGCCATTCTTTCTGTACATGGCACACTATGCCATCCATACCCCTATACAACCTGACATGCGTTTCTACCAGAAGTACCTGGACAAAGGCCTTCCTCCGGTAGAAGCTGCCTATGCTACTCTCATTGAGGGTATGGACAAAAGTCTGGGAGACATTATGGATTATCTGGACAAGAACAACCTGACGGAAAACACTATCCTCATCTTCATGTCCGACAATGGCGGTTTGGCGGCCCATACCCGCGCCGGACAACTGCATGTCCAGAACTATCCGCTCAACAGTGGTAAAGGTTCCGCCTACGAAGGAGGCATACGTGAACCGATGATTGTCCGCTGGCCGGGCATCGTAGCGCCCCAAACCCAATGCGACCATTACCTGATGATAGAGGACTTCTTCCCCACCATCCTTGAGATGGCAGGCGTAGACAACTATACAACCGTACAGCAACGCGACGGCATCAGTTTCATGCCATTGCTCACCGGAAAAGGTAAAATGAAAGACCGTGATATCTACTGGCATTATCCCAATAGCTGGGGTCCTTCCGGCCCGGGCATCGGAGCCACTTGCTCCATCCGTTCGGGCGAGTGGAAGCTGGTGTATTATTTCGGTGACGGTAGACGGGAACTTTTCAACATCCCCGCCGACATCAGTGAAAAACATGATATGGCCCGAGAGAAGCCTGAAGTTGTCAAAGAGTTGTCACGGAAATTAAGTAATTACCTCCGGTCTGTGGATGCGCAGCGCCCTCTGTTGCGTGCCACCCGCCAACCAGCTCCCTGGCCGGACGAAATATAGAAAAAAGTATGAAACGAAACCTTTCCCTCCTCCTTGTGTCCCTGCTTTTTGCAGGGACAGCTCTTGCCCAAGAACATAATCCGGGCAGCGTACAGCCGGATACGATTCAGAAATCCTCCGAGAAATCTTTCCGGAAACAACGCTCTCCACGAACAGACCATGGCCCGGTAGGTATCAATATCTCCTTATGGAAAAACATCTCCACACAGCGGACTGATACCATAGGAAGCACCTGCTTCAATCTGGGTGTGTTCTCCTCCATGAACCGTCTGAATGGCCTCGGCATGAATATTCTTGGCAGTGTAACCGGCAGGGATGTGAACGGTGTACAGATGGCAGGTCTGTCAAATATGGTGGGGGGAAGCATGCGAGGCATGCAGATAGCAGGAATTACCAACATCAATGGCAACAACCTTATCGGAGTATCCGTTTCGGGACTGGTAGGTATCACCGGAAACCATGCGCAAGGCGTCATCATTTCCGGTCTGGCAAACATCAGTGGGGACTATAATCGTGGCGCCTCCATAGGCGGCCTGTTGAATATCAGCGGAGAAGGTGCTTCCGGCATACACTTTGCCGGACTCGCCAATATTTCCGGTGGAAATTTCAAAGGATTTTCAGGGGCCGGCCTGCTAAGTGTAATCGGTGAAGACTTGAATGGCATGCAGATGTCCGCCCTTACCAACATCACCGCCGGAGATATGACCGGTGTTCAGGTTTCCGGCCTGGGCAATGTGGTGGGTGGTACAGCCCGAGGATTACAAATAGGCGCTGCCAATATGGCCATACGTGCCAAAGGGCTTCAAATAGGTCTATTCAACTACTACAAAGAAAAATTAGATGGTTTCCAGTTGGGATTAGTCAATGCCAATCCCCAAACAAAAGTTCAACTGATGTTTTTCGGTGGTAATGCCACCAAGCTGAATGTAGGTGCCCGTTTCAAGAACCGGCTCTTCTATACCATCCTCGGTGGCGGTACCCATTATCTGGATTTTGGCGATAAGTTTTCCGCTGCCCTCTTCTACCGTGCCGGTCTTGAATTACCGCTCTACAAACAGCTGTTCATCAGCGGAGATCTGGGATACCAACATATAGAAACCTTCAAGAACAAGGACTACGGCATTCCGGCACGTCTCTATGCCCTCCAGGCACGTGTCAATCTGGAATACCACCTGACCGAGCGCTTTGGCATATTCCTCACCGGCGGTTATGGCGGCAGCCGCTACTACACCCAAGGGAAAACCTATGACAAAGGCATCATTGTAGAGGGCGGGGTGACGATACTGAAATTATAAATTATTGTTTCTCCTTAATCAGCCCCGTCCTATACGCCACCAGCAGTTTCATCAAATCCTGAATCTGCGTAACGAGTTCACTTCCTTTATCCGTATCCTTCACCATCATACGCTGCGAATTGAATTCGACAACCAGGGTTGTAGACTTGATGTCTTGTCCTTCTTCAATGGCTTTCTGACGGCTCTGGAACGGCTCATGCTGCACCAACTGCAAGCCGTGGGAATGATATACCAGCGTATATCCCGCAATTCCCGTTTCCGGCTGATAGGCTTTTGAAAAACCACCGTCAATCACCAGCAGCTTACCATCCGCTTTGATGGGTTTCTCACCTTTAATGGTCTTTACCGGTACATGTCCGTTGATGATATGCGAATGTGGCCCCGGCTTCACGCCGAACTCTTCAAGAATGCGGTCACACACCTCAGCCTCGTTGCGCAAAGCATAGTAATGCCCTTTCGTCTCCTTATGCAATGTTTTGTCGGCCACAAAATAGCGTTCAAAGGTAGCCATCTTGTCTTTATCGAAGGAAGGGGCATCCGGTCCGCACCACATGTACCAGACATAATCCAGTGCAAACTGTTTCTCGTCCGAACCGTCCTCGTCAAAGTAAGCGGTACGTATCAGCTGGTCGGTCTTTTTCAGCAACTTACGTCCCCAGTATTCCTTTTGGCCGATGCGGACATGTTTAAAACTGCCGTCCGCATTCAGAGGCACGGAAGCATGATAAAGCAGGTTACTGTTGCACACCAGATACATGCCGCCATACGTAAACAAGCAGCGCATGTGCTTCTTCATCTTCTCGCTGTTCATGAAAGAAGAATGAATCCGGTGCATCAGTTCGCGCTCTTCGTCCGACAGACGATACGGGTCCGCCGGGTCTACGGTGGGGAAATTCACATCGCGCAACGGATATTCCTTGCCTTCGTATACAAACACACCACGCTCGAAATCCACCAGATGCAGCAGTTTCCGGTTCTCCATACCGAACTCAGGACGGCGGCTGATGATTTCCGCCTCCAGTTTCAACTGGATAACCGTAATCGCCTTGTGCATCTGTGTAATCAGCCGCAAGGTCTTCTCATTGTATTCCGCATCGGCAAAGTTCATTTTCGGCGCAAAGATGGTGCAAGGGTCATCCGCATAGGTATCCATGGCAAACGTTGCAAGCGGCAACAGATTGATGCCATAACCATCCTCCAGCGTTGCTAAATTGGCATAGCGCATCGACATACGGATTACGTTGGCTATACAAGCATCATTACCTGATGCGGCACCCATCCACAGAATATCGTGGTTACCCCATTGGATGTCGAAATTATGATAATCACAGAGAGTATCCATGATAATATGCGCACCCGGTCCGCGGTCGTATATATCGCCCACGATATGCAGCGAGTCGATGGTCAAGCGCTGGATAAGGTTGCACATCGCCACAATAAAATCATCCGCACGCTTCGTAGAGATAATGGTACTGATTATGACATTGATATAGGCATGCTTGTTAGGTTCGATGCTCGATTCGTGCAACAGCTCTTGAATGATATACGAGAACTCTGCTGGAAGTGCCTTGCGTACTTTCGAACGGGTATATTTGGACGAAACGTTCTGGCATACTTTTACCAACTGGTTCAGTGTTATCAAATACCAGTCATCCAGGTCCGTTTCCTGCTCCTTGATAAGTTGCAGCTTCTCTTCCGGATAATAAATTAACGTACAGATTTCCTTCTTCTCACTTTCGCGCAGTGTATGCCCGAATATTTCGTTCACCTTACGTTTCACTGCCCCCGATGCATTCTTCAGCACATGCTGAAAAGCCTCATACTCGCCATGAATATCCGTCAGAAAATGCTCTGTACCTTTCGGCAGATTCAGAATGGCCTCCAGATTGATGATTTCTGTACTGGCATCAGCAATGGTAGGAAAACTGCGTGATAATAATTGCAAATAACGCAAGTCATTGACAATACTTTCCGGAGTTATATTTCCCATAGTTATTTAATTGATAGTTGATAATTGACAGTTGATAATATCCCTCATTCTTCATTATCCATTAATGAAGAACATGAGCAGCACTTGGGCTATAATTACCCGTAGAAACATGCACAGCGGATAAACCGTAGCATAAGCTACAGACGGATTGTCTCCCGGAATGGTGTCGTTGGCGTAGTTCAGCGCCATGGGGTTTGCCATGCTTCCGCACAGCATACCCGCCATTGTTCCGAAATCTATCTTCAGCCACTTGAAGGTAACGATACCCATAATCAATACCGGAACCACAGTCAACGCAAAACCCGTAGCAATCCATAACAGCCCTTCCGGCCGGAATACCGTATCGAAGAAATGGGCACCTGCATCCAGTCCCAGGCAAGCCAGGTAAAGAGACAATCCCAATGCACGGAGCATCAGGTTCGCACTGCGCGTAGTATAAGTCACCATGTGCATCCTCGGACCGAATGTCCCGATAAGAATACCTACGATGATAGGGCCTCCTGCCAATCCGAGCCGCACGGGAGCGCTGATGCCGGGAATGGAAATAGGAATTGCTCCCAAAGCCAGACCGATGACAATGCCGATAAATACCGCCACCAAGTTCGGTTCCTTCAGGCTTTTCACAGCATTGCCCAGCACCTTCTCCACATTTTGTATAGCAGCGGCTTCGCCCACTACGGTCAGGCGGTCACCCAATTGCAAGGTCAGTTCCGCTGTGGCCAGCAGCTGCACGCCGCTACGATAAACCCGGCTGATATTGATACCGTAATGATTACGCAGATGGAGAGAACCCAGCTTCTTGCCGTTCAACTCCGGGCGCGTCACCACGATACGTTGCGAAATCAACTGGCTGTCTATGGCATTCCAGTCTATATCTTCCTTGTTCCAGTCGGTATGCTCCTGCTCGCCGAAAAGCACGGTCAGAGCCGGCGTATTTTTCTCCGAGGTAATCACCAGCAGGCGGTCACCTTCCTTTATAATCTTTTCCGAGGTAGGAATACTCACATTCCCATCCCGCCACAAGCGGGAAATCACGAACTTCGGATAGCTGTTCAGCCCGCCTATTTCCTTGATACTCTTGTTGAAGATGGCAGGATTGTGCACCTGGAACGCAACAATGTAAGGCTTGTTCACGTCATCCTTCTCTTTCAATTCCAGGTCTTCCTTATGCGCCAGCGTCTTACGGATGAACAGTACGGCCAGAATGACCCCTACCACCCCCAGCGGATATGCCACCGCACACCCCAAAGCAGGGGTACTGGACTCCAATCCCATCTGTTTCAATGTCTGCTGTGCCGCACCGAGTGCCGGTGTGTTTGTCGTGGCACCGCAAAGTATGCCCACCATATCCGGCAGGGATACTCCCAACCCATAGCTGCCCAGTACAGTCAGCAGGGTGCCGATAAGCACTACACCCGTGGCGAGCATATTCAGTTGTACCCCTCCTTTACGGAAAGAGCTGAAAAAACCCGGTCCCACCTGCAAACCCAAAGCATACACAAATATCACCAGCCCGAAGCTTTCCGCATAATTCAGCATCTGCGGGTCTATGGACAACCCGAAATGCCCGGCAATGATGCCGGCAAAGAATACAAACGTCACTCCCAATGAAATGCCGCAAACATGTATCTTCCCCAATCCCAATCCGATAGCAGAAATCAGTGAGAGTACCACAACCGCCTGCAAGGCGGAGTGCTCGACGAATAAACTATATAGCCAGTCCAATGTGCATTCTATTTTACAGTTTCAGGCTGCAAAGATAGTGCAAACCTCATGCAAAATAAAACGAACCCGTCTATTTTTTATGCGGCAGCACTTCTAAAAAAGGGATACGATACAATAAATCCCTGCTGCCAGCAAAGCACTGACGGGGATAGTCAGCACCCAAGCGGTCATCAGACTCTTCGTAACTCCCCAACGCACAGCCGAAAGCCGCTTCGTGGCCCCTACTCCGATAATAGCTCCCGTAATGGTGTGTGTCGTACTTACCGGAATCTTCAGATACTCCGTCAGATAAAGCGTAAACGCACCGGCAGTTTCCGCAATCACCCCTTCCAGTGGCGTCACCTTCGTAATCTTAGTCCCCATGGTCTTCACAATCTTCCACCCGCCGGACATGGTACCGAGTGAAATGGCCGTAAAACAAGAGAATGCCACCCAGTCCGGCAGGTCATCAATACTGTTTATCCCCATTCCCAGTCCTTCCGAATGTCCGGCTATCATAGCCGCAGCAATGATACCCATTACCTTCTGTGAATCATTCAGACCGTGCCCGATGCTGAACAAAGCCGAAGACACCAGCTGCAGTTTCTTGAACCACACCTCGGCCGTATGGGGATGCGCCCTGCGGCAAATGTACAAGACCAACAACGTAAAACCAAATGCCACCACCATACCAATCAAGGGAGCCAGAAAAATGAATGCCGCAATCTTCAGAATGATACTCAACTGGATGGCCTCAAAACCGTGTGCCATGATGGCAGCTCCGGCAAAACCTCCGATAAGCGTGTGCGAAGAAGAGGAAGGGATTCCCTTCCACCAAGTGAACAGATTCCAGGCAATAGCCGCAATCACGCCGGCCAGAATGATAGGCAAAGTAATGTAAGGCTCCATCACCGTTTTCGATACGGTGTTGGCAATGCCGAAACCGCCGATGACACACTTGGCGATGAAAAAGGCCACAAAATTGAAGAAAGCCGCCCATATCACCGCCTGAAACGGTGTAAGCACTTTGGTAGACACAATGGTGGCAATAGAATTGGCCGCATCATGAAAACCGTTGATATAATCGAATATCAGAGCCAGTACAATGATAATCACTAATAGTTCCATGCGTCCGTTCGTTTATGCGTATTTCACAATCAGGCTCCTCAAAATCTTGCCCACGTGTTCGGCTGCGTCCGTCGTTTTTTCCAACTCATACATAATCTCCTTGATTTTGATGAGTTCAATGCAGTCCTTCTCTTCTTCAAAAAGCCTGGTGATGAAAAATTCATAAATATCATCTGCCCGGTTTTCTATGTCATGCAGCTGGTTGCAATATGCGCGCAGCTTATCCGGACTCTTGCGGAATGCCTCCAGTTCATCCATGGCCTGGCCGATGAGGGCCGCTTCTTGTTGAACCATATGTCCCAGCTCTTTCCCCTTGTCCGAAATAGGATGCGGATTATAGATAGTGATACGCTTGGCACAGCTGTTTATTCCATCAATCACATCATCCATGCCCGAAGCCAGGTCATGGATATCCTCCCGGTCAAAAGGAGTAATGAAAGTAGTGCCCAGTTCATCCAGAATCAGATTGGTCAGCTTATCGCCCTCGCGCTCCAAATCTTTGATTCGTTTATAATCTTCCGCCCTCTTCTCAGGCGAGTCATGGCCCAATATTTCTATCAACAGAGCCGACGAGGACAATAAAATCTCAGACAATTGCTTCAGCAAAGGAAAGAATTTCGGTTCTTTCGGTGTGAACCGGCTAAAAAAAGAATTCTTCATAATGGATAAATGTACTAAGTATATTAATTTATTTTTGTTTTCGTTGTTTCAGTCTTGCACGCAGCACTTCTACCACGGCCGGCAGTATGGAAACCACAATAATGGCCACAATCAGCAGTTTGAGGTTCTCTTGTACAAACGGAAGGTCACCGAAGAAATAACCCGCATAACAGAAGATGGCAATCCAGCAGGTGCCCCCAATCAGGTTGTACAGCATGAAGTAATAGTAATGCATCTTACCCATCCCCGCCACGAATGGCGCAAACGTACGGACGATAGGCACAAAACGGGCTATGATAATTGTCTTGCCTCCATACTTCTTATAGAACTCATGGGTCTTGTCGAGATGGCTTTGCTTGAACATTCTGGAATCGGGATTATTGAAGAGCCTTTGCCCGAAGAAATGCCCTATCATGTAGTTGCAAGAGTCGCCCAATACCGCGGCAACAAACAATATCAAAGCCAGCACATTGACCTCGAGAGGCATGTCGGGCAGTGCGGCAATAGCTCCCGCCACAAAAAGCAGGGAATCGCCCGGCAGGAAAGGTGTGACCACCAGCCCCGTTTCGCAGAAAATAATCAGAAACAATATGGCATACGCCCACATATGATATTCCTGCACTATATCAATCATATACTGATCGATATGGAGAATAAAATCTAATAGAAAATCCATTATATATTGATTATCAGTACTTAAAAAATAGAGAAAAACTCGGCATGGGGAGACGGGCAATCTCTCTGGCTCCCGAAAGAGAGGAAGGGAAAGTACTAAATAAGAATACGCCTCAGCGTATATACATAATATCTATATGAAATCTTATGGGGATGGAAAGTAAAGGGGAAAGAAGTTGTCTTTTCTTCCGGGAGCAGAGTTTTCAGGGTTCTCGCAACCTTGGCGGCAATGAAGTCCGGATTAAGCCTCAACAATTTCGAGCAAGAGGCATGCCGTAATGAGAAGGTATTTCCTATGCAACCGGCATCTGCCAGGCAATTATAATTCGCGTCCTCCCCTTTTTCCTGGCATTGTCTGCCATCTGCCCCCGACAAGCTGTGCTGGGCTCCGGAGAAATAATGCACATCCGCAGTAGGGAGTGTCTTACATCCCTCCATATCATCAGAAACGGAAGTGAACTTCGATATGAGGAACAACCCTAACAAGATATAGAATATACATTTCGCCATAGCGGGTGCAAATATAGAAACTATTTTCGGATTACAACAGAAAAATGAAAAACAAAAAGCGGTTAACCGTTTCATCAGTCAACCGCTTTCTTGTTTTAGTAGTGGGTACGAGAATCGAACTCGTATACCATGCGTGAGAGGCATGTATCCTAACCGTTAGATGAACCCACCCTCGCATTTGTCTTGTACACCCTCAGGGATTCGAACCCTGGACCCACTGATTAAGAGTCAGTTGCTCTACCAACTGAGCTAAGAGTGCATCTGGCGGAAGCTGGGGGATTCGAACCCCCGGTACGGTTACCCGTACGTCAGTTTAGCAAACTGGTGGTTTCAGCCACTCACCCAAACTTCCTTTTTTATAACCAGCATTCTTTTCAAATGCGGTGCAAATGTAGGGCAAACTTTTGGACTGTGCAAATCTTTCCTACATATTTTTTTCACCGTTTTCATACAATTTGAGATAACACGTTAACACTCAAACCCTAAAACAAGAAAAAAAATTTGATACATATCAAACCGTCCTTTTCAACCTTTCCTTATCTTTGCGCGATTTTTAAAGTATAGTGCACATACACGGACAATGATACAACAAGAAAGCCTGAAAAAGCGGCTTGCCAAGCTGGCCGCCCCCATTTTTATAGAGACACTTCTCATCATGATGCTCGGTGCGGTGGACACCATCATGCTGAGCCGCCACTCGGACAACAGTGTTGCCGCCGTAGGGGTAGTCAACCAAATTATCATGCTCACTTTCCTCGTTTTCGAAGTCATCAACCTCGGAACGTCCGTTCTGTGTTCCCAGTATCTCGGTGCGAAACTACACAAGAAAGTAGTGCAAGTAGTCGGCGTATCCATCCTCGTCAACCTGGCGGTAGGTATCACGGTCAGCCTGGTACTGTTCTCCTGCGCCCATCCCATCCTCCGGCTGATGGGGCTCACCGCTGAACTGATGCAGGACGGCATGGACTATATGCGTATCGTAGGCGCTTTCGCCTTCTTCCAGGCACTATCCCTCACCCTCTCCGCCTCCCTGCGCAGTGCCAACAAGGCCATCTACCCGATGATGGTCACCGTCGTAGTCAATATCCTCAATATCATCGGCAACTACTCCCTCATCTTCGGTCGCTTCGGCTTTCCGGAACTGGGCGTGGAAGGCGCCGCCATCTCCACAGCCTTCAGCCGGGGTGTCTCCATGATTATACTGTTCGTCATACTGTTCCGCAAGCACATCCACCGTTTCCCACCGGCATACTTCCGCCCTTTTCCATGGATAGAACTAAAGAACCTGATGAAGGTAGGCCTGCCCTCCGCCGGCGAACAATTGTCGTACAGCTCGTCGCAGGTCGTCATCACCTACTTCATCAACATGTTGGGAGTGGAAGCGCTCGCCACCCGTACCTATTGTGTCAACATCATCATGTTCGCTTATCTGTTCAGCATCTCCATGGCACAAGGCGGAGCCATCTGTATCGGGCATCTGATAGGCGAGAAGAAACCTCACGCAGCCTTCCTTATGGGAAAATACGTCATGAAGAAATCCGTCATGATTACCGTCATGCTGTCCTGCATCCTCGCTCTTTCGGGGCATGCCATCTTTGGCTGGCTCACGTCCAACCCCGACATCATACGTATGGGTGCCACCATCCTTATCATAGATGTACTCCTCGAAATAGGCCGCCCCATCAACATCTTCGCCACCAACGCCCTTCGTGCGGCAGGAGATGTCAACTACCCCTTCTACGTAGGGTTGGTGGTGCAGTGGAGTGTAGCTGTAGGTGTGGGATACCTTTTCGGCTTCCCCTTCGGCTGGGGTATCTGCGGCATGTGGGTAGCCTTCCTGTTGGACGAGAATATCCGCGGCTTCATTTTCGTCCGCCGCTGGTATGGCATGAAATGGGTAAACAAAAGTTTCATACGGAGCTGATTTTTTCTCGTAAAAACCTTATCTTTGCCCCTCGAACAAACAAATTATGGCTTTATGGATGCACTATTGAAAGAAACCGTAGATGCCGCTATCAACTCCCGCTATCCAGGCATGGCTCCCGAGGGAAGAAGGTTGATAGAGGAAATCCTCATTCGCAAGGAAGTAGAAAAGGGCGCATTATTACTCAATGAAGGGCAGATAAGCCATAATATCGTATTTGTAGGAAAAGGCATGTTGCGCCAATTCTATTATAAAAACGGTAAAGACGTCACCGAACACTTTTCCTATGAAGGCTGCATCATCATCTGCATAGAAAGTACCTTGAAGCAGGAACCCACCCACCTCATGATTGAGGCACTCGAACCGAGTGTCGTATACCTGCTGCCATACAACAAGCTGCTGACACTTACCGAAATCTCATGGGAAATAAACATGTTCTATCGGAAGATTCTGGAATATTCCCTGATTGTTTCACAGATAAAGGCTGACTCCTGGCGGTTTGAGACTGCACGCGAGCGCTATAACCAGCTCATGGAACATCAGCCCGAAGTCATCAAGCGGGCTCCTTTGTCGCACATTGCGTCCTATCTGCTGATGACCCCCGAAACACTGAGTCGGGTACGTTCGGGCATACTGTAACCCTCCTCCTGTCTGCCCGGAGAATACATATCTGAATTTATATAGAAATTTTACCATTTCTCCCCTAAGCGTGCATTGATTGCCATACAATCATTTCATGCTCAAGGTTGTTTTATATGTATTTAAAATATTAAAATTCAGATTATGAATACTATACATAATTTTTCCGCTTCCCTGATACAGCGGACAAAACAAGCCGGACGATACAGTACATCCGGTATATATACCAGTACAGTGAACAGCTTTTTCCGCTTCATCGGCCACCGTTCCATCACTTTTGCAGATCTCACCCCCAGCCTCATCAAGCAATACGAAGACCGGCTGCTCGGCGAAGGGCGGCGCCATAATACCATATCCACCTATATGCGTATGCTCCGTTCCATCTCTCACCAAGCTGCCGAACAAGGCATTCCATTCACACACAGTATAGACGATTTGTTCGCCTATGTATTCACTGGCTATGAGCCTACCGCCAAACGGGCCATCTCTCCTTTACTAATCCGGCGCTTGGTAAATCTTGATTTGGAGAAGAAACCCGCCTTGCGTTTCAGCCGCGACATGTTTCTGTTAAGTTTTTACTTACGAGGCATTCCGTTCGTAGACCTTGTACATCTCCGCAAAACGGATGTCAAGCACAATACCATTTATTATTACCGCCATAAGACCCGTCAGCAATTGTCCGTACATATAGAGTCGTATGCCGCACAGATTATAAATAGGTATAAAAACGAAGCCGCCTCTTCCCCCTATTTGCTACCGATATTATCACTGACCGGGGAAGATGGTTACAGACAATACAAAAGTGCTTTACGGCTCTACAACCAACATTTACACACACTTTCGAAGATGTTACGGTTAAGCATTCCATTAACATCTTATGTAGCCCGCCATAGCTGGGCCACCACTGCCAAAGACGAAGGAGTGGCCATTTCTGTGATTAGTGAAAGCTTAGGACATACTTCTGAAAAGGTAACTCATGTTTACCTTGCTTCTTTTGACAACAATGCGATGAGTAGAGCAAATAAAAAAGTGATTGCAACAATCCATCCAAACAAAAAGAAAAAGCCCTAAAAACTAGAATTTGTAAAAGTATTCCTATTTGTATAGGAGTACTTTTATTATCCAATTTTATTCTCTTACTTACAAGGTAAGAGAATATGTTTTGTGGCTGCAAAGATATGAAAAAGATTACTACAATCGCAAAAAAAATAGATTTATTTTTTAATTCATATTTATCTCATATATAGATATAAGACACATTGCAGCCACTTGTATTTCAGTCTTATATATTTACATAAAAGCCCCCATTTTGAATTCAAAAATTAAATTTAATTATGAGATAAAATATCGTTTTACATTTTAATTACATATATAGTCTTTTAATGTAAAATACCTTTTAATGGCTGGTTTATAAGATTATTCTCCAAATAAAATACCACCTCTTACCTTGTAAGTAAGAGAGTATTGGTATCCATTACCTTGTAAGTAAGAGAAT